>Ga0335078_10019661_pt1 | contig 10038 bp, 9 predicted proteins | sample Lox_Sample_32_FD_206711 | JGI IMG/M metagenome (GOLD analysis project Ga0335078, IMG submission 206711) | Soil microbial communities from Loxahatchee National Wildlife Refuge, Florida, United States - Lox_Sample_3.2 | ecosystem: Environmental > Terrestrial > Soil > Wetlands | place: USA: Florida...
GGGAAGGACCAAAGCTAATTGCTAATTGCTAATCGCTAATTGCTTCCAAAAAGCCAGGCGCCAGTTGACCGCTGCACACGCACTAGCCTGCTACCGTTGCTTCCTTCCGGACCTGGCGGGATTCACAAGATTGCGTTGCGCGGGACCAGCGCCCGACCTATTCAATATTAGCATCTCCGCGTCGGTGGGTAACCGAGGTGAGCGGGGGTATCCTCGCCATCTCCAGCGCATCTATAATGAGAGAACTGTTTCCGACCTCCAGGCCTAACGGCATACCTATGGCCGCGGAGGCGGTATCCCGCCAGTCTGTAGTTGTGGCGGGGTCGAGGGTGGGGATGGAAACGTCCACGCCTCCCGTGCTTGGAAAGGAAACGACAGCAGCGCTGCTCTGCATCCCTGCCCATCCGTTTCATTTCCCGCACATTCGATATGCCGGCGCTTTTCGCGATTTCGCCTTTCGCTCTTCGCCAGATCGTCAGGTGTTTTCGGCTACGCGCCAAACTTAGCTGATAGCCGATAGCCGACAGCATGTTTCTGACCGACAAATTCGGGCGTCGCATTACCGACCTGCGAATCTCTATCACGGACCGCTGCAACTACAAGTGCGTCTACTGCCGCTCCGGTAGCGATGGTCCGCAGTTTCCGGAAATGCCCATCGCCGACTACCTCCGCATCGCTCGCCTCTTTGTCGGCTTAGGCATTACGAAGGTCCGTCTGACCGGCGGCGAGCCGCTCCTGCGTAGTGGTCTGATTGAGATGGTCCGTGAACTGTCCCGCATGCGCACTATCGAGGGCGCTGCACTCGATATCGCAATCACGACCAACGGTCATCTGCTGGAAGATCTGGCGCAACCGCTCGCTGATGCCGGCCTCTCACGTGTGACCGTGTCGATGGATGCGGTTGATCCTGTCCGCTTCGCGCGCATCACCCGCGTGCCGAACGGTTATGAGCAAGTGCTGTCCGGCGTTCGCGCAGCCCAGCGTGCCGGCCTGAACCCGGTCAAGGTCAATTGCGTTCTGCTGCGTGGTTTCAATGACGATCAGATCACCGCCTTCGGCCGCTTCGCCCGCGACGAAGGCGTCATCGTCCGCTTCATCGAGTTCATGCCGCTTGAGGAAGATCGCGTCTGGTCGCCGGAGATCGTGATTACACTCGACGAGATCCTGCAGCGCATGGCGGAGTTCATGCCGCTACGCGAAGCCCTGCACGCGCCCAGCGAAACCGCGCGCCGCTATGTCTTCGAAGATGGTATCGGCGAGATCGGCATTATCGCACCTGTGTCGCATCCTTTTTGCGGACACTGCAGCCGCGTGCGCGTCACCTCCGACGGCAAAATCCGCACTTGTTTGTTCTCGGTTCGTGAGCACAACTTGGCAGCTTTGATGCAGGCGGGTGCCAGCGACGAGCAGCTTGCCAACTTCATCTCTGACGTTGTCGTCGATCACAAAGAGGCGCGGCATCATATCGGCGAGCCCGGCTTCGTTCCAGCCTCGCGAACCATGGTCCACATCGGCGGATAAGTAGCAGACTCAACCAAGATGGTGCCCCGTTCTAGCCTGGGTTTGGCTAGGGCGGGGCTTTTCGCGCTTAAGAGGGAGGACTATGAACTACTTCGCCACCGCCGCGAATAGATCCGACTTCAGCAGCGCCTGGAAGCGCGAATCATCGGTCTTGAAGTGCATCGTTACCGTGTCGTTCGAGCTATTGACTGTAGTGCCCTCCATCGCCATCTTCTCGGTGCTGCTGCCGCTCATCTTTTTGTACAGAACACCTGCCTGCATCAGCCCCGACAAGCTCGCCGCCGTCACCGTATCGGATGTCTTCACATTCAGGTCGAAGGTCACTCCGTTATTGAAGTTCATCGTGTAATCGGAAGCCAGCAACCGCTTCTTCACCACGTCGTAGTCGGTCAGCGATCCTGCTTCGCCGAGCGCACCGCGCATCATGTTCTGCGTTCCCTTCTGATCCAGCACGCTCCAGATCGAAGCATTGTCGACGCTGGTGATCAGATTACTGATGACGCTATTCGTCTGCACCGACTCGGCGCCGTTATCGCGCACATCGATGGCCCCGCGGATCGACGCGTTGTCGCCAAACAGAATCGTAGTCGGATCCAGGAACACCAGTTGCATTCCCGAACCCATGGGATAAAGGTCAGCCAACAAGTATTTCACCGGCTTGATCTTCCTGACCTTCATCTTCGCCAGAAAATCCTTCTGCTTGAACGGACCCTGCGCGATCCCGATGCTGTACACCATCAGGCCTTGTCCGTGATAGCTGACAAACGTGAGTTGCTCGACATCTTTATCAACATCGATGCCTGCGCCCTTCAGCGCCGATTCGAACTGCTTGATGTTGTCGGGCATGACACGGTCGCGCAGCGCCTGCGCTGTTTGCGAATCGCGCAGATCGCGATAGTTCACCGAGATAATCTGCTGCACGGCAGACGGAATCACCGTCTGCGCATTGCTGCTCAACGGGGCGGCAGAGGCCGGCAAGCATAGCACGCCGCTCAGGAAAACACTGATGAAAAGCTGCTTCATAGACATCTATTTTACTCGACCACTTCCGAAAGATGCTGAAATCTAGGCTCTTTGTTGTCCATGGCGCTCTTTTCGAGACATGAATTAGACGGGCGAAACCTCGCAACATCACCGCGAACGCAAGCGGCCCAGGTCACACAGCCCTATGGCATGGAGTCTGCTGAGCACGGCGATCGCTAGTCGCTAACCCCGCAGCGCCTTCACCCGTTGCCGCACGTCGGCCAGAAATGCCTCATCCTTGATATCGACCAGGTTGATCTCGACATTGGCCAGCGCGCCTTCCATACCGGCCCCGGCCAGTGACACTCCTACCGTCAGGTCCGATGCCATCCGCGGGTTCGTAATCGGCCGTAACGAGTCAATAATCTGCTGCACCTCTTTCGCCCGCTCGGCGACGACTAACGGGATCAGCGTCGCCTTCTTTGTCGCAGCCTCGACTTCCGCCTGCGCTTCAGGATGCTCCTTGGCCTTCTTGAAGGCAGCCATCACTTCATTGAACGACTCGGCGTCAGCATCGATCGACGCCTTGAATTGTTCACGCACTTCTGCCAGCCGCGCCAGCGCATCGCTCAACTGCCGCTCATATTGCAAATAGGCTTTCTTGCCGCGCGACATTGCCGCGACCATGCCGCCCAAAGCCGCTCCCATGGCTGCCGTTGCCGCCGACGCGGAGCCTCCACCGGGTGCCGCCGTCGGTGCAGCCAGTTGCTCGATGAATGGCTCGACTCCGGCGCGCAGCCCACCTACCGCCATCTTGCCGCTCATCACCGCAGCCAGCCGGTTCTCGAGAATCAGCGACGAATCGAAGTTCTCCACCTGCAGAAACCATTCCGCCGCATCTTCCAGCGCCTTCTTCGGAATCAATCCGACAATCTCGCTCGACACCGGCATCACGCCGTAGCGAGCCGCCTCGCGCTTCACGAACTCGAACACGCGCGCGATGGGCGTCTGATCGGTGTCGGTCAGGTTCATCGAGACTTGCGCCAGGCCGCGCACCGGCACGCCCATCCCTTTGACGTAACGGAACCCGCCGTTCGAGAAGCGCACCGCCTTACCGATCTTCTTTGCGATGTCGACATCAGGCGTATTGAGATACACGTTGTAGGCGACCAGAAATTTCCGCGCACCAACGATCGTCGCGCCAGCCGTCGGATGCAGCGCCGCGTCACCAAAGTCCGGCTTGCGAGCCGGATTGGTCTTCACGTCCTCGCGAATTCCCTCAAACTGGCCGCGCCGGACGTTCTCCAGATTCTGCCGCTCCGGCCGCTGCGCTGCCGCCTCGTACAAGTACACGGGCACCTTGTACCGCTTCCAGATCTCCTCGCCCGCGCGCCGCGCGATGGCAACGCAATCCTCCAGCGTTACGCCTTCGATGGGGATGAACGGAATCACATCAGCCGCACCAAGCCGCGGATGTGCTCCAGTATGCTTGGTGAGATCGATCAACTCGGCGGCCTTGCCGACGCCGCGAATCGCAGCTTCGGCGACTTTTGCCGGATCGCCGACCAGGGTTATGACGCAGCGGTTGTGATCAGCGTCCATCTCGCGATCGAGCAGATAAACGCCGTCCATCTTCATGGCTTCGATAATGGCATCGACGCGAGCCTTGTCGCGTCCTTCCGAGAAATTGGGTACACATTCGACGAGTGCGGGCATAAACATCAGGATAAAACAAGCACCGCCTTTCCCGAAGTGACTTGTCGAGACTAATAGGGCCACTCCGGCGTCCAAGGCCATGCTGTAATGTTGGTTCGGGAGATCGAGATGGCTGAGTCAGGCTTGCGTAACAAGGTTGTCATTGTGACCGGCGGCGGCGGTGGCATCGGCCGGGCTACCGCATTGCGTCTTGCAGGAGAGGGCGCACGGGTCGCTGCCTGGGACCTTAACGGCTGCACTGCGGCTGAACTGACGACGGAACTGGCAAACGCCGGCGCGGCCGAAGCACTATTCCACAAGCTCGATGTTACGAGCGCGCAAGCTGTTCAAGCCGGGGTCGACGAAGTCATCTCACGCTGGCACCGCATCGATGTTCTCGTCAACAACGCTGGAATTCTGCGAGACGGATTGCTGGTCAAGGTGAAGGACGGCGCGGTCGTCTCAACCATGAGCGACGAGCAATTCGACAGCGTGATCAGCGTCAATCTCAAAGGAGTTTTCATCTGCACCCGCGCGGTTGGGCCGCACATGATCACCGGCGGAGGAGGCGTCATCCTGAACGCGACGTCAGTTGTCGGCCTCTACGGAAACTTCGGCCAGACCAACTACGTTGCTACCAAATCAGCTGTAATCGGCATGACGAAAACCTGGGCGCGCGAGCTTGGCCGCCACAAGATTCGCGTCAATGCCGTCGCTCCCGGATTCATCGCCACTGAGATGGTCCGCCAGATGCCTGCGAAGGTTTTGGATTCGATGGTCGCGCACACGCCGCTAGGCCGCCTCGGCAAGCCCGAAGAAATCGCTGAGGCCTACTGCTGGCTGGCCTCTGACGCCGCCTCATTCATCACAGGCGCAGTTCTCTCGGTAGACGGCGGTGTGGTGGTGGGAACGTAGCGCGCTCGCAGGGAACAGAACGGCCTTGACACAGTTCGTGCCGGATTTGCAAGAACCCTTAAGAATGCCGGCTCATGCATATCCAGGCAAGGCTACTTCCATCGCATCGGAAACAGCTGTCCGGCAGCAGCTGAAGATACTGACACCCCAGCAAGCTGCAGGGCCCGCGCCAGTTGCGGATCGGCGCCAGCAGCCAGCTCTTCAGGGCTGGGCAACAAGACCTCATCAGGAGTAACTCCACGATGTTCCAGGCTATTCCCGTCAGTCATCTTCAGATCGGCCACCGTAACGGATACTCCGTAGGGTAGATCGGTGCCAAAAGCGCTGCCTTGGGAGAATGGGAATTGCCGGGCTTCCATAACTGCACCTGCCGATCGATCCCCAATCACAACGCCGCGCTTCTCCAATTGGACGACTCGAGCGAACAATTCCGCCGCTGATGCCGAGCGGCTGTCCACTAACACAAATAACTTGCCAGAAAAGCTGTGGCTCTCGCGCGACTTGGCGACGAACGGCTTAGAGTTCTTGCGATCGACTCGGTCACCGATTTTAACCTCATGATCAAAAACGCCTCCAAGGAGGCGCGACAAGTTTTCTTCTGCTCCGCCTGGATTACCGCGCAGATCGATTACCACTGCAGAATAATGGCTGGCCTTGTGCAAGAAGGCGTCGATCTGATCGTCGCTAACCATGAATCGCGGCAGCTTCCAGACCAAGGCGTCATTTTCCTCCACCATCCTGGGTTTATTGCGTTCCTCCTCATCCTCTGATTGCCGAATCACATTCCAAATGTCAAAACCGTTACCCCAGTTGTACTTTTGAGGGAGCTCACGGACCGAGGACACGACCATGACTTCTCTCGAATTGCCGTCAGGCGTCGTGAGCGCCAGCTTCATACCCGAGCGCGGCGACAGGGAGTGGAAGGCATAGTACAACTTCCACCAGTTGGCGCGAGTCGGCTGGAATCCTTCTAGCAGCACTAGTTCGTCGCCTGGTTTTACTCCTTTGGAAGCTGCATCTGAACCTTCCTTGACAGCAGTGATCATGCACTTTTCGCCGATGAAGGCGGCCTCCCACCCATCTACAACCAGAAATGGCCTACGCGGCGGCACAAAAAATGTGTGTGAGTCATTGAGAGCGTCGAGAAACCACGCGATCACACCAAATGCTTCACTGAGGTTTTGTGCCTTAGCGATTTTCTGTTCGGCCTCTCTGTACCGGGTATCCAGATTTATGCCGTGGTAGTTCAGATCGTAATATTCCTTCGCTACCTTCTCGTCAACGTCCTTCAACATCCGAAGAGCCTCATCGCGCTGCAGAGAAGTCATGACATCAGACTTCTTGTCGCCTGCCGAACCATTGATATTGAGGCAGAGAGCAACGATGACGAGACAAAGAACTGTATTGAACGAAGTTACGCGTAGCATAGCCAAAAACTAAACTGCAACTTTCAGCTATGCAATTTAATTAATCACAGACGTATGTTTATTCCATCCGTCTTTGCTCTGGAGCAACTATCCATTTTGGGTGGTCGTCGCTATGGCTAGCTACCTATTCAGGTAGCTCGCCTGGGGAAAGCTCATCCACATAACACCAGATCCATCGCTCTCCTGGCTCGATGGAGCGAATGAGTGGATGCTTGACCTTATGGAAATGCTTGGTAGCATGCTTGTTCTTCGACGAATCACAACAACCGACGTGCCCGCATTCCAGGCACAGTCTCAAATGGACCCAGCGATCGCCCATCTTCACGCATTCCTCGCAGACATGAACATCGGTTTGCCGAACCTTAATCGTACTGAGATGAGTGCAGTCTTCTGCCATAGTTGTCTCCTTAGCGCTCTAATGCTTTCCTGTCCCACTTGCCGAGATTGGCTGCCGCTTCGTAGGAACTCTGCAGAAATTCCATTAGTGTAGCTTTGGGCGCCTTGGCGGTTCGCACGTCGTCATACGGTAGCAGGAAGTTCTTCAGCTCTGGATGATAGAAAGCTGCCTTCGGTCGCACGGGGGAAGTGGCGAACCCCTCAGGCTCTGGCGCCGCGTAGGAATAAAACGCAGGATTCGGATAGCGTGGATCCCCGGGCCAAAATCCCGCGCTGCTCACTTCGTGCGAATAAGCTTCACGCGTAATAGGATCGACTCCCGGCCGCTCCGGCGCGCGACGCCCGGAAAAGCGCGTCACCGCCAGGTCGAAACTTCCCCAGAAAAAATGCACCGGACTTGCCTTGCCCAGGAACGGAGCACGAAACTCTTTCAACACATCATCAGCCCACACTAGAATGTGCCAGAACCTCTCCGCCGCCTCGGCGTCGTATGATTTGTGCTTGTCATCTTTCTCGAACGGAATTGTCTCATCCGGCGGGAGTTCGCATGGCATTGTCCAAATCTTCACCTCGACTCCAAGCTCTGGTAAGGCAGCCATCAGCGATCGATAGAACTCGGCAACGGTCTGCGGCTTCAGCGCGAGTTCTTTGCGACTTCCATCTGACAGCTTGATCTTGAGCTTGTGATCGATGAAGTCGAACCACATCTCAACATCGCGGTTACCGTACGGCATAACCGAGGTCGTAAGCCCGCGAGCTGTCACGTAAAGCGGCACGTTCCACCAATGATTCACCAGCGGTGTAAGCGCCAGGCGCACCTTTCCCACCACTTGCGTCCACCGGTGCAGCGTCGCCTGAGTATCCTTCCACGATTCGTAAGGCAACTCGGGCAATGTTTGCGTATCGTGACTGTGGTGCGCCTGTGCCATCCTCACTTGCCGCCCCCTGTCGCACTACTCTATACGATTTCAGCCTTGGCGTGCCGATGTCCAAAAGAACAGGACCGGCCGCTATTGCCGCGACCGGCCCTTAATCTCGTCCGGACGAGTCTGAGGCTGGTTGACTTCGGACTCGTCCTGGCTGTGGCGGCGAACGATGCCCCTGCAACTTCTACTGCCGCCAAGGTGCAAGGTACGGCTTTCGATCCATGTCATGGTGAACAGCGGATCAAAAGCAGGTGAAATGACGATGGCAACCCATTGCGACCGATCAATGTCTGGAAGTCCCGGCGGTAAACATGGGAAACGGTCATAAATCACAAATCGAGGTTTATTCAGAGCGGTATAATCTTCCGTTGCCGCGGTGCTGCAGCCTTTGCTGGGGCACGGAGTTCGCAGTGAGTATTCCTCTTGGTATGCTCTCCGTGCTCTCAGTGTGCTCAGTGGTGAAGACTATTCGAGAAGGTTATCGTGACTATCATCAAACAAGAAGACCTCATCCAGAGCGTGGCTGACGCTCTGCAATTCATCTCCTATTACCATCCGGTCGACTTTATCAAGCACATGGCGGCTGCCTATGAGAAAGAACAATCGCCCGCCGCGCGCGATGCCATGGCGCAGATCCTGATCAACTCACGCATGTGCGCCGAAGGCCACCGGCCGATCTGCCAGGACACCGGCATCGTCACCGTCTTTCTGAAGGTCGGGATGGATGTCCGTTGGGACGCGACCATGAGCGTCGAGGACATGGTGAACGAGGGCGTGCGCCGCGCCTATCAGCACGAGCACAACACCCTGCGGGCCAGCATCCTCGCCGACCCCGCGGGTGCGCGCAAGAATACCAAGGACAACACGCCCGCGGTGATCAACATGACCATCGTGCCGGGTGACAAGCTGGAAGTGCTGGTTGCGGCCAAAGGCGGCGGCTCGGAGGCGAAGTCGAAGTTCGCGATGCTGAATCCGTCGGACTCGATTGTCGAATGGGTGCTGAAGACTGTCCCTACCATGGGCGCGGGTTGGTGTCCGCCGGGGATCATCGGCATCGGCATCGGCGGCACGGCTGAAAAGGCGATGCTGCTCGCGAAGGAATCGCTGATGGAGCCCATCGACATCCAGGAACTGATCGAGCGCGGTCCGAAGACCACGGCGGAGAAGTTGCGCGTTGAACTCTTCAAGAAGATTAACCAGCTCGGTATCGGCGCGCAGGGACTCGGCGGCCTGACCACGGTTCTCGATGTCAAAGTAAGCGACTACCCGACGCACGCCGCCAATCTGCCGATCGCGATGATTCCCAACTGCGCCGCCACGCGTCACGCGCACTTCGTGCTCGACGGCAGCGGTCCGATCGCTCTCGAACCACCTTCACTCGAAGACTGGCCGACGCTCACCTACAATCCCGTCAACGCGCGGCGCGTCAATCTCGATACGGTCACGCGCGATGAGGTCGCTACCTGGAAGCCGGGAGAAGTGCTGCTGCTCAGCGGAAAGATGCTCACTGGCCGCGATGCCGCTCACAAGCGCCTGACCGAGATGCTCCATAAGAAAGAACCGCTGCCGGTCGACCTTAACAACCGCTTCATCTACTACGTTGGCCCTGTAGATCCGGTGCGCGAGGAAGTTGTCGGCCCCGCCGGTCCTACGACGGCGACGCGCATGGACAAGTTCACCCGCCAGATGCTGAAGGAGACCAACCTGCTCGGCATGATCGGCAAGTCCGAACGCGGCCCGGCCGCCATCGAAGCCATCCGCGATCACAAAGCGGTGTACCTGATGGCTGTCGGCGGCGCGGCTTATCTCGTTTCGAAGGCCATCAAGAAGTCGCGAGTGCTCGCCTTTCACGACCTCGGGATGGAAGCGATCTACGAATTCGAGGTGGAAGACATGCCGGTGATGGTCGCCGTCGACGTGAACGGCAGCTCCGTCCACGAGAGCGGCCCGCGGGAGTGGCAGGCGAAGATCGCGGAACTGGTGGAGATTGGGTAAGAATTAGCCTGCAGTACTAGTCGGAGAGCCTTGATGCTGAGGTTTGGTGGCTTAATCATGGGCGCCCTTCTTTTGTACGTGTGCTCTATTGGATTGCTGATCGAGTATCTTCCGGAGCGGTATCCGATATCTACGTGACCTCAACGCAAGAAACTTCTTTTCCATGCTTTGATTGCAATCCCGTTTACCATCCTAGTCGG
>Ga0335078_10019662_pt1 | contig 10038 bp, 10 predicted proteins | sample Lox_Sample_32_FD_206711 | JGI IMG/M metagenome (GOLD analysis project Ga0335078, IMG submission 206711) | Soil microbial communities from Loxahatchee National Wildlife Refuge, Florida, United States - Lox_Sample_3.2 | ecosystem: Environmental > Terrestrial > Soil > Wetlands | place: USA...
GCGCCTGGCCTGCTAAGTCACAGCGTTTAAGGCCGCGCCGCCGCCAGTCGCTGCTGCCAGTCTGGGAAGGCTTCCTCTGCTGGCCTGTCTGTGCCGTGCCGCTCTGCACCGCCACGAGTTCGGCAGTCATGTGCGTTGCGCGAGATCCCTGAGCATCACGTCGAATAGTGGTGAGCCCGGCAGTGGGTTGCGTTTCTGCGCGACCTTGCGCCAGCCCCACTTCCGGTAGGCCGCCTGTGCGGCCGAGGCTGCTGGCAGGACGGTGAGCGTGGCTCGTTCTTCGGGCCGGCCCTTAAGCAGCAGATCGTGCATGGCCTGGGCGATGCCCTGCCGTCTCCAGCGTGCCCGAACTAGCAGCTCTACCAGGGCGAAGGTGCGGCCGGGATGCTCGCTGGTGGTCTCGGCGGAAAGCTGTGTTGTGAGATTGTTCCACCACGGGGTCGAGGGCTGGAGGGTGACGCCGAAGGCCAGGCCCGCAAGGTCGGCACCGTCGCGAGCTTCGACCAGGGCGAAGCCCGGCTGACGACGCTGTATCTGGAAGCGCTCAGCGAACAGGGCAGCGTGGTCGTCTCCCCATTCGTATGGGGGCTCGGAGTACACGTCTTCGTAGAGCGCCCGGTACTCATCAAGGTGGGAGGCCGCCAGGTCACCGTCCAGCGCACGGAGCATGATCCGCGGGGCTGGCATTACAGATCTCCGAGTCGCGCCGGTGCGGCTTTGCGGAAGTAGTCGCGGACCTGTTCATTGAAGCGGGTCACGTCAGGCACGTCGGGGTGTCGCCCGGTCAGCTCGCCGCTGAACCGGGTCAGCCAGTTCATCACCAGTGATGACCGGGTCTCGCCCGCCAGCTGAACTGCGCGGATACCCACGGCTGCGGATTCGGCTGGCTCTCGCTGAGCGAGGCGGACCTTGGCCAGCCGGATCTCGTCGAAGACGCGGCTGCGGACATAGCCTTCGCCTCTGGTCTGGCGGGCGCGCAGAGAATGGACCTCGGCTTTGGTGGCGTAGTGCTGCCATCGGGACCGGGCGCTGGCGCGGAGCGCCAGCTCGATATAAGCGTTGGCGGCCAGGCAGTCCACTTCGGCCTGGTTCATGTAGTGAATCCAGTCCGGCGCAGGCTCCCGCCGGGGCGCTTCGTCCCAGACCGCGACACAAGTCTGGGCCGAGCGGTCGGCGTCGCTGATTTCGTTCCCGCCGAGCTGAGCGTAAGCGCGGGATTCCAGGCCAAGCAGTTCCGAGCGCACCAGAGTGCAAGCGTGACGGGGCAGGCTGTAGAGCGCGGCGCGGACCAGAGTCAGGCTGTCCTCGTAATGGCCGAGGGCAGTAGACAGCTGGGTCATATCACCGATGATCTTGGCGCCGAGATCAGGGCAGGAGCCTTCCCGGCAGGCGTGCAGGGCCAGCAGGTAATACCGCTGGGCAACCCCGAAGAGGCCCTGGTCGTAGGCCATCCAGCCAGCGAGCTGGGCAAGTTCGGCAGTGACCTCGAACAGCCGCTGGGTGATGGCGGGCGGGTAGTGCCCGGTGAGCGTTTCCGCTACCGCGTTGAGTTGGCCTACGACGGCCTTGCGCCGGAGACCGCCTGCGCCGGAAGCGTCCCAGCGCCGGAACAACGTGACGGCCTGTTCGAGCTCGGCAACCTCGTCAGCGCCGACTTCCGGTGGGCTGCCGGTCAGCAGCGCGAGCGAGGCGGCCCACTGGCGTACCGGCCCCAGCAGCGCTGCCCCGGTGATGACAGCCAGATTGGCCAGGGCCTCGCGCCTGCTGGCAATGTCGTGGGCGGAGAAGCCTTCCATGATCCGCACGGTATAGGCGGCCGAGAGCGAGAAGTCCAGCGGAACGGAGGTGACCAGCGTGAAGCCTTCGCGTTTTCCCGGCACGTCCGCAACGTCGGCCAGTAATTCGCTCAACTCCGCGGCGGTGAGCTGCAGCAGCTGGGTGAGCCTGGGGCGGAGCCACGGCTGGGGTTCGGTCTCGGCCCGTTCCCAGCGGATTACTGTGGTGCGCTCGCAGCCGAGCTGCTCGGCCAGGCCTTCCTGCGTGTAGCCCAGCGCCTTACGTCGCTGGATCAGTCGCAGCCGCTTGAGTGCCACGTTCTGTCCTCCTGTGGTTACACACAAGGTAGTCGTTCATAGAGCTGGGGGGTTAGGCCAGGGACGCGGATGCAACATCTCTGCCACATGCTTGCCTCCTTCGCGCGCTGTTGTCTGCGTCGTCTTGGGGGTTCGCTGGAATACGCGGAGCACCCGCAAACAGGAAGAAGGCCAGAAAGCCATGAGTAACGGCGGCGGCGGGTCGCATGTAGCAGTTCACCAAAAGGTGGATGGGATCATGGCGGATCATGTGGTTCCGGGGAAAGTTGACTTCGGCGCCACTAATGCCGCCCGGATATTCGACTACTACTTAGGTGGCAAGGACAACTATGCGGCAGACCGGGAAGCCGCGCGGCGGATACTCGCCGCGGCGCCGGATGTGCCGCTGGCCGCGCTGGAAAACCGCCAGTTCCTCAAGCGAGTCATCCCATTCCTCATCGAGGAGCAGGGCATAAGCCAGTTCGTAGATATTGGGTCGGGGTTACCGACGCAGGGGAATGTGCATCAGCTAGTACCGCAGCACGACCCTGATGCGCGCATCGCGTACGTGGACAATGATGCCGTCGTGGTTGAGCACGGCAAATCGCTCCTGCACGGCCCGCCCGCAGTGACTATCGTCTGCGGCGATCTCCGGGAACCCGAGCGCATTCTGTCCCATCCAGGCCTTGGGGCGCTCGTCGACTTCTCGCACCCGGTCGCACTGCTCATGACCCTCGTCTTGCATCTCATTCCACCGGGCGACAGTCCGTACGAGGCGGTGGCCACGTTCCGGGACGCGCTAAGCCCGGGAAGTTTCCTCGTGCTCTCGCATGCCACCGGTGACGGTCGAGAACCGGAGGCGCTCACCGAGATCAGCGGCCGTCATGACACCGACAGCGCGCGGCTAATCATGCGCTCGCGCGCAGAAATCGCGAGATTCTTTGACGGCTTCGAGCTAGTAGACCCCGGCATTGTCTTCCTGTCGCAATGGGCGCCAATCAGAGGATACTTCCTTCGGGGCGGGACCCGGTGGGGATATTGCGGCGTCGGGAAAAAGCCCTGATTAGGTAGTAAAAGCATCGCCATCATGGCGCTACACACGTGCGTAACCGCACATCGAGGAGATTTGGCTCAGATGAGTCACCCGAATGAGGTGCCGACCTGGTGCAATAATCAGGGACCCTGCACGCTCGCCGCTGGCGAGGGGTTCTTAACTGCTCTGGCGTTGTGGGCTCGGGCCTTTCCCGGCACACCCGGGCATGTCGGTGAGGCGCGCCGGTTCGTCGCCCATCTGCTGCAGGGATCGCCGTTTCACGACGATGCAATGCTAGTGCTCTCCGAGTTGTTCACCAATGCCGTGCTGCACACCGAATCCGGTAAGCCTGGCGGGCTGGTCACCGTCCAGATCGCCCGGTGGCGGCACGGGGTGCGGATCGCGGTGACCGACCAGGGATCGCTCAGCCAGCCTGTTATCCGCGACCCGGCTGGAAGAGGCGGCCCGGCGGAGAGCGGGCATGGCCTGTATCTAGCGGCGCACCTCGCTGGACATCTCGCCTGGCATGACGATCCTTCTGGCCGCACTATCGCCGCCACCTTGGGCAAGGCCGCGCCCGCACACAGGTCTTCAGGGAGCTGGGTGTGAGGCCGCAATGACACCCACATACGACGTCGCCCAGGCGATCGCGGGTTCGGCCGTGCCACGCCGTGTACTCGGGCAGCACCTGCGCGATCTGCGCCGGCAAGCCGGGTTCACCGTCAAGACGGCCGCCACCCTCATGGAATGGTCCGAGCCGAAAATGTGGCGTATCGAGACCGGCCAGACTGCCATGCGAGTCATGGACGTCGAAGCCATGTGCGCTGTCTACGGCGCCCCACCCGACCTGACCCGCGCCCTGGCCGGGCTGGCCCGGCAGACCAAAGCGCACGGCTGGCGGCATTCCTACAACGACGCCCTCTCCGAGAACTTCGGCATCTACGCCACACTGGAAGCCACCGCCTCCGGGCTCCTGGACTACGCGATCTGCCAGGTCCCGCCCCTGCTGCGCACCGAAGCGTACGCCCGCACCCTCATCGCGAGCAGCCACCCGGGCTCAGACACCAGCCAGCTCGTTCGTGATTGCCTCGCCCGCCAGATGCTGGTCCTCCGCGCAAACGCACCACTATCGGCGACGGTGGTCCTCAGTGAAGCCCTCCTGCGCTGCCCGGTAGGCGGGGTCGCAGTGATGGCCGGGCAACTGTGGCACCTGGCCGAGATCGCCGGACTGCCGAACGTCTGCCTGCGCGTTGTGCCGTTCACCGCGGGCTTCCACCCCGGGCTGGCCACTGGCCCGTTCACCCTGCTGCAATTCCCGGCCGCCTACGGCCCGGAAACCGGCACAGCCATCGTCCACACCAGCGGCCTGACCGGCGAGCTATTCCTGGATAAGCCGCACGAGATACGGCAGTACCGCGATGCGCACACCGCCATCTTCGACTGCTCGCTGGACGAGGCCGCTACCAAGGATCTCCTGCGCACTGCCGCCAAAGAACTTGACCAGTACGTAACGCCATAACGCTGAACCCGGCCGTCGTCCCAAAAGAGCCCCCGCGCAGTCAGCCCTGCCCCGGTCTGGCTGCGCGGGCCTATTGCCGCCGACCGCGCCGCCAACCGGCTCCTGATTGGCCGGGCGAGAACTCCCGCCTACCAGTCAGCACGATCCCGCTCAGACCGTGCTCGCGCACACCAGGCCGAGGTCGGTTAGTCCTTCCGACTGGCACAGGCGGTCTGACGCGCCGTTGACCTCGGTTTGCAGGAGCTGGTAGGTGGCTTGGTGTTGCTGGCCCCAGTGCATCGCGGCCTGCCACAGGGCACGGCCGAACCCGAGCCCGCGATAGCCGGGCAGGATGCCAAAATACTGTGGCAGCAGCCGCGATATTCCGCGGCTGTCCGGCATGATCTCCATCGGGCCAATCGCTCCGACGACCTTCCCATCCCACAGGCAGGTGAGTACCGGGCCGACGCCACCCCGCCGGATGCGGGCATTGAGGAAGGCAAATCCCTCGGCGGCCAGTTCCTCCGCGAAGCTGCTGAACGTGACATGTATGGGCCGGGGGATTTCATCCAGCGGGACGACAAACCTGGGCCCGGGTTCCGCAGCCGGGCCCGGGTGGCCTGGGCTGAAGGTCCGCATCTGGATCCGGGTGCACGCCACGCCAGGGTCGGGGGTACTGCCTGGGGGCAGGAACCAGATCAGCCGTCTGGTCTGAGCGCCGTGGCTGGCGCATAGTTGCTCGGCCAGCTCGGCGGCCCGGTTCAGCGCGGCGTGTGGGCGGTTGCAGTAGATGTGGACCCTGACTGCGCGGCTGCGGCTGCTAAACGTTGGGACCAGCACTAGGCCTGGCTGCTGGGCGATGGCCCCGGCCAGCACGTGCTCGTCTTTGCGGTCACCCCAGCGGCGGTCCTTGTCGTATGACAGGAACCTGCCAGTGCCCGTGATCTCGACAGCTTCCGCGAACAGCTGCGGGGTGATGGCCTGCGGGTGGGCGGGGCCAAGGGTAGGCACGTACGGGGCGGTCATCACTGGATGCAGCCAGTCCCACCGGATCTGCATTGGCCGCACGATACTCGCGCGCCCCACGGCAAGCGGGCCCTAACGTGCGACACGCCAGGACCCGCTTTCGGTTGATCGGTTAGGGGTGATCAGTGAGGGTTGTCGTCGCCCGCGTTGCATGAGCAGGCCACCGAATCGATGATCTGATCCAGCTCGACCAGCACGGGCTCGGTGACCTCCGGCGCGACCTCCTCAGCCGACCGGGTCGGGTAGAGCCTGACGGGTACTGCGGTCATGCGGACCTCCTGTCCTTGTCCTGGTGCTGGCAGTAGTACGCCAGCGGGGCCTTCGCCTCCTGGAACTGCTTGGCCAGCGGCCGGCACACCCTGCACGTACCGGCCAGTTGGCAGCCCGAGCAGCCCCCGGTGCGAAGCATCAGACTGTCCGCGATGCCGCCGAGACGGCGCAGGCCCTCCAGGCCCTCGCGCATCAGGTCGATCTGGTCATCACGGCCCACCTTGCAGATCGACACCCGGCCGTGCGGGTCGGCGTGAAAGAACGTGTGACCGGCGTTGCAGCCGGTGAACGCCTTCCGGGTGCGCAGGTGCTCGGCCGACTGCGCCAGCAGCGACTCACCGCCGCCGTAGATGGTCGGCGTCATGTTCGTGTAGACGTTGTGCGCCAGGCCCCAGTCCTCGGCCAGGGCGACCATGGCGTTCGTCTCGGCCGCGGAGACGTCGGTCACCACGATGTTCAGCCGCACCGGCAACCCCGCCTCGACCGCGGCGGCGATGCCCCGGCGGAACGCCTTGTACGAGCCGCGGCGCTGAGTCAGCCCGTCATAGGCCGCCTGGCTGGCCCCGTACAGGCTGACCACCAGCCGGTAAGGCGGGAGTGTGGTGAACAGCTCCAGCAGGTCGCGGCGCCACAACCGGGAACCGTTCGTGGAAACCGTCAGCATCATGCCCAGCTCGAACGCGAGCCGGTAGGCGTCGATGAAGTGCTTGTCGATGGTTGGTTCACCACCCGTGATCTGAAGCCAGACCACCCCCGCGTCCCGCATCATGTGCAGCAGGCGGACCTTCTCCGGCCACGCGAGCCCGGAGAACTCCTTCAAGCCCAGATAGCAGTGCGAGCAGGCATAGTTGCAGCCCAGATTGATCTCCCAGCTAGCCCGCCCGTACCCATACTCAGACTCCTCGCGGGCCAGCACCTGGTCACCCATCGCCGACGCCGGGAACTCCATCTGCCAGCGCTGGCGGGCTAAGCCAGCCAGCCAGGCCGGGTATGGGCCACCCGCAGCGGCAGCCTGGGTGAGCTGGTCGAAATGGCCGCGTGGTAACTGCACTCCAGCGGTACTGCCGGGCCGCAGCAGCAAGTACTGGCCGAGGAATGGCGCGGCAAGAAGATCATGCACCGGGGCCTCCACTACGAAGAGTTAAATCACCGTTTGCCCCGGTAACCGCATCATCTCCCCGAGAATGGTCCAACGCAAGACTGAGCCCACCGCCTCCCGAACCGCCGAGCTGCCTCTGGCTAGCAGGCAGCGAAAGCCGACCACGTTGGCGCTCGCCCCGACGTCCGCCTATACGGGGCGCGAGCGTGTCATCGGTTCTGCTCTTCCACGCTGCCCGGCAGCCAGCGCAACCGAGGAAATCCGAGGGCAAGCCGACCCGGAGCGCAGGGCCGCCGGCGGCCCGAGCACCGGAAGCGGCGCGGCAGCAGTCCACGCTGGGCTATCGGGTGGGACCTCGCGGCCGGGCCGCGCCAGGTCCGCGGGAGGCCGCCCGCCCAGCCAGGCTTGAGCGAGGCTCCGGGGACGGCGGCGGCATGCCTGCAGGGAACGGAAATTCCCGGCTGGCCAGATCGGCAGCCGTCCGGATCCTGGGACGCTCGCCTGGTCCACGGGGCGCCTTCCCCACCCGCATGGCATGCAGGTACTCGGCCGCCTGCAGTGCGGCTGCGGCCTGCGCTGCGCGATTCTGTGCCATGCGCATCTCGGCGACCGCTCTGGCCAGCGCAACGAGCTTGGAAATGAATCTGAGGTAACTGATCTCTGGCTCGCTGCTGGTCACCCCCGCGCTGGCCAGCAGCCGGGCGGCCTGCCGCAACCGGCTGCCAGCCGGGGCGGGACGAGGCAGACGCCCATAGGGGGCACGGGCGGCGCGCTCGAACGAGTCAGCCGCCTGACGGAGCACGCGGCTGCCGAGCGCTGCGGCGGCGACGTGCAGCGTGTCGGCGGCGGCCCAGGCGGCATCGGCCGCAGCGTTCGGATCGGTAGCAGAGTAGAGCCGGATCTGGCTGGCCACCTCAGCCGCCGAACTGGTGGCATGCGACCACATCGCATCTCGTTCAGCGGTCGTGAACCCGCGAGCAGATGTGGCATGCGCGGGATCCCAGCGGTGCCGGAGCTTGGGCAGGGTCAAATCCGGGGCGAGCTTGCCACCGCTGAACCAGACCGGGGAACCGGAAGCGTTCACGTCGTCTGGCAAGGCGACCGAGTAGCCGGTGACCTCACCCGGGGTGCGGGTGCCGAACCGCTTACGAACCAGGACCCCAGCATCGCCGAGCCGGGCGAAGAACTGACCCTCGCTGGCGGCACCCGCGGCCGCGGTGGCGACCGCCCGCCGCAGCGCGGCGCGGGACGGCTCTGGACGGTTGCGGCGCCGGGCCTTCTCATGCTCCGCGCGGGTCGGGCACCGGGCCGCGGTCCGGTCGCCAGAGGCGGTGCGCCGCAGGCCGTAGCGTTCCTCGGCAGCCCGGCACGCCTCGCGGACACGGTAACGCTCATTCGACAGACGAGGCTTACTGCCGTCCTGGCGGGCCAGCATGGCCACGATGTGGATATGGTCGGCGCCGTGCCGGACGGCCACCCAGCGGACCGCGTCGTCGTCTTGGCCACGTGGCGCCAGGCCGGTGCGGCGCATGATGTCGGCGGCGATCTGCGCCCATTCATCGTCAGACAGCATCCGGTCCTCCGGAGCGGCCCGGACGGCGCAATGCCACAGTGGACGAGCGAAACCACGATCGCCCAGGGCGGCGTGCGGTTGCTGGAGCAGCCCGTTCAGGCGACGAAAATCGCGGCTGCCGTCCGGGCGCAGCGGCGGCTCCACCTCCGCCGGGTGCCGCCACCCCGCAATGAGATGCGGGTCGGTGTGCTCCTCGCGCCTACCCGGCCCGAACAGGTAGTAGATCAGCCCCTGGACCCGGGTGCCGCGCGGATCGCTGATCTTGCCGATCATCGCAGCTTCCTGCGGAGATCCTCCGCCACCGCATCGAGCCGCTCCACCCTCCGCAAGCTCTCCGCGGCGTAGGGCAGCAGGTCACCGGAGCGCTGCCCGGTCGCATTCAGCTTGGCCACCGCCTGGTTCAAGTTCACACCGATCCGCCGGACCAGTCCCGCTGCGCGAACGAACTCGCCCAGGAGTTCCCGGAAGTGCGAGTCCATTGGAGACGCCGAACCCCGGGCAACCGCGAGTGCCGCCTCGGCCGCGTAGGCACCCCGGGCCAGCCCGGCCCGTGCCGCTGCACAACCCAGCTCCCCGTACTCCTCCTCGGTCAAGGAGAACTCCACCCGACGACTTCGCTTGACCGGCTGCCGCGACCTGCGGCCCGCAGGAGCAGCTACGCGTGCGGCCGTGTTACTGGCGGTCGTTGTGGACATTCGGTGGATCTCCCACTGCCGATACGTGTTGCTCGTTACCGGGAAGGCCCGGCCTTTCCTGCTCGCCGCGCTCCTGCTTCGTGAGCGATAGCACTAACCGTATTGTTCGGACCGCGCTCGGTCCAGACATATACCGGGTTTATACACATCTTGCTCCCGAGCCAGTACCGCTCTGCGAATGATCGCCAGGCAACATGCGATCCCATTTTCACGTAAACAGAAAGCGGTTCTTTTACCTTCGAATACGTTCGGGATAGTTGAGCAGCGTTATCGAGTTCTCAAGAGCAATTGATGACCGCGCTCACGAGAGCGATACCGAGGAGGGCGGCCCCACGAGAGCCCTGGACCGCTTGCACACGCCTAGCGATAACCAAGCTGGGCCAGACGCTGGCGCGCTGTCTCGACCTCCTCGTCGGTGAACAAGCCCGCGAACTCAGGCTTCAGGACGAGGGCCTCGACAGTGAGGTCGAGGCGGCCTCGCTCGTAAAGCGCGGTGAATCCGCTGGCAACAGCGGACGAGGCGAGCAGCCGATGCGCTGTCCCGAGACCGCCGTAATCACTCAGCATCGTCAGGAAGTAGCCGGCTGTGTAGTTGGCTTCCTTCTTGGCCCGGACATAGACATCCCGCATCGCCCGCTCAAAGGCAGCGCGTAGCTCCGGGTCCGAGGCGCCAGTAGGACCCGCGGCAGGCGGCGGATCCTCCACGCTTGTGTCGGCCACCGGAGCCGTTGGTTCGGCTACCGGACCTGCAGCCTCCTGGTTCCGGCGGTGA
>Ga0335078_10019664_pt1 | contig 10037 bp, 6 predicted proteins | sample Lox_Sample_32_FD_206711 | JGI IMG/M metagenome (GOLD analysis project Ga0335078, IMG submission 206711) | Soil microbial communities from Loxahatchee National Wildlife Refuge, Florida, United States - Lox_Sample_3.2 | ecosystem: Environmental > Terrestrial > Soil > Wetlands | place: USA: Florida...
ATGTCCTTGGTGCGCTGCTTGTGCATGGCGAGCGCCGACGCCAGCACGCCGGAGTGCGTGTAAGGAATGCGCAGGATCTCGAGCAGGCCCTGCACGCAGCCATCTTCGCCCCAGCGTCCGTGCAGCGCGTTGAACACAACGTCCGGCTTGGCGGCGTTGAGCTGGGCGGCGAGATCGCCGGTCTTGGGATCGATCTCGGCGACCTCGAAGCCTTCGCTGCGCAGCGCCTTCGCGCAACCGGCGCCGGAGGACAGGCTCACCTCCCGCTCCGCCGAGAGCCCGCCAAGCAGCACGGCCACCTTCTTATATGTGCTCACGCCACGCCCACCCGCTTGATCTCCCATTCGAGCGCGATGCCGAATTTGCCTTTCACCCGCGCCCGCACCTCTTCGCCGAGGCCTTCAATGTCCGCGGCCGTGGCGTCGCCGGTGTTGATCAGGAAGTTGCAGTGCTTCTCGCTCACCTGCGCACCGCCGCGCTTGAGCCCGCGGCAACCGGCCTTGTCGATCAGCTCCCAGGCCTTGTGGCCGGGCGGGTTCTTGAAGGTCGAACCGCCGGTCTTGGACTTCACCGGCTGCGTCGACTCGCGCTGCTCGACCAGCGCCTCCATACGCGCCTTGATGGCAGCGGGATCGTCCTTGGTGCCCTCGAACACCGCCTCGACGAAGATGAGATCGTCCGGCAGCTGCGCCTTGCGGTAGACGAAATTCATGTCCGCGGGCGTGAGCGTGAGCTTGTTGCCCTGCGCATCGATGGCCGTGGCTTCGACGAAGATGTCCTTGATCTCGCGTCCGTAGCAGCCGGCATTCATGCGCAGCGCGCCGCCGACCGTGCCCGGAATGCCGCGCAGAAATTCCAGACCCGCGATGCCCGCTTCCGCCGCCGCGCGTGCCACGGCCGCATCGAGCGCCGCCGCGCCCACGCGCACACGCGTGCCTTCGGTCGCGATCTTGCCGAACACACCGGGCAAGCGAACGACCACGCCGGGAATGCCGCCATCGCGCACCAGCAAATTCGAGCCGACGCCGATCACGCTCACCCGCGTGTCTGCATTCTTCGCCGCCATGAGGGTGGCGAGATCGTCGACATCGGCAGGCCGGAATAGGATCTCCGCGTTGCCGCCGGCGCGGAACCAGACGAGGTCCTTCAGCGGCGCATTCTCGGCATAGGTGCCGCGCACTGGCGGGAGCGCATCGCAAGGCCTGGTCATCATCACGCCTTGCCTTCCCGCGCGGCGAGCGCGCTGTCGAGATTGGCGGCCCAGGCGGAGATCGAACCCGCGCCCAGCATGACGACGACACCGCCCGGCTTGAGGAACGGTGCGATGGCCTCCGGCGTAGGTGTCGCGGTTGAAGCCTTCGATCGGCTGCTCGCCGGCCGCATAGACCGGCGCGATCACCGCCACATCGGCATCGTTGAGGCATTTGGCGAACTGCTCGAAGGTGTCACGCAGGCGCGTGTAGCGATGCGGCTGGACAACCGCGATCACCGGCCCGGAATAGGCCTGGCGCGCGGCCTTCAAGGCGGCCGCGATCTTGAACGGGTTATGGCCGTAATCGTCGACGATGGCCGTGCCGCTATATTCGCCGACCTTCGTGAATCTGCGGCGCACGCCTTCGAACCTGGCGAGCGCGCTGCGGATCTTATCGTCGGATATGCCGAGCTCGCGCGCCACGGTGATCGCGGCCAGCGAGTTCTGCACATTGTGCTCGCCCGGCATGGGCAGGCTCACACGCTCGAGCCTGGTCTCGCTGGCGTCGCGGCGGTTGGTGACGATCACGTCGAAATGCGACGAGCCTTCGGAGAAACTCACATTCACCGCGCGCACATCGGCCTGCGGACTGAAGCCGTAGGTTATGAGCCGGCGGTCCTCGATGCGCCCGATCATCGCCTGCACTTCGGGATGATCCAGGCACAACACCGCGAAACCGTAGAACGGCACGTTCTCGACGAAGCGCTGGAAAGCGTCGCGCATGCGATCGAAGGTGCCGAAATAATCCAGATGATCGGGATCGACATTGGTGACGACGGCGATGGTCGCGGGCAGGCGCAGGAACGTGCCGTCGCTTTCGTCCGCCTCCACGATCACCCAATCGCCGGCGCCGAGCTTCGCGTTGGTGCCGTACTGGTTGATGATGCCGCCATTGACGATGGTGGGATCGAGCCCGCCGGCATCGACGAGGGCCGCGATCAAGGTCGTGGTCGTGGTCTTGCCGTTGGTGCCGGCGACGGCGACGCAGTTCTTGAGCCGCATGATCTCGGCCAGCATCTCCGCGCGGCGCACCAGCGGCAATTGCAGCGCGCGCGCCGTCTCCAGCTCGACATTCCCCGGCTTCACCGCCGAGGAATAGACGACGATGGAGACGTCCTTCAAATTCATCGCGTCATGGCCGATGGTGACGGCGATGCCCATCTGCTTGAGGCGCTTGACGTTGGCGTTGTCGCTCGCGTCCGAACCCTGAACCTTGTAACCGAAATTGTGCATGATCTCGGCGATGCCGCTCATGCCGATGCCGCCGATGCCGATGAAATGGATGGCACCGATGTCGAGCGGAACGCGGGTGGGCGAAGATTTCATGCCGCCCTCGCCAATTTGTCGACGACGTCGGCCAGGCGTTTCGCCGCATCGGGCTTGCCTTGGGCGAGCGCCGCTTGCGCGCGTTTGGCGAGATCCTCCGGCGACGCGAACGCATCGCTCAGCATCGCCGCCAGCTTCTCCGGGGTGAGTTCGCGCTGCGCCACGCGCCAGCCGCCGCCGGCATCGGCCAGCGCATCGGCGTTGGGCGTCTGATTGTCGTCGAGGGCATGCGGCAGCGGCACCAGGATCGCGGGCCGTCCGATAACCATCAGTTCGGCCACGGTGCCGGCACCCGCGCGGCCGATCACCAGATGCGCCTTGGCCATGCGCGCGGGGAGATCGTTGAAGAACGGCGCCAGCTCGGCCGTCACGCCACACTTATTATATGTGTCGCGCACGGTCTCGAGGTCTTCGGGACGGCATTGCTGCACGATTTCGAGCCGCGCTCGCAGCGATGCCGGAAGCAGCGCGATGGCCGTCGGCACGATCTCGCTCAGTGCGCGTGCGCCCTGGCTGCCGCCGAACACCAGGAGATGCAGCGGCCCGTCCGCGCGCGGCGTCTCGTATGGCGCGCCAGCGACCGCGACGACTTCCGGCCGCACCGGATTGCCGGTGTAGACGACCTTGGACATCTCCTTCGGCACAAAGCGCTTCAGCGGCAAGCCGCCGGCGATCACCCTCACATAATCGGCGACGGCGCGATTGGCGCGGCCGAGCACCGCGTCCGGCGCCACGATGGCCGTGGGGAATCGCGCCACGATGGCCGCGATCATCACCGGCAGGCTGGGATAGCCGCCGAAGCCCACGACCGCCGCGGGCCGGATGTGAAACAACTTGGCGAGTGCGACGAAGACTCCCGCCATGATCTCGAACGGTGCTTTCACCAGGCCCCAGGCGGAGCGGTCGGAGAACGCCGCCGCCGGCACAATCTCTATTTTCGCACCCGGAAAGTAGGTCGGATACTGCGTGCCGCGCGCATCCGTCATCACCACAATCTTTCGGCCGCGGCGCGCCAGTTCGGCGGCGAGCGCTTGCGCGGGAAAGAGATGTCCGCCGGTGCCGCCGGCCGCCAGCACGATCGTCGTCATGCCGTGGCCTCCGAGAGGAAGCGGATGCCGCGATAATCCGGATCGCCGATCTTGGGCCGCCGCCGCGTCACCGACAGCGAGAATCCCATCGTCATGGCGACGGCAAAGAGCGAGGAGCCGCCATAGGAGATGAACGGCAAGGTCATGCCCTTGGCGGGCAGCATGTTCATCGCCACGCCCATGTTGATGAAGGCCTGCAGCGCCACGACGGCGGCGAGCCCTGCGCCAGCCAATTGGCCGAAAGAATCGCGGGTCCGCGCCGCGCGCATCAGCAGACGCGCGCTCAACGCGCAGAACAGCAAGGCGATCAGGCCACACAACACGAGCCCGAACTCTTCGCCCGCCACCGCGAAGATGAAATCGGAATGCGCGTCGGGAATGCGATACTTGATCGTGCCGGCGCCGGGGCCGACGCCAACGAGGCCACCATGCTCGAACGCCTTCATCGCAAGGCCCGCCTGATAGCCGGTCTTGCCGTCGTCTGCGAATTGTTCGACGCGGTGATGGATGTAGGGCACAAACAGATAGAGCAAGGTCAGCAGCACCGCGCCCGTACCGCCCAGAATGCTCGTCCACACCAACGGCAAGCCGTTGAAGAACAGCAGCACCGCCCACAGCGCTAAGAGCAGCGCCGTCTGGCCGTAATCCGGCTGGCGCGTCAGCACCAGGATCGCGGGCAACAACGCGCCGAGCGCGATCAGCTCCTTCGGCACCGCGTAGCCGTACAGCTTTATCGGCTTGGGATCGGCGAGGATGGCCGCCCCCAATACCGCGAAGCTCGGCTTCAGGAATTCCGACGGCTGCAAGGTGGTGAAGCCGAGATCGATCCAGCGCTTGGCGCCCAAAACTTCGCTGCCGGTGAACAGCACCAGGCACGAGCCGATGATGCCCAGCGCGAAGACGATGGCCGCGCCGAGTTTCACCGAGCGCGGCGTGAGCAGCGAGGTGAAGGCGAGGATACCGCCCGCGATCAGCGCGAAGGCGATCTGCTTGCCGGCATAGCGGAAATCGCCCGCCGTCACCGGTCCGCCGGTGGCGGCAGGGCTGGCGGCAAAAGCCAGCATCAAGCCGATGCCGATGAGCGCCAGCATCAGCGCGAGCGCGACGCGGTCCACCGTGAACCACCAATCGGCCAGTCCGCCCTTGTTCGCGCGCGACAGGCTCATGACGCCTGCCTTTCGGGCACGTTCAACGCCGCAACCAACGCACGGAACGCATCCCCGCGCGCTTCGAAATCGCTGAACTGGTCGAACGACGCGCAGGCCGGCGACAGCAGCACCACGGGCGATGCCGCGTTCGCATTGCGCGCATCGGCGAAGGCGGAGGCGACGGCGCGCTCTAGGGTGCCGGAGATCTCATGCGGCACGTCGCGCAGCGTCTGCGCGAAAACATCGGCCGCTTCGCCGATGAGATAGGCATTGCGGATGCGCGAGAAATGCGGCTTCAGACTCCCGATGCCGCCTTCCTTGGCGCGCCCACCGGCGATCCAGAAGATGTCGTTGAAGCAGACCAGCGCTCGCTCCGCCGCTTCGGCATTGGTGGCCTTCGAGTCGTTGACGAAGCGCACCTTGCCGATGCGCCCGACATCCTCGATACGATGCGCCAGTCCCGGAAAGCTGGCGATGGCTTCAGCGATGGCGCGCGAATCCTTCACGAAGGGTTTAACCGCGGCATAGGCGAGCGCGGCGTTCTGCCAATTGTGTGCGCCGGGAAGATGCACGGCGGCGCTCATGTTCATCACCTGCGCCGCGCGCTGGCCTTGCGCGTCGTAGAGCACGCCGTCGAGCACGAAGACGCCGCGCCCCAGCACCTTGCCGGCCGAGACCGGCACCGCTTCCGGCCCGCCATTGGACGAGAAGCGCGTATAGATCGCGGAGGTGTGCGCATCATCGACGCCGATGCAGTTGCGCCCCGTCTTCGCCGTCTGCGCCAAGAGCCGCGCCTTCACCGCCGCGTAATTCTCCAGCGAGCCGTGGCGGTCGATATGATCGGGCGTGATGTTGGTCAGGACCGACACATCGGGCACAAGCCCGGGCGACAGATCGATCTGGTAGGAGGAAATCTCCAACACATAGATCGTCTTTCCGTTGGGCGCGGGCAGATCGAGCACGCCGCGGCCGATATTGCCGCCGACCTCCGCCGCGAAGCCGCATTGCGTTAGGATGTGGCCGATCAGCGCCGTGGTCGTCGATTTCCCGTTGGTGCCGGTGATGGCGATGATTGGCGCGCGGCCGGCTTGCGAACGGTCGGGCTTGATCTGACGTGCGAACAATTCGATGTCGCCGATGATTTCGACGCCAGCTTCGCGAGCCGCGAGCACGACGTCATGCGGTTTGGGATGGGTCAGCGGCACGCCGGGGCTCAGCATCAGCGCCTTGAGTTTGCTCCACGGCCATTCCGCGAACGGCTTGATCACCGCGCCTTCGCGCTTGGCCTCGGCGCGGCGCTCTTCCTTCTCGTCCCAGGCGAACACGCGCGCGCCGCCTTCCACCAGCGACTTGACCGACGCGATGCCGGAGCGCGCCAGTCCGAAGACGGCGACGTCGGCTTTCGCGAAGGCGGTGGCGACAATCATGCGTTATCTCAGCTTCAGCGACGACAGGCCGATCAGCGCCAGCACCACGGCGATGATCCAGAAGCGGATCACGATGGTGGGCTCCTTCCAGCCGAGCTGCTCGAAATGGTGATGGATCGGCGCCATGCGGAACACGCGCTTGCCAGTGAGCTTGAACGAGATCACCTGCACGATCACCGACACCGCTTCCATGACGAAGAGCCCGCCGATGATGGCGAGCACGATCTCGTGCTTGGTGGCGACGGCGACCGAACCCAGCGCGCCGCCGAGCGCGAGCGATCCGGTATCGCCCATGAACACCATGGCGGGCGGGGCGTTGTACCAAAGGAAACCAAGACCGGCACCAACCAGCGCTGCGAGAAACACCGCCAATTCGCCCGTGCCCGCCACATAATGCAGTTGCAGATAGTCCGCGAATTTGATGTTGCCGACGAGATAGGCGATCAGCGCGAAGGCGAGCGCCGCGATCATCACCGGCACGATGGCCAATCCGTCGAGTCCGTCGGTCAAATTGACCGCGTTGGACGCGCCGACGATCACCAGCATGCCGAACACGAGAAAGCCCCAGCTCAGCGGCACCAGCGCGAGCTTGAGAAACGGAATCGCGACCGCGCCCGAGAGCGGCGGCGCTTCCAGCTTCATCACCGCATAGCTCGCGGCGGCCGCGACCAGGAACTGCACGACCAATTTCGCCCGCCCGCTGATGCCGGCGGAGGAACGCTTGGTCACCTTTTGATAGTCGTCGGTGAAACCGAGCAGCCCGAAGGAGAGCGTCACCAAGAGCACGATCCAGACATAGAGATCGGTGAGGTCCGCCCACAGCAGCGTCGCGATCACCGACGAGATCAGGATCAACAGCCCGCCCATGGTCGGCGTGCCCTGCTTCTCGACGATGTGGCGCTGCGGCCCATCGGTGCGGATGGGCTGGCCCTTGCCCTGCTTCACGCGCAGCCACGAGATCATCGCAGGTCCGAACACGAAGGCGATGAGCAGCGCCGTCATCACCGCGCCGCCGGCGCGGAAGGTGATGTAGCGGAAGACGTTCAGAACGGTGAACTTGTCCGCCAGCGGCACCAGGAAATAATGAAACACCCTCTTCCCCCTAACTCGCGAGACCGCGCGCTTTCAGCGCGTCGATGATGGCCGCCATCTTGCTGCCCAAGGATCCTTTGACGAGGACGACGTCGCCGTCTTCCAAGGCCGCTGCGACGCGCGGCGCGTTCTCCGCCGAGCTCTCGGCATAAGCCGTGCGACGCGAGGCCGGCAGCGCATCCCACAACGCCTTCATGCTGGGACCGTTGAGATAGACGCTGTCGGCGCGCGCTTCTTCGATGTCCTTGGCGAGGCCTGCATGATGCGCCGCCGCGTCGGGACCCATCTCGAGCATGTCGCCCAACACCGCGATGCGGCGCTTGGCCTTCGCCGAGCCCAGCAGCTTCAGCGCCGCCGCCATGGATGCGGGATTGGCGTTGTAGCTTTCGTCGATCACTTCGGCGCTGCCGCCATTCGCCCTCACGCGGAAGCGTGCGCCGCGGCCTTTGAGCGCTTCGAAATGCGACAGCGCCGCAGCCGCATTCAACACTTCGCCTTCGAGCACGGCGACCGCGAGCAGCGCGCCAACCACGTTGCCGGCGATATGCGCGCCGTGGGCGGCGACGCGGAAATCCACCCGCCGTCCCATGATCTCGCTTTCGACCTTCATGCCGCTTTCGGTTTCGTAGCAGCCGATGAGCCGCGCATCCGCGCCGTTCGTGCCGAAGGTGAGAATACGGCTGACGCCTGCTTGTCTCGCGCGCGCGGTGAGGCGCGCGGCATATTCGTTGTCGGCGGGAATGAGCGCAGCACCACCAGGCTCGATGCCTTCGAAGATCTCCGACTTGGCGTCGGCGATGGCTTCGCAATTGCCGAAGAACTCCAGATGCGCCGGCGCGATGGTGGTGACGAGCGCCACATGCGGCCGTACGAAGCTCACCAGATTCCTGAGTTCCCCGAAATGATTCATGCCGACTTCGAAGATGCCGAACTGCGCCTCGCGCGGCATCGACGCCAGCGACAGCGGCACGCCCCAGTGATTGTTGTAGGACGAAGCCGAAGCGTGCGTGTTGCCCAGCGCGGCGAAACCGAGCCGAAGCATCTCCTTGGTCGTGGTCTTGCCGGCGCTGCCGGTGACGGCGACGATCTTGGCGAAGCTGCGCGCACGGGAAGCGCGACCGAGGTCTTCGAGCCCGCGCTGCACATGCGCGACGGTGAGCAAGGGCCCGCCCGCACCGTCGACCTTGCGCGACACCAGCGCCGCAGAGGCTTTCGCTTCAAATGCTGTGCGCACGAAATCGTGGCCGTCGCGCGCATCGCCCTTGAGCGCGACAAAGAGATCGCCGGGCTTCAAGGTACGCGTGTCGATCGACATGCCGGTCGCGGTGAAGGCATGGCTTGCCGAGCCGAGCGTCGCGGCTTGCGCTTCATCCGATGTCCAGAGCGCGCTCATGCACGGCCGCCGAGCGCGATCGCGGCGTTGATGGCCTCGTCCTTGTCGAGGAACGGACGGATCTCGTTACCCACGATCTGTCCGGATTCGTGACCCTTGCCGGCGATGATTAGCGCATCGCCTTCGCCGAGCGCTGCGATGGCCGCATGAATGGCTTGCGCCCGGTCGCCGATCTCGCGCGCGTTGGGCGCGCCGCCCAGCGCTTCCTTGCGGATCGTCGCCGGATCTTCGCTGCGCGGATTGTCGTCCGTGACGATGACCGCATCGGCGAAACGCTGCGCCGCCGCGCCCATCAGCGGACGCTTGCCCTTGTCGCGGTCGCCGCCGCAGCCGAAGACGATGTGCAGTTTCCCACGCACATGCGGACGGATCGCCTTCAATACGGTCTCGAGCGCATCGGGCGTGTGCGCGTAATCGACATAGATCGCCGCGCCGCTTTTCGCATACGCGACTTTCTCCAGACGCCCGGCCGCACCTTTCAAGCGCGCCAGCGCCGCGAATACTTTCTCCGCCGGATCGCCCAGCCCGATGGCGAGACCGGCCGCGACCAGCGCATTCGAAGCCTGGAAATCGCCGGCCAGCGGCAGCGCGATCTTGAAGGGCTTGCCGTCGTACATAATGTCGAGCGTCTGACCGTCGTCGCGGGGCGCGCGCGCGATGAGCTTGAGCGTCTCGCCCTCGCGTCCGACCGTTACCAGCTTGAGCCCGCGCGCTTCCGCGGCGGCGATGAACACCGGCGCATGCTCTTCGTCGGCATTCACCACCGCAACGCCGCCCGGCTTCACCACTTCGGTGAACAGCCTGAGCTTGGCCGCGAGGTAGGCGTCGAAATCCTTGTGATAATCGAGATGATCGCGCGTGAGGTTGGTAAAGCCCGCCGCCGCTATCTCCACGCCGTCGAGGCGGTACTGGTCGAGCCCGTGGCTCGACGCCTCCAGCGCCAGATGATCGACACCCTCGAGCGCCAGCTTCTTCAGCACGCGATGCACTTCGATCGGATCGGGCGTGGTATGCGCCAGCGCGATATGGCCCGACGGCGTCACCACGCCGATCGTGCCCATGCTCGCAGCCTTGAAGCCTTGCGCCTGCCAGATCTGGCGCAGGAAAACCGACACCGAGGTCTTGCCGTTGGTGCCGGTCACCGCCGCCACCACGCGCGGCTGCGCGCCGAAGAACTTCGCCGCCAACCGCGCCAATCTCAATCTCGGATTGTCGTCGCCGATGAAGCGCACGCCGAGCTTCTCGACTTCGCCACGCGCTTCGGGCCGCGCCAGCACCGCGATCGCACCGCGCTCCACCGCATCGGACATG
>Ga0335078_10019665_pt1 | contig 10036 bp, 6 predicted proteins | sample Lox_Sample_32_FD_206711 | JGI IMG/M metagenome (GOLD analysis project Ga0335078, IMG submission 206711) | Soil microbial communities from Loxahatchee National Wildlife Refuge, Florida, United States - Lox_Sample_3.2 | ecosystem: Environmental > Terrestrial > Soil > Wetlands | place: USA: Florida...
CGACTGCTATTGCTCTGTGCGGCAGCTCCTTCCGCCTTTCGCAATCCGAATAGCGAAGAAAAGTTCCTGTTTTATTCCCGAGATTAACAACTTTTCAGCCATCGTTTCCGCATGTCCGGCTCAATAAGGAATAAAAGAGTAAGCTTGAATAACTTCAGTAAGGTGTTTCAGATAGCGACCTTAATAGCCGATGGGGTCTTGTTCCGATTGAACCGCGTTCCGATGTCCCCGGGTGGCGCGATCAATCCCGACGTACCCCACCCGAGCGGGGATGGAATCATATTAGATAGGAGAACGAAAATTTAATTTCAGTTCCTTGCATGAGTATGCATGCCACCAGCAGCGCCATATAAGCCTATCGCGCCGCCTTAATTAAATTAGCGATTAGGGGTATATGGGATGTCCCAAGATCTGATGATCTAGTGCCGGCATCACTTCAATGTTCGAGAAGATCAAGGCCAGTTATTTTCTAAGAAAGATATCAGATAAATCTTCAATTATGCCCATCTTATAAATACACCCATATCCTTCGTAAGCAAACATACATATGTATATGCATACTCCAAAAAAGATCTATATAGAAGTCCGTAGCTCCATTATATCGTGGCTAGTAATACATGTCCAGATAATCACAAATAACTTAAAAATATACAACCGAGCAAACACAACTAGTTTCTGAAGCCCCTGACTGAAATATTGGACGTCCTTGCTCGCAACAGACTCTGAAATACCCCCGACGTCATATGAAGAAGGCGAAATTAAACTCTACGGCCCTTGTCTTCGGCGAGTGGGGCTAAATACGATATGATGTTGTCCAACCGAGTGCCAATGAAGTCATCGGCGGGATAAAGTTGCGTGGTATTACTCATATCTGTGTGCTGTTATTAAGTGGAAAATAAAGAGGACGAACCTGAGAAGTTGCATTGAGATGAGATTGGCAAGCTCGGCTCAGGTATCGGTTCAGGCATTGGTTGCTCAGTAGGGGGGGGGGTCTGGATCTTCCCCACCGCCGTCATCCGGAGATTGAAGGCCATGAGCAGGACTTTCTTCATACTGTTCGATTCGCTGTAGAAGCTGAGGGAGAGTCACTTGATCTGGATCCACTTGCATTCTGGCCTGGAGTTCTGTCAGACTTATATCTCTCATATTTTCTGGAATCATAGGTCTCTCATTCAATGTCGTGGGTCTTGAATCATGCCGCTCTCCAAGATGTGAGATAGTGGAGTCGGTTAATTCTTTGGGGCTACAGGGGAACCCAGCCCTTGCACAAAGTAGACAGTCTTCCGCCGGGTCTGTGTAGTGGCACTAATGTAAATCAGGATCCAAATTCAGGGGAAAGATACCCTTTGTTTCATTCGTCGACAGCGCTTGCATTTTCGTGTCCCTCTAGCGCCGTACATATTGTTTCCTCTTTTTTTTCTGTATTGATGAGCCCTTGCAACCCTTTTTAATCTCGACTTACCCCTTCTGATCTCTTCCGTCCCCATGCATTCCACCACCAGCGCCATGATGATGTGCTAACATCATATTCAAACCACCAAGACCGTTTTAGTGTAGAATAATACTTTTCTCCCCAAGACTCCTAGTGAAAATTCACATTCTGCACAGCCTTATTTATATCGTTGGGTGTGACATGATAATAATTAAGCGTCATAGCAGATAGACCTATAACGAATTCTTGGCCGAGCCATACCGGAATATAGCGAGCGATAGTTGCGGATGAAAGCTTCGGCGCGAGGCCATGACCATCCGCCTGCCCAATCGCTAGCCGGGAGGCTGTGCTGTGCGCGGGTCGCTTTTGTTCGCGTTAATTTGATGCTTGGAGCAGCTGGTAACCCCCTAGTCCACTACAACAAATCGAGATGAAACTGTACACCTTCTGCCCGATCGCTGGGAATACAAACTATACATCAATAATTTGAAATTAAACTCATGTATGAAGATATAAAATCAAAACAATGGGCGTGGGAAAGTCCATTGTTTTTTCAAGGACCTGAATTGCGAAGGCGTTTTGATCGCTGATCAAGGGGCATTGCGAAATTGAGGTACGCCTGTCGGAGCAACGCATGTGAAAATCACATGTACTAATGCCAAGAAGGGTTGAAAGGTTTCGATGATATTGGGATTTACGGATGAGTTTGGAAGATAGATATTTCAGATGCATGCTTCGAAAATAGTCCCAAACCTGGAGTAACGTGTGACACTTTGGGACGCCCGTGGGAACGTCCGGTTGTAAGTTGCAAATTAAAACGTGTAAAAAGGTATCCGTGGTTGCAGCTCCCTTTTTGAATTTAGTTGCCACATTGGGTTAGCCATGGGCATCTGCAATATGCTCTTCAATATGCAGGCCCCCCACCCGCAGACCCCGAACTAGCGCCATCCTTGATTGGCCGTATTTCGGTGGTAAGGCGCAGCCATGGGGAAAACTTGGAAGCCCAGGGCCCTCCGCGTAATGAACGCCACAAAAAGGATCTGTAAAAATCAATTTTCATCTGATCACTGTTTATAACCTACCATCGTTAGTACCGTTCCTCAATTATTTCTCTTTAATATTTTTATGATTATGATTTACTGAAGTAGTATGTAAACACTTAGTACTCTCTTAATTTAGGCTGGCCATTCTTTTTTTATTTAGATGTCGCTTAAGTTGATAAAACTTACTGATCTTTCAACATACCAATTTGATATATAAGTTCTTGTAATAACTAAGTTGTTTCTGGTTCAGTAGAGGTAGAAAGGTTCAGTCTTGTCACGATTCATAACGTGCCGACGCATAAGGCCGTAGATTCCTGTAGCTAGTATAAAAGGACCGCGGAACGATCACCATGATCAGATCATCTGCCAACCTGTTAGGCCTCGCCTCTCGTCAATATAGCATACCTTAGTCCACGTTCATTATTCCCGCTCCCATCTCCTCGTTCCTGTGTCCATTCCGCACGCATCGTAGAGCCCTAGAGACCTCGCAACCGCGACATTATCAATGCAAGGCTATCACCCTTGTCTGACTGAGAACAAGTCATAGTAGCAGTTTTCTGGGAACTTCTCAAATTTGATACCAAAAAAAAAAAAAAAAATCCCTCAAGAGAGGTGATATATCTGCAATCCAATCGCGCAGCACCACCGAATATTTTCTTCCGAGGAAGCGCCGTGTAGAGCCGATTGCTATTCTTCTGCTGTGCGGCATCTCTCCGTCTTGCGCAATTTGAATAGCGGAATAAAAAGTGTTCCATTCTCCGAAATTAACCATTTTGAAACCCGGTTCATGAGCGTTAATGGCGAATAAAAGAGTAAGCTTGAATTAATTAGCGACTGTTTCAGATAGCGATGTAGCCGAGGCGATCTTATCCCTATCTATTTCTGGATTCAATCGCGGGCCGATGTCCTGGCCCGCGCGATGCATTCCGTTATCCACCCAACCTATGGGGGGACGGAGGTTAATATATTAGATAGCAGTTGGGAAATTAATTGCAGTCTGGCTTGGAATCTATACGCCACCATGAGCGCCATTAAGCCTTATCGCCGGTCGGGGAATGTGATACCCCTGATCTGATCCATGTTCCGAGAAAATCATGGCCGTAGTCAAGAAATCATAATTCAGGTATAGTTTCCATTAATACAGCTTATGAGATACGATCATTTCCTTCGTAATCCGGCATACCTACGCATCTCAACCGAAAGAGCTCCACATAGAACCTTCATATCATATCCCTCCGAACTCCGCTAGTGATGCAAATAATAGTCAAAACAATTAAAAATATACATCCAAAGAAAATTTAACTAGCCTTCGATAGTCCTAACTTGAGAAACGGCCCGCATGCCTTTTGCATCACTCAGTCATCCTGGAAAGCATAAATTGATGCTGAAGGTGAATCGTTGATCTATTGTTGTTGTCTTCTACGGTGTGCGGGGTTGAGAGCGACATCATACTGTGGTTCTGACCACCACCCTACTTGACTGCCGGCAAAAAGTGGCGGGATATTAACGGCTCCTGAAGACTGTTATTAAGTGGGCAGCGAAGGGGAGGAACCTAAGGAATTGTGCTCCGGTTGCAGTGGAAGGGTTGACAGGAGGGTCGGTGCCGCAGACCCTGGCTCGGGAAGTGAATTTGCCCCATGGTGATTCTGGGACTGCGTGACTCCAAGCGCATTTGCCTGGGGATGATTTTGAGGAAGGTGGCGTTGCGCAATGTGCTCCAGCAACCGAATGACAGTTGGAGGTCCTTCCATCTCTTCGAGCATTGAAGATTGAACAAGCACATTTCCGATAGCAGGTAGGAGGCTAAGCATCCGGTTCAGGGAATAATCATTTGTTGCACCTTGCGAGAGTTGTCTTTGGGGGGCAGTTGAACCATTGGCGTATCGTTTCTCTTCGCAACTGACCCCCGCCCTCTCACAAAGCAGACAAGTCTCCGAGAGATTATCGTATGTACACTGTTTTTTGAGTTAGCGTGAAAAGGTTATTGAAATTTTAGTACCTTTTGCTTCATCCGGCGGCATCGTGGACATTTAGGACAGCCTTTAGCCCCATGAATATTGTTTGGTTTCCTGTAACTGGTGAGTCCATAAAGGTTTCATCTCAGTTTACCTTTCCTGATTCTTTTTGTTTCCACGCCTCCACCCTCCTCCACCACGACCTCCCGAGCAGGCTACGGACATCTTCGAGTAATTATTACTGAATATAGCCCTTTGAAAGAGTGTATACGCCTTTGAAAATTTTTTAGTTACCGACACCGCCCTTAAATAAATTTTGTGCATACAGTTGCTACGTAGCTCCTGCAGCTGATCGGTATGGCACTAATGATATTAAGGTATAGCGAACACCTTCGGATGAATCCGGCAGGGATTCCTAAGAATCGCGTGTGGCTGAGTTAAGTAGCGCTGTTTCGCAATGTGTTATACAACACGGGACGACAAACGGAAGGATAACAAATTTCCTCAGCCTCAATTCTTTTTTGCATCTCCGGAAATGAGGTCCACAACTATTAATTATGTAGTACAATAATATAGTATCGAAATCAAAAGTTACAGACGGAGCTGGGCCTAGGAACAATAGGAGTAATGACAGCATTATGTTTTCTCATCCGAAATGCGAAGCACCAGCTGATCGTATGTAGGGCATTGCGAAATGCTCGAGGTAGGGGTAAATATATATTTAAAAATAAGATTTTCTCTGCAGCCTCAGAGGCACCTAAGCGGAGTGGGGGTGATAACACTCGAGTCTCAGATGCTTTGTTTAGAGGCATTGTATAAACCTCAGTCCATAATTTGACGACCCATTCAGGGGCATGGGAGTGGTTACCGGACTTCCGGCTGCCTATTGGAAGACGTATTCGATAGGACCCATAAATAGCGGCGTTTCTAACTAGATTTGTCTTTAGTACGACTCTTTACAAACATAAATTGGTCTTTACAAAGTCCCTGATAAAAATATAGGCCGTCTTGACGGTCACCGACAGTAACATCACCACGATATCATAAACACAGGGCGAAATAAAACTCTACGCTTGTTGTCTTCTGTGTGTAGATGGGTTCAATACGACATCATGTCGTGCAGATTGAAACCACCGAATGTGAGTGTCCAAAAAATGTGATGTGGTATTACTCATGCCTGAATGCTGTTATCAACTGGAAAATAATGAGAACCAACCTGAGAAGTTGTGATGAGATTGCACTGGCAAGATTGCAGGTTGGGATATCGGTTCCGCCGATTGCTGGATCGCCGGAGGAGGTGCATCTTCCCCACCACCGTCGTCTGAAGAGTAAGTGCCCGGAGCAGGACCTCTCTCTTGGGGTAGGAGATGGCGAATATGCCGTAGAAACCGAAAGAGAGTAACTTGATTTGCAGGTTCTTCGATCCCTGCTATGAGATCTGGTATACGCCTTTCTCCGATCTCTCGCGGGATAGACTCCAGTATTCCATCCAACATCGTGGTCGTCGAATCATGTTGCCTCCGTCGGGGCGAGTCAGTGTACTCTTTGGAACCACAGCGGACCCTCGCCCTTAAACAGAGCAGACAGTCTTCGGCTTCATCATCGTACCGGCACTAATGTTAATCAGAGTCCAAACTCTCAGGAAAGATACCCGTTGCTTCATTCGGCGGCATCGCTCACACTTGCGACAGCCCTTAGCGCCGTACTTGTTGTTGGGTTCTTTTCTTCTGTAGGTGGTGAGTCCGATAGCTTTCATCTCGAGTTACCTCCGTTGTTCTCTTCTGTCTCCGTCCATACCACTACCACCGCCACCACTAAGTGCTAACATCCCAAAACCTCCTTACTGATTGTTTAGAACTCAAATGGAAATCTCGCGAAAACTCTGCATTTAGCCACTGCCTTTTATAGATCTCATGCATGGTAGACTTAATAGCGAATATAGCACCAGCGCTTAACCGATCAGCCACTAGTTCATATAGTTTATAACGACGACGTATGAGAGTAAATAAAGTTTTTTGGGAGACCTCACGCGGTCGAATGGGAAGAGACTCTCAGGTCCGCGGGGCGGAGTTTGGATCGCTTAATGGGGCCGCGTGGCTCATTTGTCGCATCAGACCAAGGCAGACGCATCCTCAATCCGCTGTTGAGGAGAATTTTATCCACTTGCGCGAGTTAGATGGGGGTACAAACGGTACCAATGGGTTGGAAAAATAAAATCTGGATGTAGCTGCAAGTCAAATAAAGCACAGGGCGCTGTCATAAAATGGAAATAAAGCATAGGGTGCTGTCATAAGATGGAAAGACATTGTTTCATCGAATTGCGGAATTAATTGGTCCATCGAATTGCGAATTAGTTGATCTGGTGACCATTACAGGATGTTGAGATGACGTTTTTTGTCTAGGGGAATTCAAATGTTGCGCCAAGACCGTTCGGGAGTTCCAAGTGATGTCGTACAAATAATACAAATAAAGCGTTTGTTGTTTCAGAAACAGGACAAAGCTCGCCGTAAAATCTGGGGCTTATCACATTGTATCGAGTTATCTCAGAGTTGCTGGCCCCTGGTCCCAAAAATAGCGCACACGCACAGGCGCTTGAATATTGATTGGTCAACTTTCGGGGATGGAAGGGCGGGTCCCCACCCACCACCACCACCATCATCTCCGTGAACCTAAAATTACCTTTGCATTTACACCTTGCCAGGAAAAAAATGCAAACAAGGAGTCGCAGCGCTGCCACTGTAACAGTAACACAAATTACAAAAGTCCTAAAAACGACAAAAGAAGTGTCCGGAAGGAAGATCCGTAAAACTCAAAAACGGACGGTCTTCACTGCCTCAGGCGCCAGTGCCACACCTAATAAACCAGCCTTATCGAAGCTGACAAATGACACTTCTTCTGCAGGAGGCGGTCATCCTTTAGAAGTAACTTAAAAGGCAGTGCACAAACTCGCTAATATCAGGAGAAGAAAAAAAGTAAGGCAACGCCTCCGAATCCGGGGACCTGGGAAGACCCGACTTTGGCAACGCTGCAGTCGCCGGTGAGTCATCAATGGATTCAGCTCCCTCAATCAGACTTGCACGCCACGTTCCTGGATCGAGCATCCAAACATCTTATTTCCGTTGATCCACGATTTAAAGCACTCCTGGAAAAGAATGAGTGTCATGTGTACTCGCCAAAAGGACTCGCCGAGGTCGGCGATCCATATAAATCACTCGTCAGTGGGATCCTCAGCCAACAAATCAGCGGTTCCGCTGCGAAAGCCATCCAGCGTAAGTTTATTCTGCTGTTCAGTGAGCCGGATCAAGACGGGAATCCGCCCACTGGGTTCTTTCCCACCCCTCAGCAGGTATTGACGAAATCGCATGACGTGTTACGGACCGCTGGACTGAGTGGGCGGAAGGTCGAGTATGTTCAAGACCTCAGTCAACGCTTTGTGGATGGACGGTTGAAAGCTGAGGATATGATCCACGATACAGATGACGAGATAATAGAGAAATTAGTCGAGGTCCGGGGCATCGGGCGGTGGAGTATTTCCTCGGAACTACGTTGACTGACATCCTCTAGGCGCTGAGATGTTTCTAATGTTTACGTTGAAGAGACCTGATGTTTTATCAACAGGAGATTTGGGTATACAGAGAGGAATGGCGATCTGGACAGGAAAGAATACTGCATCTGCCAAGGGAAAGACTGGAAAATTCAAGTACATGTCAGAGGAAGAGATGCTGAAAGAAGGGGAAAGGTGGAGACCCTATAGAAGTCTTGGCGCATGGTGTATGTGGCGTGTTCAAGGCCCGGACAGTACTCCTGCAACTTGAGGCGTACATATTTGTGATAATGGTTAAGTCACAGTCTGATGAGATGATGTTGATGAGCACTGAGAAGGCTGGCGTGGCATGACGCGTCTTTTTGAGTTTATTCCATGCCCAACCTTGAGTATAAATATTATAGTTTTCCTCTGATTGCGTTGTCTAAACTCCGAAATTGCCGAGCTGCGGCGATGCAGTTCTATTCCCCGAAAGCTATCAATTGCCTTCAATTGATGGCGCTAACCTAGGCGGTGATGAAAAATAAACTTTTTTTAGCATTATCACGAAACTATATTTTGCCGCAGGTGCACAGCCTCAATCAGGAACCTTAAATGGCTCCGCTAAGCTGATTGCTCCTTGCTGCCAGTATGCACAGCCGAAATCCGAATTTAGAAACGAAGAATTTTAATTCCTAGTGTCATTATAAGTATCAGTGCCACTTATTATTATTGTTCTCTCAAAATATACTTCCGTTGCCATTGATAGTGGAATGAGTGCTGTTGGCCCTCTCCCAAAAGCTGAAACGCGACAAAGGAATAGGGCGCTGCATTGATCATGTGCCTTGCATATGCTTATTTGCTTTCAGGGGGATAATATATGGGATGAACGATAAAGATATCCTTTCATTCTTGTCTGCCGCCTTTCAACATCTTTGAGTCTGAATTATTGCAACGCCCTGACTCATTTCAAGGATGTTTCAAGAGAATGGACAACTCAGATTACGCGCTTATGCCTCCGTGCAGTTTCTTGTCGCTATATTTGTGATATGTGCGCCAACTGCGGTCCTTTTGGGAGTCATTGCAGGTCGAGCGAGTGGAAGTGAAGGCGCGGCTGTCCTTGTCGATGCCTCTCTCGGAGGAATCCTTGTTTTCAGCTCCTTGACTGCGATTAGCATTCCTTGGATTTATCGTTATTTCCCCTCAAATTGGACTATGCTGAGTTCTAGGACCGTTCAGCGTTTTATACTCAACGCATTTGGCAAAGCGTTGGATAGAGGCATCATCCCAATCGTCTTCGAAGTCCGCGGGGTTCTTGCCAAGCACACCGCAATATCTCCTCTCCGTTGGAAACCTCGGTGTTCCAACACCACGATCATTATGGAAGTCATTACGGTACTACTTCCGACGAAGGGCAGGAATATCTCCGGTACTATCTCATTCCACAGTTGGCCTCCTGTTCTTGATCAGCGCGTCGGCCCTGGTTATCATTGGTGATATCTGGCTGCACGCTGCTTCTTCCTCAGTGATTGCACCATCTGTTCTCGGTACGAATGCATTGCGCAATTTCTCTTTTGCGTTCGGGCCCCCCGCATCTCCTTCTCAAGCGCCCTGGCAGCTCCAAAAGGGTCTGCAAACCTATCTCAATCTGAATCCGAACAACACGGTCGTCAATCTCAATGAGACTATGGTCATCGTTCCCCAAAGTATTCCTTCCGAAGAGGCTGTTCTGGCGTCTACTGTCGGCGTACAAATGAGTTGCAACTTATTCACTCCACAATGCAAAATCAACACTGCGCTTCTAACTTTTGATTGTTCCTCGATTCAACCAGGCGCAACGGGGACTCTTGGCCCAGTAAATGCGACGTTCTATCCTAGCGGCATTGCGAATTCATTCAAGGTATTAGCTGCGATGGGCTTACCATCGTTATTCAATGCGACATCCACCGTGATTGTGGCACAAGTCTTTGTTTGCACTGGCGCTTTGCAGAATATCACCTATTTATTCTCGAACGGCGAGTTCAATCTTACCAACTCCACAGCAATCGATTTTACGCCTTTGACGAATGTATGGAATCTAACT
>Ga0335078_10019666_pt1 | contig 10036 bp, 9 predicted proteins | sample Lox_Sample_32_FD_206711 | JGI IMG/M metagenome (GOLD analysis project Ga0335078, IMG submission 206711) | Soil microbial communities from Loxahatchee National Wildlife Refuge, Florida, United States - Lox_Sample_3.2 | ecosystem: Environmental > Terrestrial > Soil > Wetlands | place: USA: Florida...
ACAAAATCGGGAGCTCGGTACTCCGCGAGCAGCGTCGGCTTCGGGGCTGCGGTCTCTGAAGTCAGGTCCATGAGCGGCTGGGGTCGTCTGTTGGCAGCGGCACGAAGCTCTACACCAATCGCCGGTGGTTAGTCGCTTGTGGTGATCTATCGGTTTGTTCGGAATGAAAAAACCCGAGCACGCGCCTCAGCCCCCGAGCGCGCTTGGGGCCGTTCCGATCCGCCCGACGCGACGACAGCGGATCGCGCGTACCGCACCGGGCCGCGCGCCGCCCTACGCCGTGGGAAGGGCACGAAAGCGTGAACGTCGCCGCGTTGATGGCTGGTGATGAAGATCCTACCTGCTGCCGGCGCTGCGCGATCGACGCGAGGACGACGTGCTTTCGGGTCGATCGGCCGCATCTTCCCAGCCACAAGGGCGTTTTTTCGATGTCTCACGACAACCTCAGGTACAGCATGTTCATCGCCCACCACGGCGACACGACCTTCAAAGATGCCGATGCTTTCGATATCCCGCGGTTCGACTCGGGAACGATCTTCGATAGAGATCGCCTGGTTATCGAATCCTTCAACATGGCCGATATCTGGATCTTGTTTAACGAGATCGTTTCGGGGAAAGAGATGATCTTTGCCAAGGAGACCGACATCACGACGGTCCGGCTGATACAGGCGTTTCAGTCGAAGAAGATGTTCCATTACATGGCGTTCGTGGTCTGGGAGGAATACGGGCGGGCCAATCGCATGGGCGAGCTGCGGGAGATCGGCAAGCGGAACCTCGAGGCGCTCTATTTCACGTCGGTCACGATAACCGGCCTGTGGCCGCGGATCCGCGACCCGAACCTGCCGCCCGATCTGGCGAAGATCGACACCGATGTGGTCACGATCAAGGCGAACCTCATCCAGGACATCCCGTTTCGCAAGGATGATCCGGCCACCAGGCACGTGCTGTGGCAGAACTGGGAGGCGGCCTATCCGCAGCGGCGGACACCGGAACTCAAGGACTGGGAGAAGCGGCTCAGCAGGTGACGGCAGGCCAATCGACCGGAAGACTGCTGTCGGGCGCGCTGCGGCGCGCCCGACGACCGGGCTCTGCCGTACCGTTCGGCGCCTAGAACGTCGTCGACGAGGTATACCCGCTGCCGGCGACGGCGAACGGGATCGACGCCGCCGGTCCGGCGGTCCGGTTGGTCGTGTCCGGCGCCTGCGGCGAGCCGTTCGCCGGTGCGCCGGTCGTCAGCACCGGGTAGACCCTCAGCGACGACGTCACGATCTGCCGCGGGTTGCCGAATTGCGGCCGCAAGATGCTGCCCGACACCATTTGTCTCGTCACGAAGTCGGCGTCCGTCGGTTCGTCTTGCTGACCATAGGAGTTGCCTTGCGCATAGAAGGTGTGGGTCGGAAACACCGACCCGGTGCCGAAGACCGAGAACCGACCGGCGCGGAATGTCACCAGCCATTCGCACCAGACCCAGGGAACGTGATAGGGGCACTTGACGATATCGGTTCCGATCCTGTCGGTGTGGTCGCCGGCCCGAAAGAAGATCAACCCGTTGGCGACCAGTTCCGAGGTCGCCACGTGCAGGTCGATCATCGTATTGGGATGGCGCCCGCGCAGGACGACGGCCGAGCCGGCGCCCAGTATACCGGGATAGATCGTCGGGTCGCTCATCGAAGGGTCGGGCACCCAGTGCTTGAAAAGCCAGAACACCGAACGATCGAACGCCGGCGTGTAGCCGCCATCGAGGATCGGCTGGCCGATTTGGGTGACGGTTTGCAGCGTGGTCCTGTCGTCCGAGGTCACCACGTCGAACTCGGCATAGGTCATCGCGCGAAATTGCTTCGTCCCACGGTAGCCGGGGAGGTCGAGTTGCGGTGAAGGGGAGCGGTTTTTTGTCGCGTAGAGACCCAGATAGGTTTTCGGGATCCAGTCGGGCTGAAGCGCCATCGAGATCGCGACATTTTTTGTCACGGGGCTGATCTGCTGGTGGATCCAGCTGAGGCTGCCAACCTTGATGCGCGTCTGGGCCATGGTTCACCCTGTCCGACCGGGGCGCGGTGCGGCGTCCCGCAGTGGGGAGGCAACCGCAACTCGCTGCATTTCCGGTACCGTCTATACGGTCTCGCGATCGGATGGCAACGCTCGCGCGCTAGGCGACTATGCGGTTCGCGCCTGCAACTGTGCACCTACATATCGCTCGCCGGCCGCATGCTGGGGCCGGCTATGCCCAACCGTTCGAGGCGGGTGATGCCAGTCCGTCGGGCGGCCAGACCGCGACGCCCTCGGCAAGCGGGATGCGCAGGTTGCGGAACAGCATCGAGAACATCAGCCAATTACCCATCGCGATGACGAATTCCACCTGCTCTGCGGGCTCGCTGACGTGCTTTGCGACCTCGGCCCAGACCGCGTCCGAGATCGATTTGCCCTCGAGGCATTCGTCGGTCGCGGCGAGGATCGCCCGGTCTGCCGGCGTCAGGCGTTCGGAGTTGCGCCAGTCGCGCACTGCCAGGATGTCCTCGGGCGGGATGCCGGCGGCGGTCGCCACCCGCCAGTGGTTCGTCCATTCATAGGCCGAGCCGGTGACCCAGCCGATGCGCATGATCATCAGCTCGCGCAGCCGCGTGTCGAACCGGTTGTTCTCCAGAAGCTGCATCAACTGGCCGAACGCCACCCGGGCGACGCCGGAGTTGTTGGCGACCACGCGAAACGCCTCGCTTTGCGTGCGGCGCGCGGGCATACCCATCGCCTCACCGAGTTCGCGGGCCCGTTCGGGCGGGATCATCGGCACGCGCAGGGCCATCGTCGTCATCTCCGAAGAGGGAGGAAGGATATGAAATTCTACACCTATTATCGCTCGCAGGCGGCGTTCCGTGTGCGCATCGCAATGAACCTCAAGGGGATCGCGCACGAGGACACCTATCTGCACCTCGAAAAGGGCGATCAGTTCGACCCGGGCTACAAGGCGGTCAACCCGCAGATGGTGGTGCCGACCCTGATCGACGGCGACACCAAACTGTTCCAGTCGCTGGCGATCCTCGAATACCTCGAGGAGAAGTACCCGAACCCGCCGCTGTTGCCGAAGGACGCCGCCTCGCGCGCCTGGTGCCGCGGTTTCGCGCTGATCAACATCGCCGATTCCCACCCGCTGATCGTGCCGCGCATCCGGCACTACATCCTCGACGATCTGAGGCTCGGCCAGGATCGGCTCAATGCCTGGATCGGGCGCTGGATCGGCGCCGGGCTGGCGGCGATGGAAGCGCTGCTCGCCGAGCACAAGGAAAGCGGCAGATTCTGCCATGGCGACCAGCCGACCTTTGCCGATATCGGGCTCGTCACCCAGGTCACGCCGGCGCGCAACTTCAACGCCGATCTCGTGCCCTACCAGCGGGTCATGCAGGTCTACGACACCGTCATGGCGATCCCCGCCTTCGCCGACGCCGCCCCCGCGAAGCAGCCGGATTTCGAGCCCTAACGCCCACCGTCCCTGGAACAAGCGATGAATTTGAAAGAGGCGGTCGCTGTCGCCAAACAGCAGATTAGCGACCTGTTTGCCCCCGAAATACCCGGAAATCTTCGCCAGGAGCACTTTCTTTATGACGACCATCTCGCGGTGTGGTCGGTGACGATGGGGTTTGTCCTTCCCGGCCAGCCCGAGACGCGCCGCTACAAAATCGTGCGGGTCTCCGCCGCCGACAGCAGCGTCCTCTCGGTCAGAGACCCCTAGCCGGCGGCGATGGCCTCTTGCGCCAGCCGGTTATCGGCGCAATCGGCGAACGGCACGGCGCGGGCGAGAAAGCCGGTCGCAATCAGTGCGCGGCGCAGCCGGTCGAAGCCTTCCTCGGAGAGGATCGGATTGTCGGCCCACACGCCTTGCGCCGTGTAGCGCGCGAGCGCGCCCTCCAGCACGGCGCGGTCGAGCGCGGGGAAGTACCCGGCGATCGCCCCGGCCAGGGCTGCCGGCGGCTGTGCCTTGACCCATTGCTGGGTGCGGTGCACCGCCCGCACCATGCGCCGGAACGGCTCGGGATCGGCGTCGAGCCGCTGCCGCGTCGTCGCGAAGACCGTGTAGCTGGTGCGACCGCGCGCGCTCGCCGGCAGCCAGACATGCGCGCCGCCGCGCACCGCCACTTCGACGAACGGCTCGAACAGTTGCGCGACGTCGAGTTCGCCGCTGTGCAGTGCCGAGACATTCTCCTGCATCGTGCGGCCGATCACCCGTTCGAGCCGCGCCGGGTCGATGCCGGCATCGTGGAGATCGCCCGCGAGGCAGAGCCACGGGGTCGGCACCTCGCTGACGCTGGCGAACCGCTTGCCGAGCAGGTCGGCGAGCGCAAAGCCAGGGTTGGGCGTGGCCCCGACCAGCGAGAACGGGTCGCGGCACACCACCTCGGCAAAGGCGGCGATCGGCGAGGCCGGGTCCTGCTCGTGCGCCTTCATGATGCGAATGGGGCCCATCCACATCACATCGGCCTCGCCGGCGAGCAGCGCCGCCTCGGCCTTGCCGGGGCCGGGCGACGGCAACAACTCGACCTCGAGCCCCTCGGCCGCATAGGCGCCGGTCGCGTGCGCCGCATAGAACGGCGCGTAGAGCACGAAGCGGTAGTTCTCGTAGAGCCGCAGGCGCATGGCTTCCCTCCGCTGGCTCCGCTATCGTTAGCATATCATCATTCGAGGGAGCGATCCGATGACCGCCGCCGCCGCGCCTAACTGCCTTGCCGGAGTCCGCGTGCTCGACCTATCGCAATTCGAGGCCGGACCGACCTGTACCGAAGTCCTGGCACAGCTCGGCGCCGAGGTGGTGAAGGTCGAGAACCCGAAGGGCGGCGAACCCGGCCGCATTCTGGGCGGCGGCCCGAAGCCCGGCGCGGACGCCTATTATTTCATGATCTACAACGCCAACAAGAAATCGGTGACGGTCAACTTGAAGTCGCCGCGCGGATTGGCGCTGGTCAAGGAGATGGCGGCCAAGGCCGATGTCTTCATCGAGAACATGGCGCCCGGCACGATCGAGAAGCTCGGGCTGGGGTACGACGTGCTGTCAAAGCTCAACCCGCGGCTGATTTATGCCCAGGTGAAGGGGTTCGGCCAGGGCAGCCCCTATGAGCACAACCTTGCCTTCGACATGATCGCGCAGGCCGCGGGCGGCAACATGGCGATCACCGGCGAATTTGGCGGCCGGCCCGTTCGCCCCGGCCCGACGCTCGGCGACACCGGCACCGGCATGCTGATGACGATCGCCATTGTGAGCGCGCTCTACCAGCGCCACACGACCGGCACGGGCCGCCTCCTGCAGGTCGCGATGCAGGACGCGCAGCTCAACTACACCCGCGGCGCTTTCGTCAACTACGCGCGCGCCGGAGAGCCGCAGCAGCGCGGTCGCGGCGGCTTCGGCCCCGCCCCGCCGCCGTCTGACATCTACCCGTGCAAGCCGGGCGGCCCGAACGACTGGATCTACGTCTTCAACAGCCACAACAATCCGGAGCACTGGCGCCGCACGGCCGCCATCATGGGCCGGCCCGAGCTGGCCGACGACCCGGAGTACCTCGACCGCAACAAGCGGATGAGCCATGGCGACGAGATCAACGCGATGGTCACCGCATGGACGCGGCAGCACACCAAGCACGAGGCGATGGAAATCCTCGGCGGCGCCGGCATCCCCGCCGGCGCGGTGTTCGATACCGCCGACCTGCTCGCCGAGAAGAGCTTTGAGGAGCGCGGCATCATCCAGACCCAGAAGCATCCCAGCGGCACGTTGCGGATGCCGACCTTTCCGGTGCGCTTCGATGGCAAGCCGCCGGAGATCAAGCCCGCGCCCCTGCTGGGGGAGCACAACGGCGAGGTGTTCCGCTCATGGCTCGGCCTCGCCGCCGGCGATGTCACGGGCCTCAAGGACGAGGGTGTGATCTAGATCCGCGAACGCGTGCCCGCCCGTCATCGGGACGGTGCGGGCGGCCGGCGGCGGTTCACGGGAGGGTCAGGTCGCGGCCCCATCGCGGCGCCGGGTCGCGGTTCATCTGCCGCCGCAGGTCCAGCATCTGAGCCACCGGAAAGCCCCTCGGCTGGCTGGGCGCGCCGACGATCGCCTTGCGGTATTGCGCGACCCATTCGGGCGTCAGGGGCGCGACGCCCGGTCCCAGCCAGGTCAGCAGGTAGGACGTGCCGTCGGTCCACTTGACGCCGAGATAGTCGGCGATCTTGTCGGGGGTGAACGGCTGCATCAGCGGCAGGACGTCGTACACGTCCATCGCCCTCGTATAGAAGAAATAATCGAGTTTCTCGCGGTGCAGGATGTCGCGCGTCTCCTCGGCCGAGCCGGCCAGCAGGTCCACGAAGTGCGGCGACAGGATGAACGACACGAACGTCTCGGCGCGGCATTGCGGCAGCATGCAATAGGTGAGCAGGTGCATCGACCAGATCCGCGTGCCGGGACCCGCTGCGCGCCATGCGCCGATCATGCCGGGGAAGATGCCGCCCCACGGCGAGCGGCCCGGCCACCCTTGCTGATCGACATAGGCGTCCTTGATGCTGAGCGTGCCGCCGGCGAAGGCAAGCGCATGCGGCAGCACCTCGCGGCGGAACGGCTTTTGATGAACGAACTGCACTGTGAGCACGCTCATCAGCACCACCGGCAGTGCGTAGCGCACGCCGGCGCCGAGCCGGCGGCCGCGGATCGGCGCGGCGATGTAGAGCCAGCCGCACCCTGTGAATGCAAGAACCGCCGGCAGGCAGAACGAACTGTAGCGGTAGAACGAGATGGGTTGAGCGATCCCCGCGGTGGCCGCGACCAGACCGGTGATCGCGAGAAACAACAGCACGGTGCCGAGCGGTGCGGCGCTTTGTTCGGGGTGCGGCCGCCGCAGACGATACGCCGCGACGGCACAGAGCAGCGCCAGGAAGACCTCCGAATTGACCCATAGCGTCTTCAGCAGCTCGACGCGGAACAGCGTGCGACAGAAATCGAGGAAGGTTCGGCTGAACACGTCGATGCTCTGCGCGTAGAGCGCGGCGCGGCCCTGCAAGAGGAGGACAAAGTAGGGCAGCGCACCCCATCGCTCGAGCGTGTGGAGATCGGCCCAGCGCCAGGTCACCTCCAGCCCAAGCTGGTCGCTCGGCACGCCGCTGGCGAGATAGTTGAGGGCCAGAACAGAGGCCAGACCGCAGCCCCCGGCGAGGCTGAGCCCAAACAACGCCCCGGCCTCCCCGGAGCGCCGGCGCAGCGCCGCGAACGCGGCGAGGAGCAGCGCGAGCAGGCCAAGCAGCAGAACCGTGACCAGTTCGACCGCCGCGACGATGAAAATGCACGCCGCTGCGGCGCAGAACCAGATCCGCCGCTCGCGACCGGCGGCGCCCTGCAGCCCCGCGCACAGCCAGACGAAGCCGATCGCCAGCGCCGAACTGATCTCGTGCGGCTTCTGGAAGTCGCCCCAGCCGCCATTCGCGAGATAGTCGAGGGTGCCCGTTGTGTAGCTGTACACGACGAAGAACGTGATCAGCGCGGCCCACGGCCAGAAACTGGCCGCAGGCGCCATCCGCTCGATCAGCAGGAACAGCGCCAATGCCGTGCCGACGGCGAAACAGAAGGTGACCAGGGATGGCGCCAGCGGATCGGTTAGCAGCGTCGCCAGAAAGAAAAGGCCCATGCCCTTTGAGTAATAAAACTGGTACCAGACGTCGTTGGGCCAAAGACCATGCGTGCGCAGTACCGCCTGGTAGTAACCGTTGTAGTGATTGAAATAATCGTGGCCGCCGGCCGGGTATAATCCTTTGATGAGCAGCAGCAGCGCGGCCGCGACCAGGGCGGCGGCGGCGAGGGCCACGGTTGCCCAGCGCAGTACCGGCGGCAGCGCGCGCAGGCCGGCGCGCGCATGGTGCGCCAGGTCGCGGGCCGTCGGACGCAGATAGTGCGGCGCGAACGCGAGCGCCGGGATGCTCAACGCGACCGCGACGGGATAGGTGTAGAGATCGAGAAAACCGAGGACCAGCAGCAGGGCATGCCACAGCGCCGCGCCGCAAAAGAACCCCGCGACGAGGCGCGGCAAAGGCGGAAATTCGGCGAATGTCGACGCGCCGCCAACCGCCGACAACAGGGCGACGCCGGGGACGCAGATCGCCGGGAACAGGTAGAGGATGAAGACAACCCGCAGCAGATTGTAAAACGCCGTTATTCCGGCATCGAAGAAGTGCCGGTCGTAGAAATCGAACAGGCGAAAGCAGGCCAGCACGGCGACGAAGGGCAGGACAAATCCGGCCGCGCGAAACAGCGATGGCGTGTGATCGGCCCATCGCGACGTCGGGCGGCTCGCCAAGATGTGTCTCTTTCGGATCAGGCCGGACGGCGCACGTGCGCTCAGGACTCGTCGCGCGTCTCGCGCATCTGCCGCAACAGCTCCCGCACGCTGCGCGCGGTCCGCAGCTTGCGGCCGATATCGGGCGCGAGGCGCAGATCGCCCTCGCCGTCGAGCCAGCCCGCCTCGGTGTCGGGCGGCAGCTCGCGCATCACCTCGGCGAAGGCGCGAAAAATCGCCTCCACCTGGTGCGCTTCGAGCCGCCGTTCCCTCGCCACGCGTCGCCTCTCGCTGGCCTGCCGCCGAGACTAGAGAGGCCGCGCGGCTATTCCTACCCCCTATCGTCGTCTTCGCGCGGCGCGAAGAAATCGTCCGCCGATTCGGGCGGTCGTCGCCGCCGGCTGTTTCCTCCGGGATTTGCAGGGGAAACCGCAGGCAGCGGTAGTTTTGCCGCAATGCGGCTAGAACAGCGCGAGCTGATCGCCTCGGCGTGCCGGCGGGCGGAACGCCATCGTGTCGAGTGGCTCGCTGTGGCGTCGGGCGAGGTCGAGACGGCGACACGCACGGTCGAACCGCATGCCCAGCATGTCGGCATACGGGCCATAGCCGACCTGCCGCTTGCCCCAGGCCGAATCGTAGAGCCGGCCGCCATGGCTCTGCGCGACCAGAGACAGGACATGCGCCGCCCGGTTCGGGACATGCGCTTCGAGCCATTCCTTGAACAACGCCTTTAGCTCGAGCGGCAGGCGCAGCATGGTGTAGCCGGCGGTGGCCGCGCCGGCGTTTTTCGCGGCGGCAAGAATGTCCTCCATTTCGGCGTCGTTGAGGGCGGGGATCATCGGCGCCGCCAGGACGCCGGTGGGGATGCCGGCCTGGGCGAGCGCCGCGACGGTTTCGAGCCGGCGCTGCGGGGTTGCCGCCCGCGGCTCCATGATCCGCGCCAGCGCCCGGTCGAGGGTCGTGAGCGAAACCGTGACGCAGGCCAGTCGCTGGGCTGCCATCTCGGCCAGGATGTCGATGTCGCGCTGGATCAGCGCGCCCTTCGTGACGATCGTCACCGGATGGCGAAAGTCGCGCAGCACTTCGAGAATCGAGCGGGTGATCCCGAGCCGGCGCTCCGCCGGCTGGTACGGGTCGGTGTTGCTGCCAAGCGCGATCGGCCGGCAGCTGTAGCCCTTTTTGCCCAGCTCCTGCCCGAGCAGCGCTGCGGCCTGCGGCTTGTAGAAGATGCGGCTCTCGAAATCGAGGCCGGGCGACAGGCCGAGATAGGCGTGGCTCGGCCGCGCGTAGCAATAAATGCAGCCGTGCTCGCAGCCGCGATAGGGGTTGATCGACCGGTCGAAGCCGATATCGGGCGAGTCGTTGCGGGCGATGATGGTGCGCGTCGCATCGACCTGAAGCCGCGTGTCGAGCGGCATCGGTTCGGGCTCGGCTCCGGGTATGCTCCACCCGTCGTCGAACGCAATGCGCTCTTCGCGCTCGAAGCGGCCGCTTGCGTTGCTGGCGGCGCCGCGTCCCTTGCGCGGCTGGGGGGTGGCCGGCATATCCATGCGGTTCATCATGCCGAAACGATGAGAACAATACAAGAACAATATCGCCTCTCGATCGTCGTCCCGGTGTTCGATGCCGCGGCGGAGCTGCCGCGGACGCTGGCGGCGCTCCCCGGAATGGGGCGGATCGCCGAGGTCATCGTCGTCGATGGCGGATCGCGCGATGCAAGCGTGCGGATCGCACGTCGGCTCCGGGCTCGGGTG
>Ga0335078_10019667_pt1 | contig 10036 bp, 6 predicted proteins | sample Lox_Sample_32_FD_206711 | JGI IMG/M metagenome (GOLD analysis project Ga0335078, IMG submission 206711) | Soil microbial communities from Loxahatchee National Wildlife Refuge, Florida, United States - Lox_Sample_3.2 | ecosystem: Environmental > Terrestrial > Soil > Wetlands | place: USA: Florida...
GTGCGCTCGACCTGGTTGTACTGACCGGCGAAAACGGCGGTTTTGGGGCCACTCCGGAGGTGAGCGTTCTCCTCAATAAAGGAAACGGCACATTCCCGGCGGCCGAATTAAACATCTCGGGCGGGTCGGGCGGAATCGCCGTCGACGACTTCAACCGCGATGGGAACGCGGATGTGGTCCTGGCCGACGGGAGCGTCTACCTCGGCAATGGAGACGGCACTCTGCGTTTCCGGGCGGCTGTTTCTCTCGGTGGAGTCGCCGTGGCAACCGGCGATTTCAATCACGATGGCATCCCGGACGTCGCAGCCGTGGTGGAATGCGCCCCGGCTGGTTGTTCGAGCGGCGGTCAACTCTTGATCGCGGCGGGAAACGGGGACGGCACATTCCAGACGCCAACCGCATGGCAGTCCGGCGGCTCTTACCCGGAGGCCCTGGCGGTGGCCGACTTCAACCACGACGGCAACCCCGATATTGCGGTTGCCAACAACTGCATCGATAGCGGGTGTTCGACCGGTGGTTCGGTGAGCATCTATCTTGGGAGCCCAAATGGAACCTTCAGCCTGGTGAACACGCTGAGCCTACCGTCCGGCAATCCCTCCAGCATCGTGGCCGGGGATTTCAATAACGACGGCGCCGTCGACCTGGCGGTTGGCCTGATCACACCTTTTGGCGACCCCACCACCGTGAATCTTTTGCTGGGAAATGGCGACGGCACGTTTCAACCGCCGGTAGTGGTCGAGACCTCAGATGACGATGGCATCACGGCGCTCGCCGCCGGTGACTTTAACAACGACGGTATCCTGGATCTGGCCCTCGCCGCAGGCGCGGTCTGCTCGGACTGCGGAGGTCACGGCCGGATCGAGTATGGCAACGGCGATGGCACATTCGCGGCCGGACCTTACCTGGGCACCGAAGGCGGACCTTGCGTAGCGGTGGTAGCCGCCGACTTCTATGGGATCGGAGCTCTGACTCCCGTCCTTGCGAATCATTGTGGCGACGTTCTCGACTGCCCTGGAGGCTCGGTCATGATCCAGGGCACCCAAAATCTAACCGATATCATGCTGCAGTTTCTCGCGACCGGCGATTTCAACAACGACGGCAAGCCGGACCTGGCCGGATCGTTGCAGTTCGACTCCGGCGTGAGCGTGCTATTGAACGTGGGCGCGGCCCTGGCGGCCACGACGACGACGATTTCCCCGTCGGCGCCCCAGTCGTATCCGGCATTTCAGCCGGTCACCTTCACCGCCCAGGTCTGGCATACGGGTCCGGCGACGCCCTCTGGCTCGGTCGCATTTCTCGATAGTGGAGTGCTGCTCGGAACCTCTCCGGTGGCGTCTAACGGACAAGCCGTCTTTACAACGTCCGGGCTCGGCCCCGGATCGCACTTTGTCGTGGGGTTCTATCAAGGCGATCCTGACTTCGCGGCCAGCAATTCTTTAGGCGTGCGTGTCACCGCCAATCAGGCGACTGCGACCGTCGCGTTGAGTTCCAGCGTTAACCCCTCCCACGTGGGTCAGCTTGTGACCTTTACGGCGGCCGTCTCCGGCAGCGGCGCGGCGCCCACCGGATCGGTGACGTTCGTGCAAGGAAAGACAATCCTGGGGACGGTGACTCTGGCGGATGGGCAAGCCAGTCTGACGATCGCTTTTGCGAAGAGCGGCATCGACTGCATCGTGGCGAGCTATTCGGGCGATCAGAACTACCTGGGGGCGAATTCGAAACCGCTGAGTCAGGTGGTCCGGCAATACACGACCGGCACAGCGTTGACTTCCAGCGTGAATCCATCCACTTACGGCCAGACAATCGCTTTGACGGCGACCGTGAGTTCCGCCGGGCCTGTCCCGACCGGGATCGTGACTTTCGCGATCGGAACCAAGCTGCTCGGCGGCGCGACCCTCAGCGGTGGTGCGGCGACGGTTACCCTGTCCGCGCTGCCCGCCGGCACATGGACGATCACGGCGTGCTATATCGGAGACGCCGCGAACGCAGGCAGCACGTCGCCGGCTTTGAAGCAAGTCGTGGGTCAGGCAACCTCGGCGGCGACGCTCGCGTCTTCGGTGAATCCGTCCAGGGTGGGACAGACGGTAACGTTCACGGCCACGGTGACCTCGCCAACCGCCGCTGCGTCGGGGACTGTTACCTTCCTGGATGGCAGCACGGTGTTGGGAGCGGGAGTTCTAGCTACAACGGGCAAAGCGAGCTACAGCACGGCGTCCCTGAGCGCAGGCTTCCACAGCATCACGGCGGTGTATAGCGGCAACGCCAACATCGGCGGGAGCACGTCGCCGGTACTGGTGCAAACCGTGAAGTGAGAAGCGTGGCCGGCCGGTCTGGAGCACTCGGAGACGATAATGCCCGGGTGCGACCGCACTCGGAAGGCGCCTAACAGCCGTTTCAGAGCCGCGCGCGTCCGCAGGCGGTCGGCTGCGACAATGGCCGGTGTACCGCTCGTTTGAAGACGCAACGAAGACCTTGATTCCATTGTGCCGGCTCAAGCGCGTCTTCATTGCCTTTGCTGGCCCGCAGGGCCATGTGGACACTCCCTCACGGCGCAGCTCTGAAGGTTGTCGCGAAATCGAGGCGGCGTTTCAGAGCCGCGCGCGTCCGCAGGCGGTCGGCTGCAACAACGGCCGGGGGTACCACTGCCTCACAGTCGTGGCTCTGAAGGTTGTTGCGAAATCGAGGCTGCGTTTCAGAGCCGCGCGCGTCGGCAAACGGTCCCGCGCCTTTTTCCCCATCCTCTAAAGTGTGCGCGTGAGGTGGCCGATAAGAAGACCAGTGGCGTTGCCATCGGGCAGCGGCCGCATTCTCTTGTCGAGTGCCCAATGCGTCTCTTGTGCTTTTTGGTGGTCCTGGCCGGCGTGTCCGGAGCGCGCGGCGCGGACGAGCCCGGCGCCCCGGCGTCGGGCGAAGCGGCCCTGTTCGGAGACTTACCGGTAGTGGAGGCGGCCGCTCTGCATGCGCAGACCCTGGCCGAAGCGCCCGCCAGCGTCACGGTGATTACGGCGGCGGATATCCGCAAATTCGGCTACCGGACATTGGGTGACGTACTGGCCGGAGCGCGGGGATTCACGGTATCGACAAACCACCTGCTGCAGTCGGCCGGCGTGCGCGGCTTCGCGGTGCCGGGAGATATCAGCACCTGCTTCGTGGTCATGATCAACGGCCACGCGATGGCGGAGATCGCGGGCGAATCGAACGCCTTCGACGGGGCATTCGGACTGGACCTGGACGTGGTGGATCGCATCGAAATCGTCCGCGGGCCCAGTTCGGCGCTTTACGGCTCCAACGGCATCCTGGCCACCATCAACATCGTCACCAAGTCGCCGGTGGATAGCCCGCGGCTGATGGTGAGCACGGAGACCGGCGGCGGCGGGCCGCAGAAAATGACCCTCATGAGCTCGCAGGACCTCGGCCGGGGCGCCAATCTGCTGGTGGAAGGCTCCGGATTCCTGGGCGGAGGGCACAGCCTCTTTCTTCCCGGTTTCGATACGCCCGGGCAAAACTACGGAGTCGCCAACCAGGTGGACAGGCAGAGCGGGTATCACGGCTTTGTGAATCTGGCCTGGGGCGCCTGGAACTTCTCAGCCATGTTGAGCAGCGAACTGGAACAGGCGCCCATCCTGAGCGGCGCCACCGTGTTCGACGATCCGGGGCAATTCATCCGGGTGGCCCGAAATTTCGTGGGCGCCGCGTATACGCGCGACTTCGGCGGCGGGGCGCAATTGCGCTGGCAACTCTATTACGACCAGTTCCGGTACGGGAACCGCTACGACTACCCGGAGGACTTCGGCATTCTCGACAACCGCGACAGCGTGCGCGGCGACTGGATCAGCTCGCAGTTGACCTACAGCCGCCCGGTGCCGCGGATCGGGCTGCTCACGGTGGGACTGAGCGGCAAAATCGAGCTGCGCAACCTGGTGGAAAACTCCAATTACTCACCGGCGCAAGCGCTGAATCTGCGCATCAGCCAACCGGACCGGACGGTGGCGCCCTTCGTACAACAGGAGTGGAACCTGGCGCGGAACTGGAAGGCGTACCTGGGAGCGCGCCTCGATAGCTCGTATAACTATGGCAGTTTCGTTTCGCCGCGCCTGGCCCTGGTCTACCAGCCGGGCGCGCGGAGTTCTTACAAAATCGTATACGGCCGGCCCTTCCGCTCACCCAGCGTATACGAGCAGTATTACCAGGACGGAATCACACAGGTCGCCAACCCGCACTTGCGGCCGGAAAATGCCATAGCGGTGGAACTCTCGGCCGAGCACAAGATCGGCAAGTCGGCCTACGCGCTGGTCGACGCCTATCATTATTCGATCCACTCGGTGATCGAGGAGACGTTCCTTTCCGCGACCGTGGGGCAGTATCAGAACACCGGCGAACGGGAATCCAACGGCATGGAATTCGAGCTGGGCGGGCATTTGGCGCCCTGGCTCGAGACTACGGCCAGCCTGAGCCTCAACCGGGCGGAGGAGACCGACCAGCACGCGCGCCTGGCCAACGCTCCGGCGCGGATCGCCAAGTTGCGGGCCGCCGTACCGCTGTTTGGCGAGCGGGTTTATTGCAGCGCGGATTTCCAGTACCTGAGCGCGCGCACGACGGGGGCTGGCGCCATCACGCGGCCCGTCGCCCTGGTAAATGCCACCCTATCGACCGCCAGGCTGGTGCGCGGTCTGGATTTGGTGGCGGGTATCCGGAACGCGCTCAACTGGGGATATAACGATCCGGGTACCTGGCCGCTCGACGCATCCATAGACGAGATCCCGGCCAATGGCCGTACGGCTTTCGTGAAACTGATCTGGCGGCAAAAGGAGTGAGCGGATGCTTTCGCGCCGTTCCCTATCGATGGCGCTGGCTGCCGCGCTCGGATACCGGAGGTTGTCCGCCGCTCTGAGTGGGGCGGCGGCGGGCGGTCCGGCAAAGCGGGTGGTGGTGGTGTTTCCTTACGCTCTGGAGCCGTGCGCGGAGGCGGTAGAGGGCTTCCGGCAGCGGCTGTCGAGCCAGGCGGCGGCGCTGGGGCTGCTGGATGTGAACGGACCGGCGTTTGCCGCGGAGGTGGCACAGGAACTCGCGCGAAACCCGGCGGTGATCGTGGCAGTCGGTTCCGACGCGGTGCGCGCGGTGTTGACGCGGGAGGCCGCCGTCAAGACCGTCTCCACGATGACGCTCGAAGCCGACCAGGCGGCCGCCGCGCCGCTGGCCGGGCGGGTGAACGCGGCGGTTTACCTGGACATTCCGGTGCGCACGCTGGTCGGCGAGTTGCGCAGGCTGTTTCCGGACAAGGCGCGGGTGGGCATCATTCGAAACCCGGCGCGGGGAGGGCCCACCGCGGCGCAGCTTCGCGCCCAAGCCGGGGAAACGGCGGCTCTGGAAATCGCCGATTGCGCGACTCCGGACGAACTGCTGCCGGTCTTCCTCTCGTTCCGGAAGAAGGCGGACTTCGTCATTTGTCTGCCGGACGGCTCTCTGTATAACGGCGCTACGGCGCGGCCCCTGATCATGGCGTCGCTCGAGAGCCGCTTGCCGATCGTGGGATTCTCGCCCAGCTTCGTGCGCGCAGGGGCGGCGGTGGGCGTCTACCCGGATTATCGCGGGATCGGAGAGCAGACGGCGGACCTGGTACGGCGCTGCCTGGAACCTGGGGACTGCACCAGTTGGGAGACGCCGAAGAAGCTGACGGCGGCTGTGAACGCCAAGGTGCTGCGCATGCTGGGGATGGAGTACAGCCGGACGGCCGGTCCGGAACCGGTGATCCTGCGATGAACCCGGTGGCGAGAATTCCGAAGCGGCTTTCGACGAGCCTGGTCCGCCAGGGCCTGGCCGCCACCATCGCGCTGCACACGGCTTCGGCCTTGTTGCTGCTGGGCTTGTTTCTGTTCGTCCAGGACCGGGCGCTCGAGCAGCAGTTGGAGCTGAGGGGAGAGTCCATGGCGCAATTCCTGGCGAACGAAGTCCAGTTCGCGTTGCTGGTGGGAGACCGGCCGGAGATCGAACGCGTGATCGAGGGATCCTCCGCGAATGAAGATGTCCTGTTTGTGGAAGTCCTCAACGCCGCGGGACAGCGGATCTGCTCCCAGGGGCGTCCGGGCCGCTTGCGGGAGATCCCCGGTCGGGCGGCGGGCGCGGCGCTCCAAAAGCCGCGCACCACGGTGCGGCATGCGGGAGCGAGTTTCGTCGAGATCCAGGTGCCCGTGCGCGCGCCGAATCGCGGCCGTTTGCTCGAATGGGAGCCGGCGCAAGGCGGCGCGGCCATTCTGGGCGCTCTGCGGATGGGCTTGTCGATGCAGAAGCGGCGGGCGTCGTTCCGGGAGATGTTGCTGGGCGGGGTGGGCGCGATCTTTTTTGGACTGGCGGCGATGTGCGGCGCCCAGTATTGGGGCCTGCGGAGGCTGCTCGGTCCGCTGGAGGCGCTGGTCGGCTTTACGCGGCTGGTGGGCGCCGGCGATCTGCGGCAGCGGGCGGACATCGGCCGCGCCGACGAGGTCGGCCAACTCGCGCTGGCCTTCAACGCCATGGTGGAGCGGCTCGGACAGACGACGGTGTCGAAGGATTATGTGGACAACATCCTGCGCTCGATGGGCGAAGCGCTCATCGTCACCGATTGCGCGGGCCGGATCCGGCGCGTCAACCCGAGCGCGGCCGCGTTGCTCGGTTACAGCGAAGGCGAATTGTGGGGCAAGCAGGCGCTCCGCCTGGTGGTGGAGGGGGAGGCGCCGCCCGCCGGGACCAGTCTGGAGCGGACCTACCGCACCAGGGATGGGCGGCCGATTCCGGTGCTGCTTTCTTCGGCCGAACTGCGGAGCGCTTCGGGAGCGACGGAGGGATATGTCTGGCTGGCGCAGGACATGACCGAGCTCAAGCGCATCCAGGGCGAGGTGGCGCGCGCGAGGGATGCGGCCGAGGAAGCCAGCCGGGCCAAGAGCAGGTTCCTGGCCAACATGAGCCACGAGCTTCGAACTCCTTTGAACGCCATTATCGGATACAGTCAAATGCTCCAGGAGGACTACGTGGGGCCCCAACAGGAAGAAGTGCGCGGCGACCTGGAGAAAATCGAGCGTTCGGGGCATATCCTGCTGGGCATCGTCAACGACATCCTGGACCTGTCGAAGATCGAGGCGGGGCGGGAGCGGGTGGAGCTGCAGAACGTAGACGTGGCGGCGGTTCTGCGCGACGTCTACAGCACCGTCGAGCCGCTGGCGCGGCAGCAGGGCAACGTGGTGCAGATCGATTGTCCGGAGCACGCCAGGCTGGCTTACGCCGACCTTCCCAAGCTCCGGCAAAGCCTGCTGAACCTGGTGAACAACGCCTGCAAGTTTACCGAGAACGGCCGTGTAACGGTGGCGGTGAGCAGGCTGCGGAGCGGGAGCGGCGACTGGACGGAAGTGTGCGTGAGCGACACCGGGATCGGGATCGGCGCCGAGCATCTCAACAAGCTGTTCCAACCCTTCTCCCAAGTGGATGGCTCGGCCACCCGGAAATACAACGGGACCGGGCTCGGGCTGGCGCTCAGCAAGAAGTTCTGCCAGATGATGGGCGGCGATATTACGGTATCGAGCGAACCGGGGCGGGGATCCCGTTTCGCGATCCGTGTGCCGGCGGGCCGGGACGCTCCCGGCGGGGAAGAAGCGGAGGTTGATTAAAACAAATGTGCCGGATTCTGCTGATAGAAGACAACGAGATGAACAGCGACATGTTGCAGAGGCGGCTGCGCCACCGGGGCTTTGAAGTCCTGCTGGCGGTGGATGGCCGGCAGGGCGTGGACATGGCGCAGCGCGAGAGGCCGGACCTGGTTCTGATGGACATGAGCCTGCCGGAGATGGACGGCTGGCAGGCCACCCGGATGCTGAAGGGCGACGCCGGCACATGCCGGATTCCGGTGGTGGCGTTGACGGCGCACGCCATGGTGGGCGACCGGGAGAAGGCTCTGGAGGCGGGGTGCGACGACTATGCCGTCAAACCGATCGACATGCCGCTACTGCTCGAGACGATCGAGCGCCTGGCGCCCAGGCGCGAGCAACGCGGGAGTGGGCCGCCGCCCGGCGGAGCGTCTTGAGTCGGCCGGGGAACTCGGGGCAGGGCTGAAGAACGGGGTTGTTTCCGCCGATAGTCCGAGTGGATTCCGGCTGCCGTATGGGCTCCGCGGGAAGTGCGCAAACGCCGGAGGTCGCGCACACCTTGGACACCATTCATCGGATGCAGCCGGATGCAGGAGGACTCCGACTGGGCGGTGCAGGAACAGGCGGGGCGGCGCAGGAACAGGCGGGCGGTGTAGGAACAGGCGGGGCGGTGTAGGAACGGCGGAGCGGTGCAGGAAACACGCGGAGCGGTGCAGGAACACGCGGGGCGGTGCAGGAACAGGCGGGCGGCGCAGGAACAGGCGGGGCGGTGCCGGAACACGCGGGGCGGTGTAGGAACAGGCGGGGCGGTGCAGGAACACGCGGGGCGGTACAGGAACAGGCGGAGCGGTGTAGGAACAGGCGGAGCGGTGCAGGAAACACGCGGGGCGGTGTAGGAACGGCGGAGCGGTGCAGGAACAGGCGGGGCGGTGCCGGAACAGGCGGGGCGGTGCAGGAACAGGCGGGGCGGTGCCGGAACACGCGGGGCGGTACAGGAACACGCGGGGCGGTGCCGGAACAGGTGCGAGGCGGTCTCCAGAAAATCGGGCGCCCGGGATTATATGGCACGGCCAACGCGGGGCCGGTCGACTGTCCGGGCACGCCAGGCTGGCGGATGCGGAGCCGCCGTAGTTTCCGGCAAAGCGGCGGCGAGCCGGCGGCGGAATGGCGGCGGGGAGTGGATCGGGCCGAGCGCGGCAACGCGGGAGTCGGAACCGGCGCCGTTCTGGTTCGGGCGCGCGGCGGGGAGTTCCGCCAGGTGGCGGGCGGCGAGATCCCGGCGGCCGGCGAGCCGGGACGGAGCTTCTGTTTCAGGGCCGGGCCGCCGGAGTGGGGCGAGGCGGGCGGAGGAGAAGGTTTAGCGGCATATGTGCCGGATTTTGCTGGTCGAAGATAACGATCTCAACCGCGACATGCTGGAGCGGCGTTTGCGCCGCAGAGGCTTCGAGGTCCTGCTGGCGGCCGACGGCGGGCAGGGCGTCGAATTGGCGCGGCGCGAAAGGCCGGACCTGGTTTTGATGGATATGAGCCTGCCGGGATTGGACGGCTGGCAAGCCACCCGGATACTGAAGAGCGAGGCCGGCACGCGCGGCATTCCTGTGGTGGCGGTCACGGCGCACTCCCTGGCGGGCGACCGGGAGCGGGCTTTGGAGGCCGGGTGCGACGATTATGCCACCAAGCCCGTCCACTTGGACTTTCTGCTCGAAATCGTCGGCCGGTTGGCCGGGAAGCGAACAAGACCATGAACGAGAACAACCGTCTGCTGCTGGTGGACGACGAAGCGCTGAACCGGGACATGCTGTCCCGGCGCCTGCGGCGCAGCGGATTTGAAGTCGCCGTAGCCGACGATGGGGAGTCCGCGCTCCGCTACATCGGGGCCCATAGTCTGGACCTGGTGCTGCTCGACAACATGATGCCCGGGCTGACAGGCGTGGAAGTTCTGAAGACGCTGCGCGGCGCCCACACTCCGGAACAGTTGCCCGTCATCATGGTGACCGCGCTGCGGGACAGCGAGAACGTGGTGGAAGCCCTGAATCTGGGAGCCAACGACTACATCACCAAGCCGGTGGATTTTCCGGTAGCCCTGGCGCGCATTCGCGCTCAACTGGCGCGCCGGGCCGCAGGCAGCGCTCTGCGAGCGAGCGAGGAGCGGTACGCGCTGGCGGCCCGCGGCGCCAACGACGGTCTATGGGACTGGGATTTAAGCTCCCAGCGGGTGTACTATTCGGACCGCTGGAAGGCGATGCTGGGGTACCAGAATGGCGAGATCGGGGAGAGCACCGACGAGTGGTTCTCGCGGGTGCATGCCGACGATCTGGAGAAGCTCCGGGAAGAGCTGGCGGCGCCGCGCGCGGGCGTCCGCGACGTGTTCGAATGCGAGCACCGCATCCGGCGCCGGGATGGCGCCTACCGGTGGGTGCGGT
>Ga0335078_10019669_pt1 | contig 10035 bp, 9 predicted proteins | sample Lox_Sample_32_FD_206711 | JGI IMG/M metagenome (GOLD analysis project Ga0335078, IMG submission 206711) | Soil microbial communities from Loxahatchee National Wildlife Refuge, Florida, United States - Lox_Sample_3.2 | ecosystem: Environmental > Terrestrial > Soil > Wetlands | place: USA: Florida...
TTTATTGCGTGGCCATCTACTCCCCATAATCTAAGATGGATGACAAACAAGTACGGAACATCCCGGGGGACGATCCTCAACGTTGCTCTTAAGAGTTTAGAAAATCCATTTTATTTTATTTTGCAGAAGGGACAGTATCAAATGCTGGGTCCCGGCTATATTCATGCGGTATTTTCTCCGATTAATTCAGCTGTTGCAGGGATGAAGGTCGTGCATTCCGACTTCAGAGAAGAAGCAGAAAACGCAATGGAATGGGAGAGGACGCTGATAGACTATCGACGTTCTAGTGATGCGGATCCACTTGAACAACAGAGCGCCGAGAACGTCGAGAAAGGTCTCAATTCAGATAGAAGGTTGTGGGCTCAACACCACCGGAAATATAGGTAGAAGGAATAGGATGCAAGCCACAGTCAATACTGTGACTCGCCATGCTTGAACAAGTGAAGCAACCATCTACCTGATTGAAAATGAAAAGAGCTTGGGAAAAGAACAAGATATCTTCCTAATTTGCCTTCACGTGAATGATCAGATGATGATGTTTGAGAACAAAACAGGCAGATAGAGACTCAAGAGTATGCTTCCTATGCGTCGTACGGCGAGTACGAGTTCTCAAGTGTCGAGGAATAGTGCTGTGGAGGACTCAGAGTGCATATATTTAGGCTAGAGTTAGGTAGACCTGTGGGAAGTCAAGGATGATGTGATAACCGATGTATAATTAATGGCATGTAGTGACAGAAATTCAATTGATAGATCTTATTAATCTAAATCTACTCCCATACGGTATCTCACTGTTCGTTGAAATTCGACAAAGCGTTGACTTGCGCACCTGACAGAAGTAGTAACCGAAGAGCATCGACATTGAGCTCGGCGGCGGCCAAGTGAAGCGGAGTCTCGAAGTCTCTCCAGATCCGGTTCGCGACTCAATATCGGCGCCCGCCTTGAGAAGGGCTTGCATAATACATATCTTCCAAATTGAAACGGGTATTGACGAAGCGGCTATGTGCACGGCCTGCATCTCCTGAGGTGCTTAACGAGCTCCCTCAAACTTTATTTTCGGAGGGTAATTGGGAGCGATGGGGGGGGGGTTATATAAAATATGATTGGCTGAGACAAATAATATTTAATACTCCGCAGACTGCAACTAGCTTTTTTACGTTCGTGTGGAAAGGAGGGGGCCCGGGCGCCCGATGCACAGATCGCCTCCGTAACTGCGAGAAGCCGAAAGGCGTTGCAAAAAATTATATCCAGGTCCACACCCAGGCTATAAAGGGACGCCGTTGTCTACATGTTTTCTCCAACCGCTTTTAAAAATCATTACGATCCCCATACACTGTTTGAATTCATTACATGACCGCGTCACGGCATTTAGTAAAGTATGTTCAATTAAGTTGTAAAATCTCTTCAAGTTCGTAAAACTGATTTCAGCGAGATTCACTTCTGCCTTACTGCAATACGTCATTTCCGTTTCGGGTGCATTTGGCGGGGATCCTAACACACCGGCGGCATTGGTTGTTTTGGCATCAACAGTCATCTTCGCGCTCAACATCTTGCTCCTCTTTCTGGATTATCTTGAATACAGAAATAGGCCGGAGTAGTGGTATCCCATTAAAGGTGATTGTTTCATATGAAATATAGGGAGGTTCTTTGAATACGGATAATTCGGTTGTCAACATGAAGTGATTTAACGGATTTGAATGATGTTGTATTGATTAATTCAGGGTCGGAATAATAGTTGTAGTGAAATTGAGCTTGCGGTATCAACTTTGATATCTGATATATATCCTCTTTGCTAGACCAGCAATAGTCCAGTCCCCACCATTAGATGCTGTACTTACTAACCTATGCATGTGCGCTTCGTACACTTAATGCAGAAATATTCAATTGACAGAAGATGCTGGTAAGAAAGTATGTAGCTCCCGTAAATTATAACCACGCGTAACTTGGCAACAATTAGCGTAATATATGTAGTAATACCCATGCCGGCTGTAAATGTCAGTCCACCAACAACGTTTCCCTTAACATGACTTCATCGACAGGTTCTGGGAATGACGGAGCATTGGCATTTCGGAAACTTTTGAAGTTGAAAGACAATCAATATATGTATCGGCTTATCAGAGTACCCCATGATTATACACTTTCGATTTATCAGAGTTCAGCTCGAATTTTCTGTAGGAAGTCGAAGATTATCGACTTCGATCAAGTCCTTTATAGCAACTTAGGGTCCAAGCAGGAGATCCTGAACGTTTTAGTTTATCTAGGAGCTACCAGCTAGAGTGACCATGCCACGAAATGCAGAACAGTCTGAATAGTGGCGAATTACAAAAGAAAGGATTATCCCAGACGAGAATATCGAGGGACAAGTCCATGTCAAGGGCAAGTTATATTATAATTAGCGGAGATTGTGGCACATTTAGCTAATTTGCGGAGAAGTGGCGCAGATGCCGATCAGCCAAGCCACGATTAAATTACGGCGGGACTGTTGTCCCCAGAGGGCTCTTGCGCGTATCCTAATTCCAAATCGTTCGGTGAGTTTTGATGGACGTACGAGGGTAGGAAGGAATTCATCTCAACCGGGATGGGCTGTATTTTTTCTGAATTCCTGTGCCATTTATCATTTATCCCGCGCAATCATAATTAAGGTTGAGATAGGGGTGCCGCGTTAAAAATATCAACCAATTACAGCACCCCCAGGCGTCCCCAGGCGTCCCCAGGCGTCCCCAGGCTTCACCTAGGCGTCACCCAGCTTCACCTGTTACATCACCCAAAATCCCATGTCAACCATGACTGACGACAAAAAATTTCCATGTCCTGAACCGGGATGCGACAAGACTTTCCTTTCATCCAAAAGCCTGTCCCAACATAAAAGGCATTCGCGTATTCTCCGACACCCTTTCCAGAGCTAATTTTATTAAGACACAAAGCCATATCAGTGTATTTCTTGTCCTTCGTCTTTTGGTCGGAAAGACGTTTTAGCTAAGTAAGAGCGCAACCTTTGACTATCCTATCGATATGCTAATAAACAGACATATGAAGGTTCATGAGGAAGGACCAGGACCACATCGGTGTATTTTTTGTCCTGACTCTTTTCGTCGGAGAGACGTTTTGCTTAAGTAAGAGCGCAACCTTTGACCATCCTATCCATATGCTAATAGACAGTCATATGAAGCAACATGGGAAACAAAGAACAGGATCAGCGAGTGGAAATGAAAATGAAGGACCTTCCATTTCGAACGAACAAAAATATGTGCCTTTAGACATTAACGACGTAATTGCTCATTGGAAAAGGCTACATTCAACCCCAAATCAACAAAGCGTACTTAAGACCTTGATGGAACTCAGGACTCGTGGGTGCGAGCCTTTGCCCACATTCTAAGTCGAGTGTAAAAAGCTACCCTCAGTGAGTCATCTCATTCGGGATTTGCAAGCGAATGGGGATGTGCAATATCGAAATTCTATGACGGGAAAGAACTCGGGCAATTTTTATGACTTTATCCCAAGCTGGTGCGCTTTACAGGACAATCCGGGAACGGATATCAACAATCGTCTGCATACCCCCTTTACGGCTTGGGGGGTCAAGGCTACGGACAATGGATTACTCAATTGTGGTTTTGAAATACCAGAATCCCTTCAGCGTCCAACAGTGTTTCTCAGCCCGGTTGGAAACGGAGACACTCTTTCTCTGGATGAGAGGAAGGAACGGGCATTATTTCATTCTATTTTGAGTCCTGCTGGGTCCATCACCGATATTCACGATGACGGCGTATTATGGGGCAGTTTGCTGGTACAGCTCTACGGGACGAAAGTTATTTTTTCCTGGCCAGGTACCGACGCCAATCGCAAATACTTTGAGCGAGCTCATGGCACGCAACACCATCTTCGATTATCGGAAGCCGTCTTGAAAATGCCAGACGGGTTCAAACTTACCATTCTCAATCCTGGCGTCGCAGTAGTTATGGACCCCGGAATGATTCATGCCGTCGTGTCCCCAATAAACTCGGCAATTGGCGGTTGGGAATATGTGGATGCACGGTGGCTTCAAGACGATCACATCCGAGAAGGGACGGAGTGGTTATTGGCGCTGGTTAAGAGTCGAAAAACACGTCTTCCAGTTGATATGAACCCTGAACATGATCTCGATGGACTGATGTATGGGCTGAATATGTGGAAGTGTCTTCTGGTTAATTTACGGGAGACAAAACAGCCCGGGATGGAAGAACACCTGGCCAAGATTGAGAATCTTGTGGATTGGTTGCAAAACCAAAATCTTATGGGGAATATCGAAAGGGACGAAATGAGTGATGTTGATTGTCGCCCGGCAGCAGCTCGGAGAAGCATGGCGGCAAAGGGGAGCCATTCAAGAACAACAATGAGACCACGCAAAAGGCGAAGAGCTTAAAGGTTAACGTTGGTGTGGGAATATGAAGAATGCGGAGAGTTTTACTCTCATCCGTCTCATCCTCCTCCGCATATCAATGTTTACTCTCTCCCTCCGCCTAATCCTCCTCCATATATCGATCTACACTACTCCCCGCCGCCACCACCTAATCTACCGAAGGACTCTTGAGTTCGTGCCTCTTGACCGGAATGACGACCCCATAAATTCCTTTCGATGCGTAACTCGGGTCCTACATCGGCGGGACAAAGATATCCTCCCACCCGTAAGTTGTCCTCCACGATGCTGATTTGCAGAACGATACCGCGCCGCTGTGATGTCATGATTTTCGACAGGTCAATACACTGAAGTTACGTCGTTATCATCGGTCAGGGGCAGCATTACTCGTCTCTTTCACAGGTATGCTGTTGAATATCATTTTGATTAAAGGTAGAGACAACGTTCTGTGGGGGTGTGGCTGAGGAGGAGGTTTGAGGGTTGTCAGGGGGGAGATCAGGGTGCGATGCAAGGTAACTAACTGGCTGTGGGATTTTGCAAGGGTAGGCAATGGATGCGTTAGAGTCCCTCCTATCTAGTGTCAATATTATATTTGAAATAATTTTCCATTTCGATCCGTTGTATGTATGAATAATTTTACTTTTGTTTATCTCCATCGACTATGAGTGGACTCTGGGACTGAGATTCCATATGATCTCGTTAGTTCTTAGATATCGATGTATCCACAGTACGTCTCCACCATCCATCTCAATCCCGCCCCTGAACGATTCAACACGAGTTTCCCCTTTCCTGCTCGTCTATTTCTTCAGCATGCCTTTGTGTACAATGTGTAAGAGGGATGGTTCCCACGTCTTATTATACATGGTAACCGGGTTGACAGTTAAAATTAATCATCGATTCGTAGTTTCATTTCCTCTAATACCTCTTTCCTTCTTCTTGAGTTCCTCGTTTTATTTGCGAATGCGCTTATGACCGAGATAGGCATTATCCTAAATCTTGTTCTGCCTTTCGTTCGCCCTCGAATCTAGTTCCGCCACCTGAACATCCCTTTTCTTCCGAAGCGTGTCTCGTTCGGTGGTAAGGGAGTGCATTGCCTCACTTGGTTACTTTCTTCACTGGTTGTGCGACTTTGACGTTACCTTCCTCCAGTTCCTTCATTTTGGTTTGCTCTTCTGATAACTTGACTCCAAGTCACAAGGTATCTTCGAAATCTGGAGTTGCATTCTCTTCCTTGTTCTGCAATCCTGCCCCCTCCTTGGAAAAAGCCGCGTGTTGTCAGAATGAAAGTGAATTTGGAACTAACATAGAATCATTGAACCGTTAGTAAGGGCGGACATTTGACGACGGTGGCATGTATACCGCTCGATTCCATCCATGTCATCGCTTCCATCTCTTCCGTCGTCTGCTCGGCGCCAGAACAAGGAGAGGGTACGAGTTGAGACGTGAGTTGAGATCCTGTACGAATTGCAATAGGTTATGAGCCCGGGTTCTGCTCAATCTATTGCTGAAAGAACTGATTTGAGGTGAGGGATTCTGATCGACAATCACTAATTGGCCCTTGTTTACCGCGCTCTGAGATCTGATACATCTCATTGATGTGATATCGAAGGGATAAAGGCAACACAGAGTGAAGCACTGTTTACTTAAGCATCCAAGTCAACTGTGATACCCTTAAAACAGAACCTCATTTACCCGCGCTGATAACTCATTTGATGCTCCACGATACCGTCTCATAGCCTTTTCATTCTTCGCGGCAATAATGCCAGTACGGAATAGTGGAACAGGAAAGGAATCAGGACACTAAGAGATAGAAATGACAAATCAAGGTCAGAGAAAGGATAGAACGACTGTCCCACAAACTTCGAGGGGATCTATAGATGAGGATATGTTATTTGGCTGCCTAATTGAATATTTACATTTTGCTGTAGACAAACGCATATTAATATATTTTTAGCTACTTAATAAAGGGGTGTCAGCGGGCTGATGTGAATACCAATAGAGGATTGGCTGCACCTCTAAATAAAGTTACATAAATAGGGAAGCTGTACGCACATGCAGAGTTCCGCATCGGCGATTCCTATCGTCGTGCTGATCAGCGCGGAAGCGGAAAACTACATATTGTAAAATTAAACTTTCCATGACGGATAAAAGATAACGCACAACCGGGCCAATCGGATCTGAGGGTTTGAGCTTCGTATCCAAATGCCGATCCGTATTCACATTCTCCAACACCGCCACTAAAGTCTGTCTTTCCAGACGCACGTCTAGCTCCCTTGAACTCTAAATTCGGAATACAGTAGAACCTGTTTGATTGCACGGTGGCGGTGGAAGGAAGTTCCGTGCAATATTACAGGTTGTGCAAGAAGAGAGTATGTAAATTTACTGAAAAATTCAATTTTTACTCACTTATTTACACAAATCATTGAATATTCACGCAAATATTTCGAAAATTCTGAGCATTTCATGTAAATCTTGAAGAATTTCCTCTTCAAAATCAGCTATAATATGTACTTTCTATTTGCACACCACCAAAAACATCGTGCAATGTGCAAGTTAGCAGGATCGTGCAATTTAATGTGAGAACCGAGTTGGTGGAACCAAAATTCGTGCAATTTTGCAGGGCGTGCAATCAGACAGGCGTGCAATCAAACAGGTCCAACTGTACTTTAATTTTAATCTGTTATTACATTATTTATTCTTATTATTATATATCTGTATTGGGGTTCTTGAAGTCATTGAATGTCTAGAACCCAAAGGGGGAGATGGCCTTATGAATAACAGAATAGTATGGAAGTAGATCATGATGATGATGATAAATTAATTGGGCGGGATTTTGTTTATAAGAAAAGTATGAGTCATAAGCACAGAAGATGGTTATGTAATTACGGACCACAACATGAAAGACCTTTAGCCATGTTGATTGAAGATCAATAGTTCAATTCCCCAGGAAAGGCGTCCCTTTGGTTAGATGGGAGCCGTGAAATGCGAATGACTAGCCCACTTCGTGGCCAAGTGGGATCCCGAATGAATATATATCTCGATTGCGTTGCCAGATGTATCTCCGAGTGTGAACAAGGCCACCAGGTATGTATTATTTGAAGTACAAACAGAAGAATTGATCAATCAACGAAAAGACAAGACACGAGCTCGCACAAAGAAAGAGACTGTCACAGTATGATCAAATACCAATTTCCCAATTCCACTTCGTCCATGACGAATTGACTTGCAGCGGTTCCTTTCAGATTAGCATCTGACCCTGAGAGTAATTTACTTTAGCGTTTCGCCTTTTGGGGTTTGGTGTGCTGCAGTCGCCGCAGCTGTCGGGAGGACGTGCCCGAATTTTCTCGCAGTTTTCTGACCAAGTCATGACTCTCGTGCGTCCGTGTGGCTAAGGTCACGGTAAACCGACTGATGTTTTTTACAGTGGCTAGAGGTGGCATGGGACTTTGTGATCCTCTTGCACACGGGGCAGTGGTGATGGATGCCAAAGCAAGGCACCGTAAGTAAGTATAATGAAGATGGTTATTTGAATTGTGTTGTGTTGTGGAGATGGTGAAGGTGATTGGGAGGAAAGGACGTAATCTTGTCCAATGTTGGATTTTTGTAGGTTTTAACCCTGTATTCACGTGGTGCAACGTCATCTTCATTGTAAGCATTAAGCTTTGTCTTCCTCTCCTTTAAGTTTCTCTTTTCTTCTAACTTTAGCTTCAAAGCGCTTAATTCCCAAGTTTAAGGGTTCACGTCCAACAGGTCATGAGCCCGACGTTCTGCGGCACCTAAAGAAACTTGTATATATTTGTCAAATTCTTCAAGAATATTGTCGCCGTCCTCAAGCGATCGATCCGATCGTCCCGATCGTCAATCACCCCTGAAAATCAACTTCCTCGAATATCTCGTCAACCACCCGACCAAAGGTTTCCTTGCTATTACAACGGCTTCCTTTATTGCTACCACACTCAGTATCTTCATTTGAACCCGTAACATGGACAACATCTCAATAATACGTTTCTCTCAACGTTGCAAACCTTTCTATCTCGTCAAATTTCAAAAGTCTCTCAAATCTCTCAAATCATCGTCTAAGACCCACACCCATTAAGAACTGCCACAGTTCCCTGAGAGCTATTATAATTCATCAATAAGCACTTCCATCGTCATCAGCTCATCGACACGAGCAATTTGGTACCAATATCGACTTATCAACGCGTCAGATAGGCCGTATCGTCGTCGTCAATCGACCTATCGGACTTATACTGTCCAAAGCGGCAATTGTCAACGCCGTTGATCGTCAATCGCCCGCAATCTCTTCAATTAGCTAATTCTATAACGAAGATATGGGGGGCAAATGGGCGCGATTTATACAAAAGGGCAGAAGCGTGAGTGTTCTGGCAAGAAATGAATCTCATTTCGTTGAGATTAACAAAAAACCTTAATCAAAAGCGGAGTCCATGCTGATCAAACTTCAAGGCTGTGGTCGTTACAACTTTCTAATTGCGTATTTGGTTCATCTGACGGAAAATACACGGTTTTTTGCATCACAGGGTGGGAATGCGACCTTTCTGTGACGATTATTCATTGAATTGTTGCTCTCGCTTGAGAAATCGCTCCCATTCCACCGGTTGATCACAAGCCCCTGAATCCAGCTTATCGCCCACCACTTCCAATCAGAATTGTTGGACAAGCGCTGCCTGTGCAAAATTCTTTTCAATTTTGGCTGCGGGTGGGCCAAACCTTAATTAATAAAACCCCGATCGGTACCGCAGAGCAATTCCTAGCGCGGTATATAGCTGCCCAGTTGGGGTCGGAAATAATTTAGAAAATAAAATCAGAGCAGGATGCATAATTTTTTAAATAACCCCAGTGGTAAATCGGACAGATTTTCTAGAGGTGTCCAACGTGTTCAAGCTGCGATCGGCCAGGATTTTAAGGTTTAATTGAGCCTAAATTAAGGCTGCATGCGGCTTGCATACCGATGCACTTTTAATTGTAAGGGCAACAAATCTTACGGCACGTAATGTGAGTTACGGTACGTTACAACTTTAATTTATGGTGCGCTGTAACCGAACGCCAAGCCGATCACGATATAATTTAAAAGGTTACTGAGCGACACGGTACAGCAGCTATACACTCTAGCCCCGGGCCTCGCCCGAGTGGAGCCTTGCCATTTACTGCAGTCAGGCCGGTCCATAGCTAAATCCCGGCTGCAATCTGCTCGATTAACAACGTGATGAACATGGTGTGTGGTGGTTGCAGGACTCCTTTGATCCAGAAATAAACGAGAGGGCAAAGGGGCGATACAGATTGTTGATTCATGATGACGATGATAGCCATATCTTAGGAGCATTCATGTATTTCTGTCATGAGAATAAGATCATTATTCTCTCGCTTCTACCTCACTCATCTCACATCTTATAGCCTTTAGATATGGGAGTTTTCAATTCTGTCAAAGCAGCAATGAAACCTCAAATGAAGTACATCTCTAGAACTCGTAGCAGTCATATACACAGGTCAGAATGGATCGAAAACTATCCAAAAACAAGGGGAAGGCATCAACAAAGAAGAATATTTTGGTAGGATAGACGGCTTTGGGTTTGTGGCCAATTAATCCAGCCAGAGTTTTGTATAAGATGTTGAGATGGCCCAATCAA
>Ga0335078_10019670_pt1 | contig 10035 bp, 9 predicted proteins | sample Lox_Sample_32_FD_206711 | JGI IMG/M metagenome (GOLD analysis project Ga0335078, IMG submission 206711) | Soil microbial communities from Loxahatchee National Wildlife Refuge, Florida, United States - Lox_Sample_3.2 | ecosystem: Environmental > Terrestrial > Soil > Wetlands | place: USA: Florida...
GCCAGCCCGGCGCGGACCATGTCCAGCGCCTCTCGGGCCGAAGCCGGGGCAGTATCCATCATGGTCACCTCCTCCGCCGGGACTGGCCGCCGCTGCTGGCGCTACTTGTCGTCCCCGGAGGGCAGGCTTCTAGGATCTGAATTCGATTCTACCGCCCCGCTACGACATTTTCCGGGAAAGCCACGCCATTCCGCGAAATAGGTACGCCCGGTTGAAATGAGATCTGTGTGAATTGAGGAAACGAAGCGCAGGGCAGGTGACGCCAGGGACGCACGGCGCCTCCACGGCGTACTCACTCCGCAGGAGCCAGACCATTGCGGCATGGCGCGCGCCTGACGGGGTTCCTGCTGCGGTTCTCGCCCGCCGGGCCCAGCCCGGCGCAGGGATCAGTACTCGTTCTTAAACGCGAAGTAGGAGCCGCGGATGGTTCCGGCCAGCTTCGACTTCTGCCTCGCGAACTTGAACCGCGAGGCGAGCTCCGCGGGGACTTCCATCCCTTCGGACAGCTTGAACCCGACCGCCCGCTTCCCGGATTCATCGACGCTGTACATCACGTTGACCGACAAGCCGCTCTCGTAGAAGACATAGGCCATCCGGATGTTCTCGACCTGGAAGGCCGTAGCCTCCAGAGGGCGCGACGAGATGACGATGTCACGTTCTTCCTTCAAGATCCGGTGCACCCAGTCGATGGCCGCCCTGGCGTCGTCGGCGGGCTCCACCGTGAAGACGTGGTCGTACTTGTTCTTGAAGTAGCGGGCCTCGTTCGCCCGCAGGCCAGCGAGCGCCGCCGCGACCGGCGACGACTCCAGGCCGACGGTCGAAACGGTGCTGAAATCCACGGCATAAGGCATGGCACACTCCCGAACGCATACGGTGGTTGACGCCGGCCCGAGGATACCCGGCCGTGAAGCCTGCTGAGCAGGACTTGAGCACCGCAGGTTCCCGGCAAGAGCGGGGACCGGTCCGACCAGCGCGGCCATGTCGTCGCAATGGTGAGAAAATCGGCTGGTGCAGATCGGGATGCTGGGATCTTTCGAGGTTCGCACGGACGACGGCACCGTGGCCGACGTGCCGGGTACCCGGTTGCGCGCACTGCTGATCGCCCTCGCCCTCGAACCGGGGCGCGTCGTCTCAAAGGCAACGCTCATCGATTGGATCTGGGGTGAGCAGCTGCCTGCCGACACGGCGAATGCCTTGCAACGCCTGGTGTCCAGGCTGCGCAAGGCGCTGCCGGAGGGGTCGATCGAGGGCCAGCCGGGCGGCTACCGGCTGACGGTGGAACCCGGCGCCGTCGATGCCGTCCGGTTCGAACGCCTCGTCGCTCAGGCTCGCGACGCGGAGGGTTCACGGCGGGTACGGCTGTTGCGCGAAGCCCTCGCCTTGTGGCGCGGTGCGGCCATGGCCGATGTCGGCATGGAGGACAGCGAAGCGCTGGACGCCGCGGTCGCGCGGCTCGAACGGCTGCGCCTGGCCGCGCTTGAGGATCGGTTCGATGCCGAGATAGGTCTCGGCCAGGCGGGCGAGCTGATCGCGGAGCTGACCGACCTGGTGGCCGCTCATCCGATGCGGGAACGGCTGGTCGCCGCGCTGATGCGCGCCCTCGCCGCGGCCGGACGCGACACCGAGGCGCTGCTCGTGTATGAGCGCACCAGGGAAACCGTGGCCGACCTGCTGGGCGCCGACCCCTCGCCGGAGCTGTCCGCTGTGCACGTCGCGCTGCTGCGGGGCGAGCTGGGGCGGCGGGAGGAGATCCGGAAGACCAACGTACGAGCCGAGCTGACGAGTTTCGTCGGCCGGGAAGCCGATGTGGCCGCGGTCCGCGAGCTGATCGCGGAGCGTCGGCTGACCACCTTGATCGGACCGGGCGGGTCGGGTAAGACCAGGCTGGCCACGGAGACCGCGCGCACGCTGCTCAGCGACCTGCCGGACGGGGTCTGGCTGGTGGAGCTCGCCCCCATCGGCGCCGACGGTGACGTGGTCCAGGCGACGCTGGCCGGGCTTGGGCTCCGGGATGCCCTGCTCGGTGCGGCACCGAGCGCGGATCCGGTGGACGGGCTGATCGCCGCGATCCGCGAGCGGGAAGCGCTGCTGATCCTGGACAACTGTGAGCACGTGATCGAGTCGGCGGCGGCGTTCGCCGATCGGGTGCTGGGGGAGTGCCGCCGGCTGCGGATCCTGGCGACCAGCCGGGAACCGCTCGGCATCACCGGTGAAGCGCTCTGGCAGACCGAACCGCTGGCCCTGCCCGGCGCCAGCCCCGGCGAGATCGCAGACTCGGCCGCCATCCGGCTGCTGCGTGACCGGGCCGGCGCCGTACGCAAGGATCTCGGCGGCGATGCCCGTACCTTGTCGGCGATGGCGCGCATCTGCCGGGCGCTGGATGGGATGCCGCTGGCGATCGAACTGGCCGCGGCCCGGTTGCGCACCATGACCGTCGAGCAGCTCGCCAACCGGCTCGATGACCGGTTCCGCCTGCTGACCAGCGGCAGCCGTACCGCACTGCCGCGGCACAAGACGCTGCGCGCGGTGGTCGACTGGAGCTGGGATTTGCTCACCGAGGCCGAACGGATGGTGCTGCGCAGGCTGTCGGTGTTCTCGGGCGGGGCGAGCCTGGAGGCGGCCGAACGGGTCTGCGTCGCCCGTGCGGGCGAGCCCCGTGCCGGCGAGCCCCGTACCAGCGAGCAGGGCGCGCTCGACCAGGACGAGGTGCTCGAGTTGCTTACCTCGCTGGCCGAGAAGTCGCTGCTTCGCACCGAAGGCGACGGTGCGCAAGACGGGGCACGAGACGGGGCACGAGACGGCGGACAAGACGGGGCGCTGCGCTACCGGATGCTCGGCACGATCAAGGAGTACGCCGCCGACCGGCTCACCGAAGCGGGAGAATCGGACCTGGCCAGGCAGGCGCATCTCGGCTACTTCACCGACCTCACCGAGTCCGCGGAGCCGCACCTGCGCCGCGCCGAGCAGCTGGTCTGGCTGGCCAGGCTCGAGGCGGATCACGACAACATCAGTGCCGCGATGCGTGGCGCGATCGCGGCCGGACAGGCGCAGGCGGCGATGCGGCTCGCGGCGGCTGCCGGCTGGTACTGGTGGCTCGGCGGGCGCCGGTCCGAAGGCTTCGAGTTGATGGTCGCGGCCACCAACACCCCCGGCGAGGTGACCGATGAGGTCCGGGCCATGGTGTACGCGCTGGTGGTGACCTTCGTGACCTCCGGGCGGGGCGATGGCCACGAGGCCGCGGAGTGGATCCACCAGGCGTACCGGTTCAGCCAGCGCAGTCGGCCAGGCAACCCGCTGCTGGGATTGGTTACCCCGCTGGAACGCATGCTGGAGGCGCCGGCCGCGTCGGTGTCCGCGTGGGAGTCGGTCCTGGACAACGAGGATCCCTGGGTACGCGCCCTGGCCCGGCTGCAACTCGGCAAGCTACAGAGCATGCTCGGCCAGGACGGCCGGGATGCGGAGGCCAATCTGGAGCTGGCGCTCGCCGAGTTCCGGGCGCTCGGCGAACGGTTCGGGATTTCGTTCGCGCTGTCCGAACTGGCGGAGCAGATCGCCAAGCACGGCGAGTTCGCCGGTGCGTGCGAATACTACGAACAGGCGGTCGCGGTCGTCACCGAAGTCGGAGCCACCGAGGATGTCATCCGCATGCGGACCCGCCTGGCGGTGTTGTACTGGCTGATGGGCGACCAGGATGCTAGCGCGGCCGCCATCGCCGAGGCCGAGCGGATCGCCGAGGGTGTCACCTGGCCGTATGCGCTGGTCGAGCTCGCCCTGGCCAAGGCGGAGCTCGCTCGCTGGGGCGGCCACGCCGAGGAGGCCCGCCGTCAGCTCGGCGTCGCGACCACCCTCATGGGCGACGACGCGGAGCAGGCGAACATCCGCGCTGGCATCCACGACGTGCTCGGCTACCTCGCCGACGATCTCAAGCAAGCCCGTACCCATCGCGTCGCGGCCTGGCAGGCGGCGTCCGAGGCGGGACTCGCCCCCGTGATCGCCCAGATGCTCGTCGGGTTCGCGGACCTGGCTCTTCGCTACGACCAGTATGAGCAGGCGGCGCGGCTGCTCGCGGCCAGCGTCAGAGTCCGCGGACAGCCGGATCGCTCCCACCCGGATGCGGCCAGGATCGAGCAGGCAGCGCGGCGTCACCTCGGCGAAGCACGGTTCGCCGAGGTGACGCGGGAGGGCACGCAGACGAGCTGGTCTCAGCTGGTCGAGATCACGCTCGCATCGTGACAATCAGCTTGCGGCGCGGTGAATGATGATGTCCCCGTGCCGAGTGCGGGCGTGGACCGTGACCGTGGCGCCCGACGCGTCAGTGCGTTCCGGCGACGGCGACTGCGACGTCGACGGCGACGCAACGGAGTTGCGCACCACCCCCCGCTCACTGCTGACGTCGGTGCAGACCGCGGCGCCGTCGCTGATGCCCACCTCGATGTCGCCCGAGCCGTTCATCAGCTTCGCCTGACCGTGTGTCATCCGGCCGATCCGGATGGCACCGCTGGCCGTCGTGGCGGTGACGCTGCCGTCGGCGCGGTCGATGTCGAAACTGCCGGTGCTACTGCTGAGCTCCAGATCGGCCGCTGCGCGGCCGATCCAGGCCTGCCCGCCGGAGCCCGTGATCCCGGCCGGGCCGTCCACCTCGCCGATCCGCACCGCGAACGCCCCGCCCTCGATGTCGGCGCGCCCGGCGATGCGGGCGATCGCGACCTCGCCGGCCGAGATGTTCGCCCGCACCGTGTCGACGCGATCCAGCTGGACCCGTCCCGACGCCATATGCAGTTCGCACCGGCCGACTGAGCCGTCAACCCGAACGCTCGAGTGAGCCAGGTACGCGGCCAGGCTGGAGCCGGCAGGCAGGCCGACGGTGATGACGACCGAGCCGGTCTTGTCCCCGGGGGTGATCGTCTTGACCGTCAGCCGGCCGTCGGCGAGGTCGACCTTGGTCTTGCCGGCCACCTTGACGTCCTTCCGGCTCGCCGGGTCGCGGGGTTCGACCCGCACCACGGTGTCGGTCCGGTCGCTCGCGGTGACCCGTACCTGCGCACCGGCGACTTCCACGGTGGCGGTGACAGGACCTGGTGTGGCGAAGGCAGTCATGATAATTCTCCTCGAGTCGTGATCTGGCGGGCGCCGGCCCGGGAGGTCAGGCTCGCTTGGAGAAGGTGGCGAGCGACCACAGGTAGCCGACCAGGGCGATCCCGGCGCACCAGGCGACGGCGGTGATCGCCTTGCTCGCGGACGGTTCCCCGGTCAGCAGTCCGCGCAGGGTCTCGATGATCGGGGTGAAGGGCTGATACTCCGCGAACTGCCGTACCCCGGCCGCCATTGTGTCGGCCGGCACGATCGCGCTGCTCAGGAACGGCAGCAGGATCAGCGGCACGGCGGCCATACCCGCCGATTCCGGGGTCTTCGCCGCCAGTCCCAGCGCGACGGTGATCCAGCTGGTCGCGAACGAGACCAGTACGATAAGGCCGATCGCGCCGAGCCATTCGGGGAAGCTCGCGTGCGCGCGGAACCCCATCGCGAACGCCACGCCGATGATGGCCGCGATGGCGACCAGGCTGCGGAGCATGGTCTCGACGACATGAGCGCTCAGTACGGCGCTGCGGGAGATATCCATCACCTTGAACCGGTTGATGATCCCCTTGGTCATGTCGGAGTTGACGGCCACCGCGGTCCCGCTCAACCCGTAGCAGATCGTCAGGATGATGATGCCCGGCGTCAGGTAATCGACGTATTTGACACCGACGTCGAAGGCGCCGCCGATGACGTAGACGAACATCAGCAGGAGCACGATCGGGAACAGGACCGCGTTGAACACGGTGACCGGGTTCCGGATGGTGTGCTTGAAGTTACGACGCAGCATGACCGTCGCATCGGTACTCATCGTGCGTTCTCCTTCGTGCTTGCGTGGCCGGTCAGGGCCAGGAAGACGTCATCGAGGTCCGGGGTGTGGACCGAGAAGTCCTCGACCTCGATCGACTGTTCATCGAGCTGGTTGAGCAGGGCCCGTACGGATTTCGCCCCGCCATCGCCGGGGACCCGGACGGTCAGGTCGTCCTCGTCGTCGCGGGTGGAGCCGGGCAGCAGCCGCAGCGCGGTCTCGACGTCGAAGTCGCCGGCGAACCTGAGCCGGACGTGACTTCCCGGGATCTGGCGCTTGAGCTCGGCGGGAGTGCCCTGGGCGACCAGGTGGCCCTGGTCGAGCACTGCGATCCGGTCCGCCAATCGGTCGGCTTCGTCGAGGTACTGGGTGGTCAGGAAGATGGTCACGCCGTCGGCCACCAGCTGCCGGATGATGTCCCACATCGTGCGGCGGCTGCGCGGGTCAAGTCCGGTCGTCGGCTCGTCCAGGAAGATGATCTCGGGCCGGTCGACCAGGGTCATGGCCAGATCCAGCTTCCGGCGCATGCCCCCGGAATAGGTCGATGCCAGCTTCTGGGCCGAATCGGTCAGGTCGAATCGCTCCAGCAAGTCCGTGACCACCCGCTTGGCCTCGCCGGAACCCAGCCGCTTGAGGTCCGCCATCAGCTGGAGGTTCTCCTGGCCGGTCAGCAGTTCGTCCACCGCGGCGAACTGGCCGGTGACCCCGATGGCCGCGCGCACGGCCTTGGTCTCGGTCGCCACGTCGTGCCCGGCGACGCGCGCCGTCCCGCCGTCGGCCTTGATCAACGTGGTCAGCACGTTGACCGTTGTCGTCTTGCCCGCCCCGTTGGGGCCGAGCAGGGAAAAGACCGTGCCCCTTTCGACATCGAGATCGATGCCGTCGAGGACGACCTTGTCCTTATACGCCTTTCGCAGCCCTGAGGCCGCTATCGCTGAATTGCTCATGGGTCCAGATTCGGGGCCCGCACCGCCACCCGCCTGACACGCCCCTGACACGAGCGCTGTCATCCTGTGTGACAGCGAAACGGAGGGAACTCGATGACCCGGGCCGGACAGAGCAGGGCGTGGAGCTGAGTCAGCGCGCCCGGGTGCGCGCCGGAGATCATGACGAGTTCGGCGTGCTGTTCTCCGAACACGCCCGCGCCGTCTACAACCACGCGTTCCGCCTGACCGGCAACTGGTCGGCCGCGGAAGAGGTGGTGTCGCTCACGTTTCTCGAGGCCTGGCGGCTGCGCGGCACGGTCAGGCCGGAAGGGGGCTCGCTGCTGCCCTGGCTGCTCGGCATCGCCCTCAACGTGGCCCGCAACGTCTCCCGGGCGGCGCGCCGGCAGCAGGCGGCGATGACGAGGCTGCCGAAGGCGCCCGACGTCCCGGACTTCGCCGACGACCTGGCCGGCCGTATCGATGATGCCGAACGGCTGGAAAAGATCCACGCCGCCCTCAGCACCCTGCGCCGCGCCGAGCGGGATGTGCTCGCCCTGTGCGTGTGGTCCGGCCTGAATTACGCCGAGGCCGCGGAGGCGCTCGGGGTTCCGGTGGGCACGGTCCGCTCCCGGCTGTCCCGGGCCCGGCGGAAGCTGCAGCGGGAACCCGGACCGGCCCGCGAACAGGTAACAGGTGATCGCGTAGGAGGAGCCCGATGAACCTTGACGACATGGCCCGGCGGCTGCCGGCCGAACGGGACCTGCCTGCGGCCAGGAAGCAGATCCTCAAGGAGCACCTGATGACCGAACTCCGCCAGGCCGACCCGAGCCGGGGCAGGGCCAGGGCCAAGCGCAGGCCGAAGCCCCGCCGCCGCAGGCGGCAAGGCGAGCACCGCCGCCCAGGCACGGTCCTCGTCGCGGGGGCCGTCCTGGCGGCGGCGGCGGTGGCCATCGCGACCGCCGCCGCCGTGGGGACGCATACCAGCCCGCCCGCCCCGAAAGCGGCCCAGCCCGCGCCCCCCGCCACCGCCGCCCAGCTGCTCGCCAGGATCGCCACCGCGGCGGCCCGCCAGCCCGCCCCGGTCGTGCGGGACAGCGACTTCACCTACATCCGCAGCGAGGTCGCCTACGAGGTAGACAGCATCAGCAACGGCCGCGAGACGACTTCCATGGAAAAGCTCCATGAGCGGCAGATCTGGCTGCCGGCGGCGAACGTATGCGCCACCGGCCTGCTCATCGAGCAGGGCGAGCGCACGCCGATCTCGCCGTTCCCGGTCGTGAACGGCACGGTCGACCGCCACCCGCCGAAGGGCACCCCGATGCCGGACTTCACCTGCCCGAGCGAGGGCCACCTCGGCGATACCACCTACCGGCTGCTGCAGTCCATCCCCACCCAGCCGGACGCGCTGCTCGCCTACCTCACGGACGGCAAGAAGTGGACCAACGACGACCCGCCCACCGAGATCGGCGACCTGATCAGGGAGACGATCATGCCGCCGGCCCTGGCCGCGGCGCTGTACCGGCTGGCGGCCACGCTGCCCGGCGCGACCCTCGTCCCGCACGCGGCCAACGTGGCCGGCCGGGCCGGGATCGGCATCATGTGGACCAGCAGGACGGCCAGGCAGGTCTACAAGAACGAGTGGATCTTCGACCCGGGCACCCTGCGGTTCATCGGCGAGAAAACCTTTGATCCCAAGACGGGCAAGCTGACCGGCGAGAGCGCCATAATCCGGCAGGCCTTCACCGCCAAGGCGGGCCAGCTTCCCTAGGGCACCCGCACCACAGGGGGCGGGCCGCCCCGCGGCCCGAACGTCTCCACCACCGCCGAGACCCCGGCGTTGCCCGCCCCCGCCACCACCACCAGCACGGCCTCCGGCGAGGTGAGCACGTGAAACACCTCAGGGACAGCGGAGACAGGCAGCGCGTCCGGGTGATCGGCCGGCAGCCGCCACCGGGTCCGGCTCGACACCGCCTCCTTGCCGGCCGCCACGAGCTCCGGCCAGGACAGGACGGCGCGCTCGTACACGGCCTGCCGCACGTCCGCCTTGGACCACCCGGCCGCGCCGAACAGCCGCGCGTGCTCGGGGCTCAGCACCAGGGCGGCGCTGATCGTCTCGTGGATAAGCGCCCCGGTCCGCGCGATCGTGCCGGCCAGGTCGGCGGCCAGCTGCCCGGGCACCCTGGTGTGCCGCGCCTCGATGTGCACGCACGACCTGATCACCATCGCGGTCACCGCGCTGTCCGCCGCATCCAGGCCGGACTCGGTGTGCAGGGCCGGCCACGGACTCTGTTCCTCGTTCTCCGCGATGCACGCGGTGTACTTGGCGGGCGTGCCCTGGGTGGCCTGGTCGAGCTCGTGCGGGCGCAGGCCGAACGCGTTGATGGCGCCGAGCCTGATGGCCCGGCCGACGTAGCCCTCGGCGACGAGCGACTCCCACGCGGCCAGCACCACCGGGAAGTACTCGGGCCGGCAGCCGGCCAGCGCCGCGTTGATGGCGGCCAGCCGCACGGTGAGCGCCCGGTTCAGGTGCGGCATGTCCAGCAGCACGTCGTCCGGCTCCCGGCCGGCCACACGCAGGAACGACGCCAGGTAAGACTCGGTGACCGGCACGACCGGCAGCCCGTCGGTCCACCCCTGACCGTCGTAGTACTCCATGGCCTGCCGCAGCCCGGCCGCGTCGTCCGCGAAGGACGGATCCACTACTCCACCCCCAGGATCCGCACCAGATCGGGCAGCAGTCCGCGGGCCCGCTCCCGGACCTGCCCGGCGGACAGGCTCGCCACCGGGTGCGGGATGGACACGTACTCGAAGCCGGGGAAGCCGTAGGACCGCGCCATCGCCCCCGCCGTGAGCACGAACGGGTCGGTGCAGATGCTGACCGCGGGCACCCCGGCCCGCTCCAGCAGGATCCCGTCGGCCAGACTGGCCGCGCTGCACGAGCCTCAATCGCCGATCGCGGCCGCCGCGAAGTCGCAGCTGTGAAGGATCCGCTGGATCAGGCTCTCCTCGACCGGGTGGCCGAAGTAGCTCTTCCGGAACAGCTTGAACTCGCCGATGCCGAACCGGTCCCGCAGCTCGCGGCCGGTCTCGGTCAGCAGCGCCGCCGCGTTCGGCTTGCCGTTCTCCAGCAGCCCGGCGGTCAGCCCGGCTAGGCTCCGCAGCCGGGGGGCGAGGGTGGTATCGATGGCCCGGTCACTGGTACCGGTCGGGTCGAGCAGCTTCTCT
>Ga0335078_10019671_pt1 | contig 10035 bp, 7 predicted proteins | sample Lox_Sample_32_FD_206711 | JGI IMG/M metagenome (GOLD analysis project Ga0335078, IMG submission 206711) | Soil microbial communities from Loxahatchee National Wildlife Refuge, Florida, United States - Lox_Sample_3.2 | ecosystem: Environmental > Terrestrial > Soil > Wetlands | place: USA: Florida...
GCAGCTCCCCGAGCCGTCCCCCCGCGCGCATCGTGCCTTCCAGGACCTCATCCCGGAGCAACCGGTAGGTGGAATGGAGCGTCTCGGCCGGCCCGAACATCTCCTCCTCGCGGTCCTCCCAGGCGCCGCCGACCGCCCGCCGCATGGTCTCGGCCATCGGCGCCGGGAGCAGCGCCGAACCGCGATCGCCCACCCCGGGGTACGCGAGCACGACCCGCCGGCGCGCCCGCGTGACCGCGACATAGAGGGCTCGCCGGACCACCGGGGCCGGTGGATCCCCGGAATCGGAATCGGAAGCAGCCGGACCCGGGTCGGGCGCCGGCTCGGACAGCCCGGCGTGCATCCCCAGCACGTACACGTGCTCGGCCTCGAGCGCGCTGGCCCGATCGAGCGCGACGATCTGCACCACCTGCGGCTCGAGCAGATCCGGCTCCTCGTGCTCGCGCAACCCGAAGTCGGCCACCGCCGCGATGTGGCGGGCGAACTCGCGGGGAGTCGCGTGCGAAGACCGACGCCCAAAGCCCGCCGCAAGCTCGCCGAAGCGCGCCAGCGCCCGGAGCCGCGCGACGACGTCGGGCTGGGCGGCGAACAGCTGCTGGCGGCGCAGTCCGAGCGCGTCGATCAGCCGGTGCACGTACAGGTCGGGGCGCGTGCTGTCGATCCCGGACATCCCGAGGCGGTACAGCTTCAAGAAGCCGTGGATCCGCTCGCGCGCCTCGGGCGGAACCTGCGGCGACTCGATCGCCGCGTCGAGCGCGGCGACCATGTCGAGCTTGCGCCGGCGCGCGATCTGGGTGCAGCGCGCGATGTCCACCGAGCGCAGCTCGATCGGCGGCCGGGCCAGCGCGCGCACGACCGCCGGTGCGTCGGTCGGATCGGCCAGCAGCCGGAGCCAGGCGAGCACATCGCGGATCTCGGCCCGGCGGAAGAACGCGCTCTCCCCGACCAGCCGATGGGGCACGGCGCGCTCCTCGAGCGCCACCGCCACCGCCGCCCCCTCGCGCGAGACAGAGGGCACCAGCACCGCGATCTGCCCCGGCGCCACGCCCTCACCGGCGACCAGCCGCTCCACGTCGGCCGCCACCGCCTGGGCCTGCGCCCGCTCGTTCGCGCAGCGCCAGAACGCCACCTCGCCCTCGCTCGGCGCGCCCTCGCACGAGACCGGGACAAGCGCGCCGGCCGCGCGCAGCACCCGGCGGGGAACGCGCATCGTGCAGTCGAGGGTGATCACCCGCGCCTGACCTTCCGAGAAATCGCATAGGGGCGAACCGCCCACCTGCCCCGTGGGGTCGGCCGCCACGGTCACCCGCGTCCCGCCCACGGCGCGGGCCAGCGTCGCCGACGCCAGGTCGAAGTCGTGCGCGTCGTCGACCAGCAGGTGCTCGAACCGGTGCGCGACCGCTGGGCGCTCGTGCGCCACCCGCAGCGCGTCGCGCACGAGGTCGCCGGCGTCCCTCGCACCGGCCTCGGCCAGCATCTGCTCGTGGACCCGGTAGATCTCGGCGAACTCCTGCTCGAGGTCCGCGTTGCCGGCCTCGGAACCCGACTCCGCCAGGCGCCCGGCCCAGTGCGCGTAATCGTCGGCCGACACCAGGTGCGCCTTCAGCCGGTCGATCCGGCGGATGAACCCGGCCAGAAGCGCATGGGCGCTGCCGCCGAAGTCGTGGCGCTCGAGCGACAGACGGTCGATCCCTTCGAGCAGCATCGCGAACCGCTCAGCGGGGCCCAGCACGGGCTCGAGCAAATCGACAGCCGGCCCCGCCCCACGAAGGATCAGCCCCGCGAGCTCCACCGGCGTGACCGCAAAAAGCTCGTCGTAACCGCCCTGCAGCAGCCGCTCGAGCCGGGCCCGCGACGCATCGGCCCGCGCCTCCGATGCGGTCAGGAACAGCATCTGCTCGGGCCGGCACCCCCGCTCGACGAGCGCTACGAACCGGGCCTCGAGCGTCCGCGTCTTACCGGTCCCGGCGGCCCCGAGAATCAGCAGCGGCTCACGATCGCAGGTGACGGCATCGCGCTGAACGGGAAGCAACGGATCAAGGGTGAGCCCCACGTCTGACAGCATAAGTCGGCCATGACTTCCACCCGTTCGGCACTCGACGCAGATTGGCTGGCTCTCTGCCGCCGCGCCGTCGCGGGTCTTGAGCGCATGCTGGCCGACGTCCCAACGACCAAGCAGCGCGCGCTCGAGACGGGCACCCGGGGCAGCGGCGGCGACCGTACGCTCGAGATCGATTCCGGCGCTGAGCAGCTTGTTTTCGACCAGCTCGACGCCCTGCGCGGCGAGGGCTACCGGTTCTGCGCCCTGTCCGAAGAGCGCGGGGTGATGGACTACGGCGACGACGGCGTGCGCGTCATCATCGATCCGATCGACGGGTCGCTGAACGCCAAGCGCGGAATCTCGAGTTACGCGCTCTCGATCGCGGTGGCCGACGGCACGACGATGTCCGACGTGGTCTTCGGGTTCGTCCACGACTTCGGGCCGTCGGAGGACTGGTGGGCCTGGCGCGGCCGTGGCGCCTGGCTCGACGGCATGCCGCTCGACCCGACCCTCGGCGAGCGCCGTGGGCGCGATGGCCGGCTCGAGGTACTGGGGATCGAATCGGCCGATCCGCGCTGGATCGCGGCCTCGATCGACGCCCTGGTCGACAGCGCCTACCGCGTGCGCGCGCTCGGGACGATTGCGGCCTCGCTGTGCCAGGTCGCGGCGGCGCGGTTCGACGGGATGGTGTCGCTGCGCCGCTCGCGCGGAGTCGACGCCGCGGCCGGCCAATTGATCGTGCGCGAGTCCGGCGGCCAGGTCAGCTTCCCCTGGTGCGACCGGCCATTGGGCGCGCCGCTCACGGCCGAGCCGACCTCGCCGGTGATCGCCGCCCGCTCGAGCGAGACGCTCAGCCGCCTTGAGAGGATCCCGGCGTGATCGACTGGATCATCGCCCAGCGGATCGCCAATTTCGTCGCCGGCACCGGCGAGGCGAGCCCGCCGGACGTCGACCTGGCCGCGCTGGCGACCGAGGCCGAGGCGCGCGTCGTCGCCTACACCGGCCTCGAGCCGGCACGGCCGCTGCCGGCACCCGAGGGGATCACTCGACACGAGTGGGTGCAGACCAACATCAACTCGATGGGGCTCCTGCTCGACCCCGTGCTCAAGCGCGCCGGCGAGAACCTCGGTCCGCTCAAGCCGGCGGTCGAGATCGGCATGGGGATCATCCTGAGCACCGAGGTCGGCGTCGTCGTCGGCTACCTGGGCCAGCGTGTTCTCGGCCAGTACGAGCTCGTGCTGCTCGACGAGGCGGTCGAAGACCGGCCGCCACGCCTGCTCTTCGTGCTCCCCAACCTGGGGCAGGCGGTGCAGGCGTTCGGCGCCGAGGAGGATCAGTTCATGACCTGGGTGACCCTGCATGAGGTCACCCACGCGGTCCAGTTCGCCGGCGTCCCGTGGCTCCATCCCCACGTGGCGGGCCTGGTCCGCGAGCTCCTGCGCAGCGCCGAGGTCCGCCTCGAGACGCCGCGCAAGCTGAAGGTCCCGAGCACCGATGAGGTCAAGCGCGTGCTTGGCCACCTGCGCAACGGCGACCTGATCTCGATCGTCACCACCACCCCCGAGCGCGAGACGCTCGACCGGGTCCAGGCGGTGATGGCGGTGATCGAGGGACACGCCGAGCACGTCATGGACGCGGTGGCGCCCGATCTGCTGCCCTCGCTGCCCAAGCTGCGCGCCGCACTCGATCGCCGGCGCCGGTCCCAGTCGGGGCTGTCGCGGCTGGTGGCGCGACTGCTCGGGCTCGAGCTCAAGCTCCGGCAGTACGAGCAGGGCAAGTTCTTCTGCGACGAGATCGTCCGCGAGCGCGGCGTCGAGGCGCTGCACCACCTGTGGTCCGGGCCGGAGGCTCTGCCTACGCTGGCCGAGCTGCGCGAACCGCGCGCGTGGGTGCGACGCACGATGCCCCGGGAACTCGACCCCAGCCGGCCCCCCGGCTCGGAACACAGCTCCACGCCCGACACGGCTGCGTGAGCTAGGTCACACGTTCACAAAAATGTCATGTCGCGCTCTGTAACGCGCGCTAGCCTCTCGTGTACAAACACATGTTCGATCGTTTTGAGACAGAGCTACCCGGGAGTAAGAGCGAGTAATGGCTACCACCACTCCAGGAGCGTCGAAGCGCTCCACCACCAGCAAGCGAACGACCACCAGGCGAAAGCCGGCCAGCGCCGGCACCCGCACCAGTCGCTCGACCAGCAGCAGCACTTCGCGGACGAGGTCGCGCACCAGCGCGAACCCCGTGGAGCGCGCGGTCCTCGTGCCCGTGGGCGCGTCCCTGCTCGCCGGCGACAATCTGGTGTCCACGGTCAGGGGCTTCGCCTCCACGTACGGCACGCGTACCGGCCTCGAGCGTGAGTTCAAGCGCTACGAGAAGCGCGGCGTGACCGCCCGTAACCGCTTCGAGCGCAACGTGCGCCGCGCACGCACGCGGTTCGAGCGCGAGCTGCGCCAGCGTCGCAGCCTCGTCGAAAAGACGATGCGTCAGAATCGACGCCGACTGAACCGTGAGCTAAGCTCAGTGCGTAGGGACTTCGAGAAGCAGTCTGGCGCGGTGAGTGCAAGGGTCGAGCGACTCGTCTCGAACGCGCAAGGGCTGATCGGCTCGTAGCAGCAAAGCTTCCCCCGCCGGGCGTCCAGGAGAGCGCCGCCGGGCGGGAAGGGTTCGCCGGCCTCATAACCTCGCCGGCGAATGCAGCACCCTCTCCTCCCTCAACCGCCGGGGCGTCACGGAAGTGGCGCCCCGTCGGTCTTTAAACGTCAGCTGGTTCCCTGACAGACCCTGCACAGAATCGCCTTGCGAGCGCGCCCCCGCCGCTCCTTAGTCCCGCGGCCACCACACGCCCGACAGGCGTGTAGGTACGGCAGCGCCACCCCTTTGAGGGCCGTTTGGGAAGAAAGGCGGAATGGTTACCCCTTTCTTCCCAAGCGGCCGGCGGACCCCACCCTGACAGGGCCACGTGGGCGGCGGCGGTCGCTGCCTACAATCAGGTCTATGCCAACTAAAGACCAAGTCCTCGACTCCCTCCGCTCCGTCATCGACCCTGAGCTTCGGCGCGACATCGTCGAACTCGAGATGGTCCGGTCGGTGGACGTACACGAGAACGGCGTGGTCGACGTCATGGTCTCGCTGACGACGCCGGGCTGCCCGATCCGCGGCCATTTCCAGACCGGGGTCACCGAAGCGATCCGGAAGCTCGACGGGGTCACCGGCGTCAACATCAGCTTCGACGTTCTCTCCGACAACGAGAAACAAGCGCTCGGGCGCAAGCTCGGCCGCGGCTCGCTGCCCGAGGGTGCCCTGGCCCAGGTCAAGAACGTGATCTGCGTCGGCTCGGGCAAGGGCGGCGTCGGCAAGTCGAGCGTCACCGCGAACCTGGCCGCCGCGCTCACGAGCGACGGCAAGCAGGTCGGCGTGCTCGACGCCGATGTGTGGGGCTACTCACAGCCGCGCATGCTCGGCCTCGGCGCCGAGCGGCCCCGGGTCAACGCCGAGCGCAAGATCATCCCGCTCCGGGCCTACGACGGCATCAGCGTGATGTCGATCGGGTTCTTCGTCGAGCAGGACGCCGCCGTGGTGTGGCGCGGCCCGATGCTCCACAAGGCGCTCCAGCAGTTCCTCGAGGACGTCGAATGGGGCGAGCTCGACTACCTGCTGATCGACCTCCCCCCCGGCACCGGCGACGTCTCGATGACCCTCGCCCAGTTGCTCCCGCAGGCCAAGTTCATCATCGTCACGACCCCGCAGCCGGTCGCCCAGAAAGTCGCACGGCGCAGTGCCGAGATGGCGACCAAGCTGAAGCTCGAGATCGCCGGCGTGATCGAGAACATGTCGGGCTTCGTCGCGCCCACGGGCGAGCGCTATCAGCTGTTCGGCGAGGGTGGCGGCCAGCTGCTGGCCGAGGAGCTCGAGGTGCCGCTGCTCGGCAAGGTGCCGCTGACCATGCCGCTGCGCGAGCAGTCGGACGCCGGCGTCCCGGTGGTCTTCTCCGACCCCGACGACCCCGCCGCGCAGGCCCTGGCCCACGCGGCGCGCGGGCTGATCGCGCTGTCCCCGGTCGAGCTGCCCGTCATGCAGATGCCGGCGCCGGCCGCCGCGCCCAAGCCGGTCGGCATGTCGCTCCCGATGGCCTAGTCGCTGGGCCAGGCTGCGCCTGGCATCCGTGGGGCCCGGTACCCCATCCGTGCGTTCGCGCGTACCTCCGCCGGGCACGGATGCCTGGCGGCACGGCCCCAGGGACGCCGAGCGCAGCGAGGCCCCAGAAAAGCGCCTCAGCCCTGCTTCGCGTAGTAGTCGGCGTTCAGCTTCGCGTAGTGCTGCCACTCGTCGGGCAGCTGATCCTCGGCGAAGCACGCATCCACCGGACAGGCCTCGACGCAGGCATCGCAGTCGATGCACTCCTCCGGGTCGATGTAGAGCATCGGGACGTCGTCGTAGTTCGGCTCATCCGGGGTCGGATGGATGCAGTCGACCGGGCAGACCTCAACGCACGAATTGTCCTTCGTGCCGATGCAGGGCTCGGCGATGACGTAGGCCATGAAGTACCAGGTTCCTCTTCAGGTTCGGGGATGGTGCGGCGCCGATTCTACGGAGAGCTCGCCCGGCGGCGCGGGAGCCTCCGCGATGAACCCGGCGGCGGGCCGGGCGTGGTCGGGCCAGGATTCGCGAGGAACGGAGCGAATCCAGCTCGCAATGAGCGCTTACCTCGATCGGGCCCAGGGCGAACTGACCGACCACGGCGCCTACCAGCGCGCGCCCGATCCCGAGCGCGGCTCCCGGCCTCGCGAGCGCCGCGGACAACCACCCCCCCGCAGTCGCCCCCCAGCCAGGGCTGCCACCGGTGGCCGCGGGCCGCGACCGCCGCGCCGCAAACCACATCGCCGCTCGTCCGAGGCGCTGGCGATCCTGGCCGGGCTCGCGGTGGTGGCGGCCATCGTGGCGATCGTGCGCGAGAACTTCCACCACAGCAAGCCCCACCCCGCGCCGGTGGTCGCGCACAGTCATACGGCAACCGCGACTCGCCCACATCCGAGCCCTTCGCCGGGTAAGCCGAAGCCGACCGGCGTCTCCGTCCCGATCCCGGCCAACTTCCACCCGCAGTCATTCACCGCGATCGGCGAGCTCACCTGGTGGCTGCTCGGGCCGGCTCCGTGCCCGGCCGGCGCCGCGAAGTCGCCGTGCGGCTCGATCGTGCGCACCAGCGACGGCGGTCGGAACTTCGTCGCGATTCCGTCGCCCAATGCGCCGTTGTCGAGCGACCAGAAAGCGGCGGGCTACTCACAGCTCCGCTTCGCCGACCCCAAGAACGGGTTCGCGTTCGGCCCCGACCTGTACGCCACCCACGACGGGGGGAAGACGTGGCAGCCGGTCGACCTGAACGGGAATGTGACCGAACTGGCAATCTCGGCCGGCGAGGCGTACGCGACGGTCGAGCCCGCCGGCGGGGGCAACGGGCGCCTCGTGCACTCGCCGGCCAGCCATGACGCCTGGAGCACGGTCCCGGCCGCCGGCGTGGTTTCGGGGGGCCTGTGGGTGCAGGGGTCGGACGTGATCGTCCAGTCCGGGGCCGGCAGCGGCAGCGGGGGCAGCGTCCTCGTCTCCCACGACGCCGGGCAGACCTTCTCCGCCTCGCCGGCACCGTCCCCGGGGCTGCCCTGCCAGTTCGCCGCGCCCGAGCAGCCCGTGGTGTGGGCCCACTGCGCGACCGGCACCGAGAGCGGCGTCTGGCGCTCGACCGACGGCGGCGCCCACTTCACGATCGCCGTTGGGACGGGCACGTCCTTGCCGCTCCCCAACTCCGCGGTGTTCGCCGCCGCGTCGTCCACCACAGCGGCCGTCGGCTATCAGAAGATGTACCGGACCACCGACGGCGGGATGCTCTGGACGCCGGTCACGACGTCGGGCGTGGCGCAGTGGGCATACCTCGGCTTCACCGACGAGACGCACGGCGCTGGGCTCGGGTACGTGGGCTCGATCGCGCCCGAGAACGAGCGGCTCTACTACACCACCGACGCAGGGGCGAGCTATCACCTCGTGGCGCTGCCCTGAGCCGTGAGAAGGGGCCGCCGTCGCACGTTTATTCGGTGCGGTCAGCCCGGTGCCCGCACGTCGCCGCGTGAAGCGTGAGCCCCGCCACCGGTTAGGGCACCGGCTACCGTCCAAATCCCGCCCGGCGACTACAGCGGCGGCGTCCTATCGGCCCACGGCATCGCCACTTCGAGTTGCGCCGCCAGGCCGAGCAGCACCTCTTCGCGCGCCGGCGGGCCGATCAGCTGCACGGCGGTGGGCAGGCCATCCTCGCCGTGGTACAGCGGGAGGGCGATCGCCGGCTGGCCGGTCACGTTGACGATCGCGGTGAACGGGGTGAAGTGCCCCGACTTGCGGTACTTCTCCATTGGGTCAGACCCGAGGCCGTCGATCTCGCCGATCGGCACCGGGCGTTCGGCGAGGGCCGGCGTGAGAACCACGTCGTAGTCGGACAGCTTCTGCACGATCGAGCGCGCCACCGACTCGAGGCGGGCCTGGGCGCTCAGGTACTTGATCGTGTCCTGCTCGAGGGCGTGCCGGTACAACGCCCAGGTCAGCGGCTCGACATCGTCGGCGGTTGGGTCGCGCCCCGCCAGCCGGCCCCCGACGAACGACGTGAACGAGACCAGAGGCCCGAACGCGCGGGTGAAGTCGGGCAGGAGGTTCAAGCCCGACCAGGGGGCGGTGATCTCCTGCACGTGGTGGCCAAGCGACTCGAGCAGCGCCGCGGCATCCCGGGCCGCCTGCTCGCACACCGGGTCGACGGTGGCGCCGTCGAGCGCCGGATTCAGGGCCAGCGCGATCCGCAGCCGACCGGGATCCACGTCGACGAGCGCCGTGTACCCGGCCGCCGGCGGCGGCGGCGCCCAGGTCGCGTCCCCGAGCTCCGGACCGGACAGGACATCGAGCACCTGCGCGGTGTCCGCCACCGAACGCGTCAGCACGCCGTCGGAGACGAGAAAGCTGTGCCCCCCGTCGGGCCCGACCGAGACGCGCCCGCGGGCCGGCTTGAGGCCGACCAGACCGCAGCACGCGGCGGGGATCCGGATCGAGCCGCCGCCGTCGTTGCCGTGCGCGATCGGGACCATGCCGGCTGCGACCGCCGCGCCCGCGCCACCGCTCGAGCCACCCGGCGTCCGCCCCAGGTCCCAGGGATTGCGGGTCGGCCCGAATCGGCGCGGCTCGGTGGTGGGCAGGATCCCCATCTCGGGCATCGAGGTCTTGCCGACGATCACGAAGCCCGCGGCGCGCAGCCGGCGGACCAGGTAGGCGTCGTGGTCGGGAACGAAGTCGCCGAACAGGTCGCTGCCCATGGTCAGTGGCATCCGGGTCACCGGCCGGTTGTCCTTGACCGCGATCGGGACGCCGGCAAACGGCCGCGGATCGCCCGGCTGAATCGTCTCCGCCTCGGCCAGCGCCGCGTCGTGCGCCACGTGCGTGAAGGCGTTCACCCGGGGCTGGAGCTCGTCGATCCGGCGCAGCGAGGCCTCGACCAGCTCGCGCGGCGACACGTCTCCGGAGCGCACCAGCGCGGCGAGCTGGACCGCGGAGCGCTGCAGCAGCCCTGACACGGATCGGAACCCTATCCAGCTACGCTGTCGGCCATGACCGCCACCGCCGAAGTCCAGTCAGGCCTCGAGGGCGTAGTCGCCTTCGCCACCGAGATCGCTGAGCCCGACCGGGCCGGTGGCGCGCTGCGCTATCGCGGCGTCGACATCGAAGAACTGGTCGGCAACGTGCCGTTCGAGCAGGTCTGGGGGCTGCTCGTCGACGGGCATCTGCTGCCCGGGATGCCGCCCGCCGAGCCCCATCCGCTGAGCGTCCGCTCGGGCGATCCGCGCGTCGACGTGCAGGCCGCGCTCGCCATGCTCGCGCCGCAGTGGGGCTTTGGAGAGCTGATCGATATCTCCGATGAGGAGGCGCGCGACAACCTGGCCCGCGCGTCGGTCATGGCGCTGTCGTTCGTC
>Ga0335078_10019672_pt1 | contig 10035 bp, 20 predicted proteins | sample Lox_Sample_32_FD_206711 | JGI IMG/M metagenome (GOLD analysis project Ga0335078, IMG submission 206711) | Soil microbial communities from Loxahatchee National Wildlife Refuge, Florida, United States - Lox_Sample_3.2 | ecosystem: Environmental > Terrestrial > Soil > Wetlands | place: USA...
GACGGCGCAGCGGCACACGTGGTCCGCCGCGCTGGCCCTCTTCTTGGCCTCGGCCTCCCGGTACGCTCCCAGGGCTCCCAGGTTTGGCTCCCACCGCCCGGCGCGCAGCGAGCGGATCACGTCCCCGGGTCGGAGCGCGGCCCGCCCCTCGTCGCCCAGGCCCCGGGCCCAGATCGGCGCCCCCCGCAGGACGGGCCGCGGGCGGCGCGCGTCAGCGCGGTCGTAGGCGCGGATCGCGAAGCGCACGAGCGCGGCCAGGACCGCGGCGAGCGCGAGGTCGCACAGGGGGTCGCCGGTCATGCGTGGCTCCTCGAGCAGGGGATGACGAGACGGGTCTTGGGGTCCGCGAGGAGCGCGTCGTAGGCGGCCGCCACGGCCCGGGCGGCGCCCTCGTCTGCGCACGCGGCTACCTCGCGGCACTCGGCGTCCACAACGATCCAGGGCCACTCGGGGGGCGCGTCGTAGGACAGGGAGCAGAGGAAGTTGGGCTCGAGGTCCACGCACAGCGGGCAGGGGGTGAGGTCGCGGCTCATGGCTTGCTTCATGGCTCGCTCCACTGCAGGCAGTGGCGCAGGTGCAGGGGCGCGCGGCAGTGCTCGGGGACCGCGGCGCCGCCAAACCACGCGCACCACCTTGCGTCGGTCTTGCTCCGCCCGTAAGCGAACCAGGTGAAAGCGAGCGTAGCCGCGAGCACGACGCCGGCCAGGACGGCGGGAAGGATGGGGTCACGCCAGAACCCACTCATGACTTTCCTTTCGCTCGGCGCATCCACGTGCCCCCGCAGTAGCTGCAGGTCACGTGGTGGTGGGGCGTCGCGTGGCCCGGGCACAGGGTTCCTTCGATGCATGCCTGAGGGTGACCGGGACCCGGTTGAAAACCGTACTGCTTCGCGACGCCGCAGAGGAAACATGGGACGCCTAGCGGCTCTGGAAAGCAGTAGGGTTCAAACCGAGGCTCAGGGGGATCAGGGTCAGGGTCATACTTCGCCAGGGCCCAGCGCGCGAAGCCGAGCGCCCCGAGGGTGAGGGTTGCCATCGAGATGACGGTGGCGGCGAGAAACCCCACGAGGGTGACGGCGGCGTTCACAGCGGCGCCCCCGTGCCGTGCACGCGGTAGAGGTGCATGCGCAGGCCGTAGCGCGTGGGCAGCTGCCCGCCGCACAGCTCGCACGAGGAGACGTGGGGGCTGCCCGACTCCCGGACGAGGGCGCGGCCCACGGCGTCCCTGCGCATGACACCGCGGAAGAATCCCCGCCGCCGGTCGCGGCCGTCCAGGCCGCGCGGCCCGCGGGCCGCGGGCGTGGGGCAGCCAGCGGTTCACGTCCCGCGCCTCCCTTCCTCGACCATCCGCTCCAGGGTGGAGCCGAGCGTGCGGAGCTTCTCCTCGTTGCTCTTGCCGGGGTCGCGCACGGTGCGCAACATGGCCTCGTGCAGGCGTAGCACGCTGCTCCGGTAGTCCAGGGCGGCCTGGAGGACTTCCTCTTCGGTCGCTCGTCCCTCGCGCCTGCTCACGGCTTCACCTCCTCGCGCACCCAGGTCGGCGTGACCCGCGGCGGGCCGGGCCGACAGTGGATGACGTGTGCTTGGGAAGAGTCCAGGTTCTGGTCGATGAAGCGCTGCGCTTGTTCAGCGTCCTGGAACCGGACCGCGGTGGGGTCGCTGGGGTCCTGGGCGGACCACACGGGCATCCCGATGGGCGTCATGACGAGCAGGCGCCCCGAGAGGTGCTGGACGAGGAAGAATGTCTTGGCGTCCGAATCCTTGCCCACACGCCGCACCCGCAGCTCGGCGGCGTCGCCGTTCGCGAAGGCGCCCTCGACGAGGACCACGCGCTCCTCTCCCGTGGCCGGCGCGGGCCAGTCGTTCACCAGGGCCCGTGCGACGAGCTCGCGCGGCAGGCGCACCTCGCCGCGGTAGCCGCTCTTGGCGGGCAAGAACTCGCGGCCCGGCTCGGGCGCCGCGTAGGGCAGGACGATGCGCACGAAGCCCGCGGCGCTGCTCATGGTCCCTCGACGTTCTCGAGTACGGACAGCTCGGTCGCGACGCACGCGAGGACGAGGACGCCCACTTTGGACAGGACTTCCACGGTCCTTGTGAGGGTCCGCGCGCTGCACCCCTCTTCCTTGGAGCTGCATGCAACGATGAAGACGTCGCCGACCTCGGGACGGCCGTGGTCGTGGACGAAGAAGCACGCCGCGCACTCGTGGGGCTCCACGTGGACGTAGCCGTGGTCGGGTACGCCCATGCGGTGGGCGGGGGCCATGCGCACCAGGGTGCAGGACCAGCGGACCTTCTCCTCGTTCACCGTCACGCTCTCCTCCTTGACGCCGCGATCGCCTCGCGGGCGCAGGCGACAGCGTGAACGTCTCCGCGCAGGGAGGCCGCGAGGAGCGCGTCGGTCCTGGCCCGCTCGGCGGCGAGCTCGGCCTCGGCCCGCTCGGCGCGTTCGCGCGCCCGGGTGGTGCGCGCCTCCCCGACGTTCACCCGGTCCGTGATCCATGCCTCCTCGTGCGCGCGCCAGGCCTCGTGGGGCGTGCCGATCGTGCACCCGACGTAGTGCCCCCGCGGCCACGCGTCGCACGAGGCGCAGCGCGCGGGGCAGACGAGTTCGACGTGGACGTCCAGGGCGGCCGCGGGCACCAGGAAGTGGCAGCCGACGCACCCGACGTGTGGGGCGTTCGGCTGGCCCAGGCACGCATCGCAGCCGGACACTTGGGTGCCGTCGAAGTAGAGGTTTGCGGTCATGGAGCCGCAGTGCGGGCATGAGAAGGTCAGCGCGGCCGTCAGCCCCGCGGTCAGCTCGGAGGTGGGCACAACCTCTTCTCGCGCGGGTTCGCCTTGTGCGGGCGCCGGCGCCTCGGCGGGCGGGTCGCAGACCGGGCAGCCCCTGGAGAACAGGCACGGCACGCGGTGCTGCCGCAGGTCAGGCACCTCCCGCCGCCACGCGAGCTCCTCCTCCAGCGCGGCGCGGCCCATGCGGCGCAGCTCGGGCAGGGCGTCTGCGGGACCGCTCACGGGTCCTCCGGCAGCGCGAGGCGCGCCCAGGCGCCGAGGACGCCCAGGACCAGGTAGAGCGCGGCGAACAGCAGGGGCAAGAGGCGCCCGACGTGCCACCGGGGGCTCCTCCGCTGGTCCCACTCGAGGGTGAGGCACGCGCCGAAGAAGAGGGCCCCCAGCTGCGCCCCCCGCACGAGCGCCTCGGCCACGAGGGCGCAGAGCGCGACCTGCGCCGCGAGCGAGGCGCGACTGGAGCCGAGGCCCGCGGTCATGGCGCCGTCTTCCCTTCTTCGGCTTGCTCTCCGGTCTGCGGTGCCAGGCCCCGGACCGCGTCCGCGAGGGCGGCCGTCGTGAGCCGGTCCCACGGCAGCCAGTGGTTGGGCCCGCCCGTGGAGTCGAGCCGGCCGCTTACCCGCCGGTAGAGGACGCCGAAGTCGGTGCCACCGAGCAGGACGTAGGCCCACTCCCCGTGCAGTGTGATCTCCCCGAGCAGGGCGGGTCCCGCCTGGTTGCTCCTCACGTCGTAGGACCCTTTGGGCAGGCCCAGCTCGGCGGCCAGCGCGCGCAGGAGCTCCGGCCCCACCTCGTGGAAGACGTCCTTGTGGAACGGGTCGCCGCGCAGGTACCAGAGGCGGCGGCTCTCGCGCACCACGGAGTCGGGGTTGGCGGTCGCGTACTTCTTCTTGGACTTCTTCGCGCTCACAGGAACGTCCCTCCCCCCGTCGGGCAGCATAGGTTCCGGACCACATTGGGGTGGCTCGACCTTGGCTGCCGGCACCGCCGGCACGACGGGTCCTTCTGCGCCTCGCGCGCAAGCTTGCACGGCAGGGGCGCGCAGAGCGCGCAGTGCACGGCGCCGTCCCTCGAGTGCCTCCTCCTCGCCGCCCGCACCCCGGGCTTCCTCTTCTTCTTCGCCGCCGCCCGGGCCACGCCCGCCGCCTCGTCCGCGGCGCGCGCGCTGGGGTGGGACTGGCCTGCCTCGTCCAGGTAGGTCACCTCGAGCGGGCTATTCGCCTCCCGCGCGTGCCGGTCCGCCAGCGGCAGCCACCGGCGGGCGTAGGCGTAGAGCTGCACCTCGCGGGGGTCCTCGTGCGTGACCCGGACGCCGTCGGGGCGCTCCACGCGCAGCGCGCAGCCGCCGGGCAGGACGCGCCGGAAGGTGGCACGCGTGGGGCAGGAAGGCGCGACGGTGGGCGCGGGTGCCGCTGCGATCTTCCGCCTCTTCGCGGACCCGCGTGGCGAGCCGTCGTAGTGGCTCCGCAGCCGCTCGTGCGCCGCGTCCGACAGGCGCGCGACGATGACCGGCTTATTGTTGCCCTCGCCTCCCACCGTGAGGTCTCCGTTCGGCAGGACGCCTAGGAGCACCCCGTCCGAGGGGGGTCCGTAGCAGGCGTGGCTCGGCCACGCGGGCGGCGCGGCGCAGTGGAAGAGTACCTGGACCTCGGGCTTCTCCGCGAGGTCGGTCAAGGGCACGAGCCACCCCAGGCACCGGCCTCCCTCGCGCCACTCGGCGTGGGCGGCTTCGGCGTGCAGCGCGTCCGCGGGGCGGGTGGGGCGGCTCACGGGCACGGCTCCACGGTCCCGCTGGTCTCGAGGTTCCCGACGATAAAGCTGCACTCCCAGCCCGCGGCGCAGGCGGGCGCGTCGCAGGGGAGCTCACCGAACACGCTGGGGTTGCTGCAGGAGAACCCCCCGGAGTTGATCGTGAAGCCACCGCCGCAGGCCTGCGGCGGGACGCCGGCGGCGCTCGGGGGGACGCAGCAGAGGCCCCCCGCGTCGGGTTTGCCCGCGTCGGCGGGGGGCAGAGGCGCGGCGTCGATCTCTCCCGCGTCGGGCGCCGCCTGCGGGGGCGCGGCGTCGCCCGCGTCGCGGGTCGGCCCGCTGCCGGCGTCCCCCGCCCCGCCGCCCGCGCCCGAGGAGGACGCCCCCTCGGGTCCCGGGCCGAGGGCGCCGAGGTCCGCGGGCACGAACTCTGCGCCGCCGCAGGCGGCCAGGGCGCAGAGGACCAGCGCGAGGAGCGCGAAGAGGAGTGACCTCACGACTCCTCCTTCTCTTCGGCCGCGTGGAGCCGCCCAAAGAACTCCGCGAGGGGCAGGTCCCACGCGCAGACCAGGACGGGCCAGGCGTCGGGGTGGCCGCACACCCGCACGCCGTTGACGACGAGCGCGTAGCTCCTGTCTTTCCTGTCTGTGCGCCACACTTCGACCCGCATGCCTCGTACCCGCCTCTCTCTCGCGTCAGGAAAGCGCCCGTCTCTCCGGGCCGTCACGCCTCGCCGCTGCCGTGCGCACCCCGCGTTCGGTGCCCCTCGCCGGCCGCGCAACCTCCGGGGGGGTGGGGGTGGCGCGGCGGGTTAGAGAGTCAGCGCCCGTCTCTCCGGGCCGTCACGCCCCCGCCGCGGCGGGTCTTATCGCTCGCGTTCAGCGCTGCCGACCTGGGCACTCGTTTGCGGAGCCTCCTTGGGAGGGCTTCCCCGCACGCGCGGGCGGGGGGGTACCCCTTGCTGAGGGGCCCGCAGCGTCTTTGCCCGGTCGGCAAGTCCTACTCGTCGTCCCCGGCCTCAGCGGCTTCCGCCTCCTCCTGCTCCTGCACCTGCCGCTCGTAGGCCTGCCGCGCCTCGCGCCGCCCCTCGGCGACGCCGCGCTTGGCCGCCGCGATCAAACGATTGATCGCCCTGCCCTTCGCGTCCCGCTTGAACGGGAAGAGCGCCCGCAGCATGCGCTCCTCCCAGGGCACGTCCTCGACGTCGAGCTTGACGCCCCGGAGCTTGTCCTCCTTCGCGACGATCTCGGTCCACTCCGCCACGCGCCCGAGCACGCGCCCGTGCTCGGCCGCCTTCTCGACGGCGCGGTCCACCCACGTGGGCCCGGCGCGCGGGACGCCCTCCCCGTCCCCGCCCTCGCTCTCACCCTCGCCGAGCACCTCCTCGCCGTCACTCATGTGCGAGCGGACGGCGTTGTCGTACTGGGTCTTCCAGGGTCCCGCCGTCCGGAAGATCAGCTCCATGTCTTTGACCGGCAGGAACTTCGGGGAGGCCCGCCACGCCTCGAAGACCGCGGGCTCGGGGCGGCACTTGGTCTCGGTACCCCCCGTCGCGACCCGCCCCTCGAAGCACGCGAGGGTGATGTTCATGAGGCGGCGGACGTAGCGCTCGTGCTTGGCGAACACCTTGGCTACGGCGGCGACCGCGCGCCGCTTGTCGTCCTCGGGGAGCTTGGACAGGTACTGGTAGACCTGCCAGGCGAAGTCGGGGGCGCGCAGGTCGTCGCGCGCGGAGTTCTCGCGGATGTTGACCGCGAGCGCGTCGGCCTCGTCGGTGATGGTCGGGTCCACGGTCACGAGGATCGTCGGGTGCTTGGGGTCCCACGACGGGTCCTTCGCCATGCGGTGGCCCTCGGCCGCGAGCTCCTCGAGAGCCTTGTAGCGGCGGAAGCCCGCGCAGAGCAGGACCTCGGCGCTTTTGGGCATGTCCTTGTTCTTGTAGCCCTTGGGGATCAAGCGCGCGACGGCGGGGGTGTCCTGCTTGGAGGCGCGCATGCTCTGCGCGAGCGACGTGATCCCCGCGGCCGTGCCGTGGTCCTCGCCGAGGTCGCCGACGCCGCCGGTCATCCCCTCGGCGCGCGCGTTCCACGCGTGGTCGGCGAAGACCTTGGACAGGGGCAGCTTCATCGTGACGGGCTCGGTGAGGGGCGCGGCGGGGTCCTTCGTCGCGTCGCCGTTGGGGGAGAGCGGCGTGGAGGTCACTTGGGTCATGCGGGGTTCCTTCCGGGCCAGGGGCCCTTTCGTCGTGGACTTCGTCTTCGTCTTCACGGCGCGCGCGCCGCGGCGGGCCGCCGCGCGCGGCCCCGAGCCCCACGAAGTAGCGGGGTTGTGACACAACGTCAACCGTCGCGGCGGTGTGCGGCTCATAGGTCCCACGTGCCCCACCGCTGTGTCCACGCCGCGCGCAGCGCCTCGTCCGTGCACTCGAGCTTCGCGGAGAAGACCTGCAAGAACTTGTTGCCGTCGGTTCGCGTGTCCACGCACGCCAGGACGTGGGTGGGGGTCCGGTAGACCCACTTCGGCAGGAAGCGCTGGGTGTAGATTGCCGCGGAAGAGACGCGGCTACCTTCGCGAATCAGCTCCAGGGTGAGCGGGAGGCTGGGCTCGGTCGCCTGCACGACGCGGCCCCCCGCCCCCTCGCCGCCCACGAGCATCCAGGCGATGCCGCGGCAGTCGTCCAGCGGGATCGCCCTCCAGTCCTCGCGGTAGCTGAAGGCGGCGTGCACGTCGTCCCGCAGGGAGAAGTACGCGTCCAGGAGATCGTCCAGGGTCGGCCTCTTCGGGTTCACAGGTACCTCCCCACGAGCTCCGCGAGGCGCGCGTGGCTCCTCGCGGCCCCTCGCCCGAGGCCCGCGGCCGCCGCGGCCCGCACGGCGTCCGCGATGCGTCCGAGGAGCGCCTCGTCCGCCCACGAAGCCCGCCGCGCCTCGCCTCTGCTGAACATCAAGTGCGCGTTCCTGGCGTACTGGAGGATCGTTGCCTCGTTGGCGCGCGCGGCGTTCACCACGTCGGCGGCGATGCGGTTTTCCACCTCCTCGGGCGGCAGGAAGAGCGCGAGGGTCACGCCGCCGTCCGCGTCCTTTTCCTCGTGCGCCTCCAGTGCGAGCTCGATCGTCCCGCAGCACCGGGCGCTCTGGCACGCGCAGGGGGTGGGCGCGCGCCCCTCGGTGGCCGCCTTGACCCCAGTCCAGTGGTAGTGGACGGTCACCTCCTCGCCTGCGGAGATGGGCCTCTCGGCCTGCAGGAGCAGCGCCCCCCGCTCCCACCGCCCGCTCATCGTGGCGTTCGGGCCGCAGGCGTGGTTCGCGAGGTGCCCGCCCAGGGCGGAGGGATCGGGCGGGTAGAGGTGGCCACCGTCCTTCGTGGCGACGCCGTACTCGTTCACGAGCGCGAAGAGCGCGGGGTCCGCGTCGTGCAGGGCGAAGAGCTCCGCCCGGGAGATCACGCGTCCGCTGAAGGAGGCGACCCAGTCGCCCGGGGCGAAGTCCCGCGTCGTGTACAGGCCGCGGAGGCGCTCGCCGGAGGGCAGGATCCGCTCGCCCACGCGGACGCCTTCGTTGGCGAGGGCGGACAGGACCGCCTTCTTCTCGGTCCAGGGCTTCACGTCCGGCCCTCCTGGAGGAGGGCGATGACGTCGACGAGCGCGCTGTCGTACCCCACGCGTTCCGCCCGGAGGAGCTCGTCGTCGTGGTCGGAGCCCGTGGACGGGAAGGGGGCCACCTTCCGCGCTCGCACCCTCGCTTGTAGGTTGCGGACGAACGGCGCCAAGACCTCGCGCTGCTCCCGCCGCTCGCCGCTGACGAGGACGGGCGCCACGCGGCTCGCGACGAGGAGCACCCCGTCCTTCGCGCAGCACTCCCCGACGCGCTTGCCACGGAGCTTGCCCCGCTCGATCACCGTGGCGAGCGTGGTCTTCCGCACGCCCCGCTTGCCGCACGCCCCGCAGGTCGCCATCGCTACGCCTCCTCCCTCTGCGCGTCTCGCACGCGCACCTCGGCCACCCAGGCGAGCACGATCTCCGGCGTGGCACCCTCCACGTCCGCGGCCACCTCGGCGGGCCGCTCGCCCATGAGCGCCATCGCCTGGCAGAGCGGCGCCGATGCTGACGGCCCGATCTCCCCGATCCACTCGAGGACGCGAGCCAGGAGGCGCGCGTACCCCTCGAGCGCGTCCGCGAGCGGCAGCCGCGCGTCGTCCGCCGCGGCGAGCAGGCGCGCCGCCGCGCGCCGGGCGCCCTCCACCTCGCCCGGCGTGGGCGCCGCGCCGAGCGCGCGGGCGCAGAGCCGCCCCTGGGCGTGGTCGCCCAGGGCGAGCGAGTCGCCGAGCAGGACCACGAGGCGGTCGTCGAAGTCGGGGGCCGCGAGGATGCGGCGCCAGTCGCGCTTGTAGAGGGCCACGGCTGTCACCCTGCCCGGAAGCTGTCGAGGAGGATGCCCTGGACCCCGCGAGCCGCGCGGCCGATCCGGGCGCACTTTGCTTCGCGGGACCAGGTCCCCTCGGGTTCCTTGGCCCAGGACTGGACGGTCTTCCGCGCGGCGCCCTCGCTTGGCGCCGCGACCACGAAGCCCACGTACTCGTCGTAGCCGGCATCGTCGGCTCGGGTGAGGAGGTAGAGGTTCACGACGCCGCCCTCCCCTCGCCGCGCGCCCGCAGGCGACTTACGGGGTAGACGTCCTCGCGGCGCGTGCCGAACTCCCGCACGCCGACCTCGCCACCCCGCACCCAGAGCACCACCCCAAACCACAGGTCGTCCACGCTCACCTTGCCGCCCACCGTGACCTGGGGAATCGTGCCCGCCCGGCGCAGCGAGGCCAGCTCGTTGTACGCGAGTGACTCACTCGTCCCGAGCAGGCGCGCCACCTCGGGCGCGGGGGGCACCGCCTCGCCCCGCGAGGTCAAGTCGGTCGCGTACGTCCGGATCCGCTGGCGCATCGCGGGGCCGCGTAAGGAGCGGGGCATGGTTTTCAGTCCTCCTCGCCCGCCGTGCGCCGCGTGGGGTGGCCGTGGCCGCAGTGCAGGTCCTCCGCGCTCAGCGTGACCTGGCGGAGCAGGCCCGACGCCGGCGGGCTGAGGGTCACCGTCACCGCGGTCACCCAGTGCGTCTCGCCGTTGTGCGGGCAGACGTCGATCCGCACGATCCGCGAGACCGTCCAGCGCGCCCCCAGGGCCGCGGGCATCCGCTCGTTCTCCTCCTGCGCGGCGGCCGTGGCCGCGTCGAGCACGGCGAACGCCTCCGGCCTCGGCGCGGCGCGCTCCTCGGGATCCCGCCACGCGGCGGCGTCGATCTCGGCGTACAGGACGCCCTTGGCGCCGAAGCGGACGAGAGCGCGCTGGACGAGGTCCTTGGCCAGGCGGTCCAGCACGGCGCGCTCGACGTCGTAGCCCTCCTGGGCGGGGCGCGCGAGGTCGTCGTAGCGCGCCGCCAGGGAAGTGATCGCGGCCAGGTACTCGGCGTGCTCGCGATCGACCTCGGCGTTGCGCCGGTCGGCCTCGGCCT
>Ga0335078_10019674_pt1 | contig 10034 bp, 9 predicted proteins | sample Lox_Sample_32_FD_206711 | JGI IMG/M metagenome (GOLD analysis project Ga0335078, IMG submission 206711) | Soil microbial communities from Loxahatchee National Wildlife Refuge, Florida, United States - Lox_Sample_3.2 | ecosystem: Environmental > Terrestrial > Soil > Wetlands | place: USA: Florida...
CGATGGCTACCTCCTCGCTCGGTCCCGCCGTGGCCGCAGCCAGATGCCACGCGCGACGGTCCGGATCGATTTCCCGATCGGTTGCCTCCGCCAACGCCAAGTGGACGTCACGGCGATCCGCCGCCTCCGCTGCCTTATACACCGCCGAGCGCACCAGCGGATGCCGGAAGGTCACGCGATGGCCGATTGCCAGCAACCCCTCGAGAATTGCGGCGTCCGCAGCCTCAGGCGGAATCGACAGCCGCTCGCACGCCCGCCACAGCAGCATCGGATCGCCGACCGGCTCCGCCGCGGCGACCAGCAGCAGGCGCCGACTTTCGTCAGAGAGCGGATCAAGTCGCCGAACGAAGCTTTCTTCGATCCGTCCTGTCAGGGCCTCTGCGCTCAGCAGGCCAAACCCGCCGGCCAACTGGGCGGCGGTCAAGCCACGTGGCAACTCGAGCAAAGCCAGCGGATTGCCCCGCGTCTCTGCGACGATCCGGTCCCGGACTCGCTCATCCATCTTGAACGGCACCACCATGCTAAGCAGCGCGCGAGCGTCGCCGTCGTCCACGCCGTCGATCTCCAGAACCGGCACGTCTCGAAGCGCGACGCTCGGCTCCCGAGCGGCCAACACGATCCCGACCGGCTCGGCCAACAGGCGACGGGCCACGAACGCAACCGTTAGCGCCGACGTCTCATCCAACCACTGCACATCGTCGAAGACACACAGCAGCGGACGCTGCTCAGCGGCCGCGGCAAACAGACTCAACACCGCCAACCCGAGGAGAAAACGATCCGGGGGTTCACCGGCACTGAAGCCGAACACGACCTCGATGGCCTGCCGCTGCGGCGCCGGGATTATCTCAAGTCGGTCGAGCAGCGGACCGCACAGCTGCTGGAGCCCGGCGTAGCCCATCTCTATCTCCAGCTCCACCGCCTCGGCCCGGACGACGGTCAGATCGGATGCCGACGCGACCAGATGTTCGAGCAGCGCCGTTTTCCCAACCCCCGCCTCGCCCCGCAGCAGCAGCGACCGGCTCTCGCTATGACGGATCGCCGCAACCAAGTCATCCAACAACGCGCACTCACGTGTCCGCCCGCGCAAACCACCGGGCGGGCCCGGCGCATGGAGACCGCTCTCCATCAGCAGCAACCGATCGTCGCGTACACATCGCCGGACGACGCTTCGTGCGGGTACATCGTGCGAGCGGCCCTGACGACGATCGCCCCCGCGCCACTACTAAGCGCTTCCGTCTCGGATGTACGCACGGGTGACCGGTCCACGTGAGCTATGGCGCCGCCGCCCGGCAAGACTACTCGCTTTCAGGACCGGAAGGTGCGTAATTGTGTGGCGGTTGCTTTCGAACGCTGGCTAAAAGCGACCTCGAGGGCGCCCGCCCTGACTAGCAGCCTCGCGATCGTCCAGAATGGCTTCCGGATTGACGGCGCCTTGCCGGCGAGGTGCCGCTCTCCCGGCATAGCGAGCGGCCGCCGACCGAGCCCCCGCCGGCTCGTCACTCCGCAGCTAACTGCACCCCGTTAGCTGCGCACTCGGGCCGCAGGTCTCTCAACGGACAGCGTCTGCCGAAGCCATGACGTGCACAAGCTGCGCCGGCCGTCGACACCGCCATCGCAAATCCGGAAGCACCATCCGGACGGGAAAACAGGGCCCATCACCGGATCTGGTTCGGGACCCCGTCTTCGCCCAAGGGCAGGTCGCGGGAGCTGCTTTGCTTTCACGAAGGGCCAGAAGACGCGCGAGCCGATCTGACTCCTACGGCGGACGAGCCGCAGCAGCCGTCACGTTCGACACTCGTGCTGAGACTGCATACCGACGGTCATTCCTTAGTGTCGTCCCCCGGCTCGCCTCTACCGCACGTGCTGGATCGACTGTCGGGCCAAAAAAGAGACGCACCTCGAGGTGCGGTCGTGCGGCTCGCCCGGACGCTGATGGTCGGGCGAGCCGCTTGGTGCAGGATCAGAACGGCACGTCGTCCTTCTCTGCCGGCGAGGCCGCACCGGCAGACGCACCGGGCTTGGCCTCTGCCGGCGCGGTCGAAGTGGTGCGCTCGAAGAGGATCTGACGAGCCCTGAGCACGACAGCCTCGCGCCGGTTCTGCTCCTGGTCGGTCCATTCCCACCAGTCGAGCTCGCCGTCGACCACGACGCGCGAGCCTTTGCCGAGGCGCTCGGCGCACAGGCTTGCCTGCGGGCCGTGGACCTCGACGGTGAAGTAGTTCGTCCGCTCGACCCAGTCCTCTCCGCTGCGCCGACGCGTCCCGGTGGCCACCCGCAGCCGCGCCACCTCGGTGCCCGAGGGCAGCGGCCGCAGCTCGACCTCGCGGGTCAGGTTGCCGGTCAACGTCGCGGTGGCGATGTCACGCATGATCTGGTTCTCCTTCGTCACGCTTGTGGTGTCTGGTTTGGGGGTCGTTCACGCGGCGCGCTGCTTGACGGACCGCCGCTCGGATGGGCGCGTCAGCGCGACCACGACCGCACCCTCCTCGGGAGAGCACCCGCACGGCGGGTTCGATCGGATGCGAGTCGGCCGTGGCGGCACTCGTGGTCGGCGAGCCGTCCCAGAACGGCGGCCTCGATCGGGCAGCGCCCGCCACACTCGGCCATCGCGGCGGTGTAGCGGGCGCTGAAGCTGACCTGACTCATCGCGCTCCACCGCTCGAGGTACAGCGCGCGCGTTCGCCGACCCCTACGCCTGGTGCTCTGCTTCGGCTCCTTCGAGCACCGACAGCGCGCCACCGATCGCACGCCCAAGCGCGTCTTCGGCCGCGTCCACTGGAATCGCGCGGAGCGCGGCCGTGAGGTGACTGCGGACCGTAACCTGCCAGGCGGACTCACGCTCCTCGAATAAGCTGGCCGGTAGCTCACGCCGCATCGCATGTCCCGACCAAACCAGTAACGACGCTCGCCGGTGGCCACTCGCCGGCCTCGAAACGGCGCGCCGCCTCTCCCCCTCGCCGCCGTGCATGCGTGAGCGACCAGTCGTACGACGACGGCAGCCGGCCGTGCCGATCGAGCCACTTCCCCATCGCCTCAATCACCCGGTCTCGAACCCAGCGCTTCTGGATCGCGCCTGGATGGCAGGCCTTGAAGTACGGGTACGCGTCACCCTTTCCGTTGCCCGGCTGGGTGTAGGTGCCGCAGCCGCGGCACACCCCCACATAGCGAGCCTTGACTGCCCGGGCCTTCTCCCCCGTGGGGTCCTAGGCGTCTAAAAGGCATTAGCCTCCAACCGAGAGGGTCGTATGTCCAAGCTCAGAGATGTGGTGGTCGTCCGGGTGAGCGAGAAGGGTGACCGGGAGGATGAGCACTTTCACTCGCCCGAGGTGCAGATCGAGGCCGCCAGGCGGTGGGCGAGGGACCGTGGTGAGCGGCTTGTTGCGTCGCCGATTCCCGAGATCGATGTCAGCGGCAAGCTGCCGTTGTCCAGGCGCCCGGGCTTGTTGGCGGCGATTGAGATGATCGAGGCTGGCCGGGCTGATCAGCTGGTGGTGGCGTATTTCGATCGGTTGGTGCGTTCGCTTAAGGTGCAGTTGGAGGTGATCGAGCGGGTGGAGCGGGCGGGCGGGGAGATTTTCGCGCTCGATCACGGCAAGCTCACGAACGGGACGGCGGCGCAGCGTCTGTCGACGAACATGCTCGGCTCGGTGTTCCAATACTTTGCTGAGATCACGGGTGAGAAGGTGACGGCGGCGCAGGCGCGGGCGGTGGCGCGGGGTGTCTATCCGCATCCGAGGTTCCCGGTGGGGTATGCGCGCGGTGAGAATGGCGTGCTGGTGGTGGAGCCCGCGGCCGCGAAGGTCGTGGTCAAGGCGTTCAAGCGCCGCGACCTGGGCGCGTCGCTGGTGGAGATCCAGGCGATGCTCGTGGCGAATGGGATCGAGCGGGCGCTCTCCGGTGTGTCCTGGATGCTGCGCTCCCGGATGTACCTGGGTGAGATCCACTTCGGCGAGCTGCACAACCCGCACGCGCACGAGCCGATCGTCAAGGACCGCGCCCTGTTCGAGCGCGTGCAGCGGCGGACGGTCTCCCGCGGGCGCCAGGCCAAGTCAGACCGGCTGCTGACCCGCCTGGGGGTGCTGCACTGCGATACGTGCGGGTCGCGGATGGTGATCAACTCCGACAGCGGCAGCTACCGCTGCGGCGACACGAGCGCGCACCGGTGCCGGCGACGAGCGGCGGTCAAGGCCGACCGGGTCGAGGCGATGGTGCTGGACGCCGTCCGGGCGTACTCGGCCACGGCCGACACGCCCCCACGCGCCTCGCGCAGGCAGGAGATCCGCGAGGCGGACGAGGCGATCGAAGGCGCCAACGCGGATCTTGATGACACGATCCGGCAGCTCGGCGAGCTTGGCTTGTTGGGCCGGCCCGCGAGCCACGAGACCTTAGAGAAACTGACCAACGCGCTCGATGACGCGCACGCTGTCCGGGCGCGACTCGGCGATGGGGGCGAGAGCGATGTCATCGGCCCTGGCGACATCGACAAGCTGAGCGAGCCCGCGCAGCGGTTAGCGGCTTGGCGACGGCTGATCACCGACACCGTCGAATCGGTTACCGTCGCGCCGGCGATCACCGCCGACGGGCGCCCGAGTCGCCTCTGGGACCCTCGCCGGATCGACATCAGGTTCCTGGGCCAGCACCCATAAGGAGACCGCCAGTGACTTCTCGCGCTTCGTCGACATCCTTCCGGCCGTCCGACCCGCACAACTTTCTCGACCGTCGCGGGGTCGGACAGAGCCGTCGGTTGTACGGAGCCCACAATTCCGGGATCGCCGGGGGTGACGGCCACGCGGCCGGCGTGACTGTCGCAACCGTGGCAAAGGCATAGCGAGGCCCAAGTAGGCGCGAGAGCCGAAGCAGTCGTGGCACTCTCAGCCGCGCACGCCTGCATGTCGGCGACTGGGGAGCGCCCCGCGAGTTTGCTGAGAGGCCGATTCCGCGCAAGCACGATCACATCTTGCGTAGGCACGGGTCCGACTGAGGGTCGCCGCGACCTCGATCACCGGGCTGTCCCGCGCGGACTGCTCCTCGCGTGGGCAACAGGTGCTCCGCGGCGCCTTCGGCGGCATCGTCACACGCCTGCAGCTTCGGGTCGGCAACCGTGGCCCGGGTTAATGCGCCGGCGTCGCCACGTCGGAGGCGTAACCTACTTCTCGTCGAACAAGCGAAGGTCTGAGGGCTCGCGCAGCAGGTCCTCGAGGATGATGTTCCCGTCGGTGTTGTAGGGCTGGCGCATGTGCTCGTCCCAGGCTGCGCGAGAGCGGAACATCTCGAGCATCACCCAGGTGTCGGCGTCGTCCTGCGGCTGCACGAGGTGCATGAAGACGCATCCGGGCTCAGTGAGGGAGTTCTGACGCATGGACTGCAGCTGCGCCTCGGCTTCCTCGAGCCGGTCCAGTCGAGGCTTGATGGTGACCACGAGGAAGAGGGGGCGCTCCTGATCGCTGATAGGTCGTTCTTACCCCGGGAGTCAACCGCGGAATCTCGTTTTGGGTTTGCGGCGAGGGAGGTTCGGGGATCACTATTGATGCCGCGAGCGCGGCCTTCGCCGCGGCCCGTCCTGTGCGGCGGCCGCGGGAGTCCATCGATCTTGTCGAGTGAGGAAAGCGGATGTTCGTTGTCGTCGGGGAGGCGCTCATCGACTTGGTCGGGCAGCGCGGAGGCCGGACGTTGGCAGCACATCCGGGTGGCAGCCCGGCAAACGTCGCGCTCGGTCTCGCCCGGCTGGGCGTCCCCGTGACGCTCAAGACGCGTCTGGGGCGGGATGCGTTCGGGGAGATGATCTCGGCGCACCTGGGAGCCAGCGGTGTCCGGGTCGATGGAGGCCCGGAGGGAGGTGTGTCGACCAGTCTGGCGATCGCGACCCTCGCGGCGGGGATCGCCTCCTATGACTTCCGGATCGACTGGGATGTGGAGGCCTTGGCGCCGCTTCCGATCGAGACTCGCTGTCTGCACACCGGTTCATTGGCGACGGTTCTCGCGCCCGGGAAGGCGAGTGTCGTTGACCTTGTGGAGCGGGAGCATAAGCGGGGTCGAGTGACCGTCTCATACGATCCGAATGTGCGGCCCGCGCTGCTCGGAGACGCGGCGCTGGCGCGACCGGACATCGAGCGTCTCGTCGCCCTGTCCGATGTCGTCAAGGTCAGCGACGAGGACCTTCGCTGGCTCTATCCTGAGCGGCCCGATGAGGACGTCGCGCACGCCTGGCTCGCCTCGGGGCCCGCCCTCGTCGTGGTGACCCGCGGTGCTGCAGGTGTCTACGCGGTCGCCGCGGGCTTGGAGTTACACCGGGGGGCGGTGCCGGTCGATCTCGTGGACACGGTCGGCGCGGGTGATTCGTTCACCTCCGGTCTGCTCGACGGGCTGCACCGTGCCGACCTGGTCGGCGGCGCGCGCCGCGACGCGCTGGCGGCGATCGACGAGGCGACGCTCGGCAGCGTCGTCGATGCAGCGGCCCTGATAGCCGCGATCACATGCTCCCGGCCGGGCGCCGACCCGCCGACGCGAGCCGAGGTCGACGCCGCTCTCGCAGCCCAAGGACTCGCATAACGTGCGCCAACGGTTCGGCTCGCTCATGATGCTTGGCGACCGCGGCGAGCTCCGGACGGACTTCCGGCCGCTGCGGCTCACCGTCGCGTATCACGCGTCCTGCCAGCAGTGGGGGTACGGCATCGGCAAACGTCTGATCGCCGCGCAGGCAGACGGCGACCTTGCCGGCGCGATCGACGATCTCGCGGCGCGCTCGCGATGACGGCCGCGGAGAGCATCGCAGCGCTGCCCCACGCCCTGCGCGACCGCGACGAGCTCGCCCGGCGCTTCGGGGGGCGTCGTCCGGCGGTCTTTCTCGACTACGACGGGACGCTGACTCCGATCGTCGACCGGCCGGAGGATGCGGTCATCTCGGCGAGCATGCGCGCGGCGGTCCGGGGCCTTGCGCAGCGCTGCCCGGTTTGCGTGGTGAGCGGCCGCGATCGTCGTGTGGTTCAGGGCCTCATGGGCGTCGAGGATTTGATCGTCGCGGGGAGCCATGGTTTCGATATCTGGAGTCCGGCGGAGGGCACGTTGGAACACGAGGCGGGCGGTGGCTTTGAGGAGTTGATCGAGCGGGTCACGGAGCGCGTGCGCGCGGAGGCCGACCTGATCGAGGGCTCTCTGGTCGAGCCCAAGAAGGCATCGGTCGCGCTGCATTACCGCTTGGTCGCCGACGCCGACCGGCCGGCCGTAAAGCCGATCGTCGACCGGGTGCTGGCCGAGCATCCCGGTGAACTGAAGGTCACGCCCGGCAAGATGGTCTATGAGATCCAGCCGAAGCTCGAATGGGACAAGGGTAAGGCCGTGCTGTACCTGCTCAAGGCGCTGGGGTTGGACGGCGAGGATGTTGCTCCCCTCTATCTGGGTGACGACATCACCGACGAGGACGCCTTCCGGGCGCTCTCGGGCGACGGTATCGGCATCTTCGTCGGCCAGGCGGATGATCCGGAGATCGGGGGCCGTGGCACATCCGCCGCGTTCGTGCTGGACTCGATCGAGGAGGTGGAACTATTTCTGGACACGCTGGCCCGGTGAGCGCCGAGCGCGCCGACGGGGCCTTCGCCCTCGCCTACGAGAGCTTCGAGCCCGACGAGGAGGCCCTGCGCGAGGCCCTGACCTCGACCGGCAACGGTTATTTCTGCACGCGCGGCGCCGCGGAGTGGGAGGACGCGGGCGGCGCCCATTACCCGGGAACGTACGCGCACGGCGGCTACAACCGCGAGACGACGGTGATGGGCGGGCGTCCCGTCCTCAACGAGGACCTCGTCAACCTGCCCAACTGGCTAGTGCTCAAGCTGCGGATCGAGGGCGAGGACGCGATCGGCCTGGACAACGTCGAGCTGCTCGAGTACCGGCACGAGTACGACATCCGCTACGCGCTCCTCTCCCGGGCGGTGCGCTTCCGAGACCGGGCCGGGCGGCAGACCAGCCTGCGCAGTCGTCGCTTCGTCAGCATGGCCCACCATCACCAGACGGCGATCGAGTGGGTGATCACCCCGGAGAACTGGTCGGGCCGGATCGAGGTCATCTCCGCGATCGACGGGCGCGTGACGAACCGCGGCGTCGCACGCTATGCGGAGCTCGAGGGTCGCCATCTCGGCCCCGGTCTCCCCGCGGACGTTCGGCCCGGAAGTCATCGCGCTGAAGGTTCAGACCCGGAAGTCGAACCTCTACTTCGCCCAGGCCACCCGCACCAATGTCTTCCGCGGCGATGTGCCCGTCGATGTCCAGCGCAGCCTGTTCCAGACGGAGGACTACATCCAACAGGTCCTCGCGTGCGATGCGTGCGCGGGCGAGCCCGTGCGCGTCGAGAAGATGGTCGCCTTCTACACCTCCCGCGACCGCGCGATCAGCGAACCGCTGGGGAGCGCGGGGGAGTCCGCCGGCCGCTATCCCGGGTTCGCCGAGGCGCTCGAGCGCCACGAGCGGGCGTGGGATGAGCTGTGGCGCGCATGCGACATCAGGCTGCCGGGAAACGATCGCGTCCAACTCCTGTTGCGATTCCACATCTCCCATGTCCTGCAGGTCTGTTCGCGCTACACGGCCGACCGGGACGCCGGAGTGCCGGCGCGAGGTCTCAACGGCGAGGCCCACCGCGGGCACGTGTTCTGGGACGAGCTCTATGTCTATCCCTTCCTGAACTTCCGCCTTCCCGACATCACCCGCGCGCTGCTCATGTACCGCTTCCGCCGTCTCGGCCAGGCCCGGGCCGCCGCGCGCGACGCCGGCTACCGCGGTGCGATGTATCCGTGGCAGAGCGGCAGCGACGGCAAGGAAGAGACACAGGTCGTCCACCTCAACCCCCTATCGGGCCAGTGGGAGCCGGACCTCAGTCACAACCAGCGGCATGTCAGCGCCGCGATCTTCTACAACGTCTGGAGCTACTACGAGGTCGCCGAGGACCTCAACTTCCTGCGCGAGTACGGCGCCGAGATGATGCTCGAGATCGCGCGCTTCTGGGCCTCGATCGCGCGCTTCAACCCCGACCGGGACCGCTATGAGATCCACGGCGTGATGGGCCCGGACGAGTTCCACGAGAAGTATCCGGACGCGCCCGAGGGCGGGCTTCGCAACAACGCCTACACCAACGTCATGGTCGCGTGGATCGCCGAGACCGCCCGCAAGGTGCTCGACCTGCTGCCCGAGAGTCGCCGCGAGGCACTGTCCGACCGCCTCGGGCTCACCGATGAGGAGGTCGCCCGCTGGGACGAGATGAGCCACAAAATGTTCGTCCCCTTCCACGCCGACGGCATCATCAGCCAGTTCGAGGGCTATGAGAAGCTTGCCGAGCTCGACTGGGACGCCTACAGAGCGAAATACGGCAGGATCCAGCGGCTCGACCGGATCCTACGCTCCGAGGGAGACGATCCGGACCGGTACATGCTGGCCAAGCAGGCTGACACGGTCATGCTCTTCTACCTATTCTCCGACGAGCAGCTGCGGCATCTGTTCGAGCGGCTCGGCTACGAGTACGAGCCCGACACCGCTGGCAAGAACATCGACTACTACGACGCGCGGACCTCGCACGGCTCGACGCTGAGCTTCATCACCCACGCCGCGGCGCTGGCTGCGCTGGACCCGGAGAGCTCGTGGGAGCGCTTCATCGAGGCGCTCGAGAGCGACATCGGAGACGTCCAGGGGGGTACGACCAAGGAGGGCATCCATCTCGGGGTGATGGCGGGGACGCTCGATCTGATCCAGCGCGGATACCTCGGCAGCGACATCCGTGACGGCGTGCTGTACTTCCGCCCCAGGCTCACCGACCGGCTCGACGGGCTCTCGTTTCCGATGCAGTTCCGGGGGACGCCGATCAGGGTCACGCTCAAGGATGGCGGGCTGACCGTCGTCGCGCACACGGAGGGATTCAGCCGCCCAATCCGCGTCGCGGTGGGCGACGAGGTTTGCGAGTTGTGCGCCGGTGACCATCACACATTCTCACTCGAGCAGATGGCGAGCGTTGGGCAGTAGGAGAGGAGGAACGGTGGCTAATTGACGGCCGCAAG
>Ga0335078_10019675_pt1 | contig 10034 bp, 7 predicted proteins | sample Lox_Sample_32_FD_206711 | JGI IMG/M metagenome (GOLD analysis project Ga0335078, IMG submission 206711) | Soil microbial communities from Loxahatchee National Wildlife Refuge, Florida, United States - Lox_Sample_3.2 | ecosystem: Environmental > Terrestrial > Soil > Wetlands | place: USA: Florida...
CGGCCTTAACCGTAACCTTTATCGGGCGGAATCTGCCGGTCGCCGTGGGGAAAGACGGAACGTAGCCTATCGTGTACTGCTGGCGTATGTCGCGGGCGATCCGTTCCGTGTCCTGGCTGACTTCGTTAAGGGACGTGGGGAAGTAGGCTTGGCCGCCGGTCACCTTGGCAAGCTGCTCGAGCGCTCTAGGGTTTTCCTCCACGAAGTTCTGGTCAACAAGGCCGATGGCGTAGATGATGGCATTCGAACCCTCCGCCATTTTAAGCAGATCGCGGAACTTCACCTGGCTGGCGTTGTCTCCGCCGTCGGTGACTACGATGAGCGCTTTTCTTTCCGCTGTGCCGCGGTTCAGATGCTTCAAGCCCGCAGCAACCGCGTCGTAGAGAGCGGTGTTACCGGCCGGCCACACCTTGGTGAGCGCAGCTCGCAGCTGTTTCGCATCGTCCGTGAACGGAACCGACGCAGGCAGCCCCAAGCTCACGTTCTGGTTGAAGTTCACCACGAACATCTGGTCGTGCGGATTGCTCGATTCGAGAAACGCGATGGAGGCCGCGATTACGCCGGGTCGCTTATGTCGCATGCTCCCGCTGTTATCCACCACTAATCCTACGGTTACGGGTATATCTTCAGGCTCAAACAGCGTGATCTGCTGCGGGCGCCCCGACTCAAACACCTTGAAGTCGCCGGCCGTGAGGCCCGTGACGACGTCGCCCGCGCGATTGGTGACCTTCACCGGCAAGACAACTAGTCCGACGTTGACAGAGATCTTGTATTCGCCTGGACTGTGGTCCTGATAGGCGCCGCCCTCCAGCGAGGAAATTGGCAGCATGAGGGAGGATACGGCGATCGCTACGAAGAATGCGGGAAAGCCGTTTTTGTAGCGGTTAGCGTTGAGTCTTGCCATCGTATCCCCCCGGCCGCCCTTTAGAGTCGCTTGGTTGCCCCGACTGGGTGGAAAATGAGTCCGGGGCAGTGAGACCTGGCGCTCGCGGAAAGCGCCAGGTCCCAAGGATCAAGTTTAGCTCGACCGCTTGGAGATGAGACGAAGCGAAGCGGCAATGCCCAAAGACAAAACGCCGATCAGACCGAAGAGAGGTAGTGAGCTCGCAGTCTTGGGTAATTGTTGCGGCTGTTCAGCAGGTGCCGGCGCGGGGGCTGGGGCCGGGGCCGGTGCGGGCTGCTCGGCTTGTGGCTGTTCCGGAGCCGGCGCTGGTTGCTCAGCCTCAGGAGCCGGTTGCTCGGGCGCAGGCGTCACTTCCTCGGGAGCCGGCGCGGCTGCTGCTGGGGGCGGCGGAGGCGGAGTGACTTCGGCTACAGTCGGCTGTGCCGCCGGCACCACCTTGAACTCCTGGCCGAAATTATCGCCCGGATAGAACCACTCCTTGATGGGTACTCCTTGGTCGGGGAGGTTACCGGCGTAGTTGTTTCCATCCTCTGTCTCCGAGAACTTGATGACGGTTTTACCTGTCGGCTGGAGACGGTAATCGGGAATGGCGAGGATGGTAGCGTAGACATGGTTCTCCCGTTCGTTAAGAATCTGGACGACGTGGCGATCGGTGGTATCCGCCAGCTTGAACACATAGGTGCCGGCGTCCAATTGGTGACCTGCCACCGACACCGGTCCACTGAAGGTCACAATGGTCTTCTTATCCCACTCGTCTGCCTTGGCATTTGTGGCTAAAGCACCGAGCATCGAAAAACAAAATACCACCACGAATAACCGTACGGCATTTCTCATCTTTCCTCCTTGCTTCAACGTAACAAGAATGGCTCCCGGGCCGGCAAAATGGCCCGTGCGGCCGCCGGTTGGGATTCGCGCCCCTTCACCACACTGCGGTGCGGCGGCTCATAACGGTGAAGGGCAGGCGACATGCCAAAACCGTCGGTCGGACGCTTTTTGCTTTGTTTCGAATGGGTTCAAGCGGGGAGCCGGCCCGGCGCGCGAGGCGGGAGGATGAGTAATGATTACACTGCGAAGCAAGAGTTACACATGACGGCCAGCATTGATGAGCACAATAACCCTGACGTGAGGAGAACAACTGCGGCAATTGGTGATAAGAAGTGAGGGTAGGTTGGCGGGGGGCTACATCCGTGCAGAGGCTAGCCGGCATCGATAGCTTAAGGGGTCAAAACGAGCGGACAACTTCAGTGGCGCAGGGTCAATACCCGCCCGCGCTGCTTTGATTCCCGGACTCTCGCAGGGTTTTCGCGACCGAGCCCCGCGCCGGGTGTTCCGTGACCAGCCTTCGCCTGCGATTCGCGCGGAGCAAAAAGGAGTCACAAACTAACCCGACGTGCGAACACGCTCGGTCGACCGCCATGTCGATAAAGAGACAGTGTTCGCGATTTCCAAGGAGAGTCTGCACATCAGCCGCGCGAGCATGACCGCTCCCTTTGCGAGCGCCACGAGCGAGACGGACACAAGAAACAAGATGGTTCCCACGGCCACCACAACCACGGAGCACAGGGCGATTTCCACTAAGAAATAAGTCACTCTCAGTTCTCCCATTCAATAGAAATAGAGACTCGCTCGATTACTGCCGCAGTGCTGCCCGGTTCGGCGAACGTGGTCGGCAAACGACCGGCCCGATCGAGCGTTCCCGGCCGATAAGGGCGATCAGGCTCCGCCGCAGTTGGCGGCGAGCCCTGAGAACTCGTGATTTTTCAGCGGTCACGGATATGCCCAGGATCTCCGCGGTTTCGCGCTCCGAGAATTCCTCCACGTACTGCAGGACGAACGCGCTGTAGAGCACCGGCCCGAGGGTCTGCAAAGCCTCTTTCAAGATCGTTTGCGTTTCCAGAGCAGCGCATTGGGCCTCGGGAGTTGGCTGCGTGTCCTCTATCTCCCGGCGAACTACTCCTCCTGCCTCATCGCCGACGGCGGTAGAATCGTGCCATGGCAGTTCGTGCTGCGAGCGTCGCTTGCGCAGCGTCATCAGCGCTTCGTTCACCGTGATCCGTACCAGCCAGGTGTAGAAGCGTGACTTTCCGTGAAAGCGTGCGAGGTTGCAATAAGCCTTCAAGGACGCCTCCTGAGTAACGTCCTCGGCATCTTCGTGGTTGCCGGTCATTCGAAGCGCCAGGCGATATAGATTATGGCGGTACTGATCGATCAAAGTTCCGAACGCGTCCCCGTTGCCGCGGCGAGCGGCGGCGACGAGTACCGCTTCATTCGTGAGGTGTGTGGCCATTGCGGATGATTCCTCCTTTAATCGAACTGTCAGACGCGGCGCATTCTTGATTCGAGAGCGCCAGACTTGATGATTTGCACCCCCTTTGCCCCACTCCCTTAAACCCACCATCCAGGAAAACTCCCTCGCGACCCAACCAAACCGGTCCAACCGGCAGCATCTAATGGGTGACGGTGACGCGGCACAACAACTTACCTAGTTCTTTCTTCCAGTTCGAAGACCCGCTCAGCGAAGTGCAATTGGATGACCAAAAGGGGGTGAGTCGTAACCCAAAGTACTCAAGGGAATTGCATGAAGACAGGGTAAAAGGAAATGCGCCAGCATCAGGTAAAAATCTCGCATGGGGTCGATGAGTGCCGGGCCGCGAAACCGCGAGAAGGGGTTTGACGTGGTTCATCGCTTGAGAATAAGATAGGCCTGATTACGAGCAACGAACTCGCTTGGGGGTGGAAACGATGCCAACCTACGCGTACCGCTGCAATGAATGCAACAAGAAGTTCGACTTAGTGATGACGGTCTCCGAACACGACAAAGCCAAGGTTCTGTGCCCGAAGTGCAGCAGCAAGAAAGTCGAGCAGAGACCGGCCGCGTTTTTCGCCGTCAGCGCCAAGAAGAGCTAGGAGACAGGAGTCAGAAGTCGGAAGTTAGAATGAAGATGATCTGCTGTCGATTATTCGGTTCTCCATTCTGATTTCCGTCTTCAGGTCAGAATGAAGAACCGTACGCTGTGGTTGTGACGTTCTTCATGTGGGCGCCTGACGGGTGTTTCTGCCTCCAAGCCTGAATGAAGATGGTCCGGTACTACGCTCTTCATTCTGTCTCCTGACTCCTGTCGTCTTACTCGTGTCTTTCCGACTCGTCTTTGTGAGCGAAGAATGTCTCCCGCCCGTGCCAATCCACGCCCTCTTTTTCTCCACCATGCAGAGCAACTGCTGACCCTTGCCGGCCCTCCGGTGCCGCGGCGCCGCGCCGACCTGGATAACCTGGGAATCGTCCATAACGGTGCCCTGCTGATGGCGGAGGGCAAGATCGTCGCCGTCGGTTCCACACGTGACCTTCGCGGCGAGGCCCAAAGGCGAAAGGCGCGAGCGATCGACTGCAGCGGCCAAGTGGTGATGCCGGGCTTCGTGGATTCGCACACCCACTTGGTGTTTGCAGGCAGCCGGGTTGACGACTACGACCAGCGCCTGCGCGGACGCACCTACGAGGAGATCGCTGCTGCGGGCGGTGGCATCGCATCATCCGCGCGACTTTTGCGAGATGCATCGCCACGCGCCCTCATTGCCCAGGCTTCGACGGTCCTACGGCAGATGGCTGCGCATGGCACCACCACCGTCGAGGTGAAGAGCGGCTATGGGCTCGACGTGGTCAACGAAATCAAGACTCTCAGGGTGATTCGCAGCCTCCAAAAGGTCTCGCCGCTCGACCTCGTTCCTACGCTTCTCGCGGCTCACGCCCTTCCCCCGGAATACCGAGGGCAAGGCGGAGGCGCTGGTGCCTACATCGACCTGGTCTGCGAGCGCCTGATCCCCGAGGCAGCCCGGCACCACCTCGCCGAATTCGTGGACTGTTTCTGTGAGACCATCGCCTTCAGCCTCGACGACTGCCGGCGTGTCCTCACCACGGGGCAGAAGGCCGGCTTGGTGCCACGGATCCATGCCGAGCAACTAAGCGCTACCGGGGCCGCGCGGCTGGCAGTGGAACTCAACGCGGCCTCCGCCGATCATCTCGACCATCTCACGACGCGGGACCTCCGCACTCTCGCGCAATCGAACGTTGCCGCCAGCCTGGTGCCCGGTGCCAATTTCCATCTTGGCTTAAGGAAGTACCCTCGCGGCCGCCAGTTGATCAAGGCAGGTGCCGTCGTCGTCCTGGCCACCGATTTCAATCCTGGCACCAGCCCCACCCTCAATATGCAGTTTGTGCTGGCGCTAGCCTGCGATGCCATGCGATTCACGCCCGCCGAAGCGATTTCCGCTGCCACGATCAACGCTGCTTATTCCGTGAGGCGGCACCACCTGTGCGGCTCGCTTGAACCCGGCAAGCAAGCGGACGTCGCCGTAATGGCGGTGGACGACTACCGCAAGATTCCCTACTATTTCGGCGTCAACCACTGCGTGATAGCCATCAAACGCGGACGAGTCATCTCACCGCGCACGGTGACCCGCATCACAGACTTCCCGTGAGCAAGGGCGGAGAGTGACGGCAGGAGGGTCATTTATGTTGACTCTAGTTGCCGTCGGCTTGTTCTTCGCTGTGGCGGCTATTGCCGTCACGATCGTGGCGCTGAGGGCGGTTGCCGTTGGCCGGTTCTATCTGAAGTTCCGCGGCAAGCGGCTAGTGACCTGTCCGGAAACCCATGAGACCGCGGCGGTGGAGGTTGACGCCAAGGGTTTGGCCAAAGAGATCGCGTGGAATGGCGCTGCCTCGCCTCGAAGCCAACTGGCGCAAACCAAACTGGGGTTGCGTCTGAGCGAGTGCACCCGGTGGCCGGAACGCGGGGATTGTCCGCAGGACTGCCTGCACCAGATTGAGGCGGCGCCGGAGCAATGTCTGGTGCGGCACATCGCGGATCAGTGGTATGCGGAGCGGCCTTGCGTCTTCTGCCGGAGGCCGATTCGTGAGATCGATTGGCTGGAACAGAGACCGGCCTTGCTGACCCCGGACCGGAAAACGGTGGAGTGGAATCAGATTCCACCCGAGAAGCTGCCGGAAGTGTTCCAGACCTACTTGCCGGTTTGCTGGAGCTGTCACGTCGCCGAGAAGTTCAGGCGCGAGCACACTGATCTGGTGGTCGACCGCGAATGGGAGAGAGGCGCCGACGGATCCTACCAGCCGCACACTGGGACCAGATTATAGGGAACAGGCGGCACGAAAACAGGATTCCATCTACCATCTCCTGTCTCCCCTTTTCGCCTCCTGGTTCCCGTACCGTCTACACTCCTGCCCGGTCTTTATCTTCTGATAACTCAACGTCAGGCCGAGGTCAATCCCCCCTTGACTTCTGCGCCGGCGCGTGCTAGTTATAGATACGTTAACCCGCTCGGGGAGGGTGATCCGATGAATACTTTACGGATACGAGTTGGCTTACTCGCATGGTGCCTGTTTGCCACGTCGACATTGATGGCGCAGCAGGTTGCGTTGGAGGCGGATTCCACCGCGGATGGCACGGTACCGACGGTGAGGAACGCGCCGCGGTTATTGAAGTTCAGCGGAATGCTCACCGATGACGCCGGCAAGCCATTGAAGGGCGCGGTGCAGGTGACCTTCTCGCTCTACCAGGATCAAGAGGGCGGAATGCCACTGTGGCAGGAAGTCCAGACGGTGCGCCTCGACAGCCTGGGACGGTACAGCGTGTTGTTGGGGGCCACCGAAAGCTCAGGGCTGCCGCTGGAGCCCTTCGCGTCCGGCGATGCGCACTGGCTGGGCATGCAGGTGCAAGGGCAGCCGGAGCGTCCCCGCACGCTGCTGGTGAGCGTCCCTTACGCGATGCGGGCTGAGGAAGCCGACACGCTAGGGGGCAGACCGGCAACGGACTTCGTCCTGCTCACCGATTTATCGGACCAGGTACGGCAACTCATCGAAAGCGGCGCAGGGGCTGCGGCTTCGTTCGCAGCATCGAGTTCCTTAGGCGTAAACGGCGTGTCAAGTTCGCCCAGCCCTGCAAATTCGTCGGGCGCTTCAGCCCTGCCCAATTCTTCGCCATCGTCGGCCCTTGCGGATCATCCCAAGACCGCCAATGGCAGTTCCCCGAGCTCAGCGAGCGCGACGGAGAACGCGGGGAACTGGCGCGAGGATTTCGGGACCGCACAGCTTCATAGCGGGGTGGTTGAAGTCGCGCTGCTCCCGTCCTTTCTGGATGCGGTTGACATCCGGCAAGGCTACCTTGTTTTCCTTACCCCGGACGGAGACTCGCGCGGTCTCTACGTGGCGCAGAAGGCCGCCGACGGCTTTGAGGTGCGCGAGCATGGGGGAGGGAAGTCGAACATCAGTTTCGATTATCGCCTCGTGGCGCGGCCGCGAAGTGCACAAACGGCGGCTCAACCGAAGTAGCACGAAGTCTGAATTGAGCCTTTATTTCGATAGATGAGCGATGCCATCGCGTCCGTGACTTCAATTCCGTAGATCGAAGCGCAGAGACGCGGGGCGACATCAGGGAGATCCGCCGGGGTCGATGACTGAACGAAATAGTGTTCGGCCCCGGCCGTTTCATCTTCAGAACTCATACCGCAGCGCAAACTGCATGATTCGCGGGTTGGTGAGCAGATTGGTATAGTTGCCAAACGTGGAAGAGATGTCGATCTCGGGGACCTGGGATTGCACGTCGAAGCGGTTCCAATTGGGAATGTTGAACACTTCCCAACGGAACTGCAGTGACTGTTTTTCGTTCCACCGCATTTTCCAGCGCTTGGCCAGCCCGCCATCGAGGCCGACGGTTCCATCGCCGCGAACCGGATTGCGAATTCCCGAGGACCCGGGCAGGTCGAACATGAAACTGTTAATCGCGGCGGGACCTTGGGCGAACATGTTGACGGTTCCGTCGCCGTTCTTGGTGGTTCGCATCTGGGGCGCCGGGCCTAGCAGTGTCGCTTGTCCGCCCAGTTGCCAGTTGGTGGGCCACTCGTAGCCGTTGGCGATGTTCACCGGGAAGCCGCTGGTAATCCGGAACAGCCCCGACAACTGCCAGCCTCCAATGAGCGCCTCGACCAGACCGTGGGCGCCGCTGCCAAAAGCGCGCCCCTGGCCGAAGGGCATCTCCCAGATCCAGTTGGCATTCACCTGGTGGGTGGCGTCGAAATCGGAGACGGCGCGGAGCTGCTTGTGGTTCCAGGCGTTAATGATCTGGCCGCCGAGCCCGCTCCAGGGACCGATGCGCGCCGCGTCGGAAGAGAGGTCGATCGACTTGGACAGCGTGTAGTTGAAATCAAACTGCAAGCCGCGACTGAAGCGCCGTCGCAGGGTTGCCTCAAGGGCGTGATAGTCGGAATTGGAGATGGTCCGCCACGAGTAGAGGGAAGAGTACTGGGCGTCGTAGTAGGCGAAGGGGCCGTAGATGCTGCACCCGTTGGGGCACTGGATCCCCGGCAGATCGAGATCAAACAGGGCCGAAGTCTCATTGTGCAGGTTGCTGTGGAAGATGTCATAGGCTGCCTGGAGGCTATTGCACACGGCTACCGTGGTTCCGCAATCGTTAAAGCTGGCGCCGGCCAAGGCGGGGAACAGGTCCTGCCAGTAGGCCGCCGATTTGCCGACCATTTGCGGCGTAATCGCCGAGACCGGCACGCCCTGGTTACCCAGTCGAGCCAGTTGCGCCGCCGCCGTGTAGTAATCGATGCCCGACTGCTTGTCGACCAGATTCAGCGGCTGGGCCAGGTCCTCCTGGCTCAGCAGGCGGTGACCGAGGTGGCCCACGTAACCAGTCTCCAGGGTCATGCTGGGAGAAAGCTCACGCGTCACCGTAAAGTTCAGCATGTAGTCGTAGGGTGTCCGCAGCGTATCATCCATGCCCCAGGCGATGGCGAATCCACCGTTGTCGAGACTGGCGGGCGGGCTCACCGGGAATTGCCCCGCCGGCGCCGGGATCAGGATGTTTCCGCCCGGCGTATTGGCCGCGGCGCAGCCGGCGGCGGGAATCACGTGGATACTGGTGAGGCGCGGAGCGCAGTCCTCGGTCTGGATGCTGGCCGGGTTGGTGAGCGTGCTCGAAAGGCCGAAAGACCCGTTGCTGTCGAAGGTGTTGAGGATGTTCATGCCAAAGTGGTCGTAGGCTACACCGAAGCCGGCGCGAATCGAGGTCTGGTTACCATTGCCGAAAAGCTTCTGCCAGAACCCCGATTGGGGGTGGGGCGCGTAGGCGAAGGAGAGGCGTGGCGCGAAGTTATGGTAGTCGGTCTGGTAGAGGCCGGGGGCATTGTTGGCAGGGCCCCCGAGGCCGAAAGCAATGCTCTGAAGTTGGTTGTTGGCGACGCCCGTGGCTCCGTCCGTGCCGCGCTGGTTGAACCACTGCCCGAGGCTGAAGCCAGGGTGCACCTGGTAACCGCTCACTTCCCAGGGCGGGCTGGCGATCTCCCAACGTGCTCCGTACGTAACCGTCAAGCCGGGCTTCACCCGATAGGAGTCCTGTCCGTAGAACTCATACTCGCGATCGTCGAAGTGACGCGGGATGGGCGCCCCCTGAGGCAGCACTTGGCCCTGCTTGGTGTAGTTGTAGGTGGCGTCATCCTCGGTCACCATGCCCAGAACTGCGATCATGGGAAAGTCGTAGGAATTGGTGAAGCTCGAGTCAACCGCCGGAAGCCCGTTCGCCGCCGGGTCGAAGTAGGTGCCCGTGTTGGCGATCCCCGAGGGGTTGAGCCAGGAAGCGTTGGTCTGGCCATCGCTGAAGGAGTTCTCCAGGCTGTGGCGCGGGTTGCTGATGAAGCGCGTCGCGACTCCAAATTGCAGCGTGTGCGTGCCGCGACTCCAGGAAAGATCATCACCAATATCATTGATCGGGAGAGTGAAACCGTGGCTGCGGGTGATCCCCTGGTCGAGGCCGCGAAAGAGGATCCAGGGCTGGGTGGAATCGCCGAGCTCATTCACGCTCTGCCGCGTCAATCCCCAGTGCAGCGTGTTCACCTTGGTGGCGCCCAGGTTTGAGGTCAGGCCGAGCACGAACCCCTTGCTGAAGTTTTCTTGCGTTACCTCGGGCTGAAGCCCGGGCAAAAAAGCGGGCGTCAACACATCCACGTCGTTCATCAGGTTGCCGCGCCAGAAAAGGTTCTGCGTGCCGTTGGAATTCAGGTGATAGTCGAGACGAGCGATGTAGGTGTAGAAGTTGTTGTTCACCGGAGCGGCAAAGCG
>Ga0335078_10019676_pt1 | contig 10034 bp, 10 predicted proteins | sample Lox_Sample_32_FD_206711 | JGI IMG/M metagenome (GOLD analysis project Ga0335078, IMG submission 206711) | Soil microbial communities from Loxahatchee National Wildlife Refuge, Florida, United States - Lox_Sample_3.2 | ecosystem: Environmental > Terrestrial > Soil > Wetlands | place: USA...
TCGCGGCGACACTCACGCGCGGCGCCGAATGGGCGGCTTCGGGCGGTGTGCGCTGATTCGCACAGTCCGTAACGGCCACCCGCCGTTCAGACTGTTAAGATATCTTCGGAGGACTCGATGAGGCTACTGATCGGTTTGTGTGCAGTATCGATGACGCTGGCTCTCCCCACGTTCGCGCAGCAGCGAAGCGGTGAGAAACATGGAGGTGGCAAGCCTGAGGTGGGTGGCGGATACGTTCCCAAGCGTGGACCTGCTCCCGTTAAGGCGGCGTCGCATGCCGCGCCGCATGCCGCGCCCGCGGCCGAGCACCCCAACTACGCCGAGAAAGCGGGACATCCGGAGGCTCCCCATGTCCACACCAACGGCCAGTGGGTCGGACACGATACCGGCAAAGATGATGCGCATTACCATCTCGACCATCCATGGGAACACGGCCGCTTCACCGGCGGCATCGGCAAAGGCCATATCTGGCACCTGGGAGGCGGCGGTCCGGGACGCTTCTGGTTCGGTGGATTCTTCTTCAGCGTGGCTCCCTTTGACGTTGGTTTCTGCACTGGCTGGCTCTGGGATAGCGACCAGATCGTAATCTACGACGACCCGGATCACGTGGGTTGGTACTTAGCCTATAACCCGCGGCTCGGCACCTACGTTCACGTAATGTATCTGGGCACCAGCTAGCCCCAGCACCCAGCACCCTGCTCGGTCGTGGGTGTGGCAGCGCAGCGTCGCCCAATGGGTGCGCAGAGTAGCGCACCACTGCGCCGCTTCGCGCAGCCACGCACCATGACGCTCCGTAATTTCGCGCACAACTGGGTGAATTGAGGCGGTGGAACCGTAAATGCAACGGCCTTCGCGCATTTCAAGTCTGAACGGAGGCGCGCCTCATGGTTCAACCGTCCACCTACGATCTGCTCCGTAAGCACGGAGTCGATCGCAGATCCTTCCTCAAGTTTTGCACAACAACCGCCGCCAGCCTGGGACTGGCTCCCGCCTTGGTCCCGCAAGTGGTCGCGGCCATGGAAAACAAACCCCGCATTCCGGTCATCTGGCTTCACGGGCTGGAGTGCACCTGTTGCAGCGAGTCATTCATCCGGTCGTCGCACCCCATCGCTCAGGACGTGGTCCTGAACATGATCTCGCTGGACTATGACGACACGCTCCAGGCCGCGGCCGGATTCCAGTGCGAGCAGATCCGCAAGCGGATCATGAAGGAGTACAAAGGCCGCTACATTCTGGCCGTCGAGGGCAACGCGCCCACGCGCGACGGCGGCGTCTATTGCACGGTCGGGGGCGAGACGTTCCTCGATATTCTGCGCGAAACCGCGGAAGACGCCAAGGCCGTGGTGGCCTGGGGGTCCTGCGCATCCAACGGTTGCGTGCAGGCGGCCAGGCCGAATCCTACCGGCGCCAAGCCCGTTCACGAGTTGATCTCGCATCAAACCGTCATCAACGTGCCGGGCTGCCCCCCGATCGCCGAGGTGATGACCGGCGTCCTCACTTACATCCTGACTTTCGACGGGCTGCCCGAACTCGACCGGTTTGGCCGGCCCAAGATGTTCTACGGCCAGCGCATCCACGACAAGTGTTACCGGCGTCCGTTCTTCGACGCTGGCCAGTTCGTGGAGGCCTGGGACGACGATGGGGCGCGCAAGGGCTGGTGTCTCTACAAAATGGGGTGCCGCGGGCCGACCACTTATAACTCGTGCTCCACGGTGCGGTGGAACGATGGGGTGTCTTTCCCCATCGGGTCCGGCCATGGATGCATCGGCTGCAGCGAAGTGAATTTCTGGGACAACGGGCCCTTTTACGCGCGCCTCGCTGCGGTTCCGCTGCCCGGCATCGACTCCACGCCGGACGCCATCGGCAAGACGCTGCTCACGGTCACGGCCATTGGCGCCGGGGCCCACGCGCTGTCCTACGCGGCGCGTCGACTGGGCAAGCATGAGACGCCGTCGCAAGACGCCGGCGGGAAGGAATAAGGCGGCAATATGGTGAAACGTGTCGTAGTCGATCCCATTACTCGGATTGAAGGTCACCTGCGCGTCGAGGCCATGCTCAACGACCGCAATGTGATCGAGAACGCCATCTCTTCGGGCACCATGTGGCGGGGGATCGAGGTGATCCTCGAAGGGCGCGATCCGCGCGACGCATGGGCTTTCTGCGAGCGCATCTGCGGCGTCTGCACCACGGTCCACGCGCTGGCCAGCGTGCGCGCCGTGGAGAACGCGCTGCAGATCAAAGCGCCGCCGAACGCCGACATCATTCGCAACATCATGTTCCTCACCCAAATGGTGCAGGACCATGTGATCCACTTCTACCATCTGCACGCGCTGGATTGGGTGGATGTGGTGTCCGCGCTCAAAGCCGATGCGGCGGCCACATCGGCTCTGGCCCAAAAAGTCTCGCCATCCTGGCCGAAGTCGTCGGTAGGCTACTTCCGCGATATCCAGGGCACGGTGAAGAAGTTCGTCGAGTCCGGGCAGCTTGGCATATTTCAAAATGCCTATTGGGGACATCCCGCTTACAAGCTGCCGCCGGAAGCCAACCTGATGGCGGTGACCCACTACCTGGAGGCCCTGCGCTGGCAGAAGGAGATCATCAAGATTCACACCATCTTCGGCGGCAAGAACCCACACCCGAATTACCTGGTGGGCGGCGTGCCGTCGGCGATCTCACTGCAAGGCGACAACGCGCTCAACGTGGAGCGGTTGAACCACGTGCGCGACCTGATCGACCAGGCTGCCGTCATTGTCGAGCAGCTCTACATTCCGGACCTCCTGGCGGTGGCCTCATTCTATCCCGAGTGGACGAAGATCGGCGGCGGGCTGGGCAACTATCTTGTTTACGGCGACCTGCCGCAGAACGGAATCTCCGACGTCAGCCGCTTCCGTTTCCCTAGGGGCGCAATTATCGGCAAGGACCTCTCCCATGTCCAGGAAGTGGACCCCGGCAACTCGGGCCAGATCCTCGAGGAGGTGTCGCACTCCTGGTACAAGTACCCGAACGGCAAGAAGGCGCTCCATCCGTTCGACGGGATTACCGATCCGGACTACACCGGTCCGAAGCCTCCGTTCAAACAGCTTGACGAGAACGGGACCTACTCCTGGCTGAAAGCGCCGCGCTGGAACGGCAACGCCATGGAGGTAGGACCTTTGGCGCGCATGCTGGTGGGGTTCGCCAGCGGCAAGCCGGAGTTCAAAGAAGTAGTGGTTGGGGCATTGACCAAGCTCAACGTTCCGGCAGCGGCCTTGTTCTCCACGCTGGGACGGACCGCCGCCCGGGGGTTGGAGTCGCAATTGGCGGCGCGCTGGCTCAGGGAAGAGTACGACCACCTGATCGCCAATCTGAAGGCGGGCGACTCGGCCACGGCCGATACCAGCCGCTGGGAGCCGTCGTCATGGCCTGTGGACGCGCAAGGCTACGGGTTCACCGAAGCTCCGCGCGGCGCGCTGTGCCACTGGATCAAGATCCACGACAAAAAAATCGCCAACTACCAGATTGTGGTGCCGTCCACCTGGAACGCGTCGCCCAAGGACGACAAGGGCCAGCCGGGCGCATACGAGGCGGCGCTGATCGGAACGCCTATGGCGGACCCGCAGCGGCCGGTGGAGATCCTGCGGACCATTCACTCGTTCGATCCCTGTCTGGCGTGCGCCTCACACGTGATCGGGCCGGACGGCGAAAGTCTCGCCGAGATAGTGGTGCGATAGGAGGCGGGCATGACGACAATAGGTCCTTTGACGCTCGGCCGGGCGGAAGCGCGCTACGGCCGGCGCTATGTGTGGCAGTTGCCGGTGAGGCTCGCGCATTGGGCCACGGCGGTGTCGCTATTCGTGCTTTTCTTCAGCGGTTTGTACATCGCCAAGCCGATTCTCGCGCCCGCCGGCGAGCCGTATCGCAACTTCGTCATGGGCACGGTGCGGAAGATCCATTTCGCCTTCGCATTCGTGTTCCTGACGAGTTTCCTGGTCCGCATCTACTGCTTTTGGATGGGGAACAACTACGCTCGCTCGGGCTTTCCGTTCGTGTGGAGGCGGGAATGGTGGGAGGACTTGGCGCGGCAGGCGCTGCGATACCTGCGGCTGGAGCGGGGTCACGTCCACCTGGGGCACAACGCCCTGGCGGGAGCCACCTACACTGTGCTGGTCATCTTCCAGGGTTGGGCGCAAATCCTGACCGGGTTCGCCATGTATTCGGAATCGAACCCCGGCGGCTTTTGGGACCGCTTGACCGGGTGGGTCATTCCGCTCTGCGGCGGGGCCTTCCGGGTGCACATGTGGCACCACCTGTTCGCCTGGGGATTCATGGTGTTCGCGCTGTTGCATATCTACGTCGTGCTGTTCGATTCCCACCAGTTCAAGAACGGGCTGATCAGCGCGATCGTATCCGGATTCAAGTTTTACGAAGAGGGAGATCTGGACCACGACACCTGGCTCAGTTGAGACAGTCGCGCCCGTGGTTGTGCTGGGAATCGGGAATTCGCTGCTGGGCGACGACGGCGCCGGGCTGGAGTTGCTGGAGGGCCTGCGCGCCGCCGGCGACTGCAGCGCCGCCATCGAGTGGGTCGACGGCGGTACACTGGGGTTGGCGCTGCTTGGCGTTTTGGAAGCGCGGAGGGCTCTCCTCATTCTGGATGCCGTTCAAATGGGTTCACCACCGGGAACGATTCATGTGCTCGGCCGCGAGGAGTTGATGAAACTCCGCAGCGGCGCGACGGCTCACGAAACCGGCGCGATCCAGTTGCTCAACGCGGCGGCGCTGGTGGGCGATTTGCCCGGCCAGTTCGCGGTGGTCGGCATCGAGCCGGCGGTGTTGCGAACTGGTATCGGATTGTCGGATGGGGTGCGCGCGGCATTGCCGCTCGCGGTCGAACGCGCCAAATCGATTCTCGACGAGTTCTTATTATGTGTCTAGCGATTCCGGGACAAATCGTCGATGCCGAAGAGATCGACGGCAATCGTGTGGGCCGTGTGCGTTTTGGCGGCATCACGCGGCAGGCTTTTCTGGACTTCGTGCCCGAAGCGCAACCCGGCGATTACGTCATCGTGCACGTGGGCTTCGCCATCAGCAAGGTGGATGAGGAAGAGGCCCGGCAGACCTACGCGTACCTCGCCCAGGCGGGACTGCTCGACGAAGAGGAGTTCGCGCCTTGAGGTACATCGACGAGTACCGCGACGCCAAGGTCGCCGAGAGCCTGACGCGGCGCATCGCCTCTCGCGCCACCCGGCCGTGGGTGCTGATGGAGATCTGCGGCGGGCAGACCCACACCATCATGCGCTACGGCTTGGACGAACTGCTGCCGCCCGAAGTCGAACTAGTTCACGGTCCCGGGTGTCCGGTTTGCGTGACGCCCATCGAGGTGATCGATAAGGCCATTGCCATCGCCGGCATGCCGGGCGTGATCTTCGTGTCGTACGGCGACATGCTGCGCGTGCCGGGATCGCGTTCGGACCTGTTCGAAGTGAAGGCATCCGGCGGCGATGTGCGCGTCGCGTATTCGCCGATGGAGGCGCTCAAAATCGCGCGCGCCAATCCCGGCCGCAAGGTGGTGTTCTTCGGGGTGGGGTTCGAGACCACTGCCCCGGCCAACGCCATGCCAGTATGGCAGGCGCGGCGCGAGGGGCTGACGAACTTTTCGCTGCTGGCGTCGCACGTGCTGGTCCCGCCCGCGATTCGCCTGCTGTTGCAGCAGCCCGCGAACCGGGTGCAGGGCTTCATCGCGCCGGGGCATGTTTGCACCGTGATGGGATATCGCGAGTACGAAGAGCTGGCCGCGGAATTCCACGTGCCTTTCGTAGTGGGCGGATTCGAGCCGGTGGACCTGCTGGAAGCCATCGCCATGCTGGTCGAGCAGCTCGAAGAAGGGCGCGCTGAGACCGAGAATCAATACTCGCGCAGCGTGACTCGCGAAGGAAACGCGGCCGCGCGCAGGATCATGTTCGAGGTGTTCGAGCCCGGCGACCGCAAGTGGCGCGGCATCGGGCCGATTCCCATGAGCGGCTATCGCATTCGCGAGGAGTTCGCGCAGTTCGATGCGGAGCGGGTGTTCGACGTCGCCACCGTGACGGCCGAAGAGCCGCCCGAATGCATCGCGGCCGCCGTGCTGCAGGGGCTGAAAAAGCCCCACGATTGCCCGGCGTTCGGCGAATCCTGCACGCCGGAGCGGCCGCTCGGCGCGCCCATGGTGTCGAGCGAGGGCGCCTGCGCCGCTTATTACCGCTACCGGCGGAACCCTCTCGTGAAGGTCAGCGATGTTCATTTGTCCCCTGCCGATCAACAGGCGCGATAAGGTCCTGCTGGGGCACGGCAGCGGCGGGAAACTCAGCGCCGAATTGCTGCGCGATGTCTTCCTGCCGGCGTTCTCGAATCCCGCGCTGTGCCGCATGGACGATCAGGCCATCGTGGAAGCCGCCGGCGCGCGGCTGGCATTCACCACCGATTCCTACGTGGTGAAGCCGCTCTTCTTTCCCGGTGGCGATATCGGTTCGCTGGCCGTGCACGGCACCATCAACGATCTGGCGGTAGGCGGCGCCGATCCGGTGTGCCTGAGCGCGGCTTTCATCCTGGAGGAAGGCCTGCCGATGGAAACGTTGCGCGCCGTCGCGCAATCCATGGGCGCGGCGGCCCAGCGCGCGGGCATACCGATCGTGACGGGCGATACGAAGGTAGTGGACAAGGGCAGCGGCGACGGCCTTTTCATTAATACCACCGGGATCGGCATCGTGCGGCCCGGCATCAGCCTTTCTGCGAACCAGGCCCGGCCCGGAGACCGGGTGCTGCTGAGCGGCTACATCGGCGACCACGGGATCGCCATCCTGGCGCAGCGCGAAGGGCTGGAGTTCGAAACCCGCATCCAGAGCGACTCGGCTCCGCTGCACGGGTTGATCGGCGCGATGCTGGCGGCGTCGCCGGTGGGCGGCATCCGGTGCATGCGCGACCCGACGCGCGGCGGCCTCTCCAGCACGTTGAACGAGATCGCCGGGCAATCCGGGGTCGGCATCGCTCTTCAGGAAAGTTCGATTCCGATTCGGGAGGAAGTGCGCGGCGCGTGCGAGATGCTCGGCCTCGATCCGCTCTACGTGGCGAATGAAGGCAAGGTGGTGGCGATCGTCGATTTGGCCTTCGCGGAGGCCGTGCTGGCAGCCATGCGCGCCCATCCGCTGGGCGCCGAGGCGCGCATCGTGGGCGCGGTCACGGATCGCAACCCGGGCCTGGTCACCATGCGGACGGCGCTGGGGACCACGCGCATCGTGGACATGCTGGCGGGCGATCAGCTACCGAGGATTTGTTGAGTGCGCGGGCCCCGGCCCTTCGAAATCCGACTCACCCCCGCCGAGCAATCCCTCAATGAACCCCTTCTCGAGCGGCCAACTCCCCAGCACCCGCACGCCGAGATGGTTGAACGTCCCCGAAGTCAGGACGCCGCTCAGATCGCGGGGATTCGGCGTCTGGTGCTCGCGCGCGATCATCTCGCGCAGCATGGCCGTGATGGCCTGAAGCTGCGCGGCCAGCGCGGCGGCCTGCTGCTCCGACCGGCACTCGACGTTGAGCCGGGCCTCGAACCGGCCGCCCGACGGCGCCATCGCAATGCTGACGTCGTCGGCTTCCTCCATGGTGTGCGCGAACATACGAGTGCCGGGCGGCAAATCGCCGCCGGTCTTCAGCAGCGCGGGCGGGATCGAGATCCACACCGGCGCGTCCGGCAACTCCAGTTCGCGCCGCCGCGCGGCGGTGGACTGCAGATCGGTGGCGGCCGATTCGTCCGGACCGACTGCCAGGCCCATCAGGTTCGGCCGCAAGGGGAAGAACGAGATCTTGCGCTCGGGCGTGCTTCCGCTCATGCGGCAGAAGGCGTCGCGGCAGGTCCCGCCTTGCTCGCGCGCATAGGAGGCCAGGCTGTTCCAATCGAACCGCCCCTTCGCCACCAGGTACTTGGCGTGCGGCGTGAAGCAGGCCAGCACGGCATCCAGATCGCGCGTGTAATCGAACTCGGTCTTCATCACGAAGACCTTGTACTCTGGTTCCTCGGCCACCTTGGACCCCGCCAGCATCTGTAGCACGCCGGCCTTGCGCAGCGCCCCGAAATCGATGTAGAAAACCACGGAATCCCGCGTGGGGAGGCGCTGCAGCCAGTCGGCCGTGGTCCGCAGCGCGTGGTAGCGCAGCCGCGCCACGCCCCAGACCGTCACTCCGCAGAGCGAAGCGATGGTGATGATGAGCAGCGCGGCCCTTTTCTTGTAGTTCACGAGAGCAGTATCACACAGCCGCGGCGGTTTGGGCGAGCCGGGCTTCCTTCCAAAGCTCGAGATACGGGCGAAGCTGGCGCATCATGCCGCGGAAATCGTCGAGGGTCAGCGATTGGGCGCCGTCGCTGACAGCCTTTTCCGGATTGGGATGCACTTCCACGATCAGCCCGTCCGCCCCGATGGCGACGCCGGCGCGCGCCAGGGCCGGCACCAGGCTGCGCTTGCCCGCGGCGTGGCTGGGATCCAGAATCACCGGCAGGTGCGTCAGCTCGTTCAAAACGGGGACGGCCGAGATATCGTAGGTGTTGCGCGTGGCGGTTTCGAAGGTGCGGATGCCGCGTTCGCACAGCAACACGTGTGGATTGCCGTGCGCCACAATGTACTCGGCGGACATCAGCAGTTCCTTGATGGTGGAGCTCATGCCGCGCTTCAGCAGCACCGCGCGTCCGCAGCCCCCCAGCGATTTCAGCAGCGCGAAGTTCTGCATGTTGCGCGCGCCCACCTGCATCACGTCGGCGTACTCGGCCACCATGCCGACGTCGCTGTCGCTCATCACTTCGGTGACGATGTCCAGCCCGGTGGCCTGCTTGGCCTTGCGCAGCAGCTTCAGTCCTTCCAGTTCCATGCCCTGGAAATCGTAGGGCGAAGTGCGCGGCTTGAACGCGCCCCCGCGCAACATGCGCGCGCCCGCGGCCGCCACGCCTTCGGCGGTCTGCATGATCTGACGCTCGGATTCCACCGAGCAAGGCCCGGCCATTACGATAAACTCGTCGCCGCCTATCTCCACACCGTTCACGCGCAAGCGCGTGCGCTCGGGCTTGAACTCGCGGCTGACAAACTTGTATGGCGCCGAAATGCGCACCGCGCGTTCCACTCCGGGAGTGGCTTCGAGCGATTCCAGGCAGGCGGTGACGTCGCCGACGCCCACCACGCCAATCACCACGCGCTCCTCCCCTTCGATGGAATGGACTTTGTATCCGAACTCTTCAATTCGCTCGCAAACATGCTTGATTTCGTCGCGCGTGGCATGCGGCCGCATCGAGATGATCATGGCTGTTGGCTCCTCATCTGCAAAATGGTTGCACAATAAAAAACCCACTCTCGCGAGTGGGTTGGCTTCGAGAAAACCGGAGATGCCTCAATCCAACGCCACTCTACCGATTCCGGCTGAACCAGAATCGGAAACTAAACGAGCTGGCGGGAAATGACATCGTAAAACAAGAGTATAGGGCAAGTGGCGAGGGGATGGCAAGGCCGGTCGATGCCGCTGGTCCTTACGCCGCGATCTCGCGCAGCACTTCAGGGTGCAGTTCCGCGACGCGGGGACGCCGCGCCCTTGCTCCCACTGCTCATGTGTCCGTTGAGACACGTCCAGAAGGGCCGCGAACTGAGCCTGTGGCAGTCCGGAGGCGAGCCGCGCCCGCGCAATTGGCGAGCGGGGCTCCAGCGCGGTACGCTTACCGCGCCCAGCCTTGATTTCGCTCACGCCGTTTCCTGTATTTGTCGTCACCGAGGTAATTGGCGCGGAGTTCACCTACTCGGTGATGGACTCGCCGCGCGGATGCGTCTCCGTCTCCGGCCGGCCTGGTCTGGGGCTCTCCCCGACGCGCCGCAGATCGTCGGCCAGAATCACCGCTTCGGCCAGGTCGCGCATGGGACGCCGCAGCCGCCGGCTCTCGTTGCGCAAGCGCAGGTAAGCTTCTTCCTCGGTGAGGTTGTATTTTTGTTGCAGGATACCCTTGGCGCGCTCCACCAGCTTGCGCGCCTCCAGGGTGCGCTTCATCTCCA
>Ga0335078_10019677_pt1 | contig 10034 bp, 5 predicted proteins | sample Lox_Sample_32_FD_206711 | JGI IMG/M metagenome (GOLD analysis project Ga0335078, IMG submission 206711) | Soil microbial communities from Loxahatchee National Wildlife Refuge, Florida, United States - Lox_Sample_3.2 | ecosystem: Environmental > Terrestrial > Soil > Wetlands | place: USA: Florida...
CGGCCGATGAGGATCCCATTGATCCCACCGCCGAGGAGCCCGCCCGCGCCCAGCGTCAGGACGAGCGCAATCCCGCCCGGGAGACCCGCGCCGAGGAGCTTCGCGAGCACGACTCCGCAGAATGCGGCGACTGCGCCGACCGACAGGTCGAAACCTCCGGAGATCAGTACGAAAGTCATTCCCATGGCGGCGACCCAGGTGATGGCGCTGCTCGTGAGCAGATTCTGAAGGTTCGCGGTTGTGAGGAAGGCGCTTTGGCTCAGGCTGAAACCGATGACGAGCAGGATCAGAACGGTCAGAACGGGCCTGAAATGCCTCGTCGACGCCCAAGCCCGGTGTGCGACGACGGCAATCGATGGACGGGTCTCGCCGACACCCGCCGTTGCGGAACCTGTGGTCATGCCTCTCCTCCTGCAATTCGTGTCAGTGCGGCTTCGGTTGCTTCGCGTCGCGGAAGCGAGGCGACGATTCGCCCTCGGAACATGACGACGATCCGGTCGCACAGATCGAGGAGCTCGGTGTTATCGGAGGAACTTACGAGCTGCGCCATGCCCCTCGCCGCCGCGGCCTTTAGATGAGCGTGGATCTCGTCCTTCGCGCCGACGTCGACTCCGCGGGTCGGCTCGTCCAGCAGCAGGACGCTCGGCTTGACCTCAAGCCATTTCGCGATCGCAACCTTCTGCTGGTTTCCGCCGCTGAGGGTGCCGACCAAGACTCTCCGGGACGGGGCTCGAAGCCCCACCGACTTGCAGGCATTCGCAAAGGCGGCCCTTGCGGCGTTGCCGCTAGGTCGTCGCAGCCGCCAGTCTTTCGCGGTTTCGACCATGGTCAGGTTGTCCCCCACCGACATCGACAGCACCACGCCCTGGGTTCGGCGCTCCGGCGGCAGGTAGCCGACACCCTGCGCAACCGCGCTTTGCGGATTCGTGGGCGTAAACGGCCGGCCCGAGCGACGCATCTGGCCGCCGTCGGGGTTTCTAAGACCGAAAATCGTCTCGAGGAGCTCGCTGCGGCCGGCGCCAACCAACCCCGCGACGCCGACGATCTCCCCGGGGAAGATGTCGAGGTCGATGTCCCGCAGTGTCCCGGTCACCGAAACCGCCTGCAGCGTCAGGGCGGGCTCGGCCTCTCCTGGACGGGCGCCGCCCGGACGGTCCCGTTCGCTCGCTGTGGCTGGAGCGTGCCCGATCATCAAAGTCACGAGCGACTCCTTGGTGAACTTCGAGATAGCGCCCCCGGCGACGGTCGAGCCGTCGCGTAGCACCGTGATCTCATCGGACAGCGAAAACACCTCGTCGAGTCGGTGAGACACGAACAAGGTGGCCATCCCGTTCCGCTTTAGCTGCCCCACGGCCTTGAATAGACCTTCGACCTCGTCATCGGTGAGGCTGCTCGTCGGTTCATCGAGGATGAGAACGCGCACGTCGGTAGACATCGCCCGCGCGATCTCGATCAGCTGCCGCTGATCTGGCCGCATCCGGCCGACCAGCCAGCGCGTGTCGTAGTCGAGCTCGAGGCGCGCCAGGATGTCAGCTGCGCGCCGGTGTGTCGCGGGCCAGTCGACGCCACGTCTCCCGCGCACCAGGTGGCCGAGAAGCACGTTCTCGGCCACGCTCAGATTTCCGGCAACTGAAGTCTCCTGCGAGACCATCGCGATACCAGCCTTTAGCGCGTCTGCCGGCTCGTCGAATGCAACTGGTTCGCCGGCGAGAGCCACGATGCCCGAATCGGCGCGAATCTGTCCGGAGAGTATCCGCAGCATCGTGCTCTTACCCGATCCGTTCTCCCCCGCGAGCGCGTGGACAACCCCGGGGCGTGACACCGTCATGCACGCCCCGTCCAGCGCTTGCACTCCGCCGAAACGCTTTGCGACTTCGGAGAGCGCAAGCAGCGGGCTTGCGACGGACGAGCCGAGCTTCGGGTAGCGACTGGCGACGGTTGAGTAATCCACGCTGCTCATGCGGTTAGGGCGGGTTGTACTGGTCGCTACTTGACGGTCTCGCTCGTGACCGCCGGCTCGTCGAGGGTTGCCTTGGTCGCGACCACGCCCGGCGGAATGTAGGCGACGGCGAAGCTGGTCGCCGGCTTCTGCTTGGTCAGGACCTCGTAGACGATGTCGGTGGTCGCTTTGCCAATCGCGTTCCACGGGACCGTGTAGTCGGCGATCATCGCCCCCGATTCGATCTCCGCCTTCGCTCCGGTGGAGTATCCGTTAGTGGTCGCGAGCTTGACGTCAGTGTGACCTCCGCTCCTCAGGGCACTGATTCCGGACAGGGCGACCGGATCGTTGTAGGCCAGGATGACCTTGGTCGTCGGATACTTCGTAATCAGACTTTCGGCCGCCGCGGCCCAAGCCGAGGGCGTATCCGCCGTTGCGAAGACCTTTCCGGTGAACTTCAAGCCGAACTTCTCTCCCCATGCGGTCTCGGTCTCTGCCTGGTAATGCAGAGCCGGAATTGGGGACGAGGTGTCAATCACCCCGAAGGTGACGCCCGGCTCCAGGGTGGCGATCGCTTTCATCGTGAGATACGACGACTGGTCCCAGCCTTGGGTGACCTGCGTGACGGTGCTCGGGACCCTGGGCTGGGTCACTTCTGCCGGCGCCTCCTGTTCAATAACCGGAATGCCAGCCTGTTCGGCAGCCTTTAGCGATGGGCCCTCCGCGCTCGGATCGAGTGGGAAGGAAATGATCGCCGACACCTTCTTTGCAATCAGGTCATTGAACTGCGAAACCTGAGTTTGAACGCTGTCGTTCGCATCAAGCGCGATGAACTGCCCGCCAAGCGCTTTCGTCTCGGCCTCGGCGGCCTGCTGGTCGACGACCAGTGTCGGGATGAAGCCGGCTGGCTGCAAGAAGCCGATCGTGAACTTGTAGCCGGGCTTCTCCGTCGCGCCAGGCACTGCGCCTATGTACTGCTTCTCCGGTCCGTCGTACGGAATGGCAGACGTACCCGTGCCCGTCGAGCCAGGATCGCCACTGGCAGTGGATGAGGCCCCCGAGCTACCGCTGTTGGAAGCCGTCGTCGAACTCCCGGAGCTACCGCAGGCCGACACAGAGGCTGCCAGCCCCAAAGCCACGAGTAAGGCGCCTAGCTTGGTTCCGGCGCGGGTGGCGGCAACCACGTCCGTATTCATCTCTCCTCCATCAGTCGAGTGAGTCGCCGCCGCCCTGGCTGACCAGTTGCAGCACCCGAGGGTCCGCGGCGTGTGTGCTATCGATAGCAGAATAATGATGTCGCCACGCGAAGTCAAGGTTCTGCGGAAAAACAGGGTCGCCTTGTTCTCAGGACGCCCAGTAAGGGCGATCACGGCGGACGCACGTCATGAAGCGCGCTCGCCAGGGGTCCGCGGGTAGTGCGCGAACGATCGCACCACACCGGGTTCCCGGAACGATTGGGCGTGGCCGGTCGGGAAGCGCTCGCAAACCGCGAGCAAACGAGAGGAACATGGCCGGCGGGTTCGCTCGACGGCGGCCAGCCCTGGGTGGCCGCCGCCGCCCGAGTTCTGAAACGGCGCCCGCTTTCGGGCCCTGGGCCACTTCCGATCCAACGACGCGACGATGGTCGCGAGCGCTTCCGGCTGTGGCGAACAGCGATGGCCGCGGGCATCTGGGTCGACGCGCGCCGAGTGCGGGCGGGCGAATCAAGACCACGCCGACAAGCTGTGACCTAGGGCGAAAGCGTTCGTTTAGATTGACCCGTCCGCCACCCGTCCGCGTAGTTCTCGCGGGCTGCGGCCGAGTAGGGCGTTGGCGCCACCCGCACGCGAATTTCTGCCTGCCTATGGGGGCGCTCGACGGAAGGCTTGAGCGAACCGCCGTTCGGCTCGCCCCACACGAGGGTGAACTCGTCGTCAATCTGAGCGTCCGGATCGATCACGCCTAGCGAGAGCATGGTGCGTTCGTTGTATGAGTAACCGTTGTACATCGACATGCCGACCACCGTCGCACCGTCCATCACCCGGTCGGCCGTGGTCGCTCCGTAGTTCGGCTGGGGGAAGTCGATCCACTTGTATGCCGTCTCCCCAGGCTGGAAGCTCGACGCCACGACGGCCAGGACATCGTCGGCATTCCACTCGAACGTGACCCGCTTGCGCTGCGGTCGCTCCTTCATCGCCTCCAGAGCAGCAGCGCCGACGAAATCGGCGTTCGTCTTGATGAAGCGTCCATAGCCGAGTTCGTACGGGGTCACGTAGTAGTCCTCGATGTCGTCGGAGACGAAGCTGCCGGCCAACGAGCCGAACGCCTCGTAGCTCGTAGCGGGCAGCCACCTGCGATAGTCGTCGAGGTCGCTACCCGTATATATCGCCGGGAGTGGCGATGGGATCCAGCCCGACTCGACGGCGCTCATTGAGTACGCGCGGGTGCCGCTCTGGACCAGGTTCACGCCAGTCTGGAGAGCGGCGTCGAGGAGGGTGGCGCGGATCTCATCGCGGTCCTGGTAGGCGCCCCAGAACTCTAGTCCTGGCGCGCCGGCCATTCCGTGCCGGAGCGCTTGCACGGTTCTCGGACCGATGTTGATCGGCCCGACGCGGAAGAGTTCCAGCTCTGGGATCGGACCACCATGTACCGCCTCGAGTAGGCGCCAGGCTTCGGGCCCTTGCACCTGGAAGCGGAAGTGGGCGCGGGTCACCGTGTTACCGTCCGGTCTTGAGGGCGAACGCGGATCGCGCGAAATCACCACGTCGTGGGTACCGAGGGACGCGTTGTATTCGAGCCAGTTCGCAGTCGGCGCGCGTCCGACCACGATGAACTTGTCGGTGGTCTCCCGGAACGCGATGACGTCGCCGATGACATAGCCGCGCGATGTCACCGCCACGAGCTGCTTGGCGCGGCTGATGTCGAAGTTTGCGAAATCATTGATCGTCAGATAGTCCAGGAAGCGTGCGGCGTCGGGCCCCTCCACGGTCAGCTCGTCCATGTGATGAGTCTGGTCGAAGAGCACGGCGGACTCGCGCCACGCTTTCTGCTCCGAACGCCAGTTGGCGAACTCTGGCGCTACAACCGGAAAAACGTAGATCCCGCCAGGTGCGTTGTGCAACATCGCCACAACGTTGGGCGTTTCGGCCAAGAGGTCAGCGAGGCTGCGATGCGACATGAATCTCACCCTTGTGTTTGATATCGATGATTTGGTCGATGGTTCCGGCCGGTCATACGGCTCTACGATCTCGCCGTACATGCTTTGCGCGTACCGCTGACTCCGCTCGCCAAGCGCTCCGTGCTCCTCCCTGACCCCCCGCGGCGTTCGGCCGGTCCACAGTTCACATGTCCCGGTGCAAGCCACACCTGACTCGAGAGTCGCACTGGGGAGGCCGGGCGCGACGGGCTCGCCGGAGCCACGGGGGTGCTCCGCGCTGGGGCAGGGGACCTCAGCGCGATGCGGTAGGCATTGGGTTAGAGAACCCTAACCTGCTAGGTGTGGACCTTGTGGTATGGGGAGGGCGCGACGGTGGCCCGGATCTCTCGAACCTCATGAGTCTCGACCGTGATGCGCGGAGAATCCGGTTCGCCCCACAGGAGCGTCACCTCGGTCCCAGGCTCTGAGTGCTCGATGTCTACCAAGGCGAGGGACATGACTGCCTCAGCGGTAGCTTGGTAGCCCGCGATCTGCGAGATCCCGATCCGCCGATGACCGGCCTGCACGGCGTCTGCCTGGAATGTGGCGTAATACGCTGCAGGCAGCCGAAGGAACTTGGCTCGGGCCTTTCCCGCGGGAAACAGTGATGAACGGATGACGTCGGTCACGTCATCTTCGTTCCAAATCAGCGTGACCTTGGTGCGAGTCTGGTTCGCGACTTTCTCCTGCAACGCCGAGCGCCCGACGAACTCGTGGTCGAAGTCGATCAACCTCTTGTAGCCGAGCTCGACGGGATCCATGTAGTACTCGGCGATATTGTCGGACACCAGACTCCCGCCGAGGGAAGCAAGCCCCTCGAGCGAGAACTTCGGTAGCCACTCGCGGTACGGTCGCATCTCCTCGCTGTGATAGATCGCGGGAACGGGAATCCCCATCCATCCAGTCTCAAGGCTGTTGGCCGAATAGTTCAGCGATCCGCCCTTACGCAGCCCATAACGCGATCCGACCTCCTCGATCCGCTCGCGCACAGCCTGCTGGACGTCCCAGGGCCCGTACACCTCGAAGCCTGAAGCATCCGACATGCCGTGCCCCAGCGCCCGGACCGTATGGCCCGCAATCGTGAACTCGCCGATCCTGAAGAACCGGATCTCTGGCAATGTGCCGTCGGAGGCCTCGAGCAAGACCTCGTGCGCGCTCGCGCCCCCGAGTTGGATGCGAAAGACATCTCGTGGGCCCTTCCCCTGCCGAACGACCCAATTGTCATCTCGCACGACATCGAAGGGCACTTCTTCCTGCTCGGCGTTGTATTGCACCCAGTCGCTCGCGAATGGCGCCCCCACGATCCGGAAGAAGTCCTCCTCCTCCCGAAAAACAATGGCGTCACTGACGAGATTGCCGTCGTGCCCCGCGAGCACAATTTGCTTGGCACGCCGTGTCGGAAAGGCCCGCAAATCGTTGACCGCCAGGCGCATGAGGAACTCGGCGACACCCGATCCACGCAGATGTAGTTCCGTCATGTGATAGGACTGCTCCGCCAGCAGACAACCGGTTCGCGCTGCCAGCTGCTCGTCGATCCAGTTAGTGAACTCGGCAGGTATGCCCGGGAAAGCAAATTGGCCAGCAGCTGACCTTCGCAGTAGGTCAACCGGTCCACCCGCCTTGTCGATTGCCGTCTGCAAGCTCTCCGTCGCAGTGGCCGTAGCCGTCATCTTGGTGTCCTCCTCATCGGTTTCAGGCCCAGGCCTTATGGGCCACTTCGGCGACAAGCCTCAGCTTGCGCTCCTCTACTTCTTCAGTGATGGGGTTGCCAAACAGGCTCGAAGCGAAGCCACACTGCGTCGAGACGCCGAGTTGTTCGCGCGGGAACGACCGAGCCGCGTCATCGATGCGGCCGAGAAGCTCTTCCGTGGTCTCCTCCCGATCCGACTTCGTGGAAACCAGGCCGAGCACTACTTGCTTCTCGTTCGGTGCGAGCTTGAGCGGTTCGAACGTCCCGGAGCGGGGGTCGTCGTACTCGAGCATGAACGTGTCGAACGCGGTCGCGCGTTCGAACAGAGCCCGGGCGATGTAGTCGTAGCCGCCCTCCGCCATCCACATTCCCTGATTATTCCCGCGGCAAAGGTGGATCGCGAAATGAACGCCTGAGATGCCCTCGACCGTGGCATTGATCAAATCGATGCCCTCGGCGAGCATCCGGTCCGCAGGCATGCCCATGGCATCCGTCCACTCCCGAACCCTGGGATCAATCAGAGTGGCAAGTTCGGGCGCGTCGATCTGGACGTATTCGCAGCCCAGCGAAACGAGCTCCTGGACCTCCGAGCGACCGATCTCCGCACAGTCCGCGAACATCTCGAACGGATCCTGGTAGGCGGCGGACGAATATTTTGGATCCCAGAGGCCGAACATCGATAGAGCGCTCGGGACGGTGACCTTGAGCGGCTTACGAGCCCGACCTCGGGCGTAGCTGTACTCCTCGCACACCACCGACCGGAGCTTCTTGAGCTTTCCGGTGATCGCGGCAGGGAAGGTGAAGTCGGCAGCGCCCTCGGCGCTGAACCACGGCATCGGAGTCCCGCCGGGCACCGGCTCGATACCTTCCACCGCTTCGGAGATCGGTCCGAGGAATACGAAGCGGCGCATCTCGCCGTCGGTCACGACATCCGTCCCCGCCCCTTCCTGCATCGCGATGACCTGGTCCACCGCGCGGTCCTCGCTGTCTTTGAACTGCCTCGGAGTGATCGTGCCACGCTCGAGAGCCTGCCGCGCGTCTTTCAAATATTTCGGACGCAGCATCGATCCGACGACTTCGGCCCGGAACATAGAAACTCTCCCTCTCCTCATGATGCTATCGTTCGCACAGAATAATCTCCTCGGACCGCCGCTGTCAAGTCCCGGCTACCGGCTGAGCTATTGCAGCTACGAGCATCGGTGTGCTAACGTTCGCAGGCACCTAGCGCCAGTACCTGCCCGACACCCCCGTTGGGTCGCCGTGCTCTGAGGCGCATAATTGGCATGCGCGCTGACGCGACGGACAAGTCTTGGGCCAGCCCCCGAACGTGGACATGGTCACCGTCGCGAACTCTCAGGAACGCTCGGACTGACTCGCCAGCCCAACCACATCAACCGCGCACCGCTAACCGGACATGGCCATCGCCCTCCATAAGGATCCGCTCGTTGATGTGGGCCCCGCGCGGCCGTGCGGGGCCCGCGCCGAAAGGCGGCGTTCCCTCGGCGGGGCCGGGGGCCACACTCGGGGCTCAAGCCGATCTAGACCATCGTCGAGCAGCCAGGCGGCTGATGTTCCGCGGGCCGACTGAGACTGAGGAAGGCGTAACCGTGAAGCCAGTCTTCAATGTGACCGATCGGATGAGCTTGGACCCGGCCTCGAGATCATCTCTCACCTGGGCGGCTGGTGCGGCCGGCAGCTGCTGATGAGCCTGACGGGACCTGCACCGAAGCCGCTGTTTCGAGAGCGCCTGGAGAGACGCGGGACCTTCGCAGTTGCCGTCGAGCTGGTCACGAGCCGGGGAGTGGTCACCGCGCTGTCCAGCAGGGCCACGGTCGAGATGGCCCAGCAATTGGCCGACGATCCAAGGATCGATGTGATCTCGATCACCGACAACCCGGGCGGTAACGCGATGCTCGCTCCGGACACGCTCGGGACGGACCTGGTCTCGCGAGGCCAGGAAGTGATCATCCACCTGGCCTGCAAGGACTGGAATCGCAACGCTCTGGAGAGCCGCGGGTGGAAGCTGGCCTCTGAGAGCTTCCACAATGTGTTGGCCCTGTCGGGGGACTACTCGCGCCAGGGGCATCGCGGGGCACCGGCACCGGTGTTCGACATCGACTCCGTCGCGCTTCTGAAGCTGTTCTCTGAGATGAACCACGGCCTTCCCGACCAGCGACGTCCTGAGAATCGGCTGGACCCCACCGACTTCTTCCTGGGGTGCGTGGTGACCAACCACAAGCGGTTCGAGCGCGAGGTCGTGCCTCAATACCTCAAGCTGGCTAAGAAGGCCTCGGCGGGCGCGCGGTTCGTGATCAATCAGATCGGCTACAACGCCCGCAAGGACGACGAGCTGCTCAGGTACATCCGCTACGCGAAGCTCCCATTGTCCGCGCTGGCCAATGTCTACCTGCTTTCGCGACCGGCCGCCCGCGCTTTCCACGCCGGGCGGATCCCGGGCGTCGTGGTGAGCGATGAGCTGCTCGAGATCGCCGAGCGCCGCGCCGCCGGAAAGGACAAGGGCCGATCCTACTTCGTCGACCTCGCCGCCAAGCAGGCCGCGGTGGCGCGGGGCCTGGGCTTCCAGGGCGTCTACCTCGGCGGCCACACCAACGCCGAGACGTTCTTTGAGATCCTGCAGCGTGCCGAAGGTTACGCCGGCGACTGGCAGGCGGTGACCAAGGACATACGGTTTGGCCGTCCCGGCGAGTTCTACATGTTCGAGCGCGACCCAGAGACGGGGCTGTCCTCGGATGAGCTCGCCCGCGCCTACGTCGAGTCCAAGCGCCGCCGGCAGACCGATCTGGCCGTTCCCGCGCGCTACCGGCTCAGCCGTCAGATGCACCGCTGGGTATTCGACCCCGAGGCCCCGCTGTTCGGCCCGGGTCGCGCGCTCTATGAGCGCATTCAGGCCGGGCCGCCGGCGCTCGGGCGAGCCGCCCACGTAGCCGAGCAGGCCGCCAAGGTGCCGATGTTCCATTGCCGTGACTGTGGAGACTGCTCGCTGCCCGACATCGCTTACGTTTGTCCGGAGTCGATGTGCGCCAAGAACCAGCGCAACGGCCCGTGCGGTGGGACGCGCGACGGGCTGTGCGAGGTCTACGACACTGAGTGCATCTGGTCACAGGCATACGAGCGGCTGAAGGCCTACGGCGAGTCCGACGAAATGCTTGACGGCCCGGTGGTCGTCAAGGACAACGGGCTGAGCAGGACGAGTGCCTGGGCGAACACGT
>Ga0335078_10019678_pt1 | contig 10034 bp, 8 predicted proteins | sample Lox_Sample_32_FD_206711 | JGI IMG/M metagenome (GOLD analysis project Ga0335078, IMG submission 206711) | Soil microbial communities from Loxahatchee National Wildlife Refuge, Florida, United States - Lox_Sample_3.2 | ecosystem: Environmental > Terrestrial > Soil > Wetlands | place: USA: Florida...
GTCGACCGACACGTACGTGCCGCCCGAGGCCGGGTTCTTCTGGCCGCTGACGACGATCTTCAGCGTGTGGCTGGTGTCCGCGAGACCGCTCACCGAGTACAGCACCTGCTGGAACTCGGTTCCCGGCGAGTACCCGTCGACGGTGGCGACCTGATTGCCGTCGAGGTCGACGTCGGCGATCCCGTGGTTGCTCGCGTTAGGCGCGATCCACTGGACCGCGGTGCCGGTGAACGTGACCGAGACCGAGTCACCCGTGGTGTTACTGAAGCTCTCGGTCTGTTGATAGTCGCCACCGGTGTATGACTGGTGACTCACGTGTGACCAGCTACCGGTGTAATCGAGCGCGGAGGCGGTGTCGTCGTAGGTGTACGTACCCGTCTGGTCAGCGTTCAGCGCCATGTGGGTGTTGACCGTCGCTGTCGAGGTGGCGTCGCGCTGGCGGAGGTAGATGAACTGCGTGCCGTCGTCGGGGTTGGCGCGCGCGGCCGCGCTGACCGCGGAATTGTCAAGCGCAGGCGCGGCCACCGGGACGGTCTTGGTCAGCGACGGCGTCGCCTGGGTGAAGTCCCCGATCAGCTTGTTCTCGCCGTACTTGGAGTTCGGGATCGTGTTGGGATTGCCCGGCGTGCCGATCTCGCCCGTCTCCTGGATCGCGGCTCCGTAGTCGTACGACGTGTACATGAACGGCGCCGGCAGCCAGCCCCAGTTCGTTCCGCCCACGCCCATGTAGTTGCTCTGGATCGTCACCCCGTCGGCGAGGTTGCTCTTGTAGAAGACGTTCTCGAAGCTCGGGCCGGTGAGGGCGTAGCAGTTCGCATAGCCGCTCCCGCCCCAGGCGTCGTACGAGCCGCCCTGGAACTCGGGGAGCATCAGCGGCACGCCGGGCTCGGCCGAGAACGTCGGCGGGTTGCCGAAGCCGCTGGTGTCGGCGCAGTTGAACCCGAGCGGGTAGCTGTCATACCCCGGGATCTGCGGGTTGCCGTTCGTGCCCTCGAACGTGTCGCTCGAGTTTCCGGTGAGCGGCACGTCGATCCCGTCCGCCGTCGCCTTGGCCTCGAGCTCGTGCATGTAGGCGTCGGTGCTGGTGTCCGAGTGGAACAGCTCGTTTTCGACCTGGTAGAGGATCACGTCGCCACCGCGCGTGATCTGGTGGGCGGCGATGATCGGGTCGATCTCCGAGAGCCACTGGTCGGAGGCGGCGACGAAGTCGGCCGAGGAGGTCGAATCGGTCCGCGCGGTTCCCGATTGGGTCACGAGCCAGCCCGGGAAGCCACCGGCGTCGGTCTCGGCGTTGATGTACGGGCCGGGCCGCGCGATCACGTACAGCCCTGCCTGCTGGGCCAGGTTCAGGAACTCGTTGACGTCCCTGACGCCGGAGAAGTCGTACACGCCAGGCCCGGGGGAGTGATAGTCCCAGTCGAAGTAGGGGGTCACCGCGTCGTAGCCGTCCGCCTTCATCTTTTCGAGGCGGTCGAGCCACAGCGACGGCGACGGGAGCCGCCAGGGATCGAACTCGCCGGCGTAGATGAACGTGCGCTTGCCGCCGATCATCAGCGAGTACTGGTCGTAGGTGACCGACTGCGGCTTGCCGAGCAGGACGTTCCGCGGGCCCGGTATCGGGTCCGGCGTGACGGTGTTGGACGGCGACGACGCCGGTCCGCTGCTCCCGGAGGCGGTGTCGGCGCGGACGGTGAACGAGTACGCGCTGCCGTTGGCCAGGCCGGTGGCGATCGCGTAGTCGTTGGGCACGTTCGCCGTCGTCTGCTGACCGCTCGATGAGGTCACCGTGTACGACACCACCTGACCCTGGCCCTGGGCCGGCGCGCACCAGGTGACGGTGACCGAGCCGTTGCCGGCGATCGCGTGCACGGCCGTCGGCGCCCCCGGCTGGGACGCGGTGGCCTGCGCGGGTGTCGCGACGGGACATCCCGAATGAGCCGCGCCGGCGCCGTGGCGGCCGGCGGCCATAGCCTGCGTGGGCGTCGCCAGCGCGACGATCGCCCCGAGAACGACCACGAGGAAACGGAAACGACCGGACACCTCTCCCTCCCTGCCACGAGAACCTGGACGCCGACGCTTGTCGGCGGGCGGGCACGTTACTCCCTTGCGTTTGGTTGTCAAGACCTCTTATTTCGAAAGATGCAGGTTTCGGTAACGCAAGCCAGGCGAATCGCCATCGGGCGGGGGCGTCGGCGTGACTTAGGCTTATGGCATGGGCGCCACGCTGCCGGCACCGGCGCCGTTGACCAACGAGGCCCTGCGAGCCTTGCTCGATGCCGTCCCTCAGGGTCTTGTGCTCGTCAACGAGCGCGACGAGGCTCTATACGCGAATCCGTTGGCGCGCGAGCTGCTCGGCGACACATTTGAGCTCGGGAACCTCGTCGTGCTCGGCGGCGTATTGCATGCCACCAGCTTTGCGCTCGAGGGGCTCGGCGGGTTGTCGCTCGTCGTGCTGACGGCGTCTACCGAGCCGGCGCATTCCTACGGTGAAGCTTCACCGGAGCAGCATCTGCGCGAGATCGAGGCGATCGCGCGGCTGGGATCGTGGAGATGGGAGATCCCCGAGGATGCGCTCGACTGGTCGGACGGTCTCTACCGCCTGTACGGACTCGAGCCGCAGTCCGTGCCGGTCACGTTCGGGGCGTTCGTCCAGATGCTGCCGCCGGCGATCCGCGACCGGATCGTCGGCACGATCGAGCACTGCGCCGAGACCGGCGACGGATACACGTTCACCACCCGCACGCTCGACCGAAGCGGCGTCTGGCGCTGGCGCCACTCGCGTGCGAACACCGTCACGACCGACGGACGGGTCACGCGGATGTTCGGGACAAGCCAGGACGTGACCGAACGGATGCTGGCCGAGGAGGAGTTGCGCGTGAGCCTCGAGCAGGCGGACCGGCTGGCGCACGAGAACGAGGCGCTGCGGGCCGAGGTCGAGGCCCAGCTCCGGGAGATGCGGGCGTCTCGCTCGCGAATCCTGCGGGCCGGCGATGTCGCTCGGCAGCGCCTCGAGCGCGATCTGCGCGAGGGGGCGCAGCGGCGGCTGAGCTCGGTGGCGTCGATCCTTCGGTCGGCCTGCGCCCATGTCGATCCGGTCGCGGAGCCCGAGCTCGCCCGCACGCTCGCCCAGGCGGTGGACGAGCTCGAGGCCGGGACCGGAGAGCTCGGCGCGCTCGCGCGCGGACTGCACCCGGCGGTGCTGACCGACGACGGCCTGGTGGCGGCGTTGGGTGCGCTCACCAGCCGGTCTGGGGTGCCGGTCAGCCTTCGCACGGATTCGTTGGGGGCGCTCCCGTCGGCGATCGAGGCCGCGGCGTATTTCGTCGTCGCCGAGGCTCTCACCAACGTCGTCAAGCACGCATGGGCCTCGCACGCACAGGTCACGGTCCAGCGGCACGCCGACGGCATCCGAGTCGAGGTCAGTGACGACGGGATCGGCGGCGCGAGCATCGATGCCGGAAGCGGATTGCGCGGCCTGTCGGATCGCGTTGCCGCTCTCGGCGGCAGTCTCCGGATGATCAGCCCGCCCCAGACCGGAACCCTGCTCCGCGCCGAGCTCCCGTTCGAAGCCGAGTCGACCGCGGGACAAGTTCAGGGTTAGCACTGATGACGCGAGCGGCCGATGGTGCCAGCATGCGAGGATGGGCGCGACCATCCTCATCGTCGATGACAACGGCGGTTTCCGAGCGTGGGCACGCGTGTTGCTGGAGTCGGCGGGGTATACCGTCGCCGGCGAAGCGGCGGACGGTGCCTCGGCGATCGCCGCGGCGCTGGCCTCCCCCCCGGAGGTCATGCTGCTCGACATCCAGCTGCCCGACACCGACGGCATCGAGGTCGCCCGGAGGCTCCGAGCGGAACGCTCGGACGTGGCCGTCGTGCTCACATCGACCCGCGACGCGCTCGATTATGGGCCGAGGCTCGGCAGCTGCGGCGCTCGGGGCTTCGTGCCCAAGGACGCCTTATCCGCGGAGGCTCTCGCCGCCGTGCTCGCCGGCGAGAGCGACCCCGGGGACGCTGGTACGACGTAGGCGGGGCCGGCAATGGTGACGCGCGAGGCCTCGGGCGCGGTCCTGCCCGAAGATGCCCTCCCGGCCGCGCTCGACGCCCTGCCCTTCGGCGCCGTTGTGCTCGACGAGCACGAGCGCGTGGTGTACGCCAATCGTACCGCACACCGCATGGTGCGCGGCCTGCGTATCGGCGGACGCGCGCAGTGGGCGGCGGTCCCACAGCCGACGGCCGAGGATCGGGGGGCCGACGGCGAGCGCGGCGCCGACGAACCCCGGGCGTGGATCGCGACGCTGTCCGGAGGACTGGGCGGTCGGGTCCGGGCGATGCGCATTGCCGTGGACGGCCTCGAGCACCAGACGCTGATCATCCTCAGTCCGCTGCCGGATTCTGAGGATCGCGGGCAAGAGCCCGTGCAGCGACTCCAGGAGGTCGAGGCGGTCTCGCGAGTGGGCTCGTGGAATTGGGAGATCGACGCCGATGTCGTGACCTGGTCCGATGAGCTGTTCCGCCTCAACGGACTGTTGCCGCAGGCGGTGCCGGTGAACTACGAGAGGGTGGCGCGGCACTACCACCCCGATGATCGCGCGGCTCACGTCGCGCTGGTGGAGCGGTGCCGGCGTACCGGCGAGCCGTTCGAGAGCATCCACCGAGTCGTCCGACCCGACGGGACGGTCCGGTGGCGTCACGGCCGAGGCAGGGCGGTGATGGTCGACGGCCGCGCGGTGCGGATGTACGGCACCGTTCAGGACATCACCAGGCGGGTGGAGCGTGAGAAGGCCCTCCAGCGCAGCCTGGACGAGTCGCGCCGGCTCGCAGCCGAGAATGACGCGCTGCGGAGCGAGCTCGAGACGCAACTGCGAGAGGTGCGGGCGTCACGCGCGCGCATCGTCCAGGCCGGCGACGAGGCGCGGCGGCTGCTCGAACGCGACCTCCACGATGGGGCGCAGCAGCGGTTGACGACGCTCGGGCTGATCCTGCGTTCGGCCCAGGCCGAGGCTCGGGCCGACGCCGGTGCCGATCCGGCGCTGCGGCGGGCGCTCGACGACGCGCTCGAGGAGCTGAAGGCCGGACTCTCGGAGTTGCGCACGCTGGCCCGCGGACTCCACCCCGCGATCCTGACCGACGAGGGACTGGTGCCCGCGCTCGAAGCGCTCGCCGCCCGGTCGGCGCTGCCGGTGAGCCTGTCCGCGGCGGCGATGGATCGCCCGCCGCCGGCGGTCGAGACAACCGCGTACGTGATCGTGTCCGAGGCGATCGCCAACGCCGCCCGGCACGCCCGCGCGTCGCGCGTGCAGGTGGAGGTGGAGGTGCGCCGGGGAACGCTGACCGTCGTCGTGTCCGACGACGGGCGTGGCGGGGCCAGGATCGACCGCGCCGGCGGTCTCGGGGTGCTGTCCGACCGGGTCGCTGCGCTCGACGGTCGCCTCGAGCTCGACAGCCCTGATGGCGGAGGTACCCGGCTGCACGTGGAGCTGCCGTGCGAGTAGCGATCGCCGAGGACAGCCTGCTGTTCCGCGCCGGGCTCGCGAGCGTCCTGACCTCGGCCGGACACACGGTCACGGCGTCCGTCGGGTCGGCTGAGGAGCTGATCGCCGCGGTGAACGGCGACCCGCCCGACGCCGCGATCATCGACATCAAGATGCCGCCCACCCACACCACCGAGGGACTGCAAGCGGCGGCCCAGATCGTCTCGAGCAACCCCGACGTGGGCGTGCTCGTGCTCTCGCAGTACGTCGAGCCCCGCTATGCGCTCCGCCTGATCAACGAGCGCCCCCACGGCGCCGGATACCTGCTCAAGCAGCGCGTCATCGATGTGGAGGAGTTCATCGACAGCGTCCAGCGCGTCGCCGAGGGCGGACTCGTCGTCGACCCCGACGTCGTCAACCAGCTGCTCGCCGTCGCCCAACCGGCTCAGCCCCTGGGCCAGCTCAGCGACCGCGAACGGGAGGTCCTGGCGCTGATTGCCGAGGGCAAGACCAACAACGCGATCGCGCAGCAGCTCGTGCTCACCGAGAAGACCGTCGACTCGCACATCCGCAACATCTTCATGAAGCTCGACCTCCCGGCCACCAACCAGGATCACAGGCGGGTGCTGGCCGTCCTCACGTATCTGCGCTCCGATTCGGCTGTGTGAGGGGCGCGGCCCCGCTGCAGTGCGCGCCGTACAAGCAGCACCGGCGCCGCGATAACGGCGACGAGGAGACTGCCGAGCAGCACCGGGATCGCCAGGATCGCGGTCAACGCGACGAGCGGCAACGCCAGAGGGAAGATCGTCAGCGAGATGAGGCCGAGGCCGACCACCCAGTTTCCCACCTCGTCGAGGAGTCCGATGTAGGCGTCGCGGTCTGATTTGGGGGACATCGAGGTCTCCTTGCTCAGGCGGCTGCGACGCGTCGCCGGCGTGTCACACGCTCGCCGGTTCATGGTCCTGATGACAAGACGCAAGAACCGCCGGCGATGTGACAGGGCCAGTCTGTTGGCTCGCCTGGCGGGGGCGCCAGGCGAGCCGGAGCGTCATTGGATCGTGTGGGTCATTCGATCGTGAGCGGCGTGCCGATCGGAAGGAGCTTGCCGAGCTTGACGATCTCCCAGTTGGGCACGCGGATGCAGCCGTGGGACGGATGTCCCGGGATGAGCGACGGCTCGTTGGTGCCGTGGATGCCGATCACGCCACCGCCGGGCCAGTCGGTCTCGACGTTGGACAGCGCGGAGGTGCCGAACGCCAGCGGACCGTAGATGCTCCCGGCCGGGAAGCCTGTCAGCCGGTCGCGGATGTAGAACTGCCCATGCGGCGTCGGGGTGCTCGCCTTACCGGTACCCACGGGCGTGACGAAGATGACCTTGCCGTTCCGGTAGAGCGTCAGCGTCATCTTCTCGGTCGAGACCACGACGTAGGTGTGCACCGTCTGCGGAGCCCCGAGCGTACGCTCGGGCACCCAGCCGATCTGCCCGGCGGGGCGGAGCGGCAGTCGCACCTGAACCCACCATGCGCCGTGAGCCCAGACGCGTTGCTGTTCGAGCAGCAACTCGCTCGTTCCGTCCTGAGTGGTCAGGCCCAGGTAGCCGAGCACACGCGCGTGGCGAGAGGGTGCGGCGTACGCGTCCGTCGCGCTCTCGAGGTACGCCCACGTCGAGATGAACCCGGGGTGGGACAGCGCCTGGCGCTTGACCCTCGCGCCCTGGCCGATGGCCGGGAGCGCGAGGGCGGTCAGCATCGCGAGGGCACAGAGCGCCGCGGCCCGAAGGCCGCGGCGGCTCGATGCTGGGTGATCCCTCATGTCACCCGGTGAAGGACGGAGCCCGGACCGCGGTCGCCGCCTTGGCGGCGAACACCTTCACCTTGACCATCTCCTTGCAGCTCGGGCTGCGCACGACGATGGTTCCACTCCGCGTCGGCTCGACGGTGAACGTCACCTTGCCGTTCTTGCCCGTACTCTTGGACACGGTCTTACCGCCAGGGAGGCTGATGCGGACCTTGGTGTTGGTGACCGCTACGCCGTGCCGGGTCACGGACACGACGATCGTGTCGACCTGCCCGGCGCGGACCTTGTAGCCCATCGTCGATGCCCGGCACACACCCGGGTACACCTTCGGCGGAGGCACGACCGTGGTCGTTGCACACACGTTGCCGGTCAGGGTCTGGCCGCTCGGGCAGGTGGTCGGCGGCACGCACTGGCCGCCCGACAGCGCCTGGCCGCTCGGGCACGTGGTCGGGGGTACGCACTGCCCGCCGGACAGGGACTCTCCGCTCGGGCACGTGGTAGGCGGTACGCACTGCCCGTTCGAGAGGACCTCACCGTTCGGACAATTGGTCGGTGGGACGCACTTGCCGCCCGAGAGGGTCTCGCCGCTGGGGCAGTTGGTCGGTGGCACGCACTGGCCATTCGAGAAGACTTGGCCACTCGGGCACGTTGTCGGTGGCACGCACTTGCCGTTCGACAGGGTCTGGCCGCTCGGGCAGGTCGTCGGAGGCGTGCACACGCCGCCCGTCAGAGTCTCGCCGGACGGGCACCCGGTCGGTGGCACGCACTTCCCACCGGACAGGGTCTCGCCGGCGGGACAGCCGGTCGGGGGCGTGCATACGCCGTTCACGAGGCTGTAACCGGTCGGGCACGTGGGCGTGCAGCCTGTTTTCGGCGCCGTGATCGTGGCCGTCGACGGGGAGCTCATGTAGCTGTTGGCGAGAACGTAGGTCTCAGGCACCGAGGTCGTCACCGTGAACTTCTGCGTCGCCGTCGCGTTGCTGTTCGGCGACGTGAAGGTCGTCGGCTGCCCGAAGCTCACGGGACCGGTCTGGGTGCCGACGGCACCTTGCGTGAAGTAGTTGTGCGGCGGGAATTTGCCGTGTGCCCCGTCCGAGGAGGTCTCGGTGACGTTGAGGCCGACGGGGATGACCTCCGTGGTGCCGCCGAAGTACTGCGCCGTGATCGTCACCGTGGAGGTGTACTGCCCGGTGTTGGCGCCGTTAGACGTGACGCACTGAGACGGGCTGGCGACGACCGAGAGAATGTGCGCCGAAGCCAGCGCCGGGAACGCCAATACCAGCGTAAAGACGGCGACCATGCCGCCTATCAGACGTTTGTTGACCATTGGTACTCATTCCTTGAGGTCGTTGGACGTAGTCAGATAACGCACAGCTTCCGGGAAATTCGCGCGTACCCGCGACCCGGAAGTACAGGCGTGTCCGCAACGCCTATACGAGCGGATGGGGCGCACGGCCTATAGCTGCCAGCGCCCGCTGTCGAGTAGGGCGTGCTCGCGGCCGTCGCGGTCGTACCCGAGGACAGCGACCTCGTCCGACCCGACGGTCACGTCGAGGTGGTCGCCGGCCTGGTTGACGCGCTCGCGCATGGACGGATCTACGAGCTCGGGAAAGCCGAACCCGAGCGCGATGTGGGCGGCGACGTTCTCGTCGAGCAGGATCATCCCGAACGTCTGTCCGACGCCGGCGACCGCGCTGTCGCCATCGACGAGAGCGAGCTCCCCGAGGCGGCTGATCCCGGGGTCACGCGCGATGAACTCGCGGAGCGTGTCGATGCCATCGCCGCCGGCGGCATCGGTTACGCGTCCCGCGGCAAAGGTCAGCTCGACGTCGTGGACGAGCCGTTCTCCGACGACCGCCGGCCGGGTGAGGTGCACGTGTCCGTCGGTCCGCTTGGGGTCGGGCACGGTGTAGACCTCCTCCGACGGGAGGTTCCACGCGTGCTCGATGCCGTGCACGTTGATGTTCGTGGGCGGCTCCCAGCGCGCGGTCTCGAGCAGGCCGATGCGCAGGTCGGTTCCCGGCCCGACGAGACGTACTGCGTCCAGGTCGAGGGCGGTGAGGCGCTCCGCTCGGTGGCGAAGGTCGGCGAACCTCCGCCGCCAGGCGTCGGCGGGGCCGGGCTGGTCGAGGCGGCACGCGACCTCGATCTGACGCCACAGCCTGTCGAGCGCGTCGCCGGGAGGGAGGTCGGGGTGAAGCGCGCACGCCCACGACTCGTGGGGGCCCGGGATCACCGTGTTGTTCACGACGTATTCGACGGCGCGCCAGGTCGCGCTCCGTGGTGGTTGCGCGCGGCTCACACGCGCGGGATCGAGTTCGTCGAACAGCCCAGGCGCGGTCGGCGCGTGGATCATGATGCGCGCGCCGCCGGCATCGGCGAGCGCCTGTAGGCCCGCCTCCCACCAAGGCGGGAGGGGGGCGCGCACCTCGCGCGCGTGGATCACCTGCGAGCGCCGTAGCCGCAGGTCGGAGAAGTCGGCCTCGACGTAGCTCGCCCCGTGGCGGTACGCCGCCTCGGCCACCGCACGAACGAGCTCGGCGTGGACCACGTCGGCCGAGACCCGGACGAGCTGACCGGGCTGCACGTTCGCACCGACGGTGACCGCGAGCTCGGCCAATCGTCTCCTCACGTCCATGGTTGTGAAGGTAGAGATAATCGGTCGATGGACGTCAAGCCGTTTCGGATCGAGCGGTTCTACGGCCGGTACGAGTTCACGACCCGGTACATGCTGTCGAGCAGCGACTGCGAGCCGCGGACGAT
>Ga0335078_10019680_pt1 | contig 10033 bp, 6 predicted proteins | sample Lox_Sample_32_FD_206711 | JGI IMG/M metagenome (GOLD analysis project Ga0335078, IMG submission 206711) | Soil microbial communities from Loxahatchee National Wildlife Refuge, Florida, United States - Lox_Sample_3.2 | ecosystem: Environmental > Terrestrial > Soil > Wetlands | place: USA: Florida...
CTTGACGGTCAACCCCGTCACCGGCCCGTGGCTCTTGACGGTCAACCCCGTCACCGGCCCGTGGCTCTTGACGGTCAACCCCGTCACCGGCCCGTGGCTGTTAACGGCGCGGCAGGGACCGGCGGACGGGGAGTACCCCGCGCAGTCACGACCCTTCCGGATAACAGCAAGAAGCATCTCCGGAAAGCGGCGGACGCGAAGATGGTGGACGTTTGGGTACACTCCGATGTATCCAAACGTCCACCATGATGAGCCGGGCTACCACCCGGCCTCGATCGCGGGAACTCAGCGCGGGAACACGGTCCCGTCGAAGAGCTTGCGGGCGGTCCTGACCACGCCGGAGCGGACCACCCTGGGCGGGCTGGCGCTCGTGTCCAGCTCGGCCTCGACCTGGAGGGCTCCGCCCGGGTGCTCGACGGACAGCCGCGAGCCGCCGTTGAGTACCGCGATATCGTGCCCGACCGCGCCGGGCACGACGACCGCGGTGCCGACGCTGACCGCGCCGAGCACCCCGATCGACTCGTGCACCCGGACCGGGATGAAGGTTCGCGTGCCGATCGTCCCGCCGTGCGCGGGCGGCGCGACCAGTGAGATCTTGGGCACGGTGGTGGCGCTGACGTCGCCGAGCCCCATCGCCTTGCCCGCCTCGAGCCGCAGTTCCTGCACGCGCCTGTTCAGCTCCTCGTCGCCTTCCAGTTCGGCGATGGACTCGAGCCCCGTCTTGCCGAAGCTGGCCGCGGCGACCACGACGACCGGCATTCCGTTGTCCACGCAGGTCACCGTGATGCCGCCGAAGACGTCCGTGACGTTACCCGTCGGGAACACGCCACCGCTCCCGCTGCCCTGGCTTTCTGCTGGCGCAGCCTCGAACTCGAGTACCACGGCCGCGGCCGTGCCAGGCACGCCGTCGATCGCCGTGTCCCCGTCGTACCGCGGCCTGCCGCCGGTGGTCGGGAACGTGGCGGTGACGACGCCGTCGGTGTTCACCATCCGGATCCGCACCCGGGTCTCGTCGCCCGCGGCGGCTACCAGCCCGCGCTCGACCGCGAACGGCCCGATGCCGGCGAGGATGTTCCCGCAGTTCTGCTTGTCGGTGACGATCGGCTTGTCCACCATGACCTGGAGGAACAGGTAGTCGACGTCGATACCGGGCAGCGCGGACGGCGACACGACCGCGACCTTGGACGTCAGCGGGTGCGCGCCGCCTACCCCGTCGATCTGCCGCGGGTCGGGCGATCCCATGACCCGCAGCAGCAGGTCGTCCCGTTCGCCCGCGTCGGCGGGGAGGTCCTCGGCGAGGAAGTACAGCCCCTTGGACGTACCGCCCCGCATCTGCATGGCCCGGATGCCGTCATACCGGACGTCGCCGCTCATGCCGCTACACACCCTCGCCCGCGCGCCTGACGTACTCGGCGTAAATGATGTAGTCGACCTTGGCCAGCTTGGGGCGCAGGTTGTACATGTCAAGGCCGAGCACGCCGTCGGCGAGCTGCTTGCGGTTGGCGTCCTCCTTGGCGATCCGCGCCACGGACGCGGTGACCGCGCTCGGCACGTCAAGGCGCGGGACGACGCACACCCCGTCGTCGTCGGCGACGATCGCGTCGCCCGGCCTGATCAGCTGGCCGCCGAGCGTCACCGGTACGTTGACCGAGCCGGGCGTTTCCTTCACCGTGCCCTGCGCGGAGACGTGCGCGGTCCAGGCGGGGAAGCCCATGTCGCGCAGCTCCTGGGTGTCACGCAGGCCCGCGCCCATGACCAGGCCGCGGACGCCGCGGCTGACCAGCGAGGTGGCGAGCAGCTCGCCGAACGCGCCGTCGCCGTTGGGCGACGTGGTGGTGATGACGATGATGTCGCCGGGCCTGGCCTGCTCGACGGCGGCGTGGATCATCAGGTTGTCACCCGGCCAGCAGAGCACGGTGAGCGCGGTGCCCGCGATGCGGGTGCCCTGCTGGTTCGGCCGGATGCCCGGCCCCAGGTAGCCATTGCGGCCGATCGCCTCGTGCACGGTGGCGACGCCGTAGCCGGCCAGCTTGTCGACCTCGGCCAGGTCGGCGCGCGGCGGGTCGGTGACGATGACGTTGAGCATCGGGGTCCTCTCGGTTACTTGTCCACGGCTACTTGTCCACCGCGCGGGCCGTCGCGGTGTCATCCGCGCGCAGTGCCGAGATAACGCTGGCCAGGTGCGCGCGAACGGCGAGGTTGGCCTCTTCGGGGCGCCGGTCCGCGATCGCGTTGAGTATGGCCAGGTGCTCGGTGACGGACACCTCGGGCCGCCCCGGGCGGAGCGCGAGCTGGAACTGGTGCCTGACCAGCTGGCCGTGCAGCTTGTCGAGCAGTGCGACCGCGACCGTCTGCCTGGAGATGACGCCGACCCGGCGGTGCAGCTCCCTGTTCAGCTCCGAGTACTTGAACGGGTTGCCCTCGGCGACCGCGCGCTCCAGGTTCTCGCCGAGCTCGCGGAGCTGCGCGGCCTCCTCGTCGGTCACGTTCAGCGCCGCCTTCACGGCGCACAGCGCCTCCAGGGCCATCCGGCACTCGGTGATCTGGACCGCCTCCGCGGTGGACACCACCCGGACCCGGGCGCCGCGATTGGGGATGCGCTCGACGAGTCCCTCCGTGGTCAGGTCGAGCAGCGCGGCCCGCAGCGACTGCCGGGTAACCCCGAGCGTCGCGGCCAGCTCCTCCTCGACGAGCCGCTGGCCGGGCGCGAAGTCTCCGTTGAGTATGGAGTGGCGGAGCGCGGTGTAGGCGTGCGCCCGGGCCGCCTCACCGACCCGGGGACCGCCCGGGATGCCTGCTGCCATGCCTCGACGCTAGGGACAAGCACCCAGATTGTCAACAATCCTCAGCCCAGCCTCTTGACGTCTGTTGACGGTCCACTATGCTTAGCCGCTCGTCTTGTGCCTGCCACAGTGTGCCTGCCACAGTGTGCCTGCCGCGGCGGTGTGCCTGCCGCGGCGGTGTGCCTGCCGCGGTGTGCCAGCGTTGGTCGGCGTCGGCCTGCCCGTTCGGCCCTGCGTAAGCACCTCTGGCACCCGAAGGCCCACCCATAACAGGTTAGGGCCGTGAGCCGCATGTGCGGCCCCGCATGCTTCCTGCTAGCGCCATGATCACGAAGACTTTCGTGGTTGCGAAAGGTTTTAGGTGCCCCAGCACGAAAAAAGCTTCACGATCATGCTCTGGCCCGCAGTAACGCTAGGCGCATATCCGGCAAATCCATCGAAATCGGACTCGCTGCGCAGGCGTGAGAACGCTTAAATTAACGGTATCGGGGCGTCGGCTATGCAATAGCGCTGAATCGTGGTCGCCGACCGTGCAGGCGTTTCGTTTCATCACCTCAAGACCGGCTCCTAATTCTTTACATATTGTGCTAGCTTCGCATTTTGCAATTAAACGTTGTTATGCCGCATTGCGCGGCGGTGAACCTGCGCGTGCGCCATGGCTCGCGTGGCACCATGGCCGGCCAGGGCTAGGCTGGCGGGCGACCGGGATGTCGTGGAGTTCCTCGGCCCGGCGGGCGGGTACCTGCGGTAGGAGCGCGCGCGGAACACCGTGCTGCTCATCGTGACCGAGCAGCTGCGGAGGGAAGCGCATGCGGCGCCGTGGCGGTCGCGCCCGCCGTCGGCCCAGTGTGGCGCCGTGTCGGCCGCGACCGCCACTGACCGAGGAGCGAGCGCCTGCCGCTCTTCGGCTGGTGGACGGGCCGCGGCGATGAGGACGGCGGGGCGTTCATGCCCGCGCCGCCGCGTCCGCTGCTGCTCGCCGCGGTGCAGCCGGGCGCCGCCGAGGTGCTGCTCTACACCGGCCTGGACAATCCGGTACCTAATTTCATCTACCAGCGGCCCGGTTACCGGGCCGTTGAGTACCGGGTGGTGCTAGCATTCCTCGCTCCTGAGTCTACCGTCCGGTAATCTTGCTTTCCCTGGCCGAGGCGGCATACTTTAAGTCATTATGTTAATCGCTGGGCAGATTTTCCGTTACGTTGCGTAGTGTGCCATCCGACCGCCCCGCTACCTCCCGGCCGTCCCGGCGGGCCAGCCTGCCCGAAAGAGCCAGACGGCCGAACAGCCAGCAGAGAGACGATGGGCCCAGGCATGAACGCACGACGGGAAGCATGACCTGATGGGCTGGTGCACCACCTTCGACCTGGACCGGTTCGCCGCGGCGGCGGGAGGCTACCTGAGATCGAGAGCGGCGGAGAACACCCTGCTGCTGTCCGCGGTGCAGGCCGCCCGCTCCGCCCATCAAGCCGGTCCCGTCTATCAAGCCAGTCCCGGCAGCCCCGGAGGGCCCGCCCAGGCGACGGCACCCGAGCCCGGGGGCGGGTGGCTGTTCGGCTGGTGGGAGCCCGCGGGCGGCGGTGAACCGCGCGGCGTGTTCCTGCACGACCCGATGGCGCCGCTGCTGATCTCCGGCCTGGTGCCGGAGATGGCCGCCTCGCTCGCCGCGACCCTGGCGAAGATGGGCAGGCCCGTGCTCGGCGTCGACGCCCCAACCGAGGTGGCGGACGCCTTCGCCGCGGCATGGAGCCAGCGGGCGGGCACGGTCGTCCGGGTGCACCGGCACTGCCACGTCTACCGGTTGGCCGGCCCTGGCGCCGGCCCCGGCGCCGGCCCCGGCGCCGGACCGGGCGCGGTACCCGGCGCACCGCCGCAGGCGGGACGCGGGCTGCCAGGCGCCGGCGCCTGGCCGCCGCCGGAGCTGCCCGTTCCTCCCGGCAGGCTCCGCGTCGCGACGGCCGGCGATCAGCCGCTGCTCGCCAACTGGCTCGCGGCGTTCGCGAACGAGACCGCCGAGCGGATCGCCTCACCGCGCGACCTGGCCGCCGACCTGATCAGCTACGGCGGCGCCGTCTTCTGGGAAGCACCGCAGCGGCCGGCCCGTCCGTGGGACGCCGCGCACCTGCTGCCGGCCGCGCGTCACAGGGAGGCCCGCCACGGGGACGCTAACCACGGGAACGCCAGCCAGGCCAGGGAGCCGGCCGGGCAGCCGGCCGCGCTCGCGACGCTGACCCGCCCCGTCGCGGGCACCGTCCGGATCAGCATGCTTTACACGCCGCCTGAGCGCCGCCACGGTGGTTACGCCTCTGCGCTGACGATGGCCGTGAGCCGCGCCGTGCTCTCCGGCACCGGGTCGGACGGCACCGGGTCGGACGGCACCGGGTCGGGCGGCACCGGGTCGGGCGGCACCGGGTCGGGCGGCACCGGGTCGGGCGGCACCGGGTCGGGCGGGGGCGGGGCCAACGAAGTCGTGATAATTACCGACAGGAACCGCCCGAACTCGTGGCCGACCCGGCTCGGCTACCAGCTGGTCAGCGAGCGGGCGGTGCTCCGCTTCGGGCCGGTGACCGGCCCGATGCCGCGGCTGCGGCGGACCGGGCCGATGCCCAGGCTTCCCACCGGGCCGCTGCCCCGGCTGCCGCGGCTGCGCGGCTAGCGCGTCAGGACGCGACCGCCTCCGCCAGCGTCACCTCCGTGGCGAGCTCCCCGTCCGGCGCCTGCTCGAACGCGAAGTCGGTGATGTTCCCCGCCGCCCGCAGGTCGGCCTCGCCTGCCAGCACCGCCGCCTCGTCCGGCCCGCGCACCACGACGCGCGCCGCCTCCGCGCGGATGGAGAGCTTCGCCGCCGTCTTGGCCTTGCGTATCTGGCCGAGCACGGCCGCCGCCGTCGCGAGCACCGCCGGGTTACCGACGCCCGCCGGGCCAGCCGCGCCCGCCGGGCCAGCCGCGCCCGCCGAGCCAGGTCCGCCGGCCGGCCAGCCCGCGGCGTGCACGGAGCCGTCGTGCCACCAGGACCACGCCTCCTCCGCGACGAACGGCAGGAACGGCGCGAACAGCCGCAGCAGCACGTCGAGCGCGTGGCGCAGCGCGCCGCGCGCCGACGCGCCGCCGTCGCCTGGCCCGTACGCGCGCGCCTTCACCAGCTCCAGGTAGTCGTCGCAGAACATCCAGAAGAACCGCTCGACCGCCTCGATCGCCCCGGCGTGGTCGTAGCCGTCCAGGCAGGCGGACGCCGCACGCGCCGCGTCGTCGAGCGCGGCGAGCAGGGACAGGTCAACCGGCGACGTCACCGGCCCGGCAGGCCCGGCAAGCGACAGCACGAACTTCGACGCGTTGAGTACCTTGATGGCGAGCCGCCGCCCCACCTTGAGCTGCCCGGGGTCGAACGCGGTGTCCACGCCGTACCGCCCGTTCGCCGCCCAGTAGCGGACCGCGTCAGAGCCGTACTGCTCGAGCAGGTCGGTCGGCACCACCACGTTCCCCTTGGACTTCGACATCTTCTTCCTGTCCGGGTCCAGGATCCACCCGGATATCGCGGCGTCCGACCAGGGCAGCGTCCCGAACTCGAAGTGTGACCGCGTCACGGTGGAGAACAGCCAGGTCCTGATGATCTCGTGCGCCTGCGGCCGCAGGTCCATCGGGAACACCCGGCTGAACAGGTCGTCGTCGGTGCCCCAGCGCGCGGCGATCAGCGGCGTCAGCGATGAGGTCGCCCAGGTGTCCATCACGTCCGGGTCACCGATGAACCCGCCGGGCGCGCCGCGCTGCGACTCGGTGTACCCGGGTGCCGGCTCGGCGGCCGGGTCGACGGGCAGCAGGTCCTCCGACGGCGGCACGATCGGCGCGTCGTAGTCCGGCTCGCCGTCCGCGCCGAGCGGGTACCACACGGGGAACGGCACGCCGAAGAACCGCTGCCGTGAGATCAGCCAGTCCCCGGCGAGGCCCGCCACCCAGTTCTCGTAGCGCACCCGCATATGCGGTGGGTGCCAGTTCAGCTCCCGGCCACGGTCGATTAGTTCCGAACGGAGGCGTGCATCCCGCCCTCCGTTCCGTATGTACCACTGGCCGGAGGTGACGATCTCGAGCGGCTTGTCGCCCCGCTCGTAGAACTTCACCGGCCGGGTGACGGGCCGCGGCTCGCCGTCAAGCTCACCGCGGGCGCGCAGCAGCTCCACGGTCCTCGCGCGGGCGGCGAACAGGGTCTTTCCCGCCAGCTCGTCGTACGGCGACGGTGGAACCCCGTCGGGTGCCGCGGCAAGCAACCGCCCGTTCCGGCCGACGATCGCCCGTGTCGGCAGGTCAAGCTCCCGCCACCAGGTCACGTCGGTCAGGTCGCCGAAGGTGCACACCATCGCGATGCCCGACCCCTTGTCCGGCTCGGCGAGCGGGTGCGCGTGCACCGGCACCTGCACACCGAACACCGGCGTCCGCACCGCGGCGCGCAGCAGCGGCTGGTAACGCGCGTCGTCCGGGTGCGCCACCAGCGCCACGCACGCGGGCAGCAGCTCGGGCCGCGTCGTCTCCACCCAGACGGGAGAGCCGTCGGGCGCGCGGAAGGAGATCCGGTAGAACGCGCCTGCCGACTCCCTGTCCTCGAGCTCCGCCTGCGCCACCGCGGTCTGGAACGTCACGTCCCACAGTGTGGGCGCCTCGGCGCGGTACGCCTCGCCGCGCGCCAGGTTGCGCAGGAACGCGGCCTGCGACACGCGCCGGCTCTCGTCGCTGATCGTGGTGTAGAGCAGCGACCAGTCCACGGAAAGCCCGACCCGGCGCCACGCCTCCTCGAAGGCGCGCTCGTCGATCGCGGTGAGCCGCTCGCACAGCTCGATGAAGTTCCGCCGGGAGACAGGGAGCTCCGTATTGTTCCCCCCCGACCCTCCCCGCCGCTGCCCGGGCGGGACGAAAGCCGGGTCATAGGGCAGCGTGGGGTCGCACCGGACGCCGTACACGTTCTGCACCCGCCGCTCGGTCGGCAGCCCGTTGTCGTCCCAGCCGAGCGGGTAGAACACCGCCTTGCCCGTCATCCGGCGGTACCTGGCCATGATGTCGGTGTGCGTGAACGAGAACACGTGCCCCACGTGCAGCGACCCGGACACGGTGGGCGGCGGCGTGTCGATCGCGTACACCTGCTCGCGCGGCCGGGACCGGTCGAACCGGTATACCTGATCGGCCTCCCAGCGTACGCTCCATACCGCCTCAAGCCCGTCGAGCGCGGGCTTGTCAGGGACGGCTGCAGCGAGCGGCTGCTGGTAGGCATCTGTCATGACACAACCCTAATGCGTCGGGCGATGGCCCGCCTTCCGTTAAAAAGCCCGCGCCGAGCGGGAAAGGTGCAGCGCTGCACCTTTCCCGCTCGGCCCGCCGGGCGGCCCGCTAGGCTCACAGCGACAGACCATGCCAGGAAGGCCGCACGCGAACGTGACTAGCCAGTCATCCCCCGGGGGGACGATCCCCAGTCAGATCACTGAGAACAGTGCCGACCAGACCGCGTCGATCATCAAGCGGATCGCCGCCGAGCTCACGGTGCGCGACCACCAGGTCGCCGCCGCGGTCGACCTGCTCGACGGCGGGGCGACCGTCCCGTTCATCGCCAGGTACCGCAAGGAGGCCACCGGCACCCTGGACGACGCGCAGCTGCGCACGCTCGACGAGCGGCTGCGCTACCTGCGCGAGCTCGAGGAGCGCCGCGCCGCGATCCTGGCCTCCGTCGCGGAGCAGGGCAAGCTCACCGACGAGCTGCGCGCCCAGATCGGCGCGGCGGACACCAAGGCACGGCTCGAGGACCTGTACCTGCCGTACAAGCCAAAGCGGCGCACCAAGGCGCAGATCGCCCGCGAGAACGGCCTCGAGCCGCTCGCCGAGCTGCTGCTCGGCGATCCGGCGACCGAACCGCGCGCGGCCGCGGAGGGTTTCCTGAACGAGCACGTCGCCGATGCCGCCGCGGCACTTGACGGCGCCCGCGCCATCCTCGTCGAGCGCTTCGCCGAGGACGCCGACCTGATCGGCCAGCTCCGCGAGCGGATGTGGTCCCAAGGCAACCTGGTCGCCAAGGTCCGCGAGGGCAAGGAAGACGCCGGCCAGAAGTACAGCGACTACTTCGACTTCGCCGAGCCTTTCTGCAGGCTGAAGGCACACCGCGTGCTCGCGATGTTCCGCGCGGAGAAGGAGGAGGTGCTCGACCTCACCCTCGACCCCGCCGACGAGGGGTACGAACTCGGCGGGGCCGGCTTGTCGCCGTCCTACGAGCAGCCGGTCGCCGACCGGTTCGGCATCGCCGACCTTGGCAGGCCGGCCGACAAGTGGCTGTCCGACACCGTCCGCTGGGCGTGGCGCACGCGCATCCTCGTCCACCTGGGCATCGACCTGCGGATGCGGCTATGGCAGGCCGCCGAGGCCGAGGCCGTCGAGGTCTTCGCCGCCAACCTGCGCGACCTGCTGCTCGCCGCCCCGGCCGGGCAGCGCGCCACCATGGGCCTCGACCCCGGCTTCCGCACCGGCGTCAAGGTCGCCGTGGTGGACCAGACCGGCAAGGTCGTCGCGACGCACACCATCTACCCGCACGTACCGCAGAACCGGTGGGACGAGTCGCTGTTCATACTGAAGAACCTGGCGCGGCAGCACCATGTCGAGCTGATCGCCATCGGCAACGGAACCGCGAGCCGCGAGACGGACAAGCTGGCCATCGACCTGATCAAGGCCAGCCCGGAGCTCGGCCTTACCAAGGTCGTGGTTTCCGAGGCGGGCGCGTCCGTCTACTCCGCGAGCGCCTACGCGAGCGGCGAGCTCCCCGACCTCGATGTGTCGCTGCGCGGCGCCGTCTCCATCGCGCGGCGGCTGCAGGACCCACTCGCGGAGCTCGTCAAGATCGACCCCAAGTCGATCGGCGTGGGCCAGTACCAGCATGACGTCACCGGCACCAAGCTGGAGCGCTCGCTTGACGCCGTGGTCGAGGACGCGGTGAACGCGGTCGGCGTGGACGTCAACACCGCGAGCCGCCCGCTGCTCGCCCGCGTCTCAGGCATCACCGACTCCCTGGCCGCCGCGATCGTCGCGCACCGCGACGCAAGCGGCGCGTTCGGCACCCGCGACCAGCTCAAGGAGGTGCCGCGGCTTGGCCCCAAGGCGTTCGAGCAGTGCGCGGGCTTCCTGCGCATCCGCGGCGGCGGCAACCCGCTCGACTCCTCGGGCGTGCACCCCGAGGCCTACCCGGTGGTCCGCCGGATCCTGGAGCGGGCGCAGACCGACGTGGCGGC
>Ga0335078_10019681_pt1 | contig 10033 bp, 11 predicted proteins | sample Lox_Sample_32_FD_206711 | JGI IMG/M metagenome (GOLD analysis project Ga0335078, IMG submission 206711) | Soil microbial communities from Loxahatchee National Wildlife Refuge, Florida, United States - Lox_Sample_3.2 | ecosystem: Environmental > Terrestrial > Soil > Wetlands | place: USA...
AAGACGACGTCCACCGCGCCCAGCAGCGGATCCAACTCCAATTCGAATGGTGCAAGCAGCACCTCGAACGTCGATCTCTCGAGCAACGCTTTCATCACGCTGCTGGTGGCGCAGCTTCAGGGCCAGGACCCGTTAAACCCGATGGATCCCACCCAATTCGTAACGCAGTTGGTACAGTTCAATCAGCTCGACCAGTTAATGGACATCAATCAAGAGCTCCAGACCAATGCGGGCGGGTCGGCTCCCGATCCTTCGCGTATGGTGGCACCGACAAAGAGCTAGGAGGAATCATGTCATCGTTTTCTATATCGCTTTCAGGATTGCTCGCTGACGACCAGGAGCTGTCCGTCCTGTCCAACAACCTCGCCAATCTCAATACCGTCGGGTTCAAAGGCGAGGACGCTCAGTTTCAGGACCTGTTTTATCAGGAGATAGGTGCCAACGGAGCGGGTGATCCCCTGCAGGTCGGCACCGGCGCGATGGTCGGATCCACCGCAACAGATTTCACGCAGGGAACCCTTGAGACGACTGGTCTCTCCACCGACCTGGCGATCCAGGGAAATGGATTCCTCCAGGTCCAGCAGGGGAACGTGACACAGTACACCCGCGACGGGAATCTGTCGGTCAACGCGCAGGGATACTTGGTCACCTCCGATGGATCTGAAGTCATGGGATACCAGGCCGTGGACGGAAAGGTAAATACCAGCAGCACTCTGGGTCCGCTGCAGGTCGGGTCAGGCCAGAACCCTCCTCAAGCGACGTCCAACGTGACCCTTGCCTTGAACCTCAACGCCGGCGCCAACGCCGACTCGACGAGCGCGTATAGCTCTGAGGCCACGGTCTACGATTCTCTCGGAGACGCGCACGTAGTCACTTTCAACTTCCAGAAGACGGCGGCCAACACTTGGAGTTATACGGTGACGCTGCCGGCGGCGGATGTGGGATCGACGGGAAAGGCGGTCTCGCTGGCGTCAGGCACGCTTTCGTTTGACGCCAACGGAAATCTGACATCGGCCACTAAACCGGTGTCACTGACCCTCCCGGCAGCAGATAAGCTGGCGGATGGTGGCACTCTGAGCAGCTCGCTGGCATGGAATCTGGTGGGCTCCGGCGGCGCCGCGGAAATCACGCAGGTGGCTGGCGCTTCCACTGTTACTTCCACCGTGCAGGACGGTTATGCGGCGGGCACTCTGACCGGATTTACAATCTCCAGCAATGGAACTATTCAGGGCGTGTTCACCAACCAGCAGAACGAGACGCTGGGGCAGATCGCCCTGGCTGCCTTCCCCAATACCCAGGGCTTATTGCAAACCGGATCGAGCAACTTCATGGCGAGCCTGGCTTCAGGGCTTCCCACGGTTGGAGTGCCGGGAACCGGAGGTCTGGGCACCATCGCCGACGGCGCATTGGAAAACTCCAATGTGGACATCGCCACTCAGTTCGCTCAGCTCATCCTTGCGGAACGGGGCTACCAGGCAAACTCGCAGGCGATCACCACGGAGAACCAAGTGGAGCAAGCGGCTCTTAGTATCCTTCAGTAGGAATCTCCGCTGAAAGGGCGCCGCCCGCTCGCTCTGAGGATGTGAGGATGATGCCTTAACCGCGGAGGGGACGTTGTAGAGTAAGCCAGGGAACCCTACCACCTCCCCTCCCGCGCGCGCTCCCCAACTAGGCAACTGAGAACTGATGGTTGGAAGCTCAAATTGACGATTGAGCGCCACCGAGTGACGATAAAACATCTTCGAGTGACGGTTGAAAACAGCTCTCAGCCTACAAGCACAGCCCCTGGAGGGCGGCTGCGGGCTGAGGGCTGAAAGCTGAGAGCTGCGTTCTTCGATTCGCAAGCATCAACTCCTGTGGCCCGCCTTCTCCGGCCTTCCTTGCAATGCGGTTAGAGAAATCTAATGAGATTCTCTCAAGCCTGACCCTGCAGCGCGTCGCAGTCAGGTGAGTCGCTGCGACTTTCTTCTCGGGGACACCAGTAAACCCACTTAAAACACGCCTCCTTCGAGGGCGGGACGACCGCAGGCCAGACTCAGCTCAACTAATGCCTTTGGCGGAAGAATTGCTCACAGCAAGAGCTATGGCTGATGATCCGAACGCTCAGGCGCCTGGTACCGACGCGGAAGAAAAAAAGTCAGGCTCCCCGATGAAGACCGTTGTGGTGGTGGTGCTGCTTGTCGCCGTCGCGGGTGGTGCCGGATTCTGGTTTCGCTCCCGGAAGCTTGGCGCCGCCTCACCCGCGCCGCCTCCCGCCAGCACCAAGGTGAACGCCGTGATGCATCTGGAGGGCTTCACCGTCAATCTGGCGGATAAGGATCAGAGTTGTTTCTTCCGGCTTGGCATCGATCTGGGCCTCGGCCATGACCTTCCGGGAGGCAAGGAGGGAGAGAAGAGCGCGGAATTCACTCCGATGGTGAGGGACACACTCTTGGGAGTTCTCAGTACGTGGACGTCCGATCAGGTACTCGCGCCGGACGGCAGAACCAAACTCAAAGCGGCATTCCTCACGGCACTGCAGAATCGTGCCCCCGAGTTGGATGTTCGGGAAGTCTATTTTACGGACTTCCTGGTACAGCGCTGAAGGGTGGAGACTATGGGAGATCAAATACCAGCACCAACGGAAACAAAGAACGAACCGAGCGTGCCGGCCGTTGATACGTGGGCGGGCGTCGAAACCCTGCCGTGCACGCTGAGCGTTTCGCTGCCGATCGGCGGCATCACTGTCCGTGACCTGCTCCGCCTGGAAGTGAACTCGATTGTGGACAGCCGACAGTGGGCGGAATTGCCACTGCCGGTCTGGGTAAATGGAGTAATCGTGGCCTCGTCCGAGTTTGACCTCGCGGGCGAACGCCTGGCAGTCAGAATCACCGAATTAGGCTGATGAAGGAGCTCAAGATGGCTGACTATAAAGCGGTACCAGACTCGAAGCGGCTAATCGTAAGGATACTGGGCGCAATCTTCCGGCAGGTCCATTCCCTGGTCCGGCGGCGCGAGGGCAACGTGATGCGGCTCTGTGAGACGTTGTCCCTGGGAGAGCGCCGCTTCCTGGCCGTCGTCGTGGTTGAGGAACAAAGGTACCTCGTGGGTGGCGCCGGGAACTCGATTTCGTTGCTGGCTCAGTTGCCCGCCAACGTCGCCTCAACCGCTGGCTTGGCCAACGAGCTGGTAAGCCGATTTTAAGAAACCGCCCCCAAGTCATGAACCACCACATCAAAGTCGCGCGAAGAGTCGGCCTGCTTGTCATCCTGGCATTTTGTGCCGCCGGGACAGCCGAAGGCTTGGCCACGCCGCCTCAGGGGTCGCTCGGAGGTCTGCAGCTTGGCGGGAGTTCGACGCCATGGACCATTTTGGGTCTCATGACGATCCTCACGATTCTGCCGGCCATACTGCTTTCGATGACCCCCTTCGTTCGCATCCTGGTGGTCTTCCATTTCTTGCGGCAGGCGCTGGGGACGCAGACGACACCCACCAATCAGACCCTGATCGGCCTTTCCCTGTTCCTGACATTTTTCATCATGCAACCCGTGGGAGCGCAGATTTACGACGCGGCGGTGGTTCCGATGGAGCAAGGGCACATCAACGCGGTCAGCGCCCTGCAACTGGCGTCAGATCCTATGCGGAAGTTCATGCTGAAGTATGCACGCGAAAAGGACCTCGCCCTTTTCGTCGACCTGGCCAAGGAACCACGCCCGCGCACACCCGACGACCTGCCCATGCGGGTGGTACTGCCGGCCTACATGATCTCTGAGCTGAAGGCAGGTTTCCAGATCGGCATGGTGCTGTTCCTGCCCTTCCTGGTGATCGATCTGGTCGTCGCCTCAATCACAACTTCTGTAGGGATGTTCCAGTTGCCTCCCGTCGTGATCTCCACGCCGTTGAAGATCTTACTTTTTGTAGTCGTCGACGGATGGCACCTGGTGGTGGGCTCATTGGTGAAAAGCTTCTACTGAAGGAGAACCATGTTGGCGCAAAATGCAATCACACTGGCACGGCAAGCGCTGGGAATCACACTGACGCTGGCGGCGCCGATCTTGGTGGTGGCCATTGTCGTCGGTTTGGTGATCAGCGTCCTGCAAGTGATGACTTCGATTCAGGACACCACCATCAGTACCGTTCCCAGGTTGGCATCGGTCGCACTGGTGGTTCTGATCCTGATGCCTTGGTTGATGCGAAAGCTGGTGATGTACGCGTCGCAGATTCTCGGCGACTTTCGTCCCTACCTGGGCTGACGTTTTGAGCTGGGGTGCACTGGTGGAATCGCTTCTACAGCCGTTACTAAACAAAGGGCTCCTGGTCGGGACACGGGTCAGCATGCTTATGGTGTTCGCGCCTTTCTTCAGCAGCGGTTCGATTCCTGTTCGTATCAAGGTCGGCCTGACGCTGGCCTTGTCGATTGTGCTTTATCCCATACTCCCCGGCGCCCCCGGTATCTCTACAACTTCGAACTGGCTCCGGGTTCTTCTCGGCGAGGCGTTCATCGGTCTGGCGATGGGTTTGGCAATCCAGTTTGTCATTGAAGGCGTGCTGCTGGCCGGCCAGATTCTGGGCTTTCAGATGGGCTTTTCCCTGGAGAACATCATTGACCCGCAGACCCAGGTCGACACTCCTGTACTGGCCATCTTTCATCAGTCGATCGCCTTGCTGATCTTCCTGCAGCTCGGTGTTCATCGCTGGCTGCTGCGCGGCCTGGCGAAGAGCTTTGAGTACGTGCCGCCCGGCGCGGTGGCACTCAATTCCCCGACCACGGAGGAATTGCTTCGCGCCGCAGGCGGAATGCTGCTGGTGGGACTTCAGATCGCCGCTCCTGCCCTGGTGGCGACCTTCGTGGCGGATATCTCGCTGGGTTTCATTGGCAAAGCGGCGCCTCAGTTCCCGGTGGTCTTCACCGGCGTTTCTGTCAAGAGCCTGCTGGGCATGATCATCATTTGGGCCTCGGTAGCAATGTGGCCCCGCGTTCTGGAGTCGCATTTCGAGAGCGCGGTAAGCACCGCCGAGCGATTGTTGCGGCTGGCGCACTAGGAACCTAGGATGGCTGACGATACTCGCACCGAGAAAGCGACCCCGCGGCGGCGGCAGAAGGCCCGTGAAAAAGGCCAAATCGCGCGCAGTCGCGAAATTTCGGGCTCGCTCGCCCTGATAACAATCGTGGTGACGATCGGCACGCAGGCTTCGTCGTGGAGCGAGGGTTGGCGAGGCGTACTACGGGCGGCGCTCGACGTTGCCACTAAGGGAGAACTAACGCCCCAGTCGTCTGCTTTCCATTTAATGGCGATGACCACGCTTCGGTGGGTAGGGCCGGCGATGGTCCTCGCTTGGGGAACATCGTTGATCGGCAGCGTCGCGCAGGGTGGCCTGGTGTTTTCCGGCGAGCAATTGACGCTGAAGTGGGAGCGCCTGAATCCGGCGTCGAATCTGCAAAAGCTGTTTTCGCTGTCTGGGCTGAGCAACTTACTGAAGACGCTGATTCCCATGTCCGTGATCGCCTATCTCGCCTTGGCGGCGATCACTCGCGACTGGCAGCGGATCCTGACCGCGGTCCGAGTGGGCGGTCGAGGACCCTTGGCTTGGATGTTCGGCGTGGTTTTCGAGATCGCGTGGAAAGCCGGCCTGGTGTTCCTGGCCTGGTCGCTGGTTGATTATATGTTGCAGAGGTTCAATTTCTCGAAGCAGCTTCGTATGACGAAGCAGGAGTTGCGCGAGGAATTCAAAGAGACGGAGGGGAACCCAGCCAACAAGGGCCGCATTCGCAGGCTGCAAAGGCAGAGGCGCAGGCGCATGCTGCTCAAGCGAATCGAGCGGGCCACGGTGGTGATCACCAACCCCACCCACTACGCCGTCGCGCTCGAATACCGGCCGGCGGAAATGGCGGCGCCCCTTTGCATCGCCAAGGGGCGCAACCTTCTCGCCGAACGTATTAAGGAAGAGGCGCGACGCTACGGCGTTGCCATTGTCGAAAATCCGCCCCTGGCCCAGGCGCTTTATCGCGCGGTGGAAATCGATGAATCCATTCCGCCGAAACTCTATCGTGCGGTAGCTGAGATTCTGGCCTTTATTTTCCGCGCCCAAGCGCGGGCGCAGGCGGCCTCGCGAAGAACGACTGGACCGATACCTGGCACGCCGGGCAGCCTTCGGATGCCGATGCCCTAGGGTTCCACGGCCGCACGCCGCGCGGGATCGCGACATTGGAGATTAAGGACCGAGCGGCGGGTTTACCCCGCCACCGCGGATGGAGATCAAAGGGAAAATGGCGGGGCAAACCCTCTGCTACGCCCTTTTTCAGCACCCTTTACGGAAGGAGTCGGCTCGAATACCATGCCCACCAACCCTCCAGCAAAACCGGCCAGCACCACCAGCCGTGGGGACTGGATTGTCCCCTTATTGGGCGTGGCGATGGTGTTCGTCATGCTGGTGCCCATCCCGGCTACCGCCCTCGATCTGTTTTTAGCCACAAGCATCACGACGTCCGTCCTCGTGCTGCTGGTCTCGATGTACATCCAGCGCCCCGTTGAGTTCTCGGTGTTTCCTTCGCTTCTTCTGCTGCTCACCCTTTTCCGGCTCTCGCTAAACCTCGCGAGCAGCCGACGGATTCTCCTGCACGGCAACGAGGGATCGTCGGCGGCCGGGCACGTCATCGAAGCGTTCGGCCAGTTTGTGGTGGGCGGCAACTACGTCGTCGGATTCGTTCTGTTCCTCGCCTTGATCGCCATTCAGTACCTGGTGATCAATCACGGCGCCGTGCGTATCGCCGAAGTCACCGCGCGCTTCACCTTGGACGCTTTGCCCGGCAAGCAGATGGCGATTGATGCTGACCTTGGCGCCGGCCTCATCGACGAAACCACGGCCCGTGGCCGCCGCGCCCACATCGCGCGCGAGGCGGAGTTCTATGGCGCCATGGACGGCGCCGCGCGCTTCAGCCAGCGGGATGCGCTGGCCACCATCCTGATTACCGTCATCAACGTCATCGCCGGAATCCTGATCGGCGTGTTTTATTTGGAGATTCCGCTGCAAGAAGCGCTGCGTACCTACACCATTCTGACCGTAGGCGACGGCCTCGTCACCATGATCCCTTCGTTGCTGGTCTCGGTGGCCGGGGCCATGGTGGCGACGCGCGCCTCGGCGCAATCGAGCCTGGGCGTCGACTTAGGCCTGCAACTGCTGCCGCGTCCGCGGCCGCTATGGATTGCGACCGGGGTGATGACCCTGCTAGGGATCATTCCTGGCCTTCCCAAGTTCTCCTTTTTCGCGCTTGCGGGTGTGGCGGCGTTCCTTGCCAATCGAGCCAAAGGAGTTGAAGCGGCGGCTAGCAAGCCCGAGGCGGAAGCGAAACCGGCTGCCCAGGAACCAACCGCCCTTCCCAAGTTGGACGATTTGAGCATGGAGGTCGGTTATGGCTTGGTGCCCCTGGTGGACCAGGGGCAGGGCGGTCAACTTCTCCAGCGAGTTCGTGCTCTGCGTCGTCATCTGGCAACCCAACTGGGGTTCCTCATCCCCCGTGTTCACATCACCGACAACCCTCAACTCCGGCCTCGCGAGTATGTGGTGCGGTTGCGCGGCGAGGAGGTGGCGCGCTGGGAGATGGTCCAGAACGCGCTGCTGGCAATCAGTTCCGACGTCGTGGCGAAGCCCATCGAGGGCAAAGAGACGCGTGAGCCCGCCTTCGGCGCCAGCGCCAAATGGATCGCTCCGGCGTTTCGCGAGCAGGCCTTGGCAGCCGGCTACGCCGTGGTGGACCAGACGTCCGTGATGGCCACTCATCTGGCCGAAATCATCAAGCAGCACGCACACGAACTCCTCACCCGCCAGGAGACGCGCCGCCTTTTGGATTCACTCGCCGAGAGTCAACCCAAACTCGTAGAAGAACTGGTGCCCAAATTGCTGAGCTTGGGTGAGGTGCAGCGGGTGCTACAGCAGCTCCTGAGAGAACAGGTCCCGATCCGCGATATGACGACGATTCTAGAGACTCTGATTGACGCTGCCACAGTGAACAAGAACCCCGTCCCCTTGGTGGAAGCCGTTCGCCAGGCTATGGGACGGGCTTTGGTCCGGCCGTTGCTGACCGATGAAGGCCGACTTACGGTGGCGACGCTGGACGGCCAGATCGAAGAGCAGATTTACCAGGCCTTCGAGCCGCAGAATACCGCCGCCGGCCGGCCACCCTCCCTTCAGCCGTCGTTCGTACGCCGCGTGCTCGATGGTCTCAAAGCTCTGATGGGTGATCAGCTCTCGGTCGCCTGTCCGACCTTGCTTTGCAGTTCGCCCGCTCGCTTTCATCTGCGGCGACTGCTTGAGCCGTTTTTTCCCAAACTCGTGGTGCTGTCGCCGGCCGAGGTGCCGACCACGGTGCCGATTCAATCCCTGGGGGTGGTCCGTTGAGCCACGCCGCCTACGCTCAATCCGGCAATGCCTCACCGAACGACGCGGTGAAGCGAAACTACGAGGAGATCAGTAACCTCAGTTCCGAAGACCGAGACCGTCTGGTGTTGGAGCACCTCCCGCAAGTCCGCTACATCGCCAAGCGAATTCACGAACGGCTGCCGCAACAGGTGGCGCTGGAAGACCTCGTCAGTGCAGGCATCGTGGGGTTGATGGAAGCGGTTCATCACTTCGACGCCTCCAAAAACGTGCAGCTCAAGACTTATGCCAAAATCCGGATTCAAGGCGCCATTCTCGACAGCTTGCGCGATCTGGATTGGGGACCGCGGAGCTTGCGCCGGAAGGCCCGGGAGGTGGAGCGCATCCAGCAGAAGCTGCGCGCAGACCTGGGACATCAACCCACCGAGATAGAGCTCGCCGACGAGATGGACATCGGCCTCGGGCAATTGCAACAACTTCTCAGCGATTTGCGAGGACTGCAACTGGGCAGCCTGCAGGCGCTGGTGCCCGAGGACGGACAGCCCGAGGACATGTATCGATACATGCCGAACGCCCCTGAGCCAAGCCCGCTCTACCAGTGCCTGCGCTCCGAACTCATGAGTTGTCTCAGCACCGCCGTCGGCGAGTTGCCGGCGCGGGAACGCCAATTGCTGGCCCTTTACTACGTGGAGGAACTCACGATGAAAGAGGTGGGAGCGGTGCTGGGGCTGGGCGAAGCTCGCATCTGCCAACTGCATTCGGCGGCCTTAGTCCGCTTACGCACCCGTCTCCAGGAACTGCTCGACGAACGGCCGACACCCGGCACCACGAGGGTACATCTATGAGCAAAAGCGGGAACAACGGCTCCAGAAACGCGAACCACGAAGAGATCGAGCGCCTGTTTCACGCCTATCAGCAGCAACAGGAGTCCGAGGCTGAGGCCAGGGCGAAACCGCACGTCATCCATGGCCTCAAGGGTCCGGCCAGCCGCCTGGTTCAACAGCAGGTGCGCCAGGTCGGTGAATTACACGAAGACTCCAGTCGCCACCTCGCCGGTGAGCTCTCGGCCTTGCTGCGGGTCCCGGTTGAGGCACGCCTGCTGGAGGTGGAGCACCAGACGCACGACCGGCTTTTGCATCGAATGCCGAATCAGACCTACTGGGCTTCGGTGAAGTTCCCACCGTTTGATGGCGCGGGAATCCTCGGTATGGAACTCAGCCTGGTGCTACCCATGCTCGATCTGCTCCTGGGCGGGAACGGAATCACGCCGGCCACGACCCGCGATCTCACCGACATTGAAGAGTCCGTCATGGAGGTTGTGGCTGGCGTCGTCTGCGGGAGACTGGAGGCGGCCTGGCAGCCGCTGGTCGATCTCAAATTCGTCTTTGACCATCGTCTTACAGAAGCTGGCTTTCGACGGCTGGTCGCCTCCGATGAGAGAATCCTTTCCCTGACCTTTGCGCTCGGTTTGCCGCATGCGCGCGGAACCCTCAGCTTCACCTTCCCCACCGCGGTGGCCACCGTCCTGCTGCATCGGATCACTCAGCAATACCTTACTCCCAAGCGCCGGACACCAGCCGTGGGCAGCCCTTCCCTCCGCGAGCGGCTGAAGAGAAGCCATTTCCTGGCCGAAATGGTCCTGCCCGCCAGCAGGGTGCGGGGCAGCGAACTGCTGAAC
>Ga0335078_10019682_pt1 | contig 10032 bp, 8 predicted proteins | sample Lox_Sample_32_FD_206711 | JGI IMG/M metagenome (GOLD analysis project Ga0335078, IMG submission 206711) | Soil microbial communities from Loxahatchee National Wildlife Refuge, Florida, United States - Lox_Sample_3.2 | ecosystem: Environmental > Terrestrial > Soil > Wetlands | place: USA: Florida...
TCGGCATGGTCGTCGCCCTCAACGTGGGGATCTCCCACTTCCTCATCCCCTGGCTGCTCCGGACCCTTCTCGGCATAGAGACCGTCTTCTCCGTGGGTGGTTTCGCGGCGGTGAACGACACATCCCTCGCCGTGATCTGCAGTCTCGTCTATCTCTGTCTCGACCCTGTTCTCAAGGCCGTCTATACGCTGCGGTGTTTCTACGGGGAATCGCTCCGTACGGGCGAGGACCTGTTGGTGGAGCTTCGGGACCTGAAAAGGGGCCCCCTGCGCCTCGTAGTCCTTCTCCTCATCTTCCTCACCTGTATGTCAGCAGGCCGCGCCTTCGCCGAGGTGCGAAGCTTCGAGCCTTCGGCCAGCCGGGAGGTCGTCTCGGTGCATGAGCTGGATGGTGCGATCGATCGCGTCATGAGTAATCCCGAATACACGTGGCGCATGCCGAGGACGAGGCCGCCGGCCACCCAGCCAGGCGCCTTGCACGCCTTTCTCGCCCCCGTGGTCAAGGCATTGCGGGCCGCATGGCGCTACGTTGAAAAAGGCCTGTTCAGGCTCCTGAGGTGGGTCGTCGACTTCATGAGCCGCATTCTGCCCGCCGGCCCGCAGGAGGAAGGGCACGACAATCGATGGACCTCCTTCTCCCGGGTCCTTATCATCGCTCCCCTTGCAGCCCTGATGGCGCTGGCAGCCTTTCTCGGCTGGAGGGCGTGGAAGAGACGTAAGGCCCGCCCGCTCCCTGCCGCCGAGACGAACCTGACACTACCGGATATTACGAAAGCAGAGGTGGACGCGGGCGCCCTGCCGGAAGAGGGCTGGCTCGCCATGGCAAGGGAGATGGCCGAAAAAGGAGAGCCGAGGCTCGCCTTGAGGGCCCTCTTCCTCGCCACCCTCGCGTTCCTCGCCCGTGAAGATCTGATCAGCCTTGCCGCCCACAAGTCGGACCGCGAGTACGAGCGCGAGCTGCGCCTTCGTTCCCACGTCCGTCCCTATATGCCCCCGGTTTTTGCGGAAAACAGAGCCATCTTCGAGAGGGCATGGTACGGACTGCATGAGGTGACCCCTTCGATCATGGAGACATTCTCGGGAAACATGGAGAGGATGAGGGATAATGGGCAGAAATAGAGTATTCCCCATGGTGCTGCTCGTGGTGATGGCGCTCCTTTTCTTCTCGGGCATCGGCGTGCTCCTCACCTTGCGCTTCGACACGGGCGACGCGTATCCGCCCTATTCCTCGTATCGTCCCGATCCCCAGGGGACCCGGGCGCTTTTCGAAGGCCTCTCCGCAATAAGGGAGATGAACGTTGCCCGCAATGTCCTTCCCTTCGGGAGAGCCTCGCGGATCAGTGATTCCACCCTTTTTCTCATCGGTCTTGACGTGGAAGCCTTCTCCCGTATGGAAGTCTCTGAAATCGAGGCGCTTGAGAAGGGAGCCAACGAGGGCGGGCGGATCGTCGTAGCCTTCCCCGGCGCAAAAAGGGAGGGACCGGATTGGCGTCATCTTTCGGTGCCTGAGGAGAAAAAGGGGGGCAGGGATAAAGAGGGTAAGGAAGAGGAGGAGGCCGCGGCGGAGGAGTACGCCGACCTCCGCGATCGCTGGCAGGTGAGAACCAGAAACTTCACACAGGCCCCCGGCACGGCAGGTCTCTCGGAAGAATTCCAGGGGCTGCCCTCTTCGATCGACTGGCACAGCGCCCTGGCCTTCCAGCCCCTCTCCGGGGAATGGCACGCCGTATACGAAAGGGAAGGCAATCCGGTGCTCATGGAGCGCCGTTTCGGCAAGGGAGAGATCGTCCTCGTATCGGATTCTTTCTTCTTCAGCAACGAGGCCATGAGGGGGGAGCGCTATAGCGGCCTCCTCGCATGGCTCTGCGGCAGTCACCGCAGGATCATTTTCGACGAGACCCATCTCGGCCTGTCGGAGGGCACCGGTGTCGTCAAGGTCATGAAGAAACACCGCTTGGCCCCTTTCCTCATTTCCCTCGTGGGCCTCTTTCTCCTCGCGGTGTGGAGGGCGCGGGTCTCTTCCGTTCCGGCACCCGAGGTAAGGGAGGGAGACGAGGCGTCATCAGGCAGGGATCATGCTTCGGGCCTCGTGAGCCTGCTCCGCCGCAACATTTCTCCCCGGGATGTTCTTAGGGTGTGCCTCGACGAATGGCAGATTTCCTTTACGCACACCGGGCGCAACCAGTCGGCCCTGCTGCCGGCCATGAAGGAGATCGTCGAGGCTGAGCAGGGCCGTCCGAGAAGGATGCAAGACCCCGTGGACGCATACAAGAGGATCAGCCGGCTCGTCGCGCGCAGGCAGCCGCGCCGAACGGATTCTTGACCACTTACAAGGAGGTTTCGACACCCCATGGATAATACTTTGGAACGGCTCAAGGAGGTGCTCCTGGCTGCCCGCCGGGAGGTTGCCAAGGTAATCATCGGCCAGGCGGACGTGGTGGACAAGGCCCTCATAGTGATCTTCACCAATCATCACGCCCTTGTGGAAGGTGTCCCGGGCATTGCCAAGACGCTGCTCGTGCGGACCCTTGCCCGCACCCTGGGCTGCGAATTCAACCGCATCCAGTTCACCCCGGACCTCATGCCCGCCGACATCATCGGCACCAACGTCTTCAACCTGAAAACCGAGGAGTTTACCCTTGCCAGGGGGCCGGTCTTCACCGCCTTCCTCCTTGCCGACGAGATAAACAGGGCCCCGGCCAAGACGCAATCCGCCCTCCTCCAGGCTATGCAGGAACGGCAGGTGACGATCGACCGGGCGACCTATCCCCTTCCGTCGAACTTCACTGTCTTCGCCACTCAGAACCCCATTGAGTACGAGGGCACCTACCCCTTGCCGGAGGCGCAGAAAGACCGTTTCATGTTGAAGATCACCATGGGCTATCCCGGAAGGGAGGAGGAGCTGGCCCTGGCCCGGCGTATGCTCGGGCCGGACAGACCGGAGGCGGTCCTCGCTGCCGGCAGCGTTCAAGCGGTGATCGATGCGGACGAGCTTGAAGGCTTGCGCCGATGCCTCGACGAGATCACTGTCCGCCAGGAGCTCATGGACTATCTCGTGGACCTCATCCGGACGACGCGCACCCATGAAAGCATCCAGGTCGGGGCAGGACCCAGGGCCACCCAGAGCCTGCTTCTGGCGAGCCGGGCAAGTGCAGCCATAGACGGGAGGGATTTTGTCACTCCCGACGATATCAAGGCCATGGCCCCGTCCGTGCTCGAGCACCGCATTCTTCTCCGGCCGGAATTCGAGATTGAGGGATACACCTGCGGGGAAGTAATCGACCGGATCCTCAAGGAGGTAGCAGTACCGCGATGATCGTGCCGACCCTGCGCCTGGTCGTCTGCTACGGCCTCATCCTTCCACCTCTCGCCATCCTTTCGGCTCTGGCGCCAGGGGCAGGCTCTCTCGCCCTTGCCACCGGCTCGGGCCTCATGGCAGCGGCCCTCGCCGACGCCGCCTTTGCGTCCTTCAGCTCCCGCGGCATCGAAATAAGGCTGCCCCCGGTTGTGCGTATGGTCAATGGCAGAAAAGGGGCAGTGGAGATCGGGCTGGAGAACGGGCGCGGGACAAATGCGGCAATCCGGGTGGGCCTGCAGACCCCTCCGGAGATCAAGAGCCCCTTGGAATACCTATCCGTTCTTTTGAAGGCCGGCGAATCGGTTGCTCACCTCCTCTGGCCGTGCACCCCCCTTTCCCGGGGCACGTTCCGGATCGATGCGTGCTACGTGGAGACGCCCTCTTTCCTGGGTCTCTGGGCCTTCAGGAAGCGGCTGGAAGTGAGCTGCGAAGTCCGCGTCTACCCCAGTCTCGAAAACGAAAGGAAGGGGCTCGCAGCCCTTTTCCTCAATCGCGGGGGCCTCGGTGTCCACGCCCGCCGCCAACAGGGCAAGGGGAAGGATTTCGAGAGATTGCGCGAGTACGTGGCGGGTGACGGGTACGAGGATATCCATTGGAAGGCCACGGCCAAGAGGCGCCATCCCGTCACCAAGGTCTTCCAGATAGAGCGCACCCAAGAGGTTTATGTGGCCATCGACTCATCCCGCCTGGGGGCGAGGCGCCCGGGCGCCGGGAGCGAAGAGGCTCCCGAAGGAGCGACCCGGGTCGACGACAGGACGAACCTGGAAAGGTTCATCGCTGCCGCCCTGGTGCTCGGGATTGCCGCGCGGAGGCAGGGTGACCTTTTTGGCGTGGCCGCGTTCAGCGACGGGATGGATGCTTTCCTGCGCGCCGGGGGAGGGAAGCCCCACTACAACGCCTGCAGGGAGCAGATCTTCAATCTCCAGCCGCGCATGGTCAACCCGGACTACGAAGGGCTCTTCACCTTTATCAGGGAGAAAGTCAGGCGCCGCGCCCTCATCGTGATCCTTACCGGCCTCGACGACCCAATGCTGGCAGAGACCTTCACTGACAGCGTGCAGCTCGTCTGCAGGCAGCATCTCGTGATGGTCTCCTCCGTGAGGCCCCCCGGGGCCCGTCCGGTTTTCTCCGACCCTGCGGTCGAGTCCACTGAAGATATCTATGGGGCATTGACCGGCCATGCGTTGTGGTACGATCTCGAACGGCTGAAAAAGGGGTTAAAGGGCCGGGGGGTGGAATTTGCATTGGCTGACAGCGAGCGTCTCTGCATAGACCTGGTCTCCCGATACATGAACGTCAAACAGAGGCAGATCCTTTGATCGTCGACCTGGAGCGGTTCAGCAAGGAAGAAGAGAGGTACTGGACAGAGCTTGAGTCGGTCCTCGACGCTCTTGAGCGTGACCCTCTGCGGAAGATGGGCTTGCCTGAGATCAAGCGATTCCATTATCTCTACCAGAGGGCCTCCGCGGCCCTTGTCAAGGTCGGGGGCTCTTCCGGCGAAGCCGACATCCGGCGATACCTCGAATCGCTCGTGGCCCGCGCTTACGCCAATGTCCATGAGCTGCGGGGCGCGTCGGGCCGCCTGCGCCCGCTCCACTGGTTCTTCGAGACGTTTCCGCGAGTCTTTCGGGCCCATGTCGGGGCTTTTGTGCTCTCGCTCGCCATAACCGCCTTCGGTGTTTCCATGGGGGCCGGGATGGTGGCGGTCGACAAGGAGGCGCGGAACGTGATCATCCCGTTTTCCCAGCTCAAGGGGGACCCTGCCAAAAGGGTGGCCGCCGAGGAGAAGATGGGGGCGGCGAAGGACCGGCTGAAGGGGAAGAAGGCCACCTTCTCCGCCTTCCTCATGACCCATAACACGAGGGTCTCCCTCTTCACGTTCGCCCTCGGTCTCACCTGGGGCATCGGCACCGCCATTTTCCTCTTTTACAACGGAATCATACTCGGGGCGGTTGCTCTCGATTATGTTGCCGCCAGGCAGACACCCTTCCTTTTGGGCTGGCTCCTTCCCCACGGTGTGATCGAGATTCCTGCGGTCATCATAGCCGGGCAGGCGGGATTCATCCTTGCCCACGCATTGATCGGTTCCCGAAGTCGGGCATCCATGAGAGATCGTCTGCGCGGGGTCGTCCCGGACATGGTCACACTCCTTGCGGGCCTCGCAATAATGCTCGTTTGGGCAGGCCTGGTGGAGGCTTTCTTCTCCCAGTACCACGAGCCGGTCATACCTTACGCAGCCAAGATAGCCTTCGGAAGCGTAGAGCTGGCGGGTTTGCTCTTGTTTCTCGGGCTCTCCGGGAGGCCCAAGGAGGGCAGCCGTGGAAATGGGTAGGGGTGTGACTCTAAGAACGCCGGAAGGGGTCGCCTTTGCCCTCCTGCCCGCCGGACCGATCGCACGCTTCGCTGCGTGGGCCGTGGACCTTGCGGTTGTTTCGGTGGTTCTCCTGGCGGCAGAAATGGCGCTTACCCTCACCTCCCTGGTCAGCCCGGACGCGGGCCGGGCAGGGGGGATCATCGCTTTCTTCGCCGTCTCCCTCGGCTATGCCATGGTCTGTGAATGGCGCTACAAAGGGCAGACCGTGGGTAAACGGCTCCTCTCCATCCGCGTAGTCGATGCCGGGGGAATGAAGCTCCAGCCGGGGCAGATAATCATCCGGAACGTCCTTCGAGGGATAGACAGTCTGCCGCTCTGCTACATGGTGGGCGCCATCTCATGCATGGCGAGCCGCAAGTCGCAGCGCCTCGGTGACATCGCGGCAAACACCATGGTGATCAGAGAGCCGAAGGTGCAAAAGCCCGATCTGGAGCAGCTCAAGTCGGACAAATACAACTCCCTCAGAGCCTATCCCCTCCTTGCGGCCCGCCTGAGACAGCGGACGTCGCAGGCAGAGGCTGACATTGCCCTCCAGGCCCTCGTGCGAAGGGACTCCCTGGACCCCCTGGCGAGGGTCGAGCTCTTTCGCGAGATAGCAGCCCGCTTTAAGGAAGGTTTGGATTTTCCCGAAGAAGCATCAAAGGGGATCACGGATGAGCAGATAGTGAGAGACGTGGTGGAGATCCTCTTTACCGGCGTCCGCCGGGTGAAGCCGGCTTGACCCTTATTCTCCCCCTGTTTATCATGCCAGGCAGCGCTTCGTTGAGCCTCACGTCGCCGTACCAGAACCTCACCGACCTCTTTTGTTTCTTGCCGACTTGTCCGATAAATGAAGACAGGGGACATCCCTGGTGCTCGGGGTGCTGCCTATCAACGCAAGGGGGCGAAAAATGGCGGAAAGCAGCGCAGTATTCCTCGAGATAATCGAGTGGTTCGATCAAGCGGGAAAGGAGGTCGTTCACCGCATCCCGGAGGCGGGATCAGGGGACATCAAGTACGGGGCAAGGCTCATCGTAAGGGAGAGCCAGGCAGCAGTCTTTTTTTACAACGGCAAGGCGTGCGACGCCTTCGGACCGGGCTCCCATACCCTTGAGACGGGAAATATCCCCATCATCACCAAGATACTGAGTCTTCCGTGGGGGTTCACCAGCCCTTTGAGGGCGGAAGTCTACTTCGTGGACACGAAGGTCTTCCCGAATATGAAATGGGGCACCAGGGACCCCGTTGCCTTTAAGGACTCCGAGCTTGGCCTGGTGAGGCTCCGGGCCTTTGGAGTCTTCAACGTCCGCGTGACGCAGCCCGTGCTCCTGGTGAATAAACTGGCAGGCACCCAGGCTGTCTACACCGTCGAGGATCTGGAAGGCTACCTGAGCCAGGTCGTGGTGTCGCGGTTCAATGATCTCTTGGGAGAAAAACTTGACTCCATAACGAATCTGCCCGGAAAATACGAGGCCGTGGCAGCGGCCCTGAAAGAGAGGCTGGAACAGGATTTCGGGAACTACGGCCTTGCCCTGTCCGACCTCTACATCAACTCGATCACCCCTCCTCTCGACGTGCAGAAGGCGATAGACGACAAGAGCCGGCTTGGCATGTTCGACGATCTCAACAAGCTCATGCAGATGAAGACGGCCATGGCAGTGGAGAAGGCTGCCGAATCGACGTCGCCGGCGGGCACCGGTGTGGGCATGGGGCTCGGTTTCATGATGCCGTCCCTCTTCGCGGGGGCCGGCCAGGGAGGCGCAGCCGCTCCGAATGCCTCTCCATGCCCCGGCTGCGGACGCCCCGTTCCCACAGGGTCGAAGTTCTGCCCTGTCTGCGGCCACAGCCTGCTCGTCTTTGACCGTTGCTCCGGCTGCGGGGCCAACCTGCCGCCCCATGCGAAGTTCTGCCCTGCCTGCGGCAAGGCTTCAGAGGAGAAGCCGGCTCCCTTAGTTTGTCCGCACTGCCATTTTGAGAACCTGCCCCAGTCGACCTACTGCAACCAGTGCGGCGAGAAGCTGGTCTAGAGAATGTGGCAGATAGAGCACACATGCCCCCAGTGCAGCGCCCCCGTCACCCTGGAGGAGACGGACCGGCTGTTCACATGCCCTTTCTGCAAGGTCAGGCTCTATATGGCCTCGGACCGCGCCCTCTCTTACTATCTCGATCCCCAGACGCCCGACCCTGAGACGCTCTACGTCCCTTATCAGAGGTACAGGGGAATGGGGTTCGCCTCAGGGGTTGGAGGGGCCGGCACTACGATAATCGACGGCAACTCGATCGGCTGGCCCATGCCGCCATGCCCGGAATCCCTGGGCGTGCGGCCGCAGGCAATGAAGCTCCGCCTTTTGGACGGAGATGGTAAGGGCAGATTCGTCCCACCCTCTTCTGTCCCCCTTGAGGAAGCCGCCCTCGCCGGGCTCTCCGCTGCCCTTCCGGCTTTTTCAGGCCCGAGCTCCGGGAGCAACGTTTTGTGGCGTTTCTTAAGGGAGACTGGGGGCCTCATCTACGCCCCCTTCAGGGTAATAGGCCGGGATGTGGTCGATGGCGTTACTTCTCAAAAGCTTGGGACTGTTCCCGACGGAGAGGCAGGCAATCCGTTTCAAACCCCCGCGGGCACAAGGCCGCCGAGCGATGTCGTCTACCTTCCCGCCCTTTGTCCCAATTGCGGGGCAGACCTCTCTGCCGCCCCTGAGAGCGTGGCCCTTCCCTGCACGAGCTGCGGCCTCCTCTGGGAGCCGTCTGCGCAAGGCATGGCGGAGAGGTCCTTCTCCCTTGTGGCTGCTCCGCAAGTGAAGGACGCGCTCTTTCTCCCGTTCTGGCGCATGTCAATCCGCGTCGGGGGGCTCGAGTCGACCCTTTGCGTGGACCCCCTCAAGCACATCCCTCCGGTCTACGGGCCGCCAAAGCCTATCTCGTTTCCCGAGTTCTCTCTCTGGGCCCCCGCCTTCTTCATCAATCCGGTCCTTTTCACGAGGCTTTGCGAGCGTGCCACCATGTGGCAGCCTACCGACAGCGGCGAGAAGGGGGCAGCAGGAACCGCTTCGCTCGATCTCCACCCGGTGACCCTGCCCGGGCCGGAGGCGAAGAAGCTCGTCTCCCTCATACTGACTCTCGTGGTCGCCGACAGGGCCAAGGTCCTCACCCCTATCCTGAACGCCGAGATGGAAGTGACTGATCAGAGTCTCGTCTACGTCCCCTTCCAAAAGACGGCCGGCGAGGCAACGTGCGCGGAAATGCGGGCCACCGTGGAGCTGAACGCGCTCAAATACGGAAGGAACCTCTAGGGACCTCGCCCCGTAGACTATCTCTGCTGTCGTAATAGAGCTTCGGGTAGACACGGATGTTTATTGGGGCTTCGCAGTGATGTGGGTTGGACAGGTGTTGCCGGTAGAACATAACAGCGGGTGGCAGTATAATCTTGGCTAATGGGCCTTAATCCGTGCCCGCGGGCTTTTTGCTGCGATGATGTTTTTTTGATACAATTACGAAAGCAATCATTATAAGTGGTATTCCAGAACTCATTGAGACCGGAGCGCCCGTGAAGGTAAAACAGATGCAAGTGGGACAGATGGCGGTCTTTGCCTATCTCGTCGGCTGTGAGAAGACGAAAGAAGCGCTCGTGATAGACCCTGCGGGCGATGAGCACCGTATTCTCGAGGAAGCTGCCAAGAGGGGTTTCACGATAAAGTACATTGTCAATACCCATTCCCATGTGGACCATATCCTGGGGAATAAGCGCATGCAGGAGTTGACCGGGGCGACCATCGTCATCCACGAGTTGGAGGCCTATGCGCTCACTCACCAATCCCCGGATATGTTGAGCATGTTTGGAGCAGAGCCTTCGCCTCCTGCGGGCAGGACCGTGAGGGACGGCGACGTCATTACCGCGGGGGAAGTGAGCCTGTCGGTCATTCACACCCCGGGTCACTCCCCGGGGGGTATCTGCCTGTACCACAAGGGAGTCGTCTTCACCGGCGATACGCTGTTCGTTGGAGCCGTCGGCAGAACCGACGGGGGAGGCGGCTCCTGGGAGATACTTGCCTCCTCCATTCGCAACAAGCTGTATATCCTACCTGATGCTACCTTGGTACTGCCGGGCCATAATTACGGCAGTACGCCGAAAAGCACCATAGGCATGGAAAAAACCACCAACCCGTATGTCTCCACTCGTTCGTAGCATGCGGTTATCTGTCACTCCGGTAGTCAACAACATCTGAATTCACGCAGGTGGCTGCCTTAAGTTTCCCGTATGTCTGAAAAGAATGGTCTTCGAAGGAATACCACGAAAAACATTGAAAGCTGGAATGCCGCCACTTTGC
>Ga0335078_10019683_pt1 | contig 10032 bp, 5 predicted proteins | sample Lox_Sample_32_FD_206711 | JGI IMG/M metagenome (GOLD analysis project Ga0335078, IMG submission 206711) | Soil microbial communities from Loxahatchee National Wildlife Refuge, Florida, United States - Lox_Sample_3.2 | ecosystem: Environmental > Terrestrial > Soil > Wetlands | place: USA: Florida...
ACTCCGATCAGGATGGCGAACACCACGGAAAACTTCTTCAGTATCGCCGAGTAGCGCGGATGCGAAACGCCCAGCGTCTGGAACATGCTCCAGATTCCGTGGTAGAGATGCATGGCCAGAAGCACGTTGGCCACGATGTAGAACCCGGCGACCACCGGATGCTGGAAGCTGGCCAGCACATTATGGAAGGGTTTCACCGGCTGATAATCGGGGTTCACCGTCCCAAAAGTGAAGTCCAGCAGATGGTAGATGACGTAGAAGAAGATGATAGGGCCGCTCCACACCATTGTCCGCGAGGCATAGTTGGAGGCGCTGGGCGTGTATTTGACGTACCGCGCGGCGCGCGCTTCAAACTTGTTCAGCCAGGTAAGCTGCCACGCGGCGATGATGTGCAGGATCACCGACGCCAGCAGCACCACTCGCGCGCCCCACAGCAGAGGGGGCAGGGCCCGCAAGTGTTCCGCATAAGCGTCGAGGGGCGGAATGCCCTCCGCGTTCAGGGGCAGGAACACCTGCAAATTCGCGAGCATGTGCACCAGCACGAAACCGAAGAGGATAAACCCCGTCACGGCCATCACGATCTTTTTGCCGATCACCGAGTCGTAAAAGGCAGCGGCCCGGCCGAGGCCGCCGCTCGCGGCAAGAGTACTCATGCGAAGTCTCCGTTGCCTCGTCGAAAAAGCGAGGCGATGTTGGAGCCACAACTGCCCATTGCAGATTTGGTCCCGAGCGAAGGATTGGCGATTGGAAAAGAAGAGGTAAGCCGAGTTGGTCTTTCCAATCGTCAATCCCCCGTCTTGGTCGAAAGCTGGCCCCCACGGCGAGTGGCAGTCGCCGAAAGCAACACCGCCACCACGATATTAGAGGTGATTCTAACGCAAATCGGGGTGCATGGCAAAAATCGGTGAGGCTGGGAGGCTGGGCCTGGCGGCAAGCCGAGATGAACGTGAGGCAGGGAGCCGCGGAGGAGAATATTCTGGCTTACCCTGTTGGTTGTTATCAAGCGGTGAGCCTGACGCTTGCTTTCGTCACGGCCGGCGGCTGGACAACATCACTTTCGTCGACTCATCCCCTATGTCTTCAACTTGCGACCCAACGCCAAAGAGGCGGCAATGAGGAACGTCCCCGCGAGCACCATGGCGGTGGGCTCAGGAGTAACCGTCGATTGGCTATCCGTATCATCAACCGAGGTTTGAACCCCGGCGAAGTGTCTCCCGGCGGCGTCGTAATACACGGCCTTGATACCAGCTTGGTTGGCGCCGGTGAAGAGCGTGCCGGAAGCGACCGTTAATTGCCAGACCCAGGAAAAGGTTCCACCATCGGTGTCCACCCCAACGCTCGCAGGGGACACCGGGAACGGCTCGCCATGGACGTTGGTTGTGGCGCAAAGGAAGCCGGATCCATGCCCGTCGCAGCCACCTGAATTGGTTCCTCCAGCAGCATACGAATAGTAGGTAGTGGGCCTTTCGATGAGTGACACCGATGACTCGCTTGAGTCAGGTTTGATCGCCACCGCAATCAGGAGGTCGGTGCTGTTTCCGGTGTATCCGGTCGTGTCGGCTGTGAGGGTGACATCAAAGGTCTGGGTACTGCCCAGGGTTCCAACCAAAGCATAACTCAGGAAATAGTCTACGCCATGGTCGGTGACTTCGCCGGCGAAAGCGTTGGACGCGCCCAGCCCAACCAGAAGGACACCGATGCCCATCAACAAAGCAAACTTGCGGTTAAACATTTTAATGGCACCTCGTGAAAAGCTGCTTACACGCGATAGTTGCCACCCAGCCAGCTATGACTATCGTCTATTGGCGAAAACCTGTCAATGGCACTAATGTGCCGAAAAAAACGGCACACTGTGCCAGTGGAAATGGAACCCTGGGGTTCCATTAACGTTACCAGTACGTAAAAATTCAGTAATCTTATTGCACGGCGCTTCTGACAACGCCGGGCCAGGCGCTGTAGGGATCACATCGGCTCTGTCGGGGAGAAATGCTTCCTGCCGTAGCAGGCGGCCTTGACGCTGTTGCGGGAATAGAAGATCAGGAACACCGCCGGCATCACAATCATGACGAAGCCCACGGCGCCGAACAGCGCGGACGCCGGCAGATAGGAGCCTTCCAGGACAATCATCTGCTGTTGGACCTTGCGGAGCATCAGCCCCACGATCAACGTGCCCAGGACGCCCAAGCCCAGCCACAGGCCGCTCACCACCAGCATGGTGATGCGCGCCCAGTTCTCGCGCCGGATCGATCCCACTCCCACCGTAAGAAACAAAGCGGCACTGAGGCCATAAAAGACGGCGCCGATGGCCAGCGCGGCCGTGGGCGAGAGTGAACCATGCTGCGGCAGGTTCTCGGGGTTCAGACTGAGCATGGCGAAGACCTCGAGGGCCAGCACTAGCAGGCTGACGGCGGCGATGAGAATCTCGACTACGCCGAAAGCAATCAGCCATCCACGGCGGTCCGGATAAGGCGCGGGAGGCGTGGCAGGCAGACCAGGGGTCATAGGCGACTCAACTCCTCGTTGAAATCGGCATCGAATATACCACACCCTCGCTGGAGAAAGGTCGATGGCCGTTGAAGCGAGGGGGGTGCGGACGTGCTCTGCCGATAGGCACGGTTCCCAAGCAGAACTAGGGCACACTGCGAGTCGACTTCTTAGCCGACGGGACCCCGCGATCGGGATCTACGGTCGAGAAGAATTTGCGGGCGCAGAGAAAACACAGAGATAGTCTTTCACGCGGAAGAATCGTTAGTACGGGGGCTTGCCGGCGAACAGGCTCTCAGAATTCTTTCTTGATTTACGGTGCCTTGAGGTATATTATTCGAGTCGTGAAACCAATTCGAACCTTCAGTGTAATCCCCTCGCTGCCGCCTGCCATCGAAGGGCTTCGAGAGATTGCCTACAACCTGAGCTGGGCTTGGAGCCACGACAGCATCGAGATCTTCCGCCGGCTCGACCACGACCTATGGGAAACCTCGGGCCACAATCCGGTGTTGATGCTCGGCTCCATAGAACAAGAGAAGCTTGAAGCCGCGGCTCGCGACGACGCTTTCCTGGCGCACCTGCAGCGGGTGTCGACGAATCTCGATTCCTACCTCCAGAGCGAGACCTCCTGGTTTCAAAAGCTGAGTGGCGCCACGACCGACCGTCCGCTCATCGCCTATTTTTCTGCCGAGTTCGGCCTCACCGAGTGCCTGTCCATCTTCGCGGGAGGGCTCGGCATCCTGGCGGGTGACCACCTGAAGTCGGCGAGCGACCTCGGGCTTCCCTTGGTCGGTGTGGGCTTGCTCTATCAGCAGGGCTACTTTCGGCAGTACCTGAACCAAGCCGGCTGGCAGCAGGAGTCATACGAGAATAACGACTTCCATAACCTGCCGGTCAGCCAGGTCACCGGCGACGACGGCAAGCCGCTCACCGTGCAAGTGGAATATCCCGGCCGACGCGTCCTGGCCCAGGTTTGGCGAGCCCAAGTGGGGCGGGTGCCGCTCTACCTGCTCGATACGAACCTCGCCGCCAATGCCAGCGATGAGGACCGGGCCATCACCTACCAGTTGTATGGCGGCGATCGGGAAATGCGCATCAAGCAGGAAGTCCTCCTGGGCATCGGCGGCTATCGGGCGCTCGAAGCGCTGTGCCTCCAACCCACCGTTTACCACATGAATGAAGGCCACTCGGCTTTCCTGGCGCTGGAGCGGGTGCGGCGGCTGATGGAAACCCGCAATCTCTCTTTTGCCGAGGCGCGCGAGCTTGCGTCGTCGAGCCTGGTCTTCACCACTCACACCCCGGTGGAGGCGGGCCACGACTACTTCTCGCCGGAGCAGATGGACCGCTACTTCGGCGACTACTCGCACCGGTTGGGCGTGCCGCGGGAGGACTTCCTGGCGCTGGGCCGCAAAGACCCCCACGATCAAGGCGAGTTCTGCATGACCGTCCTCGCCCTGCGTCTTTCGTCGCAATCGAATGGCGTGAGCAAACTGCACGGCGAGGTCAGCCGCCGCATGTGGCAGGGGCTGTGGCCGGGGGTGCCGGTGGATGAGATTCCCATCCAGCACATCACCAATGGCGTGCATTTTCGCAGTTGGATCTCGCAGGAGATGAACCAGCTCTACGATCGCTACCTGGGTCCGAGCTGGCGCGTCGAACCCGCCAACCACGAGGTGTGGAATCGCGTCTACTCGATTCCCGCCGAGGAGCTATGGCGCACGCATGAGCGCCGCCGCGACCGACTGGTGGCCTGGGCGCGTCACCGGGTGCGTGACCAACGGGTTCGCCGCAGCGCCCCGCTACGGGAAATCGAAGCCGCGGAAGAGGTGCTCAATCCCGACGCGCTTACCATCGGGTTCGCCCGCCGTTTCGCCACCTACAAACGCGCCACGCTCATTCTGCGCGATCTCCCGCGCCTCGAGCGCATTCTCACCGACAGCCAGCGCCCCGTGCAACTGATCTTCGCCGGCAAAGCTCACCCGCGTGACGACGCAGGCAAGGAACTGATCCGGCAAATCACCCAATTGTCGCGTTCGCCTGAGCTTGGCCGTCGCATCGTCTTCCTCACCGACTACGACCTGGCGGTGGCCCGCTATCTCGTTCAGGGCGTCGACGTCTGGTTGAACACGCCCCTCCGTCCCATGGAAGCCAGCGGCACCAGCGGCATGAAAGCCGCTGCCAACGGCGTGCTGAACTTGAGCACGCTGGACGGATGGTGGGACGAGGTCTGGCGAGCCCCCGCGCCTTTGGCCGGCCGCGCCCGGCGCGCCGCCGACAGTGTCCATATAGGTGGCTGGGCTATCGGAAAGGGTGAGATCTACGATGACTCCAACTATCAGGACCAGGTGGAAGCTGAGGCCCTGTATGATCTCCTCGAGCGCGACGTGGTCCCCGCCTTCTACGATCGCGGACCGGATCGGGTCCCCCGCAAGTGGGTCGAGCGCATGAAGGCTTCCATCGGCAGTGTCTGTCCCTTTGTCAACACCCATCGGATGGTGAGGGACTACACGTGCCAGTTCTACTTGCGGGCGCACCAGTGGTACCGCGCCCTCGAAGCTGAAAGCGGCGCCCGGGCCAAGTCGCTGGCCGCCTGGACCGCCCACGTTCGGCAGGGGTGGCCCCAGGTTCGCATCGAAGCGGTGGAGCAGGGACCCGGCGTGACCTTGCCGATGGGAACCGACGTCCGCGTGCGCGCTCACGTGCAACTCGGTTCGCTGTCGCCGCAGGACGTGGCGGCCGAGCTCTACCTGGGTCGCCTCGATGCGGCCGGAGATCTCTTCGGCGCGACTGCCATCCCCATGACCCCTGCCGGTCAGGCCGGCCGCGGCAGTTGCCTGTTCGAGGCCACCACCGCGTGTGGCCGAAGCGGACTGCACGGTTTTACCGTGCGCTTAAGGCCTGCTCACCCGGACCTCGCCGTCCCATTCCTGCCTGGCTTGATCTGCTGGGCCAACGTTGGAGGATAGGGGGTAGGGGGAAGGGTTACCTCTCCCCTCTCCCCTCGATTCTGTTCCAGCCTTTGGCGCCGAGATTGTCAGCCGAAAGACAACGGACTTCAGACTCGACACCGTGCTGCGCCAGCAGTTGTCGAATCTCCTCGCCGATGGCCTCGGAGTTGGCGCGCGCAAAGGCGAGCACGGAAGGGCCGGCACCGCTTAGGCACACCCCTTGCAGGTCCGGATGGGCATGCTCAAGCACGGCGGTGAGGCCGGGCACGAGGGCGGCACGATAGGGCTGGTGCCAGTGGTCGTCGAAGAAGGAGCGGCGGAACTGCGGCCGGGCGGAAAAGAAGTGCGCCGCCAGCGCCACCGCACGCTGAAGATTGTGCACCGCATCCGCCCGCGAGTACTCCGCCGGCAGAACCGCACGAGCGTCTTCCGTGAGCAGCGGGTAGTTGGGAACCACCAGGACGATGTGCACCGAGTCGGGAACGGGACACGAGCAGGAAAGGGTCCGCCCGCCCTCTTCCAGGGCGACGGTGAAGCCGCCGTGCCACGCCGCGGCAACATTGTCGGGATGGCCCTCGAGCCGGGTGGCGAGGGTGAGCAACTCTGCGTCCCAGAGGGGCCGGCTGGCGATCAAGTGGCAGACCGCCAGCGAGCCTACGATGGCCGCCGCGCTCGATCCCAAGCCGATGCCCACGGGAATTTGGTTCTCAATCTCCAGGTCGAAGCCGCGAACCTTGTTCCAGGTCTCCAGAGTGTTCCAGATGGTGCGCGCGACCAGGTTGGTGCCGTCGGTGGGAATGCGCTCCGGCGTGACCCCGGTGTAACGGATGGTGACGGCGCGGTCGGCGCGGGGCGTCACGTGAATATCGACGTAGAGGTTCAGGGCCAGCGCCGCACAATCAAAGGCGCAGCCAAGGTTGGCGCTGGTGGCCGGAACACGAACTGAAATGCGCTCTTCCATTTCAGGACCCATAGGGACTAGGAACCAGGAATCGGGGACTAGCAGAACCGTGCGGTCTGCCAGTCTTTAGCCCCGCCCTGGGCTCTCTTTCTTTCCCCTAGACCACCCTGTTCCCTGTCACCTGTTCCCTTTCCCCCACATAGCGGTCCTCGAAGTCGGCGAGCTTGGGCCGAATCGGTACGCTCTCTTCGAACTTTCCATCCAGCGCGCTGAGGGTCTTGAGACCATTGCCGGTGATCACCAGCACGATCGACTCTCGCGGATCGAGGCGGCCCTGGCGGATCAGCTTGCGCGCTACCGCCACGGTCACGCCGCCCGCGGTCTCGGTGAAAATGCCCTGCGTCTCCGCCAGCAGCCGAATACCTTGGATGATCTCCTCGTCCGTCACGTCCTCGCCGGCGCCGCCGCTCTCGAGGATTCCCCGCACGGCATAGATGCCATCCGCGGGATTGCCAATGGCGAGCGACTTGGCGATGGTGTGCGGCTTCTGCGGCGTGATCTCCGCCACGCCCGCCTTGACGGCAGTGGTAATGGGGGAGCAACCGGTGGCTTGGGCGCCGAAGAACTTCGTGGCGGCCGCCTCCACCCATCCCAGCTTCTGCAACTCGCCGAACGCTTTGCGGATTTTGGTGATGAGCGACCCGCCCGCCATGGGCACCACGATGTTCTGCGGCAGCCGCCAGCCGAGTTGCTCGGCGATCTCCAGGCCAACGGTCTTGGACCCCTCCGAGTAGTACGACCGCAGATTGACGTTGACGATGCCCCAGGCAAACCTCTCGGCTATCTCGGAGCACAGGCGATTCACTTGATCGTAGTTACCGTCTACCTTCACCAGGTTTGCGCCGTAGACCTGGGTCGCCGCGATCTTCTCTGGCTCCAGGTCGGCGGGCACGAAGATGTAAGCGGTGAAGCCGCCCGCCGCCGACTGGGCCGCGACCGCGTTGGCGAGGTTGCCGGTGGACGAGCAACCCACCGTGTCAAAGCCAAACTCGTGGGCTTTACTCAGCGCCACGGCCACCACCCGGTCCTTGAAGGAAAGCGTGGGATGATTCACCGCGTCGTTCTTCACGTAGACCTCGCGCGCCCCCAGAGCTTTGGCGAGGCGAGGCGCCGGCACCAGCGCCGTGAAGCCGGTGTGGCGTCCCACCCAAGGCTCGCCGGTCACCGGCAAGAGTTCGCGATAGCGCCACATCGTCGGCGGGCGGGAGGCAAGGTCGTCGCGCCTAACTTCAGACCAGATGCGTGCGTAGTCGTAGACCGCTTCCAGCGGCGCCCAACACTCCGCGCACGCCGCCAGGGGTTCGAGCGGATAGGTCGCGCTACATTCCCGGCACTGCAAATGGGTACAGGTACTCATTTATGAATCGCTCCTCCTATCCAGCTAGCCTTCCTCTCTCAGGGCGGAACCTCCCCGGATGGGCCTCCAGCGGAGGCGCCGGGGTTCCTCTTGGGGTCCACGGCCGGAACCGCGGCGCACCATCCGCCCTATCAGTGCGATGGGAAAATGACAAGAGTGATTCGGGAGGCGTCAACAGAAAAGCCTCGCCGATTTACTCGGGGAGGCTCTCGGAATCTTGCAGCCCTCTCATCTTCCCCGTCGAATCGGGCAGGAGTTGGCACCTTGACCTCCAATCGGAATCGGAGCGGTTGCCGTGGCGTCGTCGGGCCTGTCCCTCGGCCACTCTGGATGAGATTCAGGGTCACTGAATCAACTATTCAATTGTCATTTCAAACTGTACGGGCTCCGTCATACGCCTGTCAAGGAAAATCTTCGGCGCCCACGTGCGACCGTCAATTACCTCGGCTGTGATTAACGGGAAGCAATGGAATAAAGCTGCACCGGCCCAAGAAGTCCCGAAGGCAGCAACGGCGAGCTCGCCTTGTACGGCTTCACGTCTGCGAACGTATATTTCGTTGTCGTTCCGGGTTGCTCGTCGCCGATCAGCCGGTTGACCCACGCGTTCGTCACCTTGATGGTCACTTCATTCGCGCCTGGCTTCAAGGCCATGGTGGCGTCCACCCGATAGGGGGCATGCCAAACAATGCCCAGCGACTTTCCGTTCACTGTCACCTCGGCGAGGTTCTTCACATCACCCAAGTCGATCCACAGATGGGCACCCTTGTTGAACCAGTCCGCCGGAGCCTGAATGGTCTTCGCATAGGTGCCGGTCCCGGAGAAATACTTAACGCCCGCGTCCGTGCTGTCACTCCACGAGGTCAGCTTGTCCAGCGTAACGGAGGCTGGCGCGCCACGCCCCGGCTGGAAGCTCACGTTCCACGGGCCACCCACGGTCGCCACTTGAGTCTCGACCACCTTGGGCAGCGTCCGCGAGGTCTGTTTGGTTGCCTGGCGGAAAACCACGAACACTGTGCCCCACGGCTCCAGGTGTAACGGCACCGTGGTTCGGCCGTCTGCGATATGGTAAGAGACGGGCTCCGTATGGCCGGTCTCGGCATGCCAGAGTTCCGGCGCCTTACCGGCTACGCGAAAGCTTGCCTCCACCGTCTCGTTGCGGTCGTTTCGGTTATCCACAAAGTAGAGATCGCCGTCGGCAAGCTTGCGATGGACGAAGAGAAGGCGCGTGTCGCTTTCCGGCTTGGTGTAGTCGAAGTCGGGCGGCACCTTCAACGCGTTGAAGACGTCCGCGAGGCTCTGGCCTGCGTACACCGTGCCTTTACCAACCTGGTGGACGCCCGCGCCGTCGCCAAACAACTCGTCATTCAGCTTGTGGAACTCCGCCTGGTCGTCGGCGAGGCTGGGATCGTCGGTCGGCTTGGGTCCGGCGACGACGGCACCATTCTCTACCAGCTTGTGAATGGCCCTCAGCACCGGCAACGACATGTGTTGGCTGTATGGATCAAGCCCCAGCAAGCGGTAGGTCATGCCGCTCTTGGTGGTGACGCGGCCGTTAGCCGCGCTCAGCATGTGAATGAGGCCGTCGGCGTTGATGTAGTCGAAGCCATAACCCGCCGGCACGTCTGGCGACTTATTGGCAAAGATCGCGGTCAGATTCGAATCTTCACCGTAGAAGTACACTAGGTCCGCGCCGTAGTGTCCCTGCTGCAGCAGATAGCTGCTGCGCGCGATGTAGTCGACCCACGGACCGGCTTCCTCTGCCCAGGTTTCATTGCGGTTGAACCACTGTCCGAAGGGCCCCAGTGTCAATCCCGGCGCCTTGCCCAGCAGCGGCTGGTGTGCCGACTCGTGAATCACAAAGCGGTTGATTCCGTTCAGCAGCTCCTGGTCGGCCGTCGGCTTCAGCGTGGCCGGCGACCACGCCCAGGGCGCGGCAGCCGCGGTCATCGACTCGGCCGCAGCCAGATTCTGACCGTAGATGTGCGCCACCGACGCCGACTCCCGATCGTCCGCGTTATAGCCATACTGCTCTTTATTCACGCCTGGCGTCTGGGTCCACATGGCGCTCATGGGCACTTCGTTGAACTTCTTCACCTCCATGCCATCCGCCACAAAGGCCCGCCCGCTTTCGTGCGACTCGCCGTAATGTCCCATGTGCCACTCATGCAGCGTGGACTCCAACTGGCCGTAATGCTCGTCGGCGATCAGGTCGGCAATGGTCTTGCGAAAGTCCCACAGGAAGCGGTCGCTGGCTGCGGCGCTTTCCACCACCTGCCCGGTGA
>Ga0335078_10019684_pt1 | contig 10032 bp, 8 predicted proteins | sample Lox_Sample_32_FD_206711 | JGI IMG/M metagenome (GOLD analysis project Ga0335078, IMG submission 206711) | Soil microbial communities from Loxahatchee National Wildlife Refuge, Florida, United States - Lox_Sample_3.2 | ecosystem: Environmental > Terrestrial > Soil > Wetlands | place: USA: Florida...
CCAAGGTCGCGTTGTTGGTTCCAGCGGAGTCGTGCCCTAACGAGGCCGGGTCATCGAAGGTCCACCAGGCGGCTGGGGTGCTCACAACGGCTGGCTGAGCCGCTCGCGATGATTGGACCATCAAGCAAAGCGCGCACAAGAAAGCCGTAAGAACGCTCGGTCGCAGCACCTTGGCGGCCGACTGGCTTGTTCTCACGGAACAGACTCTACGTAACGCGTAAGCGTGGACTGTGTGCATACGGCTGAGAAAGCACGACGCGTACCAGCCTGCAACCAGTCTGGCTAGCGGCATTCAACGGTGCCAAGATTAAGCTCTCAGCAGGCAAATCTGCAAGCGTAAGCGAAACCAAATTTGAGCAGCCCGGGCAGCCACGTGGCTTGCTGCATGACCCGCGCGGGCTCGGCGGCGGTTTTTGGTAACCTTGACGCCGCCGCCAGCGTCTCTGTATTGGGCGCGGTGACTCCGAGCTGGAGCGAGGCCGGGCGGCAGGAGACAGGGCCGCAGGGCGTGCGTTCGGCGTGCCGGGGTGCCGTGACCGAGGCCAGAAGGGCACACAGGGAGGAGCGAAAAAAGCCAGGAACAAGCAAGGAACATCCTAGGAACATGCTTGCAACATCCTTGCAACCATGGGGATGGTCCGGCGGCGCTACGGTGTTGGCAAGGCGATGCTGGCGGGTTGGGACCGGCCCGTTGACCGTGCGGCCTGGCCGCCCCGGCGGTGGTGATCGGGTTCGTGGCAGCGGCATCTCGAGGCGCGGACGCCTGCGCTACTTTGTCAGCCGCCGTGCCCGGGCAGCCTGGTCGCAGACTTGGGGTCGAGGCGTCAGACGGTGTCAAGTTCAAGGCCGGCCTGGCGCACCCTCGGGATATCACGGCACTCGCGCCGGGGGCTCTCGAATTGCTATCTTGAGGTGCGACCCTCCCGCCTGGCTTGAGGCTCACGTCCCTCCTGCGAACGGCGCCAACGCTTCCAGAACTGCCAGGCAATCGCGGGCGGCGTCAGTGGTGAACTCGCGGAGGAGCGGCAGCGCTTGCTTCCAGCAGGGCGACAGCGGCGGCAACAGGGCGTCATCAAGGGACGCGGGTTCCGGGAACCGGTGTTCGAGGGCCAGCGCGCAGCCGAGGGGCGGCACAGCCTCGAGCAAGGCGGCGCGGGCTTCCTCGCTCAACCCGGCCTCGGAGAGAACGCGGGCCATCTTGAGCTTGCGGGCGGCGCGCTGGCGGTGGGCCGAGAGCTTTTCCAGTTCAGCAGCGGTGAGCGGCGGCGGCGCGGCTTCCACGGTGTCGGCGGGCCAAAGGGGACGAGTGGCGCGCGTGGTTTTCGCCAGCAGGCCGGCGTCAATGAGGCGTTGCAGGGCTTCGTCGGTGGCGCGGTCAATCACCTCCAGGCGCACGGGCGCGAGCGGGTCCCACTGGCCCGGGCCGAAGTATTCGGCGTGCAAGGCGTTGAGTTGTTCGCGGTATTGGGCCGCATCGCGCTCGACCACGACGTACAGGACTGAATGCGGCGCGTCGTTCGGATAGCGCTCTTCACAGCGGAGCAGGGCGCCGTTGATGCGCTTCTGGGCGGCCGCCGCGAAGCCGCGCGGGCGGTCGGCCGGCAGGGGAGGTTTCGCCTCTTGCGCCGCGGCTTTCGGGCTTTCGGCCGGGGCGGTAACCAGTTGCTGAAGCTTGGCCAGGAAGGCCTGGCGCCCGGTCTGGAGCTTGATCTCCTTGAGGTTGCCTTTGCGGTCGAGCACGCCGTCGGCCAGGGCCTGCTTGTTGGAGAGGGTGCCCAGCATGCGGTGCTCGAGGGTGTTCTCGGACACGAGGTTGATGACCGTGACGGCGCGCGTCTGGTGCTTGCGCCAGGCGCGGGCGATGCGTTGCTCCAGTTTGGCCGGGTTCCACGGCAGGTCGCAGTTGATGACGACGCTGGCAGTCTGGAGGTTCAAGCCCGCCGCGCCCGAGTCCGTGCTGAGGAACACGCGGCACTGCGGGTCGGACTTAAAGGCGTTGATCTCGGCCCGGCGGCGCTTTTGGGGGACGGTGCCGGTGTGCCAAGCGAAGCCGAGCTTGAGGCGGCCGCACAACCCGCGGGTCAGTTCGAGCATCCGCTCCCATTCGGAGAAGACGATGACCTTCACCTCCGGGTTGTCGCGGCACTCTTCGAGCAGCTTTTCCAGCTCCGCGAGCTTCGGGCAGGCGCGGTGCTCAGGGTTGAGGATGTAGTCGGTGTCACAGACCATGCGCATCATGTTGAGATGGCGCAGCAACCGGTCCTGCTCCTGTTGGGTGAGCGGACGGCGTTTGGCGATGGTGGCAAGCTGGGCGACGACGTGCTCATGGCCGTCGTATTCGCCCTGCTGTTCGTCGCTGAGCCGGACGAAGTGGTTGCGGTCGGTGCGCTCGGGGAGCTCGGTTTCCACGTCGGCTTTGCGCCGGCGGAGCATGTGAGGCCTGATGCGTTCGTGGAGCTTGTCGAGGTTATGGTAGCCGGTGGGGCGGCCCCGGTCGTCGAGGGCGTAATACTCGCGGTTGAAGCGGAACAGCGGGCCGAGCAGCGACGGGTTGAGAAAATCCATCAGGGAGTACAGCTCGTCAATGCGGTTCTCGATGGGCGTGCCGGTTAGGATGAAGGCGTAACGGCTGCGCAAGCGTTTGACGGCCTGGGTGGTTTTCGTGCTCCAGTTCTTGATGCGCTGGGCCTCATCCAGCACCACGATGTCGGGACAGAGCCGCTGGTTGACTTCCAGCGAGTCGGCCAGCATCTGCTCGTAGTTGACGATGGTGAAGAAGGGCAGTGGTGCAGGCGTCCCGCCTGTGCTCCTCCGGCCGGCCGTCTCATAAGCTTTCAGCCGTTTCATCCGCGCACCGAATACGAGCTGATACGGCAGGTCGGTAAACCTCTGAATCTGCTCCTCCCACTCGGTCTTGAGCGAGGCGGGCGTGACCACCAGCACGCGGTCGGCCTGGCCGAGCCGGTGCAGCAACGCGCAGGCGGCAATGGCCTGGATGGTCTTGCCCAACCCCATTTCGTCGGCCAGCAACGCGCGTTCGGTGAAGGCCAGGTGCAGCATGCCCTCGCGCTGATACGGGAACAGCGGCACTTTGGTTTCGTGCGCCGGCCACTCGCCGCTTTGCACTTTCAACTCATAATCGCGCCGGAGCTGCTTTCGCTCCTCGGCGCGGCGGCGATCCTCCAGCCACGGGCCGAGTTCCTGCGAGAGGCGCAAGCCGGGCGCTTCGTCGGCGCCAAGCTGCTTTAGCGCCTCAACGACCTCCTCGGGCAGGCCTTGGCGGAGGGTGCCGTCAGCGTCAAACCAGGCCTTCAAAGCGTGCGGCAGGGCGCCCCCGCCGCCCAGCAGCCGGATCGAGCCGTTCCCCGGTTCGGGGACCACGTCGAGCCGTGGCGAGCCGTCCTTCTCCGCCGCGCGGAACAGCCGCTTGAAGCGCGCCTCCAGATGCAGCAGCACCGCCTCGACGTGTTTGCACGTCCCCAGCCCATTGATACGGTAGTCCACGCAGTCGCAGGCGAACTGCCGCTGTCGAACGTCGCGAACCTCCACCGAATAGCTTAATCCGCTGCCGGAGCAGACCCGGAAATTGGAGAAGATGGGATGGCGCGGGTCAGTGTTCGAGATGCGAAACGCCTCCGTCCGCGCTCGCACGCGGCGGCGGTTGATTTCGTCCTCATCCGTCGTGCGCCAGTTATGGGGCGACGGCACGGCAATATCCGGCGATGCTTGTTTTGGCATTCAGAGGATGATCCTCGCGCGGCGGCCCGAGTCAAAGCGGAGTTGTCCACGATTATTCACAGCCTGTTCACAATGGCAGAAAGACGGACCACCCAAAACTGTCGTGTTCGAGAGCACACTGGCCGAGCCGCAATTGCACACTGCGATTCAGCGGGCGCTTTAGGGCCGTGGTGCCTTTAAATGGCTTCGAAACATACCGGGCGACCATTCTCAAGTGACTACAGAGGGCTGGCTATCAGGCTCGGCTGTTTGGGGTGCCGACTGGCTTCGGGCGATTTGCCGAGGTGCTGAAAACCGGCCAAGGGCCAGAGCCGGGGCACCTCTTGGCGGCTTCTGGGCAAAGCCCAGTGACCATTCCATCTGCAATGAGGAGGAACTCCGGCAGAGGATGCTCGGCACCGTCATTAATGACTCCCACGGGGCAGTTGAGGGAGGCGGCTGGCTTTTGGAAAGTCGTCTGCTATCGTGGGCTTGGTGAAAATGAACCGGTTGATGATGTTCGCAGTTTGTCCCAGCCGCAACGGCTTGTCCGCGATAATGTTCGTCGCCGGGCTGTTGAGCGGTTTCCCTGCCAGGGGTTGGGCAACCCAGACCTTGCCTGCGGCTTCCGAAGTGACCCGCCGAATGATCGAGCACGCCCAAGTGGTGGCGCAGGTGGAGAAAGGTCCGCAATACACCTACGAGAAGGTGTCACGGCTCGAGCGCCTGGACGAGGCGTGGCGACCCATTAGCACCGAAGAGAAGATATACGAGGTAAAGGTGGTCTGCGGCTTGCCCTTCAACCGGCTGGTCAAGGTGCAGGGGCGGGACCTGAGCGTCCAGGAGCTGAAGCAGGAGGAGGCACGGGAGGAGAGGTTCCGGCAGCGGTTCATCTCGACGGATCGAAAGAAGATGGTCGCGCAGAAAGAGGCCCTGGTGACACCCGAACTGCTCGACCGGTATGACTTCACCGTGCAGCGACGAGTGGTCCTGCGCAACCGGCCGACGCTGGTGCTGACCTTCAAACCCAAATCGGGCGACCTCGCGTCGGAGAACTTCATGGACAAGCTGTTGGACCGGATGGCCGGCACACTTTGGGTGGACGAAGCGGACGGGGATACGGCGCGGGTCATGGCAAACATGGTGGAGCCGTTGTCTTTGGGCTGGTTTGGCTGGCTGGGATCGCTGAGCCGGTGTGAGCTATCGCTGGAACGCGAGCGGATGCCCGGCGGGGTGTGGGTTAACAACAAGCTGACCCTGCTCATCCAATGCCGCAAACTCGCCACCACCCTGCGCTTTCGCACCACCGAGGAATCCCGCGGCTTCAGGCGCGCAGAACCGACTTCGGCCGCGGATGAGACGAGCGCGGCGGGGGATTAGCGGGGCCTACCTACCTGATCGCCGCATAGACGCGGTGGACGTCATCGTGGTCGTCCAGTGCGGTGAGGAAGTCAGCGACCTGCTTATGGGCGGCGGCATCGAGTTCGGTGAAGTTCTTGGCCAGGTATCGAAGCTCGGCGGAGATGATGTTCCAGCCCGCGGCCTTCAGGGCTTTGGAGACGTGGTCGAGGTCCTTGATCTCGGTGAAGAAGCGCGCGCCTTTCTGGCCGGCGGGGACTTCCTCGGCTTCGAGCGGCTCTATTTCCTGGGCCCCAGCTTCGATGGCATCGCCTTCGGCATCACGGTTGGCGTCGGTGTGGGTGGCTTCGACGACGCCCAGGTGGTTGAAGAAGAAGGCGACGCTGCCGGGCTGGCCGAGGGAACCGGCCTTAAACAGATTGCGGATTTCCGGGGCGGTGCGGTGGCGGTTATCGGTGAGGCACTCGATCACGACCGGCACTTTATGCGGCGCGAATCCCTCGTAGGTGACCAGCTCGAAGTTGACCTTCTCTTCGGTTTGCCCAGAGCCCTTCTTGATGGCTCGCTCGATGGTATCCTTGTAGCAGGAGGCCTTCTTCGCCTTTTCGACCGCGGCCGCGAGGCGCGGGTTGAGGTCGGGGTCAGGCCCGCCCAGCTTGGCCGCGACCATGATTTCGCGGACCAGCTTGGCAGTCATCTGGCCTTTCTTCTGCGCGTGCTCTTCGCGCCCGGCTTGTTTCCATTGTGCGCCCACGTTACCTGAATATACCTGGTCTCATTGCTTTAGCAGCGGGCTGATTCTGTTTGGGGCGCAGCGAACCGTCAATCCCATAAGACGCAGCCTCACAGCGTCCGCCGAAACAAAAGCGTCGCCGCGCCCATGGCCAGGGCGGAGAAGATGAAGAGAAACAGCAGGTCCGGCGCAACGGCCATCAAACCGGTGTTCTTGAGGACGAGGTTCTTGAAGCCGTGCACGGCATAGGTGAAGGGGTCCACGACGGTGATGGCTCTCATCCACAGCGGAAACGCGGCGATGGGATAGACGGCGCCGCTCGGGAAGAACAGCACGGTGTTCAGCACGCCAAAAATGGCGCGCGGCACCAGCGGATCGCTGACTCGCACCATGAGCAGGAACATCATGCTGATCAGGGCCAGCGCCGTCGCCACCACGAGCACCATCATCCGCGCCAGGCGCACGGGATCGAGCGGATGAGGGATGCCTGCGATCAGCGATCCAAAGGTGACCAGCACCAGGCCGGCAATAACGGCTTTGATCGCGCCCGCCAGGGTGAAGCCGGCGATCAGTTCGAACTTGCCGATGGGGGTGACCAGATACCCTTCGTGCAGGCCGCGCGCCTTGTCGTCAATGAAGATGATGCCGCCGCCGATCATGGCCGAAACAAAGATAGCCAGCGCGATGGTGCCCGGCAGCAGGTACTGAATGTAAGGCACATAGGGGTAGATCTCGACCACGGACAGCGTGGCAGCGGCGCTCATGCGCGGCTGGGGCGGGGGCAGGTTGTAAGGCACGAGCATTCCATTCACTGCGCCTTCGAGGGCCGAGGCGGAGAATTGGTCCGTGTTGTCCTCGATGAGCGCCAACTGAGGATTCGCGCCGGCATGCACGAGGCGAGAGAAATGCGGCGGGATGGTGACCACGCCGTTGAGTTTCCCGTCGCGCAGGTCCCGCAAGGCGCGCGCCTCATCCGCATAAGGAGTCGTAGTAAAGGTGGCGGCATTGGCCGCGATGGCCTGGAACATCTCCTTGAGCTTGACGGCTGGGAGGCCATGGTCCTGGTCCACGACCCCGACCTGCAGGTGTTTGACCTTGCCGCCGAACGCGTAGCCCAGCACCACCAACTGCACCAGGGGCATGATCATGGAGACGATCATGAGGGTTGGGCTGCGCCGGAAGCGGCGCAAGTCGCGTTCGATTAGGGCGAGGATGCGGTGCATAAGCGGGCCGGCGCGTCACCGGCGCATGATGAACGGGCTGGCGGCGGCGTCTGGAGCTTGCAGAGCGTCGCGCAATTGGTGTCCGGTGTAATGCACGAACACATCGTCGAGCGTTGTGCTCTGCACGGACAGCGACGTGATGGCAATGCCCGCCTCGCGCGCCGCTTCCATCAACCCCAGTGTCGTCCGCGGGCCGTTGTTCGAGGAAATCCGGAAGACGTGGTCGTCGGCCTTGACCTCGGCCACGTCGGACAGAGCCTTCAAGACCTGGAGCCAGCCATCCGGCACACCCGAGAAGCTGACTTCGAGGATATTCTTGCCCGGAATCGAGGCTTTCAGCTTGAGCGGCGAATCCAGGGCCACCAGCTTTCCGTGGTCCACAATGGCGACGCGGTCGCACAGTTTGTCGGCTTCGTCCATGTAATGGGTGGTGACGAGGATGGTCAGGTCGCGTTCGCGTTTGAGCCGATCGAGCATGTCCCAGACGGAAACCCGCGAGACCGGATCGAGGCCGGTAGTGGGTTCGTCCAGGAAGAACAACTTCGGCTCGTGCACCAGCCCGCGGGCGATTTCCAGCCGGCGCCTCATGCCGCCGGAGAACATCTTCACCGGTTTGTCCGCCCACGGCTCGAGGTCCACGGCGGCGAGCAGTTGCTTGATGGTGCGGCGGCGTTTCTCGCGCGGGAGGCCATACAGCTTGGCGAAGATGCTCATGTTCTCCACGGCGCTCAGATCGAGGTCGGTCGTCATGGCCTGCGGAATGACGCCGATGCTCTTGCGCACATCATTGGCGTGGCGGACGACGTCGAAGCCATTAATCCGCGCTGCGCCAGAGGTGGGCGGCACCAGCGTCGTCAACATGCGAATGAGCGTGGATTTGCCGGCGCCGTTCGGCCCGAGCAGGCCAAATACCTCGCCGTGACCGACGTTGAAGCTCAACGCGTCCACGGCGCAGAAATCGCCAAAGCGCTTGGTCAGATGATCCACCTCGACGTCCAGCATACCATCCCTATCGTTTGGGCAGCGGCAGCGTCACGTAAGCGGTCATGCCGACAGCGAGGCCGCGGTCCCGGTTGTCGCAGCGCAGGCGAAGTTCAAAGGTCTTGATGTCCCGCTTGCTCCGGCTCACGTCGCGCTGCGTCGCGTAATCCGCATCCACGCCGCGATAGAACACGGTCCCGTCGCGCTCGGCCCCGGAGGGTAGCCGGACCTTCAGTTTGCCGCCCAGGCGAACCTGATCAATGTAAGTCTCCTCCACATCCGCGCGCACCCAGAGATTGTCCTGGTTGATGAGAGTGACAACGGCTTGCCCCGCATTCACCACCTCGCCTTGCAAGGCGGCGCGCATGTCCACGATGCCGTCAATGGGGGAGTGAATCTCGGTGTAGCCCAGATGGACGCTTGCCTTTTGCAGTTGTGCGCTGGCGCCTTCCAACTGGTGCCGAGTAGCCGCCAGCGCGGCTTTTCGCGAGGCCACCTGTTCCTCGTTGGCCTCGGCCAGGGCCACGGCGGCCCGCGCCGCCTGCACCTGTTTGGCCAGCGATTCCTCGTGCGCCTTCGCTGAATCATGCGCGGTCCGGGCCTGATCGTAGAGTTCCTTGGAATCCACGCCGCGCTGATACAAGGCTTGTTCCCGCTCGAAGGTCAGCCGGGCGTTCTCCAGGTCGGCCTGCGCCTGCTTCATCTGCGCCTGGGTTGACGCCAGGGTGGCTTCGGCCTGCCAGATTTGGTTGCTCGTCTGCGCCTGCTGGAATCTCAGGTCCGCTTCGGCCTGCGCGAGCTGCGACGTGGACTGCTGCACGCCGCTCGCGTAAAACGCCTCGTCCGCCTTCCATTCCTGCGGTTGGATGACGGCCAGCAGTTGGCCGTTGGTGACGACGTCGCCCTCCTTGACCAGAAGCCGCTGCAGCCGCCCTTGGATTTCGGGGCTGATAATGACTTCGTCGGTCGTGACCATCCCGGTGAGAACGATCTGCGGCGAACGCCCGGCCAGCAAGTAGAACAGGCCGCCTGCCAGCGCGGCGGCGATAACAATCAGAATCAGCGCTTTGCGTTTCATGACAGCTCAAGGACGGACGAACAGAGCATGCCGGATGAAATCCAGCACCTCCTGTCTGCGGCTCTTCAGGCTCGTGGCGGCGTAGGCGTCCGCGTGGCCGAGCATTTGCAGCACCGGCGCCGCTGAGAAATAGAAGACGATCAGGGCCACGATGGAGATGGCCGTGTGGAAGCGGTCGGCATGCCTGAAATCACCCTCGCGCATGCCCCGCTCCAACAGCCGGGCAACCGCCCGCCCGCGGGGCTCGAAGTATTTGCGCACCAGCCCTTCCGAGAACCGGCCGCCGGCGCACATAAACTGCTGGAACAGCGGCGCATGCCGGTGCCGGGCGCTGATGAAGTCGAAATGCAGACCGACGTAGCGCAACAGGACCTCGCGCGCCGAGCCCGGTCCTTCGAGCACCTCCAGGGCCTGGCGGTTGAACTGCTCGAAATGGTCCTCGAGCACGGCGTGGTAGAGTTTCTCCTTGCTCTGGAAGTAATAGTAAAGCAGCGCTTTGTTGACACCGGCCTTGGCGGCGATGAGATCGGTGCGGGCGCCGGCCAGCCCGGACCGGGCGAACACGCGTTCGGCAGCGGCGAGAATCGCCGCCCGCGTGTGGGCGCCCGCCGCGCGCCGGCGCGGGTTGACCTTGCGGTAGAGGCGTTGGCTCATAAACTAATTAACTGGATAGTTAATTTACGGGGGCCGTTCTGTCAAAGGAAATTGAGAAGCATTGGCGGGACCCCCCCCTGCCCAAGCTGGGCTTGACCGATCTCTGTCTGATCCCCGATGCGGCGCACCTCACCAAGGCCAATGGCCGCCAACTGACCCAGCACAACAGCACGTCCGCCAGGGCCGGGTGATCAAGCAAACCGCTGAAACGGCTTTCGCACTCACCTCGTGGTGGACGGGCGAAGCGGGCCCGGAAGCGCTCCTGCAGCTAGCCCTGCGCTTGCCCC
>Ga0335078_10019685_pt1 | contig 10031 bp, 10 predicted proteins | sample Lox_Sample_32_FD_206711 | JGI IMG/M metagenome (GOLD analysis project Ga0335078, IMG submission 206711) | Soil microbial communities from Loxahatchee National Wildlife Refuge, Florida, United States - Lox_Sample_3.2 | ecosystem: Environmental > Terrestrial > Soil > Wetlands | place: USA...
CGCTGACGCATACCGTGTCAGCTATGCGCCCGCCAAAAGAGGCCCAACTCTGGATATGCCGGGTCACCCAGGCCTGCATAGGCCGGATTGGGGTGGGGGTGTCCGGGTGATGGGCTGGCTGGGCCGGCTTTCCCCCCGGCGCCGGCTCTTCGCGGCCGGCCTGGCCGGGCTGCTGGCCGCGGCGGGCGTGACCGTGGTGGTCACCGTGGCCGTGGCCCAGCAGGACAGCGCGGCCGGCCAGCCGGCTGGGTACCCGTCCCAGGACCGGCCCGGGCCGGTGCTGCTGGTCCCCGGGTACGGCGGCAACACCAGCTCACTCGACATCCTGGCCCGCCGGATCAGGGCCGCCGGGCGCCAGGCCATCGTGCTGCACCTGCCCGGCAACGGCACCGGCAGCCTGGCCGGGGACGCCAGTGTGCTGAACGCCGCGGTCAGCCACGCGCTGCGCGACGGCGCACCCTCGGTCGACGTGATCGGCTACTCCGCGGGCGGCGTGACCACCCTGCTCTGGGCCCGCGAGGACGGTGGCGCGCACAAGGCGCGCCGCATTGTCACCCTGGGGTCCCCGTTTCACGGCGCCGAACTCGCCGCCGACGGCGAGGCATTTTTGCCTAACGCCTGTCCGGCCGCCTGCCGCCAGCTGGTCCCCGGCAGCAGCCTGCTGACTCAGCTCCAGGGCGGCATCACGCCATCCCGGCCGGACTGGCTGTCGCTGTGGAGCATCGACGACAAGACGGTGGACCCACCGGACTCGGCCCGGCTGGCCGGCGCGGTCAACCTGCCCATCCAGTCGCTCTGCCCGGCCGAGCAGATTAGCCACTCGCAGCTGCCCACCAACCCGGCCGTCACGGCCATGGTGCTGCAGGCCATCGGCACCGGCCCGGTCCAGCCCACCCAGGCCGACTGCCGCTAGCCCGTAGGGCCCGGAAGCTCCTCTGGGTGGCGCCCCGCCGACGGCCAGGTGGGTGACCGGAGTCATCCCTCAGACCGATAGCCGCGGCGCGACTGGGGCGGGCGGCGGGAGCGCGCGCTCCTGCAGGTCGATGCCGATCTGCAGGACCCGGGTGTCGGCGCCGCGCGGCGCGGCCAGCGACAGGCCGACCGGCAGGCCGGTGCGGCGGCCCAGCCCGCCGGGCAGGCTGGCCACCGGGAAGCCGGTGACGTTCCAGGTGGCGGTGAGCCGGATCATCAGGTCGCCGTCCCCGGCGGGCTGATCCGGGTCATAGCCGCGGCCGCGCGGCGGCGCGGTTCCGCACACGCTCGGCTCCAGCAGCGCATCCACCTCGTGCTGGGCGAACCAGTCCTCCCAGGCCGCGGTGATCTCGGCCCGGCGCTGCTGCGCGGCCAGGTAGGGCTCAGCCGCGGTGAAATCGTCGCTGGCCATGACGAACTCGCGAACGCTGGGCCGGTACTGGGAGGCCGCGTGGCGGTGCTGCCGGTGGTAGACGCCGGCCTCGGTGAGCAGGATGGTGTTCAGCTCCGGGCCGGTCAGGTCGGCCGGGGCGGGCCGCGTGATGACCCGGGCCCCGAGTTGGGCCACGGCCGTCACCGCCTGGTCGAGGACGTCGGCCACGTCGGGCTCCAGGCCGGCCCGCTCCGGCCGGTGGGTGACCGCGATGGTGACCCCGGCCAGCGGGTGCGGGCCGGGCCGGGGCCGCACCGGGAACGGGCCGGGCGGCGCGGGCGGCGGCAGCAGCGGGCTGATCTCCGCCGATCCCGCGGTCAGCGCGCTGAGCAGCGCGCCGCAGTCGGCCAGCGACCGGGCCATCGGGCCAGCGTGGTCCAGGCTGGGCGCGAGCGGGATGACGCCGGCCAGCGGGATCAGGCCGTGCGTCGGCTTGACCGTGGACACCCCGCTCAGCGCGGCCGGGATACGCAGCGACCCGCACGTGTCGCTGCCCAGCGCGGCCGGGACCATCCCAGCCGCCAGCGCGGCGGCCGACCCGCCGCTGGACCCGCCCGGGGCGCGGTCCAGCGCCCACGGGTTGCCGACCTGGTCGGTGGTGCCGCCCGCGGCGAACTCGTGGGTGTGCGTGTGGCCGGCCAGCACCATGCTCACGTGGTCCAGCCGCTGCCACGCGGCCGAGCTGTGCTCGGCCACGTGCCCGGCCAGCACCCGGCTGGACGCGGTCAGCGGCAGCCCGGCCACCGCGTACAGGTCCTTCAGCCCGATGGGGATGCCGCACAGCAGCGGCGCGTCATCCCCGTCCCGCGCGCGCCGCTCGTCCGCGGCGCGGGCCTGCGCGGCGGCCAGTTCGGGGTAGAGCCGGGCCCACGCGTTCAGCGTGCCCGGATCGCCGTCGAACGTGGGCAGCCCCCCGTTGCGCTCCGCGATGCGCTGCTGGCAGGCGGCCAGCAGCTCGGTGGCGGACAGGGCCCGGCGGCGCAGCAGGTCCGCCGCCTGCAGCACGCCCAGGTCGGCTGGGTCGGTCATGACCCGGCCTGCTGCCCGGGGTCGGTCACCGCGTAGCCGGGGACCGAGGGCCAGCGGACGGCCAGCACCACTGACGCCTGCTCGGCGTGCCAAGAGTGACTGACCCGGTGGAACACCACGTAGTCGCCATGCTCGGCGAGCAGCACGCTGCGCCCCGGCAGCTCGACCCGGAACCGGCCGCTGATCAGCAGCAGCAGCGCGGACCGCCGCTCCCCGGCGACCCATTGCGGGCGCCGGTCCCCCTCGGGATGAATGGCCCACTTGACCTCGACGTCGCCGGTGTGCCGGGCATCGCCGTCCGGTTTGAAGTGGCCGAGCAGCCAGCCCCGGTCCTGCGCCGCGTCAACTCCCGCGTTACCTGCATAGGTCGGGTCAGCCATGAGGCCGCAGACTAACTGGTCACGTCCTTGGTGGCGAAGTGCGCCCAGGCGGCGCCGAGGAACACCACCACGTACACCGCCTGCACCGCGAAGCCGCGCTCGATATTGCGCCACACGATCGGGTCGCGGAAGAAGTCGATCCAGGCCAGCCAGTACCGGGTGGGCAGGTACGGGTCGACGGCGGACGCGGCGTTCAGCGTGACCAGCACCTCGCTGCTGATCAGCGCGGCCAGCGCGCCCAGCGCGGCACCCAGCGCGGAGTCGGTGATGGTGGACAGGAACAGCGCGATCGCGCCCACGCCGAGCATGGACACCGCGATGAACGAGATCGCCCCGATCGTGCGCAGCGCGATGTCGGTGGGGCTCATCGCGGTGCCGGACAGCGAGGTGGCCGCCGACGCGATGTTGGAGGTGGTCAGGCCGCCCGGGGTGGCGGCGATCGGCTTCGAGCCGAACAGCGCGATCCCGGTCAGGTAGGCGGTGCCCGCCACCAGCAGCACGGCGGACAGCGTGTAGACGATCAGCGTGACCAGCTTGGCCACCAGCAGCCGGCTCCGGCCCACCGGCCGGGCCAGCAGGTAGCGCAGCGTGCCCGCGCTGGCCTCGCCGGCGATGGCGTCCCCGGCCACCACGGCCACCGCCACCGGCAGGAAGATGGGCAGCACGATGGCCAGCGCGGCCGCCGGGTACAGCGTCCCGCTGGACAGCACCTCGGACAGCAGGGCCGGTCCCTGGCCGGGCGGCGGCGCGATATGGGTGACGGCGACGAACACCGCGACCACCACCGGCAGCCCGCACAGCAGCATGATGCTCACCCAGCTGCGCGGCCTGCGCACCAGCTTGACCAGCTCGACCCGGATCACGGTTGCTCCTCACCGGCCAGGTCGCCCTGTTCCAGGATGTCGCCGTCGCCTACCGGGGCCGGGGCGGGCGGACGGCCGAAGCCGGCCGGGCGGTCCACCCGGTCAGATCCCGAGCTGGTCACCGCGAGCACCACGTCCTCCAGCGACCGGCGCTCGGCGGAGATCTCGGTGACGCGGACCCCACCGGCCACCAGCTGAGCGTTAAGTGTGGCGGTGTCGGTGTCACGGACCAGCAGCCGGTCCACCTCGGTCAGCTCGACGCGGCCGTCCAGCAATTCCTTGGCCTTGTCCACGTCGGGCGTGTGCACGATGGCCCGGCCGGTGGGCGCGCGCAGCGCGGCCAGCTCGTCCTGCTCGACCAGCCGGCCCTGGTTCACGATGCCAACCCGGGTGCAGAGCTGCTCCACCTCGGTGAGCTGGTGGCTGGACAGGAACACGGTGGTACCCGCCTGGTTGAGCTCGATGAGCAGGTCGCGGATCTCCCGGATACCCTGCGGGTCCAGGCCGTTGGTCGGCTCATCCAGGATGAGCAGCTTCGGGGTGCGCAGCAGCGCGGCGGCCAGGCCGAGCCGCTGCCGCATGCCGAGCGAGTACCGCTTGACCGGCCGGTTGTCGATGCCGCCCAGGCCGACCCGGTCCAGCGTGTCGGCGATGCGCTGCCGCCGGGTGGCCGGGAAGCCGGGCCCGGCCGCGTCGATCAGCGCCAGGTTGGCCCGCCCGGACAGGTGGCCGTACGCGGAGGGGCCCTCCACCAGCGAGCCGATCGACGGCAGTACCGAGGCGACCTGCTTGGGCACTCGCTTGCCCATGACCTGGATCTCGCCGCTGGTCGCGTAGACCAGGCCGAGCAGCATGCGGACCACCGTGGTCTTGCCGGAGCCGTTCGGCCCGAGGAACCCGTACCGGTCGCCCTCGCGGACGTCCAGGTCGATCTGGTCCACCACGAGCAGGCGGCCGTAGCGCTTGGTCAGTGCGCGGGTTTCGATCACCGGCCACCGCCCGGTGGCCGGCGGAACCGGAAGTGGTCCAGGTCGTTGATCATGCTGTTGGCCGCCCTTTCCAGCACTGCCGGGGTCACCGCACCAGCGAACAGCCACGTGGCGTGGTGGAACCCCGCGGTGACCATGAGAACGTTCAGCAGCGGGGTGCGGATCACCGCGCCGGTTGTCTGCCCGGTCAGCGAGACGACGTCGGCGCCGGCCTGCACGGCGGCGTTGAGCGCCTGCGGGCCCAGGCTGTGCGGCAGTGGGAGCGCCACCAGCCGGGACAGCCCAGCGCCGTAGATCGCGATCCCCGGCGGGCCGCCTGGGATCGGCACCTGACGCTGACCGCCCAGTTCAGGGGGGAACGGGTCGCCGTCGCTGTCGCCGTCGCCGTCGCCGTTCAGTATCCGGTTGATGTCCGGCTGCCGGGCCGTGGCCAGGCCGAGCTGCGGCGCCGGATGCGGGGTCACCGCGTCCAGCGACGGCTCGGTCTGGTTCAGTTCCAGGAAGTTGCTGATCAGCACCGGATGGGCCGATCCACGCGCGGTGAGCTGCACTTCGACCGGCAGCCCGGTGCGCGGGTCGGCCCAGATGTCGATCGCGCCGATGGTGGTGCCCGATCCGGTCGGGATGACCCGCAGGCCGGCCGCGGCCACCCCGGCCACCCGGCGGGACGGCAGCCGGCTGAGGCGCACATCGGACCCGGCAATGCTGAGCAGCCGCCGGGTCAGTTCCGGCGGCAGCAGATCGGCGGCCCGGGGCAGCCGGACCGGCTCCGGGCCGATGATCTGGATGAGGCTGTTGCTGCCGTAGTTCCACAGGTAGGTCACGCCACCATCGGAGTAGGTGTCGTTCTCACCCTCCGCGGAGACCACATCGGCCCGCCAGTAATCGGCCGAGCGGTACCACACGAACTGGTCGGTGGTGCCATCCAGCAGCATGCTGACGTTGCTCAGGTCGGGCAGGCTGGGCAGGCCGAAGTCGGCGGTGCTCTCCGCGTAACCCTGGTACGGGCGGCCGGCCGAGGCCATGATGCGCGCGCGCAGGGCGGCCGCGCCGATCGTGGAGCCCTGCACCGGGAGCGCGGCGATCACCGCCGGGATCGCGCACAGCGCCACGGTGCTCGCCAGCACGATCGACCATCGGCGCCACGCCCCGCGGCGGAGGGGGCTCAGATTCGGCAAGTTCACCGGCGGCGCCGCATCGCCGCTTCTGCCACCAAACCACCGTACGATGCGCGGCCGCCCGGATGCACCGCCTGAGAGGGAGCTCTGCGCTAGCCGTAATGTGCCGCTAATAAGTGGCTCAGTGGCAGTTGGCCCGGGCCGCCGACGCGGCCACCGCCGCGTGGTGCCCGGACGCCGGGCTGGGGCTGGGCGTCGCCTGCCCGTTCCCGTTGCCGTTCCCGTTGCCGTTGCCGTTGCCGTTACCGCCGTTCCCGTTCCCGCCAGTGGCCGCGGTGAGCGTGGCCGTGCCGGGCGACAGCTGGACGGTCAGCATGCCGCCGATGGCCGGGTAGCTGCCCAGCGGGACCCACTGCCCCTGGTCGCCCGCCTGGTCGATGGACACGCTGCCCAGGCTGGCCGACCCGGCCGAGATCTGGTAGTCGCCCGCGCCAAGCGCGTTCTGGCTCGGCACGAACACCGCCAGCTGGCACGAGGAAGCCCGCATGCTGGGGTAGAAGAACCAGGTCAGCGACGACGGGCTGGTCCCGTTGAGGTCCATGGTCCACACCGAGCTGCCGTCACAGCCGTTGCCGGTCCAGCCGCCGCCCGCCGTGGTCCACCCGGGGCCGGTGCTGGCGTCGGCCAGGCTGATCCCCGCGTTCGGGCCGTTGGGGCAGCCGACGCCGGCCACTTCGGTGCCCATCCGGGCCGGCCGGACCAGGACTGGGACCACCTTCCGGACGCGGGCCTGACCCGGCATCCCGGGCCGCTGCGGGCTGGGCGACGCCGACCGCGGGCCAGCCGGGGACGGCGCGGCCGGCTGGGTGCGCATGTGCATCCGCCCGCCACGGCCGGCCATCGACCGGCCGCCGCCTGGTAACGCCGCGCTGGGCGCGGTGGCCTGGCTGTGCCCGGTGGGCGCCATCAGCACGATCCCGCCAGCGGCCAGCCCGGCCAGCACCATGGCCGTCGCGGTGACGCCGACGAGCCCCGGGCTGGGCCGCCACCGGCTGCGCCGCGGCCCGTGCCGCGGCGCCTGCCGCGGCCCGAGCTGGGTGATGGTGAAGCCAGGCTGACCGGTCGCGTCGCTGCCCGGCGGGAGGTTGCCCTGCGCGGCCAGGCCGTCCAGGCTGAGCCCTTCGCGCATCCGGAGGGCACGCAGGCGGCACAGGAACGCCGCCAGATCCTCCGTGGACATGCGGTGCAGTCCATCGTCAGCCGGCATCGAAGCTCACTCCCGTGGTCGCGGGCCCCCCGGGTAAGCCGCCACGTTAGCCCGGTACCGGCCGGCCGCATCGGCACAATGGGGGGTATCGCTCATTACGGCGTAGTTACGGGGCTATTCCGTAAACCCGGTAGGCACCCACAGGCCAGCTCAGCGGGGTGCTTGAATGAGGGGGAATTTGGCCCGCGACCGCCGGAGGCAGTGCCCGTGATCTTGGTAACCGGAGCGACCGGACGGGTTGGCTACCCGCTGCTGGAGGCGCTGGCCGATGCCGGCGCCGATGTCACCGCGATGGTGCGGGTGCCCGCCAAGGGCGCCGATCTGCCTGGCCCGGCCAAGTACATCGTGGCCAGCTTCGATGACCCACCCGTCGCCGGGGTACTGCAGACGTTCGACCGGATCTTCCTGCTCAGCCCGGCCGTGGAGGACCAGGCCGAGCTGGAGATCCGGTTCATCGACGCGGTGATCGCCGCGGGCCACCGGCCGCACATCGTCAAGATGGCCGCGGACGGCTTCCAGGACCCGGGCGTGGAGGTCCGCTTCGTGCGCAGCCACCGCGAGGTCGCCGCGCACCTGGCGGCGTCCGGGCTGCCGGTCAGCTACCTCGCGCCGGGCATCTACATGGAGACCTTGCTGGCCGCGGCGGAGCGGATCCGCCGGGACGCCACGCTGTATGCGCCGTCCGGCCCGGGCCGGGCCGCCTACGTGGCGGCCAGCGACGTGGCCGACGTGGCCGCACGGGTGCTGACCAGCCCGGCCGAGGACCGCACCTACGTGCTGACCGGGCCGGAGGCGCTCAGCGGCCAGCAGGTGGCCAGGCGGATCTCCACCGTGTTCGCCCGGGACGTCGGCTACGCCGACCTGCCGGCCAAGCAGGCCCGGGAGGAGCTGCTGGCCAGCGGGCTGAGCCAGTGGGAAGTGGACGGGGCACTGGAGCTGTACGACTGGGTGCGCGAGGGCGGGGCGGCCACGGTGACCGCGGACGTGCCCGAGGTCGCCGGGCACCCGGCCCGCCCGGTCGAGGACTGGCTCGATGACAACCGGGCCGCGTTCCTGGACTTCCCGCCCGACCTGCCGCCGGACGTGTTCTGAGCCGGGCCGGTCAGGCGTCCGCCACCGCGGCGCTGATCATCCGGGCGTTGGCCGGCACCGGCCGCCCGCTGACCAGCACAGTGGGCGTGGCCTGCACGCCCCGCGCGACGGCCAGCGCGGTCACGTACGGCGCCCAGTCCAGGTAGCGGCCGCTGTGCAGGCACTCCGCGAAGGTCTCGGGCAGGCCGGCCGCGCCGGCCAGCTCGGCCAGCTTCGCGTCGGTCAGGCCGGGGCCGCCCTCCGGTGGCTGGTTCTTGAACAGCGCCCGGACGTATCCAGGGAAGCGCCCGGCATCGGACGCACAGCCGGACGCGGCGGCAGCCCGGCTCGAATAGTTCGTGGTGGACGCGCGGTCGAGGAAGTTCATCGGGTGGTAGGCCAGAGTGATCTGCCCGGCTGCGACCAGCCGGGCCAGCGTGCCGCCCGCGTTCAGCTCGAACGCGCGGCAGTACGGGCACAGGAAGTCCACGTAGGCATGCACCACGATGGGGCCGGACCCGAGGACCACCCCGTCGCCCTCGACGGTCGCACCGGCCGGGACATGAGCGGGCCTGGCCACCATGTCGCTCATGGCTCTACCATCGCATGGACCACGGCCCGGCCGGCGGGGAGGCTCAGGTCAGCACGCGCGCGGTGAACGTGCGCGTGGCCAGCCAGCACAGCAGCGCGGTCCCGCCGAGCAGCACGCCGAGGAACGCCGCGGCCGGCATGTGCGGCAGCTGCGGGGTGAGCGTGGCGCGCAGCCCCTCGCTCGCGTAGACCAGCGGGTTGGCCAGCACGGCGATCTGCAGCCAGCGAATGCTGTGCAGCGCGGACCACGGGTAGTACACGCAGCCGAGCATGGTCATCGGCAGCAGCACCAGGGCGAACAGCACCTGGACCTGCTGCGGGTCGATCAGCGTGCCGAGCAGCAGGCCGCCGGACGCGGCCAGCAGCGAGCTGGCCACCAGCACGAGGGCGAGCATCGGCCAGTTGCTGACGTGCACGCTGGGCGCGGCACCCTGCGCGTGGATGAGCAGCACGGCCGGGAACACCAGCAGCCCGCCGATCAGCGCCTGCAGGCCGGCGGCAACGATCTTCTCGACGGCCAGCAGCGGGATCGGCAGCGGGGCCAGCGCCCGGTCGGTGATGGAACGCTGCCAGGACAGCTCCATCATCAGCGGGAAGATGACCGCCATCAGGCCCTGCATGAGGATCGAGGAGGCCACCAGGCCTGGTACCAGGACGGTGCTGAAGGCCGGCCCGTGCGGGCTGGCTGAGGCGCCGCCGCCGGCCGCGCCGATCTTGGGCAGCACGTAGGCGAACACGAAGACGAACAGCAGCGGCTGCAGGATGACCCGGATGAAGATGGCCACGAAATTGCGCCGCATCACCCGGACCTCGCGAGCCATCATGGCGGCGAACGTGTGCGCGATGGTAGGCCGTGGGCGGGCCGCCGGGGCCAGCCACGGCAGATCGGTGCTCACTCGCGGTACTCCCGTCCGGTCAGGCTGAGGAACGCGGTCTCCAGGGAGTCGGCGCCCGCGGACCGCTTCACCTCCGGCACCGTGCCGCAGGCCAGCACGGTGCCGTGGTCGATGACCGCGACCCGGTCGCACATCTCCTCCGCCTCCTCCAGGTAGTGCGTGGTCAGCACGATGGTCTGCCCGGCGGCCTGCAGCCCGCGGAGCAGATCCCACAGGTTCAGCCGGGCGTGCGGGTCGAGCCCGGCAGTGGGCTCGTCGAGGAACAGCACCTCGGGCCGGTGCACCAGGGCCCGGCAGATCATCAGCCGCTTGGCCTGTCCCCCGGACAGCTCCATCGGCCGGGCCCGGCCCCGCTCGGCCAGGCCGAACCCGGCCAGCAGCTCGCTGGCCCGCCGGCGCGCGGCCGGCCCGCTCAGCCCGAA
>Ga0335078_10019687_pt1 | contig 10031 bp, 7 predicted proteins | sample Lox_Sample_32_FD_206711 | JGI IMG/M metagenome (GOLD analysis project Ga0335078, IMG submission 206711) | Soil microbial communities from Loxahatchee National Wildlife Refuge, Florida, United States - Lox_Sample_3.2 | ecosystem: Environmental > Terrestrial > Soil > Wetlands | place: USA: Florida...
AAGGTCATTCTGGGCGGACCACATCCGACGGCGCTACCTGAGGAGTCTCTGCAATATTGCGACATAGTTGTCAGGCACGAAGGCGATTTCACGCTGCCAGAGGTTTTGTCCAGGCTTGCCGATGACTTTGAGCGCCCCGCTCTGGACGATGTGATGGGCGTTGCTTTCAAAGCGAACGACGGAAGCGTGACTATCACAAAGGAGCGGCCGTTCCTGACCTCGGAAGAACTGTCAGCTCTTCCGTTCCCGGAATACACCGCGGGTGAAGTCAAGCACATAACTCACAATGTCGTGAATACGTCGAGAGGGTGCCCCTTCGAATGCGAGTATTGCTCGGTGATTGACAACTTTGGGCGGCAATTCAGATTTACCGACGACGATTACACGATCGAACTGATAAAGCACACGATCAATATCAGGCGGCGCCCGATATTCTTTGGGGATGATATCTTTAATGCAAATCGGGGAAGGGTCAAGCGAATACTGACCCGTATTTTGGAATCCGGGGTTAAAATGCCGCGGTGGTTCGCACAGGTCCGTGTCGAATCCGCCTGCGACCCAGAGATGCTTAAGTTAATGGCCAGAGCGGGTTGCTCTTATGTGTTCATAGGGCTTGAATCAATCAACAACGAAACGCTCGAGCTGTATCACAAGCATGCAACGTTAGAGAAGAACCAGATCGCGATTGAGGCGTTTCACGAGCATGGCATTCGCGTTCACGGCATGTTTGTCCTGGGGTCAGACGCGGATACCGCTGAAACTATAGATGAGACGTTCCGGTTCGCGCAGAAGATGAATATCGATTCGGCTCAGTTCTTTGCGCTGACCGCGGTTCCGGGACCGCCAATGACTGCCCGTTACGAAAGGGAAGGGAAGGTCATCGCTCACGGCAAGTGGCATCTGTATGACGCGCAACATGCAGTCGTACGTCCGAAGAAAATGTCGGCATATGAGCTTCAAATCGGCACGATACGGGCTTCGATGGCTTTTTATTCCTATAGAGAAGCCCTGCGGCACCTGGTTCAAGGCAAAGGCCTTTTCAATTTCCTGATACGCCTTAAGGGGCATCAACTGGCCAAACGTATACTGTCCGACAACGAAGAGTACGTGAAATCGCTGAAGCAGCTTGACCAATGGCACGACAATCTCGGCCGCGAATTTGAAACGTGGCGTGAGTGGGCCAGCAGACTGATCGAAGATACCAATCTGGGATTGGATGAGAAGATCGAGCAGGTTCAGCATTATTTGAATGACAAGAAGAATGAGGTAACTACTAGTTATCTTTCACTGCAGCAGGATTTTCGGCCATATTGTCAGGAGCTTGTAGATAAGACGATAGAGCGCTTAAGACAACAACTCGAAACAATGATTGGCGGCCCCTCCGAGGGAGTAGCCCTCGCTTGATCTGCCCTGTTGCGTGGGCGGCGGTTAGAGACCGCCGCCCACCGGGTTCTTTAACCAGGCACTTTACTGCCTTGTCCCCGACTGACCAGCCCTAACAAGTTATATGATCGACGTTCATAGCCATATTCTGCCTGAAACGGACGACGGCGCCCGCTGCATCGATGAATCGGTGAAGATGTGCCAGACGTCGGCAGCGGATGGCGTCGAGGTGATGGTTGCTACTCCCCACGGTTTTGACGGTGTTCACACAACTCACGCGGTTGATTTGCTGGCCGAAAGAGTCGCCGAGCTAAATCGCCTGTTGAACGGCCGGCCGGAAATTGTCTTGGGCTGCGAGCTGCGGCTGACACATGATGTCGTAAATCAGGTTTGCTTTGACAAAACCGCGCCGACCATGGCCGGTGGACCGTATGTCTTGCTGGAATTCCCTCACGCGATGGTCCCGGTCGGAGCTGACCGCGTTCTGTTTGAACTTATGAGCAACGGCATTCGGCCGATTATCGCTCATCCAGAACGCAACCGGGTTCTGATAACGGAGCCGGCCCGTTTTTATGCGATGGTTGAGATGGGCGTGCTGGGCCAGGTAGATTCAGGATCGCTCCTGGGCCAGTTTGGCAGCACGATTCAGAAAACTGCTCGCTGCATGATCGAATCCAATCTGATCCACCTGATCGGAAGCGACTGCCACAATATGCGCAACAGATTGCCAGGGCTTTCGGCCGCTGTAACTCAAATTGCCGACATAGCCGGAGCAGAGGCAGCGCGGAGCATCTCAAAGCAAAACCCGGCAGCCGTTCTTGCCGGGTCTCCAGCCCCGTGGCGTCCATCACCACGGACTCCCGCCAAGAAGAAAAAGTGGTTCTTTCTGCGTGGTTGACGCTGCGCCTGAGAGAGGGTGAACACAAGAGGGACTGTGGATCCCCGTTGTGTTGGTCCTACAGTGAGTTCGTAAATTCGATAAGTTTCTTCAGTTTTGAGAGAGCAGCGCCGGTATCGATCGAGTGCTTAGCCATCTGAAGTCCCTCCGCTAGATCACTCGCTCGGCTGGCCGCCATCAAAGCGGCAGCGGAATTCAATAGCACTATGTCGCGTCGCGGCCCGGCTTCACCGTCGAGAATACCCAAGATTAGAGCAGTATTCTCTTCCAAGCCGCCGCCACGTATTTCGTCCGGCCTCGCAAGGGGAATGTCATATTGTTCGGGTGAAACATGATAGGTTCTAATTTCGCCTTGGAACAATTCGGTGACCTTTGTGCGGGTTGTAATGGTCACCTCATCCATTCCATCCAGTCCATGGACTACAAGCGCGCGCCGGACACCAAGGTTGCAAAGTACACTCGCCACGGTTTCAGTCAAGTGTTCCGCGTATACGCCGATCAGTTGAGCGTTCGCGCCCGCGGGATTGGTCAAGGGCCCAAGGGCGTTAAAAATAGTCCGAATGCCGATTTGTTTACGAACCGCGGCCACATGTTTGGTCGCTGAGTGCATGTGGGGAGCATGGAGAAAGCCGATTCCGACCGTGTCAATACAGGCCGCGATTTGTTCGGGGTGAATTTCTATCTTCACACCGAGAGCTTCAATAACATCGGCACTTCCGCATCGGCTGGTAGCGGAGCGGTTTCCGTGCTTGGCCACCCGGACTCCTGCCCCAGCAACTACAAAGGCCGCGACGGTCGAGATATTGAAGCTTCCGCTGAAGTCACCGCCCGTGCCGCAGGTGTCTAAGAGCGGTTCGTTATCGGCATCGATGGTATCAGGCAAGTTTGCCCTGACCTTGAGCGCGCGCTTGCGCATTGCTCGGGCGAACCCTGTCAATTCGTCAACGGTCTCGCCCTTCATTCGCAGGGCCGTAAGCAGCGCGGCGATCTGTGCCTCTGTCGATTCCCCAGCTATAATAAGGTCCAGAACAGCCTCAGCTTCCACAGCGGTCAAGCTGACGCCATCAACAACCTTCTTGAGTGCATCAGTTATTTCTAGTTGGTGCATCGTAATTTGAGGCAATGGCCGCCAAGAATAACGGGATCAACATCGTCTGTTCGCATAAGTTCAGGGCGGACGGTGGTTCCTGCTATTCCACAGGATCGTGCATCACTATATCGCAACGGCACTACGAATAAAAAGCGTCCCGACATTGGAGTGCATAGATTGCTTGCTATGAGGCCGCACGGTCGGAAGATCGGCCTTTGGGACGCTGGTTGGACTCCAAAATCTTCTTTCTCATCCTGATTGAATTGGGAGTAACTTCAACCAATTCATCTTCGCGGATGAATTCGAGGGCTTGTTCCAAAGAAAGCTCACGGAAGGGAACGAGGCGCATTGCCTCGTCCGCCGTTGAGGCTCGCATGTTGGTGAGTTTTTTCTCCTTGACGACGTTTACATCAAGGTCGACATCACGGGCGTTTTCGCCAATGATCATTCCTTCGTACACAGCCGTACCGGGCCGCACGAATAACTCTCCACGCTCCTGAAGATTGTAAAGGGCATATGTCGTCGCGGCGCCCGGCCGGTCCGCTACCAAGCCCCCTGTGATGCGCTGTGGAATGGGGCCCTGCCAATCATCCCATCTCAGAAAGAGGGTGTTGATCAGGCCGGTCCCTTTGGTGTCAGTTAGAAACTCGCTCCTGAAGCCGATTAGTCCGCGGGAGGGCGCTTCGAACTCCAGTCTGACTCGTCCGGTCCCGTGATTAATCATCTTAGTCATTCGGCCTCTGCGGCGGCCAAGAGCTTCGGTCAGCACCCCGATAAAATCTTCGGGGCAATCTATGACGACGGACTCTATGGGCTCAAGCAATTTGCCGTCTTCCTTGCGGGTAATAACCTCCGGCTTAGAGACCTGAACCTCATAGCCATCGCGGCGCATCATTTCGATTATTATAGCGAGCTGTAGCTCACCCCGGCCTGAGACCTTAAAGCTATCCATGGCTGCGACAGATTCCGCCCGCGAATCACCGGGTTCGACCCGTATCGCGACGTTGGCAAGCGCTTCTTTTTCCAATCGTTCAGCCAGCTTTCGAGACGTTACGTATTTTCCTTCACGGCCAGCAAATGGAGACGTGTTTACTCCAAAAATCATTGATATCGTCGGCTCATCCACTATTATCGGCGGCAGCGGACGCGGGTCTTCAGCGGACGAAACGGTCTCGCCAATTGAAATGTTTTCTATTCCCGCCAGGGCGACTATCTCACCGGCCTCCGCGTGTTCTATTGGCGCCTGTTTGAGACCCTCGAACGCGTAAAGCTTGGTCACCTTAGTCTTTTGGATCGTTCCGTCGATGCGGCAAATCGCGACAGGATCGCCAACAGCGACGCTGCCCGCAAAGATGCGGCCAATCGCCAGACGGCCAACATATTCGTTGTAGTCCAAGTTGGCAACAAGCATTTGAAGGGTTTTGTCAGGGGCCGCGGCGGGAGGTGGAATCGTGCGCAGAATCTCTTCAAACAATGGCTGCAGGGTCTGGCTCTCGTCATTGAGGTTGACCTTGGCGATTCCGTCGCGGGCAACCGCGTAAATCACCCGGAAGTCGGCCTGTTGTTCGCTCGCGTCCAGGTCAATAAAAAGGTCGAAGACTTCGCTGACTACTTCTTCCGGCCTGGCGTCCTGGCGGTCGATTTTGTTGATCACCACAAGCGCAGGGAGGTTTTGTTCTAAAGCCTTTGACAGGACATAGCGTGTTTGCGGCAGCGGTCCTTCGCTGGCATCGACCAGCAGCATTACCCCGTCAACCATCTTTAGTACACGTTCGACCTCGCCGCCAAAGTCAGAGTGGCCCGGAGTATCGACAATATTGATTTTCACTCCGCGATAGTGGACCGAAGCGTTCTTTGCCATTATGGTGATGCCGCGTTCCCGCTCCAGATCCAGCCGGTCCATCATCCGATCAACAGTCGCTTCATTGGAGCGAAAAAGCCCGGATTGCTTCAACATCGCGTCGACAAGTGTCGTCTTACCGTGGTCAACGTGCGCGATAATGGCTATGTTCCTCATATCGTCTCTTCCGGGGCACTCCGGCAGGTTGAGTTCCGATGGCTGTGAAGATGACGCGTGTAACTTCTCTTTTTGGGCCTCGCTACTGTGCACTTCTGATACCTCCAAGCTCACTGCGCAAAACAAACATGATAGCAGATCTCGATCTGAATTGGCAGAGCCTTCTAGCGAAAGACCCGAAAGACATTGCCAGGGGCGCAGGCGCAACGGTTGCTGTTATAATCCGACAAGGGCGTGGTCCAGCAGCGGGCGGAGTTGTTAAGCGGATGATAATCAATCGCAGGGGCGGTCTAATTTACGCCAGCGGCTATAAGAAGCTCGTAATCATTGCTGAGCTTGTTTACATCCTACTCGGCGCGGGCCTCTCCGTATTGGCTGCAAGCGTATTCGACACCGTCATCGCCGGAATCGTGCTTGGCTTAGTCGTTTTGCTGTTCGTAGCCTTAATATGGATCCTATACCAGGCAATGCTCTGGTTCTTTAGGCGCGAGGCTAGACAATCTGTCGAGCTAACCAACGAGGGAGTTCTGGAGACGGCCGATGGCCGCCAGACGTCCTTTATTCCCTGGGAGGGCATGATTGAAATCGAGCTAAACGCGACTGTGATTGCGGGCGCTAGCCTCAGAATCAAGGGCAACTTCAGCGATATATCGATTTCCAATCTCGACCTGGTGATTACCGAGCCAAACGGCATTCGGCAGATGAATGCCCTGCTGCGTCAGGCAGGGCCTATGAAAGAATTGCTTCAGGTTGTTCGCGCGCGAGCGCCAAAGACCTCTTTCAAGATGAACAAGCTGGCGCTCAGGCGCTATAGGGAATCTGTCGTATAGTTGTTCTTCGAATGCGGTGAGGGACGGCCGGTTAGTGCGACTGCTTTTGAACCCGGACTAAGAGATTGAGGGCGTTTGACCACGGAGCCACTGAGATGGGGAAAGCGCGAGCATATAGTTCGGGACCGAAATCCTGCCGGAATCGCGCCTGGGTCAAATCCGACTTCCAAGGTGAGTGGAATCGATCTCGGCACTGCTACTGCGAAGAATAAACCGCTCGCCGGGCCTTTACGTATAATCCGGGCTTTGTCGAATAAACGTTCAACTGGTGAGGAGCCTTGTCGCCCGCTTCGTGCTCAGACAAATAGGAAATAACGTATTGTGTATCCATCGCCGATATCAACCGTTCCCAATCACGACGGAACTCATTAGAGTCCGGGGGATTCCAAAACGAGCCACCCGAATCCTCGGCAAGCGCCCGCATTGACTTTTCTTCTTCTTGAACAGTTTCCATATACCGCGAACAATCCGCTACATATTGTCTGTATTTTGAATCCAAACCTCGACTCAGCAATTCGCTAGGATGTTTGTCCGATATCATTGACTTAAGGCTGGCGGCGATCATCGTGCTCTGGTCGAAGACATAGACCGTTGTTCGGGCGCGATCCAGTGCTTGTTTAGCCTTGTCCAATGCGTTCTTTGGGAAATCGTCGTAGCCATCGGTAAAGAGCACAATAGTATGACGGCCCGGCGCCTTCGCAAGCAGTTCCGCCGCATAGACCAGGCTGTCATACAGATGAGATTCGGAGGCCAGCTTGAATTTCTCAGCGAGTACAGATCCAAGGGCCCGATGGTCGCTTGTCAATCCTGATAACATGGTTACTTTACCTGCGTAGGTTACGACCGCGGCTTGATCGTGCTCTCCCAGCGAATCAATGACGCTGAGCGCCCCATCACGGTTCAAGTTTGGTTGACTCCGCGCGCCAACGTCGACGTGGTTGTCCACGATCAAGACAACGCTCGCTGGGGTGCGCATCAGGGCGGTAATAGCCCGCCGGGAATTGTCTTCAAGGACAATCAGGTCCGATGCCGTCAAGTGATCGGGGAGCTTGCCGCTATCGCCGAGCACGCTGATGGGCACGAGCACCTCCTCCGTGCGCAGCCTGATTGTTTGATCCGGCTGTGGCTGAGGCTTGACCCTGCCGCTCTGAGCCCGTATTTCCGTCGTTGCGCCCCCTAGATGGATAAGGCAGCAGCAGGTCAGAAGCAATGCGTATGGTTGGAGAAATTGGCCCCGGCGCTTAGCCAGGCTTAGGACCCTCCGCAATTGTAACACAGGTACCGGCATGCTCACTCCGAACGTCAGAGGCAGTAAGGCGTGGATTGCATGTCACGGACTGGCGTCTGATCCTTGTGCCCGGCCCTAAGGAAAATGTGAGCCGGGCCGTCTACCGGGAATCGTAGCGCAGAATGTCCAGCAGCACAAATCACTGACGTTCAATTCAGAATTCGGCGAGGCAAGTGGGAGTGGCCGGACCGAATTAAACAGAGCAACGCAAATTAAGGTCGATCTCGCCGCGGGGTCAGGCTTAGCGACGGCGGCGTGACAAGAACAAGTCAAACGACATCGCGCCCGATCCTTTGATTATCAGAACCACGAGAATCGCGATAGCGATAATATGATACTCGAAGCCTTCTCCTTTTTGCGTACCGGACCAGTTCATGAAGAATCCGTTGTTCCAATGAACCTTGGCAATCGCCACCGCCATGTCACAGAGGATTCCAAATGCGGCAACCCGGCCCAGAAGTCCGAAAATCAATCCCAAGCCGCCGAGGAATTCGGCCGCTATTGCCAGAACAGCGAACGGCGCCGGTATGTGCAGATACTGAGTGAATGCGGTCATTGTACCGTTAAAGCCGTTTCCTCCAAACCAGCCGAGCGCCTTCTGGGCTCCATGAGCGAAAAACACAACCCCGACGGCGAGCCTCAAAATGGCCAGGGAGAATTCGTTAGTTGTGCCCAGGAGCCTGCGAACCATGGCAGTATCCTTTCATCAAATTCTCATGAAATCCGGGCCAGTTTTACAAGCCCGTTTGGCTCCCAGGTACAATGACCAGGTTGGCCGAGATTGGTTAATGCGCCGGCTTGCCTGAGAGCAGAGCATCGCAATGCAGAGTCCGAGGGCCGTTCTCATCACACACCGCGAAGTTCACCCCCTCGTACATTGACACCCCCGCGTACTGGCCCTTCTTGTTCAGGGCGTAGAACACAAGATGAAAGTCAGGCTGGCCATTTTTGTCCAGCAGGCGCTTTTCAACTGTATTTGATTTCACCCGCTTAAGGGCTTCCAGGCACGCGTCTTTCGGATGCAGCCCACGGCGCATGTTCTCGACGATGAAATATGAGCTGAGGTTGTAGAGATTGGCCTCGCCACGTCCGGTTGATCCAGCGGCGCCGACTTCGTTATCGACATACAGGCCGGCGCCGAGGATTGGCGAATCGCCAACGCGTCCCGGGATCTTCCACGCCAGGCCGCTGGTTGTCGTGACCCCGCAGATCTCACCGTTGGCATTGATGCCGTCGCAGTTTATCGTTCCATAGACGTGATGTGGATCGATCAATCCCTCGGCAACCATTTCCATTGTTGCCCGCATCGAGGCTTCCTCACGTTTTTTCGGATTCAAGTAATGCTCGGGATCAACTCTTCGCTTCCATTCAAGCCACATCTCGCGGGAATGAGGCGTGTTCAAATCGTCTTCGATTTTAAAGCCGATGTCCCGGGCGAAGCTCTGGGCGCCCTTGCCTACCAGCAAGTGATGATCGGTGTTTTCCATCACCGCTTTCGCCACCAGCGACGGTGTGCGGACTCCTTCGAGCGAGGCTACACCACCGGCCTGCCGGCGGGGTCCATGCATACAACAAGAATCCAACTGAACGACGCCCTCGGCGTTTGGAAGCCCGCCATATCCGACGCTGTCATCCAGCGGATCAAGCTCGACTATATTCACTCCGGCTATGACGGCATCCAAAACGTCCGCGCCGCTAGCGATCATTCCGAAAGCAGTATCGACTGCTGTTTTAGGGCCGCCGTTTTTAAACTTGTTGCCATTTGCCGCTGATATCACTACTGGCTTCACAGAAGCCGGCACGAAAACTTCCGGGGCCTTGCCGAAGAGCAGATCGGGCTTAGCCGCAATCAGGCCTGTTACCGCTCCTGTTTTAACGAAGTCGCGTCTTGTTACCTTCTTTGCCATTTGTAACTGCCTCCACTTTGCCGGATTTTCCTCCGGTCGAATCAAATCTTCCACAGGGGGTTGCCCGCATACTGTTTTGCGTGAGGATGTTCTGTGCCGAAATCGGATAAGCGCGAGTCACGCCTATTCTCTGTGGTGAAGAGCCGCGTCCACTGGGCTGCATTCAAACTTCAGCCGGCGTTCACACGCGACCATACTATATAGCCCCGCACTTACTTAGTCCAAACCAATCTATCGGCGAAGAAGCGTATTTGGTGGCCAATCATTTTAAGGATGCGCCTAACCCGAGTTGCGCTCCGGACGAACGCCAATTTGATGCACTGGCCCGGTTCCGGTTCTAAGATACGCGTCTTCGCCGTCGATCCAATCCTGGCGCGGAGGAGTGAAAACATCATACGCGACCAGATCTTCCAGGGCCTCGGCGCCATGAACGGTGTTGGGCGGTATGTACAGCATTTCATTGGGCCCAACCTCTAAGGTCTTGCCATCGATTTGAAATCGCCATTTGCCGCTGATGACGAACGTCATTTGCTCGTTTTCGTGGCTGTGCGGAGGCACCTGACAGCCCTGTTTGCATTCCATCCAGGCGATCATCACGCCGCCATCCCAGGCAAGCTT
>Ga0335078_10019688_pt1 | contig 10030 bp, 8 predicted proteins | sample Lox_Sample_32_FD_206711 | JGI IMG/M metagenome (GOLD analysis project Ga0335078, IMG submission 206711) | Soil microbial communities from Loxahatchee National Wildlife Refuge, Florida, United States - Lox_Sample_3.2 | ecosystem: Environmental > Terrestrial > Soil > Wetlands | place: USA: Florida...
GGTCGTGCTGCCGCAGGCGCTCGATGAAATTGGCATGAGCGGCGATCGCACCACCGCGCCCTCGCTCATCGTGATGGCGGAAAGCGGCGAAACGCAGGGGCGCTCGCCGCTGCTGCAGCTCAAGGCCGTAGAATCGCTCGGGCGTTTGCGCGAACCCGATGCCGTGCCCATCCTGCGCAATCTGCTCGATGCCAAGAAGGTCTGGAAGTGGATCAACCACCGCGAGTTGCGCATTGCGGCGGCGCAGGCGCTGGCCAAGATTGATCCCCGGTTCGGCAGCAAAGTGCTGGCGGAAAGCGGCCTGGAGCCCGGCGAACTCGCCATTGCTCCGCTCGATGCAGCGCCGGCCTGCCCGTGGGTGCGGCAGCGGCGCTACGAGCGGGCGCTGCTGCGCAAACCGCTTTCGGGCACGATCGGCAGCTCGTGGGGAAAATCCAGCATTTCGGTGCGCGAGCTGAGTCTCGGCGGCGGCATGGGAGTGAAAGAAGACAACCTGCGCGTGGGCACCGAGGCAAATCTCGATATCGCAGTGGGGGTTCGCCATATTCGCGCCCAGGTGCTGCTGCGGCGCGCCCGGGTGAACGAAGTCGGCTTCGAGATTGTGAACATTGACCTGGACAGCCGCTACCGCATTCGCCGCATCATGATGGAAGCTCTCGAGCACCGCGACGCCGACTTCCCGCAGTGGGATGGAGACCGGCAAACCGTCTAAGAGTCTGCAGACCGCCCAACGAAAAAGCCTCCGCTCGCGATGAGCAGAGGCTTTTCGCTTTATTTCTGTTTGCTGCGGGCTATTTCACTTTGGCGAAGATGATCACCAGCGTGTAGAGCGCCAGCGATTCGATCAGGGCCAGGCCGAGAATCAGCGCAAATTGAATGCCGCCACGGGCCGCGGGATTGCGGGCCAGGGCCTCAGCCGCCGAGGCTGTGGCCTTGCCCTGCGCCAGTCCGCAGATGGCGGAGGCAATGGCCATGGAAAATCCCGCGGCAATTGCCACCCAGTTGACGGCGCCGGCCGCTTCCCCGCCCTGCGCGAAGGCAGGCACGGCGAAACACAACGCCGAAAGCACCATGAATAAATAACTCAATTTCCGCATTGCTTTTTTCTCCTTGCATGAATTGCCGCCAGTGGGTGGTTGACGTCATCCTCGTGCAGACGCCCTCACGCTGAACGGGCACACCCGGTTGTCACTTATCAGTTCTAAGCTCGCAGTTTTGGGCACTGAAAAAATGAAATCTGATAACTGGCAACTGCCTTCAATGCTCTTCGGCAACGGCTCCGGCCAGATACACGGTCGTGAGCAGCACAAAAATGTAGGTCTGCAGAAACGCAACGCCAATGTGCAGACCCAAAAAAGCCACCGGCACGCCAATCGGCACCAGAGACAAAAACACGAGCGTCACCATATCGCCGGCGTACATGTTGGCGTAAAGACGGATGGTCAGCGACAGCACGCGGGCGAGGTGGCTGATGATTTCAATGGGAATCATCAGAATCGCCAGCCACCACATGGGCCCCATGAACTGCTTGAGATAGGCGATCCCGTGGTGTTTGAATCCCTGCACGTTGTAATAGACGAAGGCACAGATGGCGCAGCCTAAAGGCACAACGGGCAACGCGGTTGGCGATTCGAAACTCGGGATCAAGCCGAGCAGGTTGCTGGTCAGAATGAACAGCCCGAGCGCCATCAGAAAGGGCGTAAAGCGCTCGCTGCCGTGGCCGATGATTTCTTCGCTTTGCCCCTGTACGAAGCCGTGCAGGCCTTCAAAGACATGTTGCAGCGGGTTCGGCCGGTCCACCGAAAGGCAGGAGCGCACCAGCACAAATGCCGCGATCAGAAAGAGAAATACCAAAAGCTGCATGGCGACGCTGTTGGTAATCGGCGCTTGCGGATAGCGAGGTTCGAGGTGCAGCGAGCGCAGCAAGCCGGTGACCGGCGCGGCCAGAAAATGATTCAGGAGAACGGTGAACCAGAGTTGTTCGGGCATAGAAAACAAGCTATGAGCTACTAGCTGCTAGCTTACGGCTCCAGTCATGCGAGATCACTACAGGCCACGCACGAGTGCAGCGTACATCTCGTAAACTGTCTCACACAGAATGCCCGCCACAGGCAGAAACAGGCCCGCAAAAAGGCCATTCAGGCTCGCGGGAGAAACAGTGAATATAGCATAGGCCGCCACACCCATCAAAAAGTAGCGCAGCAGGAACCGCAACACGACCCCCCTAGAGGAATGCGCCCTGCCGGCCGCGGTGACTTTGTCCGCCAGGGCACTTACTACGCGCTTCAGCCAGTGAAAATTCAGATAAGCGATGGCGCAGCCGCAGGCGAAACCCACGGCCATGTGCCATCCGAAATGCAACCACGCCGCGATCGTGAAAACCAGCGCTACTACGCCCATGCAGCGGGTGATGCGCAGCAGCGCGCCGGCATAGAATTCTTCGCTGGCGGTCTCGGTGGCGGAAGTCATCGTCTTCCGGAACTAGAATACAGCGAGCCGGAATGTTGCCGGCAAGCGCCGCGGAATCCTCGGTTACAATCGCCAGTCCCCATTCAGAGCTTTCGGATGATCTCAGCATGAGCCGTGAATATCCCGCCGTGCCCTTGATCGGGGTGGGCGCCATCATCATCGAAGGTGGGCGCGTGGCGCTGGTGAAGCGTGGCCATGCGCCGCTGCTCGGCGAATGGTCCATTCCCGGCGGAGTTCTGGAGGTGGGCGAGACGGTGCGCGAGGCCGCGCGGCGGGAAGCGCTGGAAGAGACCGGGCTGACGGTGGAGCCGGGTGAGCTGCTTGGAGTTTTCGATCGCGTGATTCGCGATGAGAGCGGCTGCGTGAAGTATCACTACGTTTTGATTGATTTTCTGTGCCGAAGGACGGACGGCAAGCTGTGCGCCGCGGGCGACGCCGAGGAATGCCGCTGGTTTACGCCGGAGCAGGTTGCCGGGTTGCCGTTGCCGCCGGACACGGCGGAGGTAATCCGGCTGGGGTTCGCAAAGAGTCAGGGCAAAGCAGATCCCTCGTCGCTGCGCTCCTCGGAATGACAAATGAAGAAAAATGGAATGCCAAATGGGCAGGCGGAACTAACCGAAAGATTCTGCCGCGCTACTGCTTGGCTTCCTGCAGTAAGACCACATCGGAGTCAGTGTGGCTGCGCAGCACTCCGAGGCTCTTTCCGTCCGGCGACCAGTGGAAATCCGGGATCTGGTCGGAATTGAAGTTGGTGATTTTGTGCCCGGCCGCGCCATCGAGCGGCTGCAACCAAATATTATCCACGCCGTTTTCCTGCACGGTATAAGCGATAGCTTTGCCATCGGCGGTGAAGCTCAAGCCCTGGGAGGACATGTGCGGATTGACGCTCAGCAGGCGGGGCGAGCCGGTGCCATTCGTGTCCAGAAGCACAACTTTCGGCTCCGCACTTTGCGTTTCCACATTGACCTGACCTATCTCGTAGGCCAGCAATTTTCCATCCGGGGATACGCTCAACGCAGAACTCGAGACGAAGCTCTGCGGAACCATGCTTCCCGGAACGAGGGCCGGCTCCGCCGAGCCATCGGTGGGAACGCGCCAAACCTGGTCAGCAACAAGGTCAACGTAGTAAACCCACTTTTGATCGGTCGAACAGACCGGATTCAGATCGTTCTTGCCCTGCGTGAGCTTCACCGGATTCGTGCCATCGGCGTTGGCCCGCCAGATACTTGCGGCGGGCGAACCGCCGTGAAATGGCCAGGAAAAGACTACGTAGCGACCACAAGCGGAGGAGCCGGCTATGCCGGCCGAAGAGTCGCCCAACAACTGGGCTGGATTGCTTCCGTCCGCCGCGCTGTGCATCAATCGCGAGCCGTCGTTCTCCAGCAGGCCGCCGTCGGCAGCCCACGAGAAACCGCCCAGGTTCTGCATCGGCGAAGCAATCGGTTTCAGGTCAGAAGCTTGGCTGCCGGCGCCGGGCAGAATGTACAAAGTCTGCGTGGTTTTCGCCCGCACCGTGGCCAGGGTCTTACCGTCGGAAGAAAGCGTAAGAGTCTGATAATTGTCGGTGTCGCGGCTGATCGGATGAAACCTTCCACCCGGTGCAGAAACGAATCCAATCTGCTGCCGGAAAAATACTGGGCCGGCGGGATTGTAGAGAATGAACAGGCCGCTTCCATTGCCAGCGTAGCGCAGGTCCTGCACGAATTTATCCGGGAAAGTGGCCAGCACTCCAGGTTTGCTGGAGTTGCGGTCAAAGAGAGCGATGCCACCCAGGGCTTTCTGGGGCTGGGACATGTTGTAAGCCAGCTGCCGGCCATCCGGAGACCAATCGAGATGCCGATTCAGATCAGAGATGGGGCCGATCTGCAAAACCTTTTCCTGGCTGCCATCGAGGTTAGCGGTGATCAGGCGATATTTGCCGGCTTCGGGATCATTGCCGCGCATGAAGGCGATCTGCTGGCCGTCGGGGGAAAAACCGATGTCGGTGTCTACATCGCGTACGACGATTTGCGGCGTCCCGCCGAGGACCGGGGCGCGGTACAGGTTGTAGCCGGTCTGGGTGGCGTCCACGGCTTTGCGAAAGTAGAGATAATTTCCGTCCGGCGAGAACGCCAGGCTGCGGTATTCGAGCGGGGAGGGCGGAATCACCCGCGTGTCGCTGCCCGTTGGAATGTTGCGCAACCACAGGCTGTGCTGGCCATTTTCCAGAAGATCGCTGAGCAGGTACTTGCCATCGGGAGAGATGGCGGTGAGAAGGGCTTGACCGGAGTTCGTGATCTGGTTGATGGTGAAATTCTGGAATGGGGCGGTCGCCGGCCGGTAGAAGAGCGAATACACGCCAAACCCGGCGGCGGCCAGCACAAGGACAGCGACGAGCGCGCCCGCGCCAATGCCAAATTTGTGCTGCCTGGCCGCGGCCACGACCGCCGAACTGCTGGCCGAGCGCACTGAACCGGAGGAAGGAACCGGCGTGGCCGCAGCCGACGCACTCAGGGGTGTGGCCGCAGTGGCAGCCGAAGGCACGCTGCCCGTGCCTGCCGGAACCAGCCCCGAACTATCGGCCGCCGAGCGCCGGCTGGAATCGGTATCGCGCTTCAGGCGCTGCAGATCGGAGCGCAAATCGGCGGCGTGCTGATAGCGCAGGACAGGATCTTTTTCCAGCGACTTATTAATGATTCTCTCGAGCTCGGCGGGAATTTGCGGATTCAGCCGCACCGGCGCGATGGGCTCGCGGTTCAGAATGCCATCGAAAATTTCTGCCGACGTGCTGCCCGAAAAAGCCTGCCGTCCCGTCGCCATTTCGTACAGCACCACGCCGAAAGAAAAAATATCCGAGCGGGCATCCACGTCGCGCCCGCGCGCCTGTTCGGGCGACATATATGCGACAGTACCCAGCGCCGTGCCCGGACTAGTCAGATTCGTAACATCGCCTGCCGTGCCGCCGAGCGTCTCGCCGCTGGCCTGGCTGACCATCTTGGCCAAGCCAAAGTCGAGCACCTTGGCCTGACCGCGCTCGGTCACGAAAATATTGGCAGGCTTGATGTCGCGATGAATAATGCCTTCCCGCTGCGCCGCGTCAAGCGCATCGGCCACATCAATGCCAATCGTCAGAATGGAATCGAGGGGCAGGGGGATGGTTCCGATGCGGTGGTTCAGGGTCGCGCCCTTGAGCAGCTCCATGGCGATGAAGGGGCGGCCGTTCTCTTCATCAATGTCGTGAATGGTGCAGATATTGGGATGGCTGAGGGCGGAAGCCGACTGCGCCTCGCGGCGAAAACGCTCGAGAGCAGCGTGATCTTTGGCCACGGCCTCGGGCAGGAACTTCAGCGCCACAAAGCGGCGAAGCTTAATGTCCTCGGCGCGAAATACCACACCCATGCCCCCGCCGCCCAGCTTCTCCAGGATGCGGTAATGCGAAATGGTATTGCCGACGGGAAGCGCCTGCTCTGCCATGGTGCGAAATGGTAGCGTCCCTACCGGGGCGCGTCAACCGGACGGGTGCATCTGGTGACACCTGCAACCCGCCAGAAATTGCTCCTTTTTGCACTTTAAGCCCAGAGAGAATGATTGAAACTGCAGCTTTCGCTCAATTTTGCTTGACAACTTTGCCGCCGCGATGCGATAAGAATTCGCAAAAATCAAAGCTACAAGTCCCCCCTTTCCCAGGAAGAGCCTTGTCGCCTAATGCGAGGTCCTGTGATGAAGCTGTTCTCTCGCCTTGCTCGCCAGCTTCTTGGCATTACGATTTCTCTGTTGATTCCCTGCGCATGGTTGCCGGGGCAAAGCACGGACCGCCAGATCGGCACCCAGGTTACGGCCACGGCCGATCCGAAGGTGCCGCGACCGCATGAGCGGCCCTGCGTAGTTTCACTTTTCAGCGGTTACACTTTTGCGCACTTTGCCGACACCACGCAGACGTTTAACTTCGCGCCGCCCGCGAATTGTCCCGGGCCCTGGAAGGAAGTTGTTTTGGACATTGACTTCAGCGAGAACGCGGGAACGCAGTTCGACCGCACCGCGAGCCTTTATCTCGCCAATGCCAATCTGTATTTCGGCACCACTCCCGAGCCGCTGCCGACGGCCGCCAACAGTTGGCACGTGGAGCGCGACCTTAGCGATTACAGCGCGCTGCTGAGCATGGCGCAGCAGGGCGCAATGGTGCTGCAGAATTGCACCTCCGATTGCGGCGCGCCGTATAACACGCTGAACGGAGTTTTTACGGTGAACGCCAAGCTGGAGTTCTATCCCGCAAGCCGCGGCGCAGCCGTGAGATCAACTCCCGACGAGGTGTTGCCGCTGGTGCAGTCGAACGGAAACGGCGGAGTCAATCTGCCGGCATTTCTGTTCACGCCAACCGACCAGTTCTCGACAACCTTCACCCTGCCCACAAATATCGAACGCGCTTACCTCGACGTGGTTTCCCAGAGCCAATCCACGGATGAGCAATGGTACGCATGTTTCCCCAATGATCTGAGCAGCATCAACGAGCTCTTCGGCTGCGGCAACACCGATTTCCGCGAAACCGAGGTTGCGATTGACGGCCAGCCCGCCGGCATTGCGCCGGTCTCGCCGTGGGTTTATACCGGATTTCTCCCCGACCAGTGGGTGCCCACGCCCGCGGCCCAGACGCTCGATTTCGTTCCCTACCGCGTGAACCTCACACCCTTTGCCGGCCTGCTGGGCAATGGCCAGGCGCATACGATCTCATTAAGCGTGTTCAACGACGACAGCTATTTCTCCGAGGCCGCTTCGCTGCTGCTTTTCCTCGACGCAGACTCAACTCAAGTGACCGGCGCGGTCACCAGGAACACGCTGACCGCTCCGAACCCGATAGTGACGGAGAACCTGCAGGGCACTGCGACCGTGACAGGAACCATCAAGGTGGCGCAGCAGCGCAACTTCACCATCGAGGGATACGTTCAGACTTCGCACGGCAGGGTGAAAACCTCGGTAAGCGAATGGCAGGATTTTTCGAGCACCCAGACCATAGACTTCGACACCGTGAATTTTACTGTGCTGAACCAGGACACCGACGTCAGGAACAGCGTTCTTTCCACGACCACGGTCTCGAGCCGCGAAGGAACTACCGTGGCGAATGAGAGTTTCAGCTTCCCCATTAAACTGAATGTCGTTTATCCGGTAAGCGCGGCACCCTTCGGCCTTACGGTAGCGACGGCCCAGAACTACAACGCCAACCGGCTGCTCTGGAGCAACGCCCGCGCGGTGGACTTTGCGTCCGTTACCAACTCGGTGAGCGCGACCGACGTGAGCCCGGCGGCCAGTTCGCAGCGCTATACATTCTTCGGCTCGAGCGCTCCCACCTACGATTGCCGCATCGCCTCCGCCAACAATACCCTCACCGCGGTCGGTCGCGGCTGCAAATAAGCTAGAGGCCCTTGAGCACCTGGCTCAGGAAAACAGAACGGCCCGCGCGATCCTGCTGCGCGGGCCGCCCGGTGGACTGCTTGGGATTGACCAAGAGGTGGTCACTCTAAAGTGGCACCTTCGGCGACTCCGGGTCTTTGAAATCCGGCCGCAGCGCGACCTAACGCGCGGCGGATTCAATCCTCACTCACCGGTCGAGTTGCGAAGTTCTTAGAGCGACCGCTCTAAGTCTCAGCCACCTCACCTGGTCTTTCACTCCCACATAAACCACTACAATCAGAACTTGTCATTCGACCACCTCCTTTCCGGTGTAGTTAGAGAATAGTACACGTGGGGAGGTGAATTCAAGAGACGGAATAAACGTAGTGCCTCACCTTGGAGGCAGGGATAATTTCAAACTGAAGGGGTAGCCAAGAAACGAGCGTGCTGCTTTTATGCGGCCCTGTTGCCGGAGGTCTTCCGGCGAGTTTCCTGGCTGCCGCGATTATTTTTCGCGTTCAAGGTATTCCACCCCCAGCTCCGCCAGCTTGGCCCGCAGACCGTACATATCGAGGCCCAGTTCGCCGGAGCGCAGGCGCTCCCGCGCCTTTGCTTCCTTCTGCTGGCGCTGCTGCGCGGCGGCCAGGACTTCCCTGGTGTCTTCTCGCGGCACCACCACTACGCCGTCTTCATCCGCCACAATCACATCTCCGGGATGCACGTTGGCGCCCGCACACACGATTTCCACGTTGACCGATCCGGCAGTGGCTTTCACTGTGCCCTGGGCCGAAATAGCTTTGGTCCACACCGGAAAATTCATGGCGCGAAGATCGGCTACGTCGCGCACACCGGCTTCAGTCACCAGTCCGGCGATGCCGTGCGCCAAGCAGGAAGTGGCCAGCAGTTCGCCGAACATTCCGTCAGTGGATTCCGCAGTGGTCGAGACCACCAGCACGTCGCCCGGCTGGCAGACCTCAACCGCGGCATGGATCATGAGGTTGTCGCCGGGGTGGGAAAGCACCGTGACCGCGGGCGCCGCCAGCCGCGCCGGATAGAGCGGCCGCATGTAAGGGCGCATCAGCCCCACCCGCCCCTGCGCCTCGTGCACCGTAGCTACGCCCAGTTCACCGAGCTGGCGCACCAGCTCAGCCGGCGGCCGTTCAATACATCGCACCACTCTGTGTTTCATGATAGTTCGCTCGTCACCTGCGGATAAACGCGCTGATACGCTTCCGCGTATTTGATTTCCTTCCGGCCCGAGTTCCGCGCTGCCTGCGTGCCCCGGCGCAGCGCCAGCTCGCTGTAGTAATGCCAGAGATGTTCCTGCGCTTCCATGGTCTCCATGGCTTTGCGCTTGCGCTCGAAAACGGGGGTGATATCGAGCAGCACCTGCGGCTTGAAGTCGCACTGCTCGGGCTGATGCGGCTCGAACATGAATACCGGCGGCGCTTCCAGTTTCTTGCCTTTGCCGGGATATCCCGCTGCCTGCGCGTAAACCCGCGTGCTCAGCGTCAACTGGCAGGCCGCAGGATGATCGGGATTGTAAGGATCGGCCAGCGAGTGGGTGAGCACCAGGGCCGGCTGCTGAACGCGAAATTCGGAGACGATCTCGTGCACCGTTTCTTCCGAGGGCGCCAGGGGATAATCCTGGCAGTCGAAGAAACGGATCTCCGCCCCTAGAATGCCGGCGGCTTTTTCCGATTCCGCCCGGCGCGATTCTTTCACTTTTTCGAGCGTCATGCCGGACTGCTTCCAGAGTCTTTCCGATTCGCCGCGCTCGCCATACGAGAGACAGAGAATGCGTACCTTGTATCCCCGCTCGGCATAAAGCGAAATTGCCCCGCCGGCGCGCCAGACAAAATCCGCCGCGTGGGCGCTGACCACCAGAATCGTCCCTTTGGCTTCGGCCATTCCCTCACTCCACGTATGCCGCCGGATTTTCCACCGTCATGCGCCTGACTTCGGGAGCCGAAAATCCGCCTTCGAGCAGCTTTTGCGCGAACATCGCGAAACCTTCCGCAACCGGCGGATTGATGGGCTGGCCCAGATCGGTGGAAAGGATGCAGTGCTCCACTCCGACTTCTCGAATGCTGCCGAGCACCAGGTCCCAGGGGGCCTTTCCCGTGTGCATGGTGGTGAAACAGTGCTCAATCATGGCGCCCATCTGCGCCAGCTCGGTCTGTTCCGCGGCGGAAAG
>Ga0335078_10019689_pt1 | contig 10030 bp, 5 predicted proteins | sample Lox_Sample_32_FD_206711 | JGI IMG/M metagenome (GOLD analysis project Ga0335078, IMG submission 206711) | Soil microbial communities from Loxahatchee National Wildlife Refuge, Florida, United States - Lox_Sample_3.2 | ecosystem: Environmental > Terrestrial > Soil > Wetlands | place: USA: Florida...
TACCGGACCCCGCAAGAGGCCCACGATGATTATCTGAGCCTGCAGGCAGCGGCATGAATTAACAGCAATTCACCCGTCCGGAAAACGCGGGGCGGCCCATCCAACCCACCTGGACACCCAGCACCGGCGCACCAAGGCCACAACCCGCAGTCCACTGCCTCAACCCCAACCGGATCATCGCCACCGCCGACGCGGCACCCGGCGACAGGTACCCGCAAAGCCGCCACATACGAACCGCCAGCAGAGACACCCTGCGCCAAATCGAACCCGACGACGACGCCTACCAAGCAGCCTGCGACACGCTGGAATACCTCGCCTCACTCATAGAGATAGATAAAGACGTACGCAACGCCACGCCCTGGGTGGGAGAGTTCATGTCGCGGGACCTCATCCCGAATCCAGGACTGGGAGCCCTGGAACGCCTCGCCAACGGCGGCGCATTCGGCGGCTCTGTACCCCAATCTCCACTAGAGGATCTGGACCTGCCCCTTATCGCTTGGATCACCCACCACCGAAGGTAAGCGCCCACATGCTGTAGCCAGCCAGTGGGCCTGGCGCGTCCGCACAGCAACCGCACTGTGCATGCACACGCAACCAACGCGACGTGCGACCACTCTGCGCTGCGCGGCGCACCCGTTGTCTCGCCTGCCTGCGGAGACCACCTTCGGTGGTCTGCCTGCGCCGTTCCCGACCACTCTCCCACCCCAAGGGGGACCCCGAGACAGTGGTCGGGAACGGCTCCGGCAAAAGCTGGTGGCGCAGGCAGGCGAGACAACGGGAACAGGCACTTCGTGCCCGTAGCGGGGGACACCACCGAGGAGCCCCGCCCCAAAGCCGCCGAGGTTCCCCGGAGGTTTCCCCGCGCCCCTTCCTTACCCCTCCTGTCCCAAGCCTGAGGCCCCGCTGCGCGGGACAGAACACCTGGTGGCACAGGCAGGACGCCAGCCAGCACGGAACCTTGCTGAGGCGCAGACCGAAACCGGGGCAGGGGCAGCGTGCGGCGCCGAGGAGGGTCTGCCGATTCGCCGCCGGGGCTAGGGCCTGTTTAAGAAGTGGGCTGTTTCGGGCCGGTGATCACGAACTGGTGACGTGGCGTGTCGCTGCCTGGAAAGTCCTGAGGTCTCCGGTAGATGAGTCAACGACCAAGAAGACCATCGCACCGGAGACCTCGTGCCTACCGTACCGGTCAGTGGCCGCGCGGACCTCAGTGACGCGCAGTGGGCCGTGCTGGAGCCGTTGCTGCCCAGGGGGAAGAAGCCGGGCCGCCCGCCGGCATGGGCGAAGCGGCAGCTCATTGATGGGATCCGGTGGCGGATCCGGGCGGGGGTGCCGTGGCGGGATGTGCCGGAGCGGTATGGGCCGTGGGCGTCGGTGTATGGGTTGTTCCGGTCCTGGCAGCGTGATGGCACCTGGGCGCGGATCTTGACCAGCTTGCAGGCGCGGGCGGATGCGGCCGGGCTGATCACCTGGGATGTCAGCGTGGACTCGACGGTGGTGCGGGCGCATCAGCACGCGGCCGGGGCGCGGGAAAGGGGGATCTGCAGGTGCAGCCGCCCGGCGCCGAGCCAGCTGACCATGGCCTGGGCCGGTCCCGCGGCGGGTTGTCTGCCAAGATTCACCTGTCGTGTGAGCAGCGGCAAAAGCCGCTGTCGATCGTGATCACCGCCGGGCAGCGCGGGGACAGCCCGCAGTTTCAGGCGGTGCTGGACGGCATCCGCGTCCCGCGCTGTGGCCCGGGGCGGCCCAGGACCCGCCCGGACCGGGTCCTGGGCGACAAGGCTTACGGATCCCGGGGCAACCGCGCCTGCCTGTGGCGCCGGGGCATCGCCTGCACCATCCCGCAGAAGGCCGACCAGATCCGCAACCGCAAGAAACGCGGCCGCTCCGGCGGCCGCCCGCCAGCGTTCGACCCCGAGCGCTACAAGCAGCGCCACGCGGTGGAATGCGGCATCAACCGGCTCAAGCGCAACCGGGCCGTCGCCACTCGCTTCGACAAGCTCGCCGTCCGCTTCGAAGCCACCGTCCACATCGCCGCAATCAACGAGTGGCTCCGACCCGACTTCTTAAACAGGCCCTAGCTGCGCCTGTCGAAGCCGGGACCGACGTGGTCCGGCTTGTCACATATCGGCCGTCCACTCGACGATCAGGCGCTGGCTGCGGTCAGTGGAGACAGGGTTGGCACATTCGCCATGACACGCTCTCTTGTCATCATTGTGGCAACCATGACAATCAGGCCTCCCGGCAAGCTACTGACCAGTTCATGCGCTACGACTGTGCCGCGCGCACCTGGCCCGACCCTGGCACCGCAGTCGAGGCGGGACTGGAGCCGGCTGGCGCCGGGGCGGGAGCGAGCAGGTCGGGGGCGGGGACGAGCAGGCGCTCCATCTCGCGCGGCTCGAACTTCACCAGGCCGCCGGCGTACACCCGGCCCTGGCCGGCCGTCACCGAGGCCCTGAGGTGGGCGGCCAGGCCGTCCAGTGCCGGGGGCGGCAGCGGTTCGCGCGGGTAGATCCCGTGCGCGATGTTCACGTGGCGGGCCGCGGCGAGGTTCCGCACGAAGGCGGGCGGCCGCCTGGCCATGTAGGTCGCGAGGATGGGGGCGGGCTCGGCTAGCCGGACCCGCCACCACGGGCTGCGGTGCCGGGCCACATAGCTCGCCGCGGCTCCTTCTCCGCGCGCGCGGAGAAGAAAGGCATCCACCTGGGCCCGTTCGGCGGCGGGCAGCGCGTCGAGGTCCGCGGGCAGGTCGATGACCCGGCGCAGCGCTGCGGTGCTTGCCAGGGTCTCCCCGGCGCGGAACAGCTCGCTGGCCCGGGTGACCGTGGGGAGCAGGAACCGCCCGGGCAGGGCGGCCCGGCCTGCCGCCGTGATCCAGACCCTGTTGGCCCCGGTCACCTGGCCCCGGTGGACGCGGCAGAGTTCCCCGAGCTCCACCAGGCCCGCGGGGGCGGCCCGGCGGGGGCGGGCGGCCCCGGCCGGCGTGGCGGCCCCGGCCGGCGTGGCGGCCCCGGCCGGCGTGGCGGCCCCGGCCGGCGTGGCGGCCCCGGCCGGCGTGGCAGCCCCGGCCGGCGTGGCAGCCCCGCTCGATGTGGCGGCCCCGGCCGGCGTGGCAGCCCCGCTCGATGTGGCGGCCCCGGCGGCCCCGGCCGGGCAGGCCACGAGGGGGCGCCACCGGGAGGCGGCCCGCAGCGTGCTCACCGGCACCGCGGCCCCGCCCGTCAGCGAACCCAGTCCGGGCACCCCCGGGACCGGGCGCAGCCGGACCGTGCGCGGCCTGGTGCCCGGCCGGAAGCAGGTGATGACCGAGGTCGCCACCGCGTCGGGGAACACGGCCACGGCTGGGTCGAGCAGGTGGACCGACTCGGCGCCGAGCGGGCCGAGCAGCAGGGCCCGGATCAGGCTGCCGTAGTTGACGTCCAGCCACTCGGCGGCGGTGACCAGGACGCCGGCGTCGCCGGGGACCGCGTGCACCGCCGTGGCCAGGAAGAAGTGGGCGTGCAGGCCGGCCAGGCCGCTCGCGGGCAGGCCCATCCGGGCGGCGGTGTCCCGGAGCCAGTCCTTCCAGGGCGCCGCCACCTGATGGTGCCGCACGTATGGCGGGTTGCCGAGAAACACGGTGGGGCCGCGGGCGGCGGGCAGCCGCAGCGCCCGGTAGTCGGCGACCTCGATGACGGCCCTGCCCGCCATCCCCGCAGCAGCCAGCGTGCCCCGGCCGAGCAGCGCGGCGAGCGGATCGGTCTCCACGCCAACCAGCTCCGCGGCCGGCCACCGGCGGCCCGCCGCGACCAGGAACCGCGCCGAGCCGGTGCCGGGGTCCACCACCCGGGCCGGGGTGAGCGCGCGGCCGGCCCACGCGACCATGCTGTCGACCACCGGCCGGGGGGTGAAGGTCTGGCCCGCGCTCCGCCGCTGGCCGGGCGGCCTGATCGCGCAGAACGCCTCGCCCAGCGGGTCGCCGCCGGCCAGGATCTGCTCGCGGAGCAGGTCGTCCCGCGGGCCCGGGGCGTCCGGGCCTGGAGCGCCCGCGGCAGGGCTCCGCGCCGCCGCCGCGATGTCCCGCTCGGCGGGTGACCAGCCGGCCACCCGGGCCGCGCCCAGCCTGATCGCCGCGCCGGCGAGGGCGCGCTCCTCCGCTGGGATCGTCACCTGCCCATTGTGCCGGCGCACCGCGGACCTGCCCCGGGAACACCGCCGGCTCACCCGGAGACACGACGGCGCACCCCAGGCACACCGCCGCCGGCCCGCCCGGCCGCACCGCGGCGTCACTCCAGGCACACCGCTGACGACTGACCCAGCTACACCGCCCCCGACCTGGAGTTTTGTCCTGGTCCACCGAGGGGGTATGATCATCGGTCCTGTCCGGGGGAAGGCGCCGGCGTCGCATCCGGTCGGCTCCTAACACATCTTCAGCAAACGTTCAGCATCGCCGGGTACAACAGAAGTACTCACTTTGGCGATGAAATCTGCGAGAAACCCGAGCCAGATGGGGGTTAGCAGACGTCTATAGGGTGAGAGACCAGATCGAAGCGGAGTGATCATGGCCGAAGCCGAAGAGTCGCCGGACCGCGACGAGCAGTTCGAGCGCGATGTCGTGCCCTTCCTCGGGCAGTTGTACATGGCCGCCCTCCGCATGACCCGCAACCCCACCGACGCCGAGGACCTCGTCCAGGAGACGTCGGTCAAGGCGTACGCCGCCTTCCACCAGTTCCGCCCCGGCACGAACCTCAAGGCGTGGCTGCACCGCATCCTCGCCAACACGTTCATCAACGGCTACCGCAAGCGGCGCAGGGAGCCGCGCCAGGCCACGGCCGGCGACTTCGCCGACTGGCACGCACAGGGCGGCGGGGACCCGCTGGCTTCCGCGGCGCGGTCGGCCGAGGCCGAGGCGCTGGACCGGCTGGCCGACTCGGAGATCCTGCGCGCGCTGCGTGACCTGCCGGAGGAGTTCCGCGTGGCGGTCTATCTCGCCGACATCGAGGGGTACGCCTACAAGGAGATCGCCGAGATCATGGGCACCCCGATCGGCACGGTCATGTCCCGGCTGCACCGCGGCCGTGGCCGCCTCCGCGACAAGCTCGCCGCCTACGCTCCCGGCCACGCCCTGCCCGGGTTCACCGGCTGACCGCTGGACCGCTGCCCCCGGTCGGCGCCCCGGACAGCTACCGCCGGGCGGCTACCCCCCGAACAGCCGGTCGCAGACCCGGGCCCCCGCCTTGCCGTCGTCGAGCGGGCAGTACTTCGCCGCGAACGCGGACTGGGCGTCGGCGTAGCGTGCCGCCACGTCATCGAGGCCGGCCAGCGCGGCGAGCACCTCATCTGAGGTGGCCAGCAGCGGCCCCGGCGCCTCGGCCGCGAAGTCGAAGTAGAAGCCGCGCAGCTTGTCCCGGTAGGCGGCCAGGTCGTAGGTGAAGAACAGCATCGGGCGGCCGGTCACCGCGAAGTCGAACATGACCGACGAGTAGTCCGTGATCAGCACGTCGGTGATCAGGAACAGGTCGGTGATATCCGGGTAGGCGGTCACGTTCCGGGCGAAGTCCGGCTGCGATCCGGCATGCACGTCGTTGGCGAGATGATGGTGCCCGCGGATCAGCAGCACGTGGCCGGGGCCCAGCGCCCGGGCCGCCCGGTCCAGGTCCAGCCGCAGGTCGAACCGGTACCGGCCGGAGGCGTAGAACTGGTTGTCCCGCCAGGTCGGGGCGTAGAGCACCACCCGTTTCCCGGCCGGGATGCCCAGGCGCCCGCGGATCTCGGCGGCGCGCTCGCCGTCGCGGCACAGCGCATCGTTGCGCGGGTAGCCGTACTCGCAGATCTCGCCGCCGAACCGGAACGCCCGCCGCAGGATGGGCGTGCTGAACGGGTTCTGCGACAGCAGCATGTCCCACTTGGCGACGTCGCCGGCCAGGTGCTCGAAGTAGGCGGTGCCACTGGCGAACTGCGGCCTGCCGATGTCGAACCCGATCTTCTTCAGCGGGGTGCCGTGCCAGGTCTGCAGGTAGACCTGGCCGTCCCGCTTGCGGAACTCGGCCTGCATGTCGTCGTTGGAGATGACATACCGGCACCGGGCGAGCGCCTCGAAGTACTCCTCGGTCCCGGACAGGACCACCCGGCTGCCCGCGGGGACGTCCGCGCAGTAGTCGGTCACCACCCAGATGTGCTCGCGGTCGTCTCCCCGGCGGCGCAACTCCTCAGCGATGCCGCGCGGGTTGTCGGCGCACATCTTGCCCTTCCAGCTCACGAACAGCACCGCGTCCCGCAGCGGCAGGCGCGCCTGGACCGGGTAGAGCGCGCGGCGCAGCACGCGCCGGTTGAAGTTGCCCTGCTCCGAGAGCCGTAGCTGGGGCTCGGCGGTAATCACCGGCGCGTCGTAGCCCGCCGTGGTGAACGCGTACAGCTTGGGGCCGACCGCGACCTTGCGGTGGGAGATCCCGGCCAGCCGCGCGTGGTCGCAGGCCATCCGGACGAGCCGCCCGCTCGCGCCGCGCGCGAGCAGGTCCCAGGGGCCGTCCGCCAGGGGCAGCGGCGCGCCGAACGTGGGCATCGCCCCGGGGGCGACCAGGACGCTGAAGCGCGGCCCCGCCCTGTCGCACGCCAGCACGTGCTCGATGCTGGCGTCCGGGCAGCGCAGCACCAGGTGCAGCGCGGTGCCGTCGGGCCCGGCGTAGCTGCCCCGCAGCAGCAGCCGGCCCGCGCCGTCCCAGGCGTGTGACTCGATCACCGGCCGCGGATCCCGCTCGGCCAGCACGACCGTCCCGTGCCGGCTCCGTTCCACGGCGATCTCCCGCCCGTCCCGGCGGTACCGGGCCTCGGGCACGTCATCGGGGTAGCCGACCCGGATCCGTCCCCGCCCGCCCGGCTGAACGTACAGGTCCCACTCGGCCGCGGGCGCCCGTTCCAGGCCGGCGGCCCCGGCAGGCCCGCCGCCGGCCCCCGCGCGCCCGGGCGTGGCGGGCTCCGCCAGCACGTCCAGCAGCACGTCCAGCGGCACCTCCCCGCGCACCTCCGCAGCCCCCGGGGCCTGGCCGGGCGCCGCGGCCTCGCCCCGGCCTGACTGCCCGGCGTGGCCGGTCACGGTGGCGGGGAACGACTGCGTCGTCCTGCCGCCGTGGCGGGCGAGGACCAGTTCGGCGGCCGCGGGCACATCCGGCCCGGCCAGGTCCAGGCCGATCCGCAGGCGCAGGTGCTGGCCGTCGCAGGCCGCGGCGGCCAGCCTGGCCGGCCGGCGCAGCACCCCGATGTGCAGGTGACGGCCCACCCAGGTGGGCCGGACCTGCAGCCCGGGGGCGGGCTCGAGGAAACCGGGCCGGCCGGCGTCCCCCAGGGCCGGGCTGTGCAGCCGCGCCGGCCGCCACACGCCGTGCCCGCGGACCAGGATGAAGCAGTCCCAGTCCCCGGTCAGCCACCGGCCCGCCACCCGGAACCAGCGCGAGCTGATCTCGCACCGGAACCCGGCCCAGGTGTAGTCGTAGCACTCCTGGCCGGACAGCACGGTGGCCCGGGGATGCCGGGAGGAGGTGGCCAGGGACACGATCGGGGGGCGGAACCTGGCGCGCGGCCGCAATATGACGATCTTGCTGGTGTGCCGCCGCTTGGCGATGTCGATGGACGGCACGTAGGCGAGGCCGGCGATGACCAGGTTGCCGCGCTGCCAGCCCACGCTTTCCACCTGCACGAACGGGTCGAGGTCGCGCCAGTGTGGCCGGTACACCCAGGACGGGATCCGCAGCGCCCGGTCGGTGCGGTAGGGCAGGTCGGCCCGCAGCCGGGCGAACCGCCGGACCACGCCGATGGTGGTCACCTGCTGATCGGCCAGCCAGCCGAGATAGCCGAGCAGCGGGCGGTCCAGCCGCCGCCGGGTCAGGTAGTAGGCCAGCTTGTGCGTGGCGGGCAGGCTGCGCCAGACCCGGCGGGGCACGGTGGCCAGGTAGGAGTTCGCCAGGCCGAAAAACTCGGCCAGGTACTCGTCGCTCACCCGGCCCAGGTCCCGCACGTACAGCCACAGGTCGTTCACCAGCGCCTTCCGCCGGTGGGCGCGGGCCGTCGCGGCCGGGGCATGCTCGCGCAGGAAGGCGTCGATCGCCAGCAGCGCGGTGATCCGGTCCCGCAGGTTCCCGATGTCGGCGCGGTTCTGGGTGATGGAGAACTCGCCCGCCGCCCGCTCGCGCCAGTAGTAGGTGTTGTCGCCGATCACGTCCACCGCCCTGGCCAGGACGTGTGCCCTGGTCATGAGCTGCAGGTCCTCCCAGACCATCCCCTCGGGGTAACGCAGCGCGTGGGCGTCCCAGAACGACTTGCGGAACAGCTTGTTCCACACCGAGATGTCGTAGAGCAGTTCCGGCGACCTGGTCACGTGCGTGCCGGTCTTCCGGCCCTTGATCGCGCGCTCGTGCAGCGCCGACGGCCGGACGCCGCCGGTGCCGATCCGCTGCACCGCGCCCGAGACGAAGTCCGAGCCCGAGCTTTCCAGCGTGTGCAGCAGCGTCTCGTAGGCGTGCGGCGGCAGCATGTCGTCCCCGTCGACGAAGGCGAGGTACTCGCCGGTGGCGCGCTCGACGCCGAGGTTGCGGGCCCGGCCCGGGCCGCCGTTCGGGGCCTGGATTAACCCGAACCTGGGGTCGGCGGCGGCCCACTTGCGCGCGATCTCCGCCCCGCCGTCGGTGGACCCGTCGTCCACCATGATCACTTCCAGGCCGGTGAACGTCTGGGCCGCGATGGAGGCCAGGCAGTCGTTCAGCACGTCAGCGTTGTTGTAGAACGGCACCACAACGCTGATGCGGACAGTGTTCACCCGGCTACGATACGCGCATTCCTTATCGCGCCACGCCCGCCGCGCGCTCCCAGCCGAGTGCGACCGGGTCGTAGGCCCGCGCCACGAAGATCTGGTACCACAGCGAGAAGACGATCAGCACCCACACGTGGCGCCACTCGATCCCGGGCTCACCCGCCCGCAGCCCCGCCAGCAGGCGCAGCGCCTCCTGGCGGTCGATCCACTCGTCCGTCTGGGCGGTGCGCAGCAACTGGTCGGCGAAGTCGTACTGCTCACCCACCAGCCAGTGCCCGATCGGCACGGGGAAGCCGAGCTTCGCCCGCTCCGCGGCGGCCTTGGGCAGCACCTCGCCCATGGCGGTCCGCAGCGCCAGCTTGGTCGTGCCGGCACCGATCTTCTCGGTCCGCGCCAGCCGGGACGCGACCTTGAGGACCTCGGCGTCCAGGAACGGGACCCGCAGCTCCAGGCTGTGCGCCATGGTCATCCGGTCCGCCTTGACCAGGATGTCGCCGGCCAGCCAGGTGTTGATGTCCACCAGTTGCATGGTGGAGGTGTCGTCGAGGCCGGCCTGCCCGGCCTGGTCGTAGACCGGGCCGGTGACGTCCTGCGGGCTGGCCGTGCCGGGCCGCGCGGCGATCCGGTCCACCTCGTCCTCGGTGAAGACCCGGGCGTTGCCGATGTAGCGGTGCCGCAGCGGGACGGAGGTGCGCTCCAGGAACCCCCTGCCCTTGACCCCGGGCGGGATCATGGCGGCCGCCTTCTTGATCGGGGCACGCCCCCACTGCGGCAGCCGCTCCCCGGCCCGCACCACGCCGGGCTGGTGGTAGATCGCGTACCCCCCGAACAGCTCGTCCGAGCCCTCACCGGACAGCACGACCTTGACGTGCTTGCTCGCCTCGCGCGCCACGAACCACAGCGGGACCGCGGCGGCGTCGGCCATCGGGTCGTCCAGGTGCCAGATGATCTGGGGCAGGTGCCGGAAGAACTCCTCCCGGCCGATCACGTACGGGATCGACCGGACGCCGAGGGCGGCCGCGGTCTCCTGTGCCCGGTCGATCTCGCTGTAGCCCTCGCGCTCGAACCCGACCGTGAACGTGAGCAGGTCGGGCCGGTGCTCGGCGGCCAGCGCGCAGATCGCCGCCGAGTCGATCCCGCCGGACAGGAACGCGCCGAGCGGGGCGTCGCTGCGCAGATGCACGGCAACCGAGTCGCGCATCGCGGCGAGGATCTCGCGCGCCGACGACTCGCTGGCGGCGCGGGCCGGCC
>Ga0335078_10019690_pt1 | contig 10030 bp, 8 predicted proteins | sample Lox_Sample_32_FD_206711 | JGI IMG/M metagenome (GOLD analysis project Ga0335078, IMG submission 206711) | Soil microbial communities from Loxahatchee National Wildlife Refuge, Florida, United States - Lox_Sample_3.2 | ecosystem: Environmental > Terrestrial > Soil > Wetlands | place: USA: Florida...
TGAAACCACTTCAAATCGGACTGCTCGTGCTGGTTGGGGCGTTGGGCGGCGCCGTGATTATGAGGTTTGCGTCGCGGCCGAGGCCGGCTCCGGCGCCGATTACTGCCGCGGCACCGGCGCCCGCCCACGCCGCAGCCGCGCCCGTGCAAGCGGACGCCGTGCCCGCTCCCGTTCCGCAGGACGCCGCGGAAGCGAAGCCCGCGCCCTTCCCGGAGAGCACACCCCCTGTCACAAAGCGCGCTCCGGCGCCCAAAAGCGCCCCGGCCGTGCGGATGACGCATCACTCGAGGCCGATGCAACCCAGTTCGGCGCCGGCGGAAGTCGCGCAGAATCTGCCGCCCGCGCCACCGGCTCCCGTTGCACAGCCTGCGCCAGCGCCGGTCCAGCCTCAGGAGTCCGCGCCGCCACCAGTGACGACCGAGCCTGCTCCGGCCCCCGCAACCGCGCCGGCGCCCGCAGCGGAGCCGGCCGCTCCAGAGCCGGCTCCTTCGGTCACCTTGCAGGCGGGTATGACGCTGCCGGTCCGGCTGGGTGAAAGCCTTTCGAGCGACCACAACCAGGCCGGCGACGGTTTCACGGCCACACTCGATGCGCCGCTCGCCGCGGACGGATTCGTAATTGCGGAAAAAGGCGCGCACGTGGAGGGGCGCATAGTCGAGGCGCAGAAATCCGGCCACGGGAGGAAGGCGACACTGGCGCTGGAACTGACCAAGCTGGACACGTCCGACGGGCAGCATGTGGCAATCAGGTCCGAAATCTGGCGGAAACAGGGCACCAGCATGGCCACCGGCGATCAAGTGGGCATCGTGGCTGCCGCGGCGGGTATCGGCGCGGTCATCGGGGCGATCGCCGGAGGCGGCAAAGGCGCCGCCATCGGAGCCGGCGCGGGCGGCGCGGCCGGCACCGGTGGAGTGATAGCCACCCGCGACAAGGCCATCGCGCTGCCGACGGAATCCAAGATCACTTTTCGGCTGGGCTCGCCGGTAACGATCACCGAAAGATTGAAAAGATAATACCGTTGCCGGCTTCCGGGCGTTCTCAGTGATGATGCGGTTCTTCGGCCGGAATCACGCAGCCGTTTTCCGCAACCGCACAGCCCACATGCTCGAACTGCACGGTCGTATGGCAGATGTGAAAATCGTGCGCCAGCACGTCGTTGATGCGCGCCAGGATGCAGTTGCTGGCAGAGGGCGGCACGTCCTCGATCAGGACGTGACAGCTCAATGCGTGGATGTTCGATCCCAGGCTCCAGATGTGCAAATCGTGCACGTCCAGCACGCCCTCGACACGGCACATGGCGGCCGTTACCGACTGCAGCTCCAGGCCGCGCGGCAGGCCTTCGAGCAGTATGTTCAGCGCCTCTTTGACGATGTCCCAGGCCGTCCACACGATCAGCGCGCCGATCAGGATCGAGAGAATCGGGTCCACCTGGATCCAGCCGGTGTAACGAATAATCACCGCGCCGCCGATGATGGCGGCCGAGCCCAGCAGGTCCCCCAGCATGTGCACGAAAGCGCTGCGGATATTGATGTCGCTTTGGCGCGCCACCCGCAGCCCCCACATGATGCCGCCGTTGAGCGCCAGGCCGCCGGCGGCCACCAGCATCATCACCGTTTCGCCTACGGGTTCGGGGTGCCGCAGTCGCTTCCAGCCTTCGTAGAAGATCCAGGCCGAGAGCGCCACCAGGGTCAAGGCGTTCACGAAAGCCGTGAGCACGCCGGCGCGGTGATATCCGTAGGTTTTGACTTCGTTGGCAGGCCTGGATTGCAGGTAGACGCCAAACCACGCCAACAGGAGCGCCAGTCCATCGGTAAAGTTGTGTCCGGCGTCCGAGAGCAGGGCGAGGCTATGCGCGCGGATGCCCGCGATCACCTCCACTCCCACGAACACGAACGTCGCGACCTGGGACCACCAGAGGATTCGGCCAGTCGCGTGCGAATGCGCGTGAGAGTGTGAGTGCAAACAACCTCCAATTGCGATTTTAACGCCGAGTCGTGCTGGCGGGGCTACCCATCATTTCCTCCGGGCCTCCTTCTAGCCGCCCAAAAAAGCTAGACTGATTCTTACGGCATGAAAATCCTGATGGTGGCTTCGGAGGCGGCCCCTTTCGCCAAAACTGGCGGTTTGGCCGATGTGGTGGGATCTTTGCCGGCAGCTTTGAAAACGTTCGGCCACGAGGTGGCGGTCCTGTTGCCGCGTTACGCCGCGGTAGACCTCAAGGATGCGCGGCGTGTCTATGACTCGCTACCCGTCTGGCTCCCACCCAGCCGCTACGATGCTGCCCTGTACCTGATCGAGCGTGAGACGCCCTACTATTTCCTGGATTACCCGCCGCTTTACGACCGGCCGGGCTTCTATACCGAGGATGGTGTGGACTACCCCGACAACCACATCCGGTTCGCGGTTCTGGCGCAGGCGGCGTTGGCGTTCTGCAGGCATGTCTGGCGGCCGGATATCGTGCACGGCCACGACTGGCAGGCCGGGCTGGTGCCCGCCTATCTGCACACCATCTACGCCAACGATCCGACGTTCCTGGGAATGCGCACCCTCTTCACGATTCACAACCTGGGATACCACGGCCTTTTCCCCGCAGCTTCCCTGGCGGATATAGGACTCGCCGACACGAACGAGTTCCGCCCCGGCGGGCTGGAATTCTTCGGCAAAGTCTGTTTTCTCAAGGGCGGACTGAATTATGCCGACGCACTGAACACGGTCAGCCCGACATACGCGCGCGAGATCCAAACGCCGGAGTATGGCTTCGGACTGGATGGTGTGCTGCGGGCGCGCAGTCACGTGCTTTCCGGCATCTTAAACGGTGTGGATTACAGGCAGTGGAACCCGGAGACTGACGCGTTCATCGCGGCACAGTACTCGAGGTCCGATTTGAGCGGCAAGCGCATCTGCAAGCAGGACCTGGTGCGTGCCTTTGGACTGCCGGACGAAGCCCTGGAGGCGCCCCTGATTGGCATCGTCTCCCGCTTCACCAGCCAGAAGGGTACCGAGTTGATCGCGGAGGCGGCGGACGGCCTGGTCGCCGAGGGCTATTACATGGCCGCGCTGGGAGCCGGGGAGCCGCAATACGAGGAACTGTTCCAGGCTATGGCGGCGCGGCATCCCAACCGCATCGGGGTGCGCATCGGCTACGACAATCCGTTGGCTCACAAGATCGAGGCCGGCGCGGACCTGTTTCTGATGCCCAGCCGCTACGAGCCCTGCGGGTTGAACCAGATCTTCAGCCTGAAGTACGGTACGGTGCCAGTGGTACGCGCCACGGGCGGGCTTGATGATACTATCGAACCTGGGACGGGTTTCAAGTTCTGGGAATACTCCGGGAGCGCGCTGGTAGGGGCTCTGCGGGCGGCGCGCCAGGCGTTTGCCGATGCGGAGGGCTGGCGGGCGATTATGCTCGCAGGCATGGCCAAAGACTTTTCCTGGAGCGTGTCGGCCGCGGAGTATGCGCGGCTTTACGAGCGGCTGGGCGCACGGAATTGAATCCGGCGTGCTTCAAGTGTATCTAATTCTTATAGGAGAGAAGAAGAATAATGGCGGGTCAAGATACCCTAACGGCGGGTCACCATACCGTAACCTTCACCGACGGAAGTTTCGACCAGGACGTTTTGCGATCGGAAGTGCCGGTTCTTGTGGACTTCTGGGCGGAGTGGTGCGGCCCCTGCCGGCAAATGGCGCCGACCATCGAGGTGGTGGCGCAGGAATACGCCGGCAAGCTGAAAGTCGGCAAACTGGACGTGGATTCCAACATCAACACGGCCGGGCGCTATAACATCCGCGGCATTCCGACGTTGTTGCTGTTCAAGGGTGGCAAGGTGGTCGAGCAGCGGGTAGGCGCGGTGGGCAAGTCGGAAGTAGTGCGGATGGTCGAGGGACACGTCGCGCAGTAACTGCGTCAGGCCGCCGGCTCGTCTTCGCGCCAAACCCCAACAGAATTGCTTTCATTATATTCCGTGAATTGAATTCCGGCCGCCAACGCCGCCGCGCCCGCGCGGCCGTGCGGAGAGCTTCCGCGCGCACCAACGCCTGCACCATGAAGTGAAATCCATAAGATGGGTATGCCGTTGACTCAGGCAGGCGCTCTGGCAGCGGGCCTCGTGGGGCAGACGATCGTTTTTCGGCGTCTGCCGTCCAGCGGCACGCTACACGAGGTGACAGACCACAAGAAACGATGGTCTGCCCCACGAAGGCGTCTCGCGGTTACCTGAGTGAAGTAAATACCCCTAATCCATAATTGGGCCTACCCCACGGGCCCCGCGATAGATACAATATATTTTCACCTTGAAAGAGCTGAAAATCCGGTTCGTCTGGTTGGGGATGGCAGCCGTGGCCTGGGCGGCGGGACCGCGTCCGGCAAACGTCGCGCCCATCACGATCGACTACCCCAGTGACGGCGCGGTCTTTCCGCCGGGATTTGCGCCTCCGACCTTTCTGTGGCGGGATCCGGATCCGGGCGTCACACATTGGGTAATCGAGGTGCAGCACATACGCGTGACCTCCAAGGGTCCGCGGATGCAGGTGGGCGAGATCGATCCGCGGTGCGTCGGCGCAGTCCCTCCCAAGCTCACTCCGGAACAAGCCGCGGCGCACACCTGGAAACCGGATGCCGGAACCTGGGCGAAAATCCGAGGCCGTGCGGCTCTCACCATTACGGGCTACGCGGGAAACGGCAGAAGCGCGGTCTCGCGCGGCAGCGTCGCGATTGAGATCTCGCGCGATCCCGTGGGCGCGCCGATCTTCTATCGCGATGTCCCGCTGATCCTCAGCCCCACCGTGAACGGAGTCATCAAGCCACTGCCGAATTTCGCCATCGGGCTCATTGCATGGCGCCTGCGCGACGTGCGCGACACGAAGAGCCGCGTGCTGATGCAGGGCCTGCCCACGTGCGCGAACTGCCATTCGTTTTCACTCGACGGCAAGACACTGGGCCTGGATGTGGATGGCCCGCAGAACGACAAGGGCCTCTACGCGCTGGTGCCGGTGCGAAAGGAAATGTCGATCCGGAACGAGGACGTGATCCGCTGGGGCGCGTTCCGCGACGGACCGGTGAAGACCGACGGGCCGGCCGCGAAGCGCTTCGGTTTCATGTCGCAGGTTTCGCCGGACGGCCAGTATGTGGTGACCACCATCGAAGATCCGCGCATGCGCCGCGTGCAGCATGCCAATGGCATGGTGCGGGGGCTGGCCGACCGCATGTTCAACGCGGGCTACAACGATTCCACCTTCGGCCAGGTGTTCTATCCGACGCGCGGCGTCCTGGCGTGGTACAGCCGGGCGGAGGGGACGCTGCGCCCGCTCCCCGGCGCCGACGATTCCCGGTATGTGCAAACCAATGCGGTGTGGAGTCCGGACGGCAAATACCTGGTGTTTGCGCGCGCCGAGGCGCGGGACCCTTATCCGCCGGGACACAAGGCAGCCAGGTACGCCAACGATCCGAACGAGACGCAGATCCAGTACGACCTGTACCGCATTCCATTCAACGGCGGCGCGGGCGGCCAGGCGGAACGGATCGAGGGCGCTTCCGGGAACGGTATGAGCAACAACTTCCCGAAAGTTTCGCCGGATGGGAAATGGATCGTTTTCGTGGAATGCCATAACGGCCTGTTGATGCGTCCGGACAGCCAGTTGTTCATCGTGCCGGCGGCGGGCGGCGTGGCGCGCCGGCTGAAGTGTAACACCTGGCGGATGAATTCCTGGCACAGCTTTTCACCCAACGGCCGCTGGCTGGTCTTTTCGTCGAAAGCGCGATCGCCGTATACCCAGATGTATCTGACCCACATCGACGAGAACGGCGGCGACAGCCCGGCCATCCTGATTGAGAACGCGACGGCCGCCAACCGGGCGGTAAATATCCCGGAATTCGTCAACATGCCGCCGGACGGCATCGCCCGCATCGACGCGCCCGCCACGGAGTTCTACAGGCTGTTCGACGTCGCGTCGGAGCTGGGGGACAAGAAAGACTACGACGCGGCGATCAAAGTATGGAACGCGGCGCTGGCGCTCAATCCCGGCGATGCCAGGGCGCTCAGCAACCTGGGCGTGGTGCTGGCAGCGGCCGGCCGAACCGGCGAGGCGGTGGCGCACTATCGTAAGGCCGTGGAATCGGAGCCGGACTACCCGGACGGCTACACCAACCTGGGCATCGCCATGGCGCGGGCCGGCAAAATGGACGAGGCCATTCCGGATTTGCAGAAAGCCGTGCAACTGAGCCCCTGGGATGCCAAGGCGCATAGCAACCTGGGCGCGGCGCTGGCCGAGAGCGGGCGGGGCGAGGAAGCCATCGCCGAGTGCCAGAAGGCGCTGCAACTCAGCCCGCAGGAGGCCGAGGCGAACGCCAACCTGGCTATCGCGCTGGCCAAGACCGGCCGGCTGGATGACGCGATCACGTATTTCCAGAAGGCTCTCGCGCTGGAGCCGGACTCCGCCGAGATTCATGCAGATCTGGCAGGCGCACTGCTCGACAAGGGCCGGCTCGACGAGGCGATTCCGCACTTCGAGAAAGCGCTGGCGTCCAATCCAAATTCCACGCAATTGCATTACTACCTGGGACGGCTGCTGGCCACGCGCGGCCGGTTTCAGGAGGCGATCCCGCATTTGGAGAAGGCGGCCGGCGGCGGCGATGCGCAGGCCGGCGGCATGCTGGCGGCTGCGTATGCGCAAGTGGGCCGGCTGAATGATGCCATCGCCGCGGCGCGAAAGGCCCTGCAAATCGCCGAAGAGCGGAATCAGCAGGACCTGGTACGGGCCCTGACGGAGAGTATTGCGAGTTACGAAGCGGCCCGCTAGCCGGCCATGTGGGGCGGGACTCCCGTCCTGCGGCGGACCTCCAGGTCCGGCATCAAGCCTGTCAGCGTGTCTTACGGCGCCTCTTGCCGCGTAGGGCCGATGGCTTCCTGGCACGGAACGCAATAGCGGGCCCATGGCAGAGCTTGCAAGCGAATCGATGGAATGGGCTGCTCGCACGCCAGGCAGAAACCGAAATCTCCCGACTGCATGCGGTCCAAAGCTTCTTCTACCAAGCGCAATTGTCCGTAATCCAGACTGTTTAACCGCAGCGAGACAAATTCGTCATGCGAGAGTTGGGCCTGGTCGTCTTCCGCTACACGGCCCATTGCAGCCAGGCTGTCGAACTTGAGTCCCAGGCCGGCGAGTACCTGCTCCCGTTTGGCGAGCAGCATCTGGCGATACGCCGCGGTTAAGTCTGAGTTTGAATTTGTAAGTACTACGTTGGTTGTCCGCTTGTTCATGCGCCGCCACCTCCCGCAGCGATTGTCGTTTGCAGACGTAGACTCTAAATGGTCAAGAAAAGGTACCAAAATTCTCGGCGCAATACAAGCGTTATTTTGTGACATTTTCTATTTTATTCGCGTAGCTTGATCCCCGGAGCGTTCTTGTTGTCGAACCTGTGAATAGGGCCCTCCGGGCGGCGCTAAGATGAATACAAGATCCGCTAGCCATGAAGAGACGCATTCTGGTGGTTGAAGACGAAGAGAAGCTGCGCCGCGTCCTGGAACTGCAACTGAGCAGCGCCGGCTTCGAGGTGGAGAAGGCTCGCACGGCCGAGGAGGGGCTGAAGATCGCCGACCGCGCCGACCTGGTGCTGACGGATTTGCGTCTGCCGCAGATGGACGGGCTGGAGTTGCTGGCCGCCATCCGCCGCCAAAACTCGCACACGCCGGTCATCGTCATGACGGCCTTCGGCACCATCGAGACCGCCGTCGAGGCCATGAAGGCCGGCGCCACCGACTTCCTGTTGAAGCCCTTTTCGCTCGATCATCTGATGACCGTGGTGCAGAAGGCGCTCGAAGTGCGCGCGTTGCGCGACGAAAACCTGCAGCTTCGCGAAGAACTGGGCCGCCGTTATGCCTTCGACAACATCGTGGGCCGCAGCCCGGCGATGCAGGAAGTCTTCGCGACCATCACGCGCGTGGCGCCGACCCGCGCCACGGTGCTGCTGGCGGGCGAAAGCGGCGTGGGCAAGGATCTGATCGCGCGCGCCATCCACTTCCATTCGCCCCGCCGCGACCGCCCGCTGGTGAAGATCAACTGTACCGCGCTCCCGGAAAACCTGATGGAGAGCGAACTGTTCGGCTACGAGAAGGGCGCCTTTACCGGCGCCATGACCTCCAAGCCGGGGAAGTTCGAGCAGGCCGATACCGGCACGGTCTTTCTGGACGAAATCGGCGATGTACCCGCGACCATCCAGGTGAAGCTGCTGCGGGTGCTGCAGGAGCGCGAGTTCGAGCGGCTGGGCAGCAACGTGACGCGTCATATCGACGTGCGCGTGGTGGCCGCCACCAACCAGGATTTGCGCGCCGCGCTCGAGCAGGGTACCTTTCGCGAAGACCTGTATTACCGCCTCAACGTGGTGCCCATGAACATTCCGCCGCTGCGCGAACGCAAGGAAGACATTCCGTTTCTGGCGCAGCACTTCATCGCGAAGCTGGGGCCGGATACGGGCAACCGCGTGCGCGACATCACCGATGCCGGGATTGCCAAGCTGATGGCGTATCACTGGCCGGGTAACGTGCGGGAACTCGAAAACGTGATCGAGCGCAGCCTGGTCATGTGTTCCGGTGAAAGGCTGGACGCCGCCGATATCAAGCTGGAAATGGCGCCGCGCGGCCGTGCGCAGGCCGATCACTTCCTGCCCGAAGGCATGAGCCTCGATCAATACGAGCAGGATCTGATCCGCGAGGCGCTGCGCCGCGCCGACGGGAACAAGAGCCAGGCGGCGCGGCTGTTGGGACTGACGCGGAATGCGCTGCGGTATCGCCTGACACAGATGGGCCTCGAGGCGTAGGGTCATCCTACGAAGTTTTTCGTTGACAATACGAATATCTTCGTAGTATTCTGACTTCGAGATGGCGCGCAACGATCCTCCGCGTCCCACGGACGCCGAACTCGAAATCCTGCGCGTGCTCTGGGAACAGGGTCCCAGCACGGTTCGCCAGGTCCACACCACCCTCGAGCGGCAGCGCGAGATCGGCTACACCACCGTACTCAAGTTCATGCAGATTATGGCCGCGAAAGGCCTGGTCGAGCGGGATGAAACGGCCCGGGCCCACGTCTATCAAGCGAAGGTGGCGCGCGAACAGACCCAGCGGCAACTGGTGGGCCACCTCCTGGACCGCGCCTTCGGAGGCTCGGCGGCCAAGCTCATGATGCAGGCCCTGTCGGGAAGGCGGGCCTCCAGCGAAGAGATTGCTCAAATGCGCGAATTGCTGGCCGCATACGAAGAGGGAAAGGAGCCCCAGCCGTGACACACATGCAAAACCTGTTGATGCAACCTGCGTTCCGGGACCTCGGCTGGGCCTTGGTGCACTCCCTCTGGCAAGGCACGCTGGCGGCGCTGCTGCTGGCTGTGTGCAACTTCGGTCTGCGCGACTCGAACGCCCGGGTCCGCTATGCCGTGAACTGCCTGTTTCTGATGCTGCTCCTGGCGCTGCCTGTTCTCACCTTCGGCGCGTTGCTGCTTCGCGCACCAGGGCCCGGACCCGCCGCCGTCGTCACCGGCCCCCTGCCGGCCGCCATGCACGCCACGGCGAGCCGCGCAACAGGCCCGCCGCGCATTGATCTCGAGAATTCGCTCACTCCCCTCTTGCCGTGGGTGGTGACGCTGTGGATCGCAGGCGTCGCACTTCTATCCATGCGCTGGATCGGCGCCTGGACGTGTTTGCATCGTGTGCGCCGCGCCGCTTCCCTGCCTGTTCCGCCCGAGTGGGAACGCGCGCTCCGCGATCTGATGCGCCGCGCCGCCATTTCCGCTCCGGTGCGCCTCGCGATCCATCCACTGACACAGGTTCCGTGCGTCATTGGATGGCTGCGCCCCGTCATTCTCATGCCGGCCGCCTCACTCGCCGGGCTCGACTGGCGCGCGTTGGAGGCGCTGCTCGCGCACGAACTGGCTCACATCCGCCGCCACGATTACCTGGTGAATCTGCTGCAAACTACGGTGGACACGTTGCTCTTCTATCATCCTGCGGTCTGGTGGGTCTCCCGGCGGGTTCGTATGGAACGG
>Ga0335078_10019692_pt1 | contig 10029 bp, 8 predicted proteins | sample Lox_Sample_32_FD_206711 | JGI IMG/M metagenome (GOLD analysis project Ga0335078, IMG submission 206711) | Soil microbial communities from Loxahatchee National Wildlife Refuge, Florida, United States - Lox_Sample_3.2 | ecosystem: Environmental > Terrestrial > Soil > Wetlands | place: USA: Florida...
GCCGCTTGACCCGGGCTTCGGCCCCGCTATCTGGCAACGAGCGCCGGCAGAGCCGGCACTGCGCTCACGGCACCGCCAGACGCCGCCACCCCCATCCATTCACCCCCAAATGACGAGGAGTCCCCAAAGATGGAGGCCACCCTGTGAGCATTGCTCGCCGCAGTCGCACGCACGTCGCCGCCGATGGCGGCGAGAAGATCTCTTGCATCGACATGGACCTTGTGTGGAACCGCTCGTAGCAGTCGGAGTGCTGCTCCTGATGATCGAGCAGACCCTCAAACACCTGCCACGGCGACCCGCCCACTGAGACCGCCCAACACCCCGACGTCACCACAGTGGGAGTGGGGACGGCCACCCTCGACCGTCGAGGGGCCCTTTCCGCGTTCCATTACCAGCATGGAGGTGGACAACGGAGCGGCTCACGCTTGGTTTCACCACTCACTCGCGTGCACGGCGCTACGGCGAAAGCAGGGCGAGCGGCAGTCCGTCGAGCCGATCTGCTCCTCGGCGAGATGCAGGGAAGGTTGGCGGCTGCGGCGGGACACCTGCTGTCGTCCGATGACGTTACTTCAGCCGAGCGCGATCGACGGGCCGGCTTGTTCGGGGCCGGCACGGATGGTCGGTACAGCGGCGGCTCCTCGTCTGTCTGCGGGAGGGGCGCGCTGTGGGTGGGTGATTCGAGTTGCCAATCGCTCGGCTGTTTCGGCCGGCAGGTTGCGGCATGGTGCCCGTGGGCGTGACGGCTGCCGCGCGGCGGCAGGGCAGACCGCCGCGCGGATCGTGTCGCTAACGGACGAGGTTGATGGTGACTTCGGCGGTTGTGGGGTTGATGTCGGTGATGCGGGCCGTTCCTCGTGCGCCGTTGTAGGCGCCGGTGCCGCCGATGATGGAGCCGGGGGTGTTGTGGTCGTCTTGGTGGAGGGTGCCCTGGAAGGAGAGCTGGCCGGTCGTGAGGATGACCTGGGAGTGGCAGAGCAGCTCGGTGCTGGTCATGAGGGTGCAGAGCCCGACGTCGTGACCCGTGATTCCGTTGTCGCCGGTTACCTTGTCGGTGAACGCGTGCACGAATCCTGGGCGTGGGGCGCCCGGGGAGTCGAAGCCTCCGATCTGCACGAGGGTGAGGTGGATCGTGCTTGTGCGGGGGGCGGGCTTGGCGCCCCCGGTAGTGGCAATGGTTCCGGCGAGCGCGATCGCCGCGACGATCGTGGTCGCGAGGATGAAGGGACGTCGCATCGTGTGCTCCTTGGGTGAGGATTGGCTCGGTGTCGGTTCGCCCCGGGTTATTCGTCCCACGCTTGGACGCCTGACCAGCGGGCGATCTTGCCGTCGTTGAGCGTGAGCAGTGTGTGCTCGACGACTTGCTTGCCGTCGGGGTGCGTGCAGATGACGCGCAGCGCGCCGCGTTCGCCGCTGATGAAGCCGTCCTCGATGCTCATCGTGATGCCGCGACGCTCGAGGTCTTCGGCGAGCGTGAGCAGCGCATCGCGGCCGCTGTGGACAGCGGGGGCCGCCGGCGGGGTGCGCTGGTCGATCTCGGTGAGCTCGACGTCGTCGGTGATGTAGTCGGCCAGGCCGGCCACGCCGCCGTGCTGCACGGCCCGCTTGAGCGTGTCGAGGTCGAGGATGGTGTTGGTGCTCATGTTGCTGTCCCTTCGGTTGTTGATCGGGTGCGAGCACTGTCCCGGGAGACCGTTCGTGGATCGCAACCCGAGCGCAAAGTCGGGTCCAGGCGCCTTTAGGCTGTGGCCCGATGGTGCGCTTTCTTGTGCTTGGCCGGTTCGCGATCGAGCTGGACGGTGCGGCGCTCGAGCCGCCCGCGGGTCGGCGAGGCCGGTCGTTGCTCGCGTGGCTTGTGCTGCATCCGGGCCTGCATTCGCGCTCGCGGCTCGCAGCGCGTTTTTGGCCGGACGTCCTGGATGCCAGCGCCCGCGCCAGCCTGCGGGTTGGCTTGTCGGAGTTGCGGGCTGCGTTGGGTCCCGCCGTCGGGTGCCTGATCGGCGACCGGACCCACGCTGGGATCCCGACCGAGCGTGCGTGGGTTGACGCGTTGGCGTTCGAGCAGCTTGCGAACGATGGGGAGCTGGAGGCGGCGGTGGCGCTGTATACCGGCGAGCTGCTCCCCGATCTGGACGATGACTGGATCCTGGAGGCGCGCGATCAGCATGCCGCGGCGCTGGTCGACGTTCTCGCTGAGCTGGCGTCCCAGCGCGAGGCTGACGGCGACCTGGCCGGCGCGATCTCGCTGAGCAGGCGGATGGTGGCGGTCGATCCGCTCGCGGAGCTCGCCACGCGCGAACTGATGCGCCGCCTTGCCGCGGTCGGCGAGCGTGGGAGCGCGATCGAAGCGTACCGTCGGCTCGCGCGGAGACTCGAGTCGCAGCTGCGGATCGCGCCCAGCGCCGCCACCCGCGCGCTGGCCGAGGAGCTGCGCTCGGTTTCGCCGGCGCCATTCGTCGAGGTCGAGCCCGACGCACCGGCGGTCGGCTTCGAGCTCGCCGTCTCGCACTACCAGCAGGCGCTTGAACGGACCGGAGACAGTGGCGGGGACGCGGCCAGGCGCGGTGAGTTGCTCGTTGGCCTCGGCGGTGCGCTCGCCTACGCCGGCCGGACAACCGAGGCACGCGAGGCGTACAACCAAGCCCGCGGGATCGCAGAGCGGCTGGCCGACGCGCAGATGCTCGCGCGTGCGACGCTCGGGATCGCGGGGATCGGCGTGACGATCCTCGACCTCGATGAGACGCTTGCGGCCCTCCTGGCGCAGGCGCTGCAGGCGCTTCCGGAGGCCGACCTGGCGTTGCGCGCGGAGCTGTTGGCACGCTTGGCGATCGCCCGCGCCTACAGCCCCGACCGGCTCGAGTCGGGTCGCATCGCCAACCAGGCGGTGCAGACGGCCCGCCGCGACGGCAATCCCGCGACGCTGGCTCGCGCGCTGTGCGCGTTGCACGTCGGCCTCGGCGCGCCCGAGCGACTCGAACAGCGGCTGGCCGCGGCGAGCGAGATGCTGGCGTTCGCCGAACGAGCCGGCGACCGGGAAAGCGCGCTGCAAGCCCGCAACTTCCGCGTGTCCGACCTCCTGGAGGCAGGTGACATCGCCGGCTTTGACCGCGAGATCGAAGCGTACGCAGCGCTCTGCCACGAGTTCCCGTTGCCCGCCCTCCGGTGGTACATCCCGCTGTGGCGCGCGACCCGAGCGACGATCAACGGCGACTTCGAGACCGCCGAACGGCTCGCCGCGCGCGCCCGCCGGCAAGGCCACCAAGCCGGCGACGCCAACGCCGAGCTGTTCTGGCGGATCCAGGCCGGGACCCTCATGCTCGCCCGCAACCGGATCGTCGAGGCTGACACCGCCTGGGTCGAGGACCACGCCCGCAACTCACCCGCCGGCGCGGCCTGGTGGACGCTGCTCAGCTGGGCCTGGGCAGAGCAGGGTCGCCGAACCGACGCGCGCGCGGTCCTTGACCGCCTCGCCGACCGCGACTTCGCGGTCCTCGAACGGGACACGAACTGGTTCCCGGGAGTAGCCGAGCTCATCCAAGCAGCGGCATCGCTCCAGGACACCGATCGGGCGGCTGCCCTATACCGGCAGCTCGCCCCATTCAGCGGCAGGATCATCACCGCCGCGCGCGGAGCACAGGCCTACGGACCCGTTGACTACTTCCTTGGACTCGCCGCGCTAACCGCGCGGCAACCGGACGCGGCCTGCAACCACCTCGCCGCAGCGCTCAAGCTCGGCCAATCATGCGGCGCCGACCTATGGGCAGCCAACGCGCGGCAGCAGCTCGCCGAGCATTCTCTTCCGGCGACTAGTCCGGCAAACACCGGCTCGCACTGAGCGGCCGGGAGCCCGCTGCCGTCGACCCTGGGCACCCAGTCAAGTCTGCAGACGTACGTGACGAGCCGAAGCGACCAGCGACCGCCACCACGGCCAACCACCACACCGAGCGCGAAACCTGCTTCGCGCCCGGCGCGGGCACCGGGCGGACCTGCGGACGAGAGACGCGCAATGCGCGGATCTCGGGCAAGTCGCAGGCTCCGATGACGTCGAAGCCGCCGTGGGCGACCGCTGAGGCGTGAGTTCCGCGCAAACGGAGGCTGTCACCGTGACGGCCGATATGCGCGTCGCACGACGACAGCAGGAGCCGACGGTCAACTCGACAGCGGTCACGGGTTTGCTCCCGACGGGCCCGATCCACGCGCGTCGGTACAGACGCTCAGGCCGCGAAGCCCTCGATCACGCCATACGGGAAGGTCACCGGCTCGATCTTGCCGAGCTGCAGACCGGCGGCTTCGAGCAGCCTGCCGTATTCGGCGTTGGTGCGTTCCTGGCCGCCGGTTATCACCAGCATGTTGATGTCGCTGAGGAGCGTGGGGACTGGGTCGCCGCCGTCTTCGGGGATCAGGCGTTCGACGATCAGCACCCTGCCTCGTGTTGCCATCGATCGCCGGCAGTTGGAGAGGATCTCGATTGCCCGCGGATCGTCCCAGTCGTGCAGCACATTTGCCATCACGTAGCAGTCCGCCGCCTCGGGGACTCCGGCGAAGAAATCACCAGCGACGACTTCCCAGCGATCCGCGTCGATCGCGTTGAGCACCGCGCTGGCACGGGCTGCCACCGCCGGGGTCTCGAACAGTATTCCGTGCAGGTGCGGGTTCCGCCGGAGGATCTCGGCCAGCAGAGTCCCCTTGCCGCCGCCAACATCGACGAGCGTGCGAACGTCGGAGAAGTCGTAGCCATCGGCAACGCTCGCAGCGAACGCCGCGGTTCGCTCAGACATCGCGGCATCGCGGACCGCGGCGGCCTGCGGGTTCTGCGCGGCTAACTCGAAGACGCCCTGCCCGAATTCGATGTCGAACCCAGGCTTGCCCGTCCTCACCGTCTCCACGATGTGCTCGAACGGACGCACGCCGCCGAGCGCTTCGCGGAAGATGGCCCACGAGCGCATGCCCAACGGGGCATCGCGGCGCAGGCGCTCCCCGACCGCCGTCAATCCGAACGTCCGCGAGTCGTGCTCCTCAAACACCCCCAGCGCCGCGAGCACGCGAAGCACGCGGTAAAGCGACGGCTCATGAGAGCCAGTGGCCCGCGCCAACTCACTCGAGCTCACCGGACCGTCAGCAAGGAGATCAGCGATCCCGAGCTCAGCAACCGCGTAAACGCACCGCGAGATATGAATCCCCCAAATCATCCGCAGCAGCGTCGCCGCGGCCTCGCGATCCGCCTCGGTGGCCCGCGGTGTCATCCCTTCCGCACTACGCTCAGACGACGGATCGATTGGCTCGATCGTGCCCATAGCCGGCTCGCTTCGCTCCCATTCAAACCATCCAACCCGCCCGTAGTGTCGCTGCCGCGCGCCCAACCAGTCAACCGTGCCGTGGCGAACCAGGGCACCGGCAGCTTCGCTCTAGAGGGGACTTCTTCCGCCGGGCCGGGTCGATAGTTGCACGGAATCGGTAAAGCGGGTGTCTGCCCGAACAAGCCGCGGAACCTGCTCATCGCCAATCCCGAGTACCTCGACGCCGCCGACCCCCGAGTCAGCGATCGCGACCGGCGGACGGCCCTGGTATCACGCCGAAGGCGGGGCTGGTGCTTGCTCGATCCCAGCAAACGCATGCCGCCGCGTGGACGAGTGGGACCCGCCGACGGCCGCCCCGGCGGGCTGCTCCATCTGCGACGGAGCAGTCATCTCGCCGTCGAGGGCTCGGCTGCTCCTAAAGGCGTCGAGCAGCCACGCCGACCCGGCCCGCGACGACCAGTCGCGGACCCGCCTTCTGCTCGGACGCAAATGTCTCCGGCCACGTCGCACTTCCTGCTCGGTGCGGGGGTGGGCCGCTGTAGCTAGTCGTCGTCTGGCCGTTTGAGGTAGAAGACTCGGTCATCGATCTGATCGCTTGTGATGGATCGGATGGCCCGGGCCAACGGTTGTACGCCGCCGGGTCGGCGGGAGAAGCGGCTCGAGAGCGCGATCAGCACGCCGCGGTGGTGGCCGGCGGCGTTGCTGTGCTCGGCAGCGATGCGTGCGAAGTCGCCAACGTTCTCGGTCAGCATGGCGTACCCACCGGCGATCGCTGCGCCGAACAGCTCTTCATCTGAAGCTCCCGCCAGTCGAAGATCGGTGGCGGTCGTCGCTTCGATCCCGGCCAACCGGATGGATTCCGCGAGCGCTGGCGGGTACATCTCGTCGACGAGGATCCTCACCGCGCTTCGGCGGCGGCGGTCTCGCTGCGGTGAAGCTCGATCCTGGCTTGGATCTCGTCCGGGTAGGCAGCGCGATACGCGAGCGCGGCATCGATCTGCGCTCGAGATACGACGCCGTCGGCCGCGAGCTCGGCTGCCGGATCCCTGACCGGCTCGAGGTCGTCGATCCAAATCGCGATCTCCCATACGTCAGGGCCGCTGATCAAGCCGGCGCGCCTGCCGGTCGGGCCGTCGCGGAAGGTGATCATCGGGTGCTCGTCGCGCCGCGCGCCTTCCTCGGCGTACCGGCGCAGGCGGTCGGACAGGCTCTCGCCCGCGGCTCGTGCCCTCAGGCGGAGCCGCTCCGCGAGGCGGTCATCGAGACGGACGGACACATTGACAGACACGCCTACATTGTTGCACGTTGTCAACACAAGCGAGGTACAAGGCTCCCCAACCTCGCCGGCATCACGTCCGCAACCGCCTCGGCGGGAGGAACGGATGCGGGCATGTCGCCGAGGTTGGATGATGCGCTGCATGAGGGTGCTCGTGACGGCCGCCACCGAGCACGGTGCTACAGGGGAGACGCACAGTCGATTGGAGGGGCGAACGGGGCCTCGACGTCGCGGTGATTCCCGTCGACGACGTCGACTGCGTTGATCGGTACGACGCGGTCGTGCTCGGCAGCGCCGTCTACGCGGGGCACTGGCGGAAGTCGGCCAGGGAGTTCGCCGATCGCTGCTCCACCGCGCTCGCGGCCCGTCCGGTGTGGCTGTTCTCGAGCGGTCCGGTCGGGGATCCCGCGCGAAAGCTGGTTCACAAGATGGGCGAGGACCCGGTCGATGTCGCCGCGATCCGTGAAGCGACCCGCGCGAGAGATCACCACATGTTCGCGGGCAAGCTCGACAGGCAGCAACTGAGCCGGGCCGAGAGGGCTGTCCTCGCCGTGTTCAGGGGCCTCGAGGGAGACTTCCGCGATTGGGCCGAGGTCGAGCAATGGGCTCCCGGATCGCGGACGCCCTGGCGACCCAACCGTGATCAGGACCCGTGCCCACGCTCATCGCCGGCGCCGCGGCGCCGGCTCACGAGCGCCGGGTCCAGGCGCGTCAGCTCCTCAGGTGGGAGGCTCGCCAGCAGATCCCACATGAGGTCGAGCGTCTCGTCGATCGTTCGCCGCGCGGTGCCTTGGTGGACGAACCTGCGCTCGAACGCGTCGGAGAGCCTCAGCAGCCGGCGGTCGGCGTCCGAGAGCGATCCTTCCCCGACGATGGCCACGAGCCGGCGCAGCTCGCGCGCCCGCCCCAACAGCGCGTAGAGCTGGTCTGCGACCGCGCGATGGTCCTCGCGAGTCTTGCCTGCCCCGATCCCTGCGTTCATCAGACGGCTCAGCGATGGTAGGACGTCGATTGGCGGTGAGATACCGCGTCGGTCGAGTTCGCGGGCGAGCACGATCTGACCCTCCGTGATGTAGCCGGTGAGGTCAGGGATCGGATGGGTGACGTCGTCGTCCGGCATCGAGAGGATCGCCAGCTGGGTGACCGAGCCGGGACGGCCACGGATGCGGCCGGCACGCTCGAACAGCGAAGCGAGGTCGGTGTACATGTAGCCGGGGTAGCCGCGGCGCCCGGGGATCTCGCCGCGGGCCGAGGCGATCTCGCGTAGCGCCTCGCAGTAGCTGGTGACATCGGTCAGGATGACGAGCACGTGCAGGCCGACGTCGAAGCCGAGGAACTCGGCGATGCTGAGGCCAATCCGGGGCGCCAGGAAGCGCTCGACCGGCGGGTCCTCGGCGAGGTTGATGAGCAGCACCGCGCGCTCGAGCGCGGCGGTCTCGAGGAACGAGCGCCGGAAGAATGCTGCCTCGCGCTCGGTGATCCCCATTGCCGCGAACACGACGACGAAGCCGCCTTGCTCGCCACCGACGCGCGCCTGGGCGGCGATCTGCGCCGCGAGCTCGGTCGCGGGCAGGCCGAATCCGGAGAAGATCGGCAGCTTCTGACCGCGCACGAGCGTGTTGAGTCCGTCGATGGCGGAGATTCCGGTTTCGATGAACTCCGAGGGCCGCGCCCGGGCGAACGGGTTGATCGGCCGCCCATTGACGTCCCGGTAGGCGGCCGGCGCGACCGGCGGGCCGCCGTCGATCGGCCGGCCCGAGCCGTCAAGGACGCGGCCGACCAGGTCGGGGCCAACGGCCGTCTGCGCATGCCTCCCTCGCGCGAGCACGCGCGTCGTCGGCCGGTCGAGGCCGCGGGTGCCCTCGAGCACCTGCACGACGACCCGGTGGCCGTCGATTTCGAGCACCTGCCCGCGTCGAATCTCACCTGCGGGCGAGACGACCTCGACGAGATCGCCGTAACCGACGCGCTCGATCCGCTCCGCAACGAGGAGCGGACCGGCGACGTGCGTGACCGTTCGGTGTTCGACGGTGAGAAGCTGCTCGCTCACAGGCCCTTCAGCGCCTCTGCGATCTGTGCCGTGATGGATTCCGAGCCTTGGCGCAGCTCGCCGAGCGGCAAATGCCTCAGGCGGCTGATCTCGACGAGCGCCTTGCTGCCGGTTACCTCGGCGACCTCCGCGCCGCGGGCGACCGTGGCCTCCATGGCCTCGTGCGCTCGGCGAATCGCGCGCAGCATCCGGTACTGCTTCTCCGGCGGACAGTACGCGTCGCGCTCGTCGAAGGCCGACTGCTGCAGGAAGTCCTCGCGCAACAGTCGGCCGGTGCGCATCACCACCTGTTCCGGCGCGCCGAGCGTATCCGCGCCGACGATCTGCACGATCTCCTTGAGCGCGGCCTCGCGCTCGAGGAGGTCGAGGGCCCACCGGCGTTGCTCCTGCCAATCGGGGCCGATCTCGGCGTCGAACCAGGATCCGAGATCGTGGAGCGTGTAGCTCCTGCGCGGTTCGATCGCCGGAAAGTGACGGCTGTGGGCGAGCGTCGGGTCCAACGCCCAGAACGTTCCCGCGAGCCGCAGGCTGTGCTGCGTGATCGGCTCGGAGAAATCTCCCCCGGGAGGCGACACCGCGGCAACGATCGTGACCGAGCCGACGCGGTCGCCGGCGCCGGGGCAGGCGACCGCGCCCGCGCGCTCGTAGAACTCGGCGAGACGGCTGCCCAGGTAGGCGGGATACCCCTCCTCTGCGGGCATCTCCTCGAGCCGGCTCGACACCTCGCGCAGCGCCTCCCCCCAGCGGCTGATGGAGTCGGCCAGCAGCACGACGTGGTAGCCCTGATCGCGGAAGTACTCGGCCATCGTGATGCCCGTGTAGATGCTCGCCTCACGGGCGGCGACGGGCATGTTGCTCGTGTTCGCAACGATGATCGTCCGGTCGATCAGCGACGAGCCGGTGCGGGGATCGGTCAGCCGGGGGAGCTCATCGAGCACCTCGCTCAACTCGTTCCCGCGCTCGCCACAGGCGACGTACACGACGATGTCGGCGTCCGACCACTTCGCCAGCGCTTGCTCGAGCTGCGTCTTTCCGGTGCCGAAGCCGCCGGGAACCGTCGCCGTCCCGCCCCGCGGCACCGGAAACAGCGTGTCGATCACGCGCTGGCCGGTCAGCAGCGGAACTCGCGGATCAAGCTTCCGAGCCACCGACAGCGGTTGGCGAACCGGCGACCGGCGCATCGGAGGGACCGGGCTGCCGTCAATCCAGACGACGGGCTCGTCCACGCGTACAGGGCCGGCTCGCACATCGGTGACCACGCCGGCAGCTCCGTCGGGTGCGAGGATTCGATGCGCCAGTGGGCCTTCTGGGACCGTACCCAAGAGATCGCGGGGTACCACCCGCGAGCCGATCGAGACCGCCGGCTCGAAGTCCCACGAACGGTCTCTATCGAGAGCGGGAACGTGGGT
>Ga0335078_10019693_pt1 | contig 10029 bp, 6 predicted proteins | sample Lox_Sample_32_FD_206711 | JGI IMG/M metagenome (GOLD analysis project Ga0335078, IMG submission 206711) | Soil microbial communities from Loxahatchee National Wildlife Refuge, Florida, United States - Lox_Sample_3.2 | ecosystem: Environmental > Terrestrial > Soil > Wetlands | place: USA: Florida...
GATTCTGGCGATCGCGATGTCAACGCGGCAGGTGGACCAGGTGCTCGGCCTTTATCGCGACGCCGTTTCGATTTTTCTGCCATTGAGCTTGATCATCACCGCGCTGCTCTCCGCCTGGTATGTGGGCCGGAGTCTGAGGCCGCTCACCGAGCTCACAGACCGCGCGTCCGCCATGGCGGATAGGGTGACCTCGGCGGTCCGCCCGGGCGCTCCTCCGCTCTGGTCGCCCTTGCCGGCCGCCAAGACGTCCGACGAAATCGGACGACTCTCGCAGACTTTCAATCGCCTGGCGGAACGCGTGGAGGCTGCGCTGACCGAGCTTCGGCAATTTGTGACGGACGCCTCCCATCAGCTCCGCACTCCGCTGACAGTCCTTCGCGGCGAGACGGAACTGGCGCTCGCCGAGCCCCGCAATCCGGAGTCGTATCGATCCACGCTGCGGCAGCTCGAAGACGAACTCTCCAAGCTCAGCCGCATGGTCGACGGGCTGTTCACGCTCTCCATGGCGGACGCGGGACAGCTTCGCCTCGCCCGCGATCCGCTCTACCTCGACGAAGTTCTGGAGGAGATCTGCCTCCTGGTGGCGCCGCTGGCCCAGGCGAAGGGAATCAAGCTGGAGCGTGAACTCGTCTCGGACGTTCCCTACTGTGGCGACGAGGTCTTCCTGCGGCAGCTTTTCCTTATCTTCCTCGACAACGCCCTGAAGTATTCTCCGCCCGGGAGTGTGATCACCGTTCGTCTGGAAAGACAGCCCGACCGAAGGCTACGAGCGAGCTTCAGCGATCAGGGCCCGGGCATAGCCCCTGAACACCTGCCCCACATTTTCAAGCGATTTTTCCGCGTGCCGCGCGTCGGAGCGGATGAAGTCCACAGCGGCGGGCTGGGTCTTGCGATCGCCGAAGCCATCGCGCACTGCCAGGGGGGGCTGATCGAATGCCGGAGCGCGCTGGGTCAGGGCTCCACCTTCTCCCTGGTGCTGCCGTCGGAAACGCTGCCCGGACCCGACCGGCAGGCGGGTTCTGAGCAAGCCTCTCCGGTACGCCAGACCGTGGCGTCAGAGAGAGGCATCTGATTCTGGAATTGCCCAGGAACCGATCAGCTGGGCAGTGACATGCGCAGGTTTGACTTGCTGAGGCTCTTGACGAGCTGCGCTTCCACCAGATCCTTGCTCCAGCCGCGGGCGAACGCGATTTCGTCCACAAGCAGGACCCAGGCCCGGTCAAACATGCGTTTTTCGCGGAAGGAAAGCGGCTTCGCCTGGCTGAGGATGAGCAGGCTCTTGAAGACCTCGGCGACTTCCAGCAGGGAACCACTCCGCATCTTCTCGGAGTTCTCCTTGAAGCGGTCTTTCCAGTCATGCGCGGACTTCATATCGCCGGAATCGAGGTATTCGAACACGACCGAAATATCGCGCTGCCTGGCCACGCGGCGCAAGCCGAGATTCGCTACGTTGTTTGTGGGGACCATGACCCGCAGACCGTTGGAATTGAGCTTGAGCATGTAGAACATTTCGGGCTGGCCGGTTAAATTGCGATGGGAAATCTGCTCGACGGTTCCTACACCCTGATTCGGATAGACAACCTTATCGCCTACCGTGAAGTGCATAACCCCCCCGGCTATCAGTTTGGCTGCTATGAGGCCAGACTAACGCTGTAGCCGCCTCATGTCAAGCTAAAATGCGTGTCAGAGCCCCAAGACCCGCTCATTTGCGGCGTTTTCCCCCTCTGGAGGCGCGGCCAGCTTCGCGGTCGGAAATCGGACGTCCCGATACAGAAAGTTAAATACCAGAAACATGACCGCGATGATGAGAAAGACGAGCGCACTGCCTTCGGGCCCGACGCTGCCGCCGGTCAGCCAGCGCGGCCCGTGAAATGACGAGTTCAGCAGATGGCCGGGAACCATGGCGCCGCTGTCGGGAACGGAGTAAAGGAAGCTCTCGGAAAAGTCCCAGCTTGCGTGCAATCCGATGGCGAACCAGAGGCTGCCGGTCCGCCGCAAGGTCAGGCAGAAGAAAAGTCCGATCAGGCCGGCACATAGCCCTCCAGCCCAGTCTTCACCGGGATTACCGAGGTGCACAGCGCCGAAGACCGCGGAGAGGACGATCGCCGAAGACCAGAATCCCATGCCGGTGGTCAGCGTGGCGAGGGCGTAGCCGCGGAAGAAGTATTCTTCAAAGAAACCGACCGTAAGAAAGGCGGCGCCCCAAAGAGCAGCATACTTGCCGATCTCGGCGCGAGCCAGGGCCATAGTTCCGAAATCGAACCCGTGGTCGAGGTGAATGAGGATCAACAGCGCGGTGAGCGCCAGGAACCCCCACAGGATGCCCGCCCAGAACCGCAGGCCGAACGCGCCCCGTCCGGACAGGCCGTAGTCAGCGAGTGACCGATGCTCGATGAAGCGGCCCATGATCAGTGAGGCCGCGAGCGCAGCCAGAAAGCCGGTGCCTTCGCCGGTCAGCACGCCCGGCGGATGGAATCGGCGCACCAGCGGGCTGATCGCCGCGACAAGGGCAAAGCCGAAGAGCAGCGTCAACGCCAGGAACACCAGCAACCGCCATCCGGCGCGCAGGCCATTCGGACCCAGAAAAACTCCGTAATCGGCCTGCGGCGCGGGCGCCGGCGGAGGCCCAAACTCCCCGGACGGCGGGGCGTTTACCGTAAGGTCAGGCTCGTCCATATTCTTCTCCGCTCCTCCCTCTTACCGATGGGCTTCGGCAGTAGTGTCCGGATTCGATGTAGGGGCGGCCCCCTGCGGCCGCCCTGATTGGGTCCCGGCAGTTTCGCTTGGGCGGCCACAGCGGGCAGCCCCTCCATCGAAATCAAAGACCCCAGCACTTCGGCAGGCGCTTTGTTCCGGTACGCAGGGCTGCTAAAATCAAGAGTGAGTGGCCACTGTGCATTTCAGGATTTCAAGCCGCTTTCCCGGCGTCTTCTGTCGTCATCGCCCCCCATTGTCTTCCGCGAACGGGAAGTACGTCTGGACGACCGCCGCTGCCGGCGTACTGCTCGCTGCGGTACTGCACGCCGGCGTTTTGGCGCAGGCTGCCGCGCCGCCCCTCCCGGATAATACCGCCGCGGCCCCCAGGGAGGCCAAGGTTATTCCGCTGAACAAGGAAGGAGAGATCAATCTCATCCGCGGTCTCTCCAGCGAAGTTGCTGTGGCGAGGATCGCCCTTCCGCGCGGCAAGCATGGCGTCTACCTCGACTCGACGGGCAAAATCGACGAAGGCAAAGCCAGGGATGAACTCAAGCAATCCGGCATTGCCATAAATCCCGGTTCTCCGGTGAAGATCACCAAGATCGTCTTTCATGAGAATCATCTGCTTTTTGAGATCAACGGAGGCGGCAAGTCGGGAACGCACTGGTATCAGCACATTGAGGTCGGGATGGGCACGGCCACCGCGCCGGTTGCTCCCGTCGATCCCAACCAGATGATGGCGAACGGCTCCTACATAACCCTGCGATTCCCAGGCCACGTTCCCAACCTGACCGTCGATCAGGCCAAGCTGCTGCTCGCCTATGCCCTCGATTTCTCGCGCCACTCTCCCACCGTACTCTACTCGCCGGCAGTGCCGCCGCAGGTCAAGCAAGCCATCAAGGATCACAAGGTGCTGGTGGGCATGGACCGCGACGCCGTCCTCTCTGCCAAGGGGCCGCCGGACCGCAAAGTCCGCGAGGACCAGCCGGACGGCAGTGAGAAGGAAGACTGGATCTATGGCCTCCCGCCTCACGTGCTGTTTGTCACGTTCGACGGCGACAGCGTGGTCAGCGTGAAGCAGTATTGATCCTCGCCCGCAGCTGCCCGGCTACCATTGAAATTCCACCCTCGTCCTGCGCGTCGCGAATTCCTCATAAGGTGCGACCGTAAGCGTGTGCAGGGCCGCCAGTGAATCTGTGTAGGCAAGCGCTACAGTGATTACATTGCCTGTCTTGGATCCGAAAGCCAGATAAGGCTCGGGCAGATAGAAGTCCTTCTGCGGCCCCGCGATGACATAGCGGCCCACGAATCGGCCATTCAGGTAGAGCAGCGCATCGCGGTCCGCCTCGATCGTAAGCTTGCGCGGAAGCGACCATCCGGCGGGATCTTCCTCCAGGCTGAATTCGGCGCGGAGCCAGGTGAATGCGGGGAGAATGCCGGTGGCCGGCGGACCGCTTTGGCCTGCGGCGGCCTGCTCCCAGCCGTCGCCCGTGAAATGCACGTCGAGCCTGCGCCCCTGCATGATGGCGGGAAACAGTTGCACCTGCCAGTCGTCCGCGGCCGTCGCGGATGACTCATCGCGGCCCAAGCGCACGGACTCGATGCCCTTCATCTCGCCGATTCCTTCGCCGAAGTTCAGCGTGCCGAACTGCTCATAGGCGATCTCGATCTGATTGCTGCCCCGGCGCGCGTAGCCGGCCAGCCCAAAATCGACGCTCTTGGCGGGCCGGGAAGCCTCAGGGACGAGCTTCCCGTTCACAAACACCTTCTTGCCGTCGCCGGCAAAGGCGGCGAGAAACATCCGTTGCTGGTCCTGGTAGTTGAACTCACCGCGATACTTGACGTAGCCATAGGGCAGCGCGCCCAGGTCGTCAAGCGGACGGAGCGGCGTCGCCAGCCACTCTCCGGCCTTGGTGTGGAGTCGTTCCACGCCCAGCATTTCCGGCTTGAGCGTGTGACTCTCCACCGGTATTTTGGGCACATTGACGTGAAATCGACACGTCTGCCAGTGGCGATCGTAGTCAAAATCGGTCTGGACACTGTCCAGCCACAGGGTTGCGGGCAGCGGGGGGACCAGCGCAGCCGCGTCGTGGCCGCCCGGGGCAAAATCCAGCTCGGCCCACAGCGTCTTCTTGGTCCGGCCCATGCCGGCCGCCAGCGCAGCATCCGTAAAGAAGGGCACGGCGACCATGTCCTTCTGTTCATTCTCGGGCAGGCCTGCTCCTCCGGGCAGCGCGGCGACCGGCCATTCCACCGACCAGCTACGCAGCGCCCGCTCTCGCGGAAGGATGATCACCTGAAAATGATTCTCCACCAGCAGCATCTTTTCCGACGCTTCGACTTTCACACCCACCACCACGGACTCGTACTCCCGGTCCCAGTAGCGGTAGGCCGCGTCGCCTTCGATGTGCGGCTCTTTCTCGGTGGCCAGGCTGAACTCAATCAGCCGTCCCGGATCGTCGTAGAGCACGAGGTGCGGACGGCTGCCCTCGCCGTACGTTAATACTTCGGCGGTGGAGTAGCGCAGCACCGTATCGCCGATCGGAACCTGCACGGGAAGCATCTTCATTTCGCGCGCGCCCAGCTCCAGACTTCCTTCGCGCGGCGCATTGATCATGCGATGTGTGGGCGAATTGGGATCCTGGAAGCCGGCCTTGTACTGCTGCACGGCATTGGCATTCTCCCGGATGAACACCACTCCACTCGTGCCATGGGCGCGCAAGCTGACGCTGACTTGAGGATTGGAGGAGGTGGCCGCGTCCGGGACCGGTTCCGCGCGAGCAACGACCCTGCCGAACAGCCGGAGTGAAGCTCCGATTCCCCGCGCTGCGTAATACTTCTCCCACAGTCCGCCCGGCTCGCGCAAGGGCGCGGCATAGTCGTAGGTCGTGGTCAGATTCTGCGCGGCCCAATCGAAGTTGGTGCCGCCAAATCCCATGTAGTAGTTGAAGAAGGTCACGCCCTGCTCGATCACGGTCTTGGTCAGCATGTTCAGCTGGGCGCCGCTGACGCCCGGCTGATCCACCGAGAGCTTCCCGCCGAACTCGCTGAACCACCCACCCTGCAGTTCCGTGACGCCCATGGGCGCGTCCGGCTGCTCGGAGCGCAATTTGGCGAGCGCCGGAACCGTCTCGCGGGTGATGCTCCAGCGCGGATAGAAATTGCAGCTATCGACGATGCGGGAGAAGTCGGGATCCTGCCGGTCGCGGACCTGCTTCGTCCAGCAGGTGATGAGAGGAACATCGATGCCGCCCTGCCAGGCCATCTGGGCCAGCGCCTTCACGTACGCGCGCTTTTGGTCATCCGGCAGCTTCCAGTAGTCATACTCGTTTTCAACCTGCATGAGGATGATCGGCCCGCTGTGCGTCACCTGGTGCCGCGCGATCACCGGCAGCACCTCGCTATACCAGTGCTGGGAAGTCTGAAGGCTCTCCGGGGCGTTCGAGCGCAGCGGGAACCGGCGCTTGACGATCCACCGCGGGAAGCCGCCGGAATCCCACTCAGCGCAAACGTACGGGCCGGGACGAGCAATCATGTAGAATCCCATGCTGCCCACCAGTTTGACGAACTCCTCAAACTCGCTGAGGTCGGCCTGACCCTCCACCGGCTCGTGATAGTTCCAGAAGATATAAGTTTCGATGACGTTGAATCCCGCAGCCTTCAGCTTTAACAGGCGATCGCGCCAAAGCTCGCGCGGGCAGCGCGGATAATGAAAACAGGCGCCGAACAGAAATGCATCGCGATCGTTGACGGTGAAGCAATGGCCGTCATAACGGATGAAATGCGGCTGCGGAAAATCCGCGGGCGAGGTAGGGGAGGCGTCCGCGTTGAGTATGGCATCAGCCGACGGCCAGAGCAGCGCGCCCGCTCCCAGGCTCGAACCGATCCCGGCAACCAGCGGCGCCGAGACCATCGATTTCAAGAAATCACGCCGCGATTCGCGGCCTTTTCGCGAGGAGGTGTCCATGCGTCCATTGTCGCAGAACCGCCGGCCCCAAAGCGACACTCTCTCTTGATGCCGGCGACCGCTGGTGTAGTGCACCGGAAGTCGCAACGTTTCGCGACTACCCTAGCCTCGGTGTCTAGCTATTGATGCCAGCCTGAAGGCCGGCTCTACGCGAGTATCTGTTTTGGCGGAATGGGTTCGCTTAAGCCGACTTAAGCGGATTTAAGGCCATTTAAGGGGCTTAATTGGCTTCGTTTTGGGCCTTTTTTCGGGCTCTTTTGTTGATTCTAAAGGAGATTTTGGCTTCGTTTTGCAAATTTTCATAGGGGGGGAGGGGTCCGCGAATGACGTGCCACACAGCGAGCGGAGCGCGACTCGGCTTGATCCACTTGTCTCCGGGTTGGTGATGCGCGCAACCATCAAAGAACCGTGAACTCTCTTGTACACCCTTCAACAGAAGAAGTCAATAGGACCAAAGCCCAGGGAGCCCAGGTAGTGGGTACAGTTTGGAATTCGTCGACCACCCCGGCCTCCGGCCACCCTTGTCGAGGAGGGGCGCGAAGACCGAACCTCCTCAACCAGGAGTGGAACTCCCCTCCTTGATGTGGAACTCCCCTCCTTGATAAGGAGGGGCGGGGGGTGGTTGTAACGAGAGATCTGGGACAGCCCACTAGCGCTGGCGCAGCGCAGCGATCGGGAAGTAGGTCCCTTCCAACTCGCGTCGCCACCAGTTGCCCGTTCGGCTGCGGGTGGCCAAGTCCGTGAAATGATACTTGTAGGCCATGGCGCGGATGTAACGCGGAGGCGCGTGAGGAAAAGGATTGAAGGCGAGCAGCGCAGTGACTTCCGGCGTTCCCTGGAGGAGTCGCACCAGCAGACTGGCAAACCACCGATTCTGTTGGTAGCTCCCGAGGGCTGCAAACCACATCTGCCAATCGAGGCGCGGCTGATACGGGGCCACCCACGGCGGGCGCCGCGTCAGATCACCCGGCTTGTACTTGAACTCGTAGGGCAGCCAGGTGGCGCCGTCATTGCTTCCTTCGACCACGATTTCCACGCGCGAAGTGGTCATCACCGCAAACAGGCCGTAGGAACTGGCGAGATAGAACGGCGATAGCCACTCCACCGATCCTTGCACGAAACCGGGGACCACGATATCCGCGCCGAACGTGCCCAGCATCTCGCTCACGCTGATGACGAGCAGCACCGCCGCCAGAATGGCTCGCAGCGCCCTGCCTGCGGAGGTCGAACCGCGGCGCGGCGCGGTGCGCTCGAACGCGATGCGCGCCGCCAGCGTCCTGGGAAGCAAGCGCCGCCACACGGCGTCATCCAACGCCAGGAAGCAGAGGGCAATGGTGAGCAGATTGAAGAAGGCGTAGTTGCCCGTCACGGCGATCAGCAATTGCAAGGCGAGGATCAGAAGCGCCCCGAGCCGCCGCAGACGGCGCGGCATCAGCACCAGGAATGGCGCGCCCAATTCGATCACGAAAACGCCTACCACCGAAAGCTTCTGAAACCATCCCGGCAGTTGAGCGGCGTACCAGGCGATCGGGGTCGGGAGAGGCTGTGTCCAGTAGTGATATTGAAGCGCCGTCAGATTGCGCCACGTTGGGTCGCCGCTCAGCAGCTTGACGCAGCCCGAGAGAAACATCAGGCGGAACAGCAGCCAGCGCAGCAGCCAGAGCACGACTCCGGACGGACGCCCCCCGCCCTTCAGCCACGGCGCCTCGAGCGGCCGCCAGGGCGCGAGGAAAATGGCCAGGAAGCCGGTCTCGAGCAGCAGCAGGTCCCATTGAAATGACAGGAAGTCGCGCCCGATCGGCATCACCGAGAGATAGAACGTCCAGGCCAACACCAGCGCCGGACCGGTCCCGACGCCGAGCATGATCAGCAGTCCGAGCGCCGCGCCGCCGCTCGTCAGCAGCTTCAGTGACGCGTCGCTGGAACTGATCCACGTGAGCGTCGGAAACAGCCGGTAGCCCTGGGTTCCGAACTGACTCCAGATGCGTTGCAGATACTCGCCGGCGGGCAGAATTCCGTGCGCGCCCACGAGACCTATGATCTGCACGCGCAAGGATAAAAACGCGATGAAGTAGATCAGACCAAGTAGCCGCAGGAACACCCAGCGGCTGAGATCGAAGGTCGCCGGCTCGGGATCGCGGCCCATGCTGAACGCGGCGAGCTTGGAGAAGAACGGGCGATGTCCCGCGATCCGGGCGTAGACCCATTCACTCAGAGGCCGGAAGCCGGGAAGGTGCCGGTAGAGGCCAAGCTTCCAGCGCTCTTCGGGCGCGTAAGCCAGCGTGCGAAACACCGCCTCGGCCCCGCTGAACACTTCGCCTTGCGGCGTCACGAGCTGGACGGCGCCCGCCGCCGCTTCCGGCGTAATTTGCGGAAATCTGCCCGCCTCCTGCCGGGCGGGCGCGAAGTCCACGGCGCCGCGAGTCACGATTCTCCAACGCGCCACCCAGAAGCGGCAGAATCCGCAGTCGCCGTCGTAGAGAAGGAGGGGGCGCTGCGGCTTGTCTTCAGGATCGCTCACGTGGATGGTCCAGTGTAACCGCACGACGGGTTCATGGGGAGGCTACCGGGATTGTTTATCAGGATTGTGAGCGCGTGCCATCAACGCAGCCGCTGAAATTCCTGGAGGGTGACGCCAAGCTGCTTGAGAATCTTGAAAGACAGTGGCGGGCCGATTTCGCGCCCGCCGTGGAGAGGAATCGTCAAAGTCCGACCGTCTGGATGAATCCAACGCTCATGGCTGCCGCCTGCCGGACTCTGGAAAACCCCAGACGTTCGGCTGATCTCTGGAACTCACGTCCGGTGGCGCTAGGCACTTACGACTTCCGTGGTGTCCGCCGGCAGCGGCGATCCTCGTTCGCGGTATTCTTCCGCGATCATGTCGAATACCTCGCCCAATTCGGCGAGGGCCTCTTCACGCGTCGGCATCAGAGCGTAGCAGCCGGAAATAGCCGGGATCTCCGCCACCCAGGAACCATCTTCCTGGCGATAGAGCACAATCTTGTAATCTCCAAAGCTCATTTCGGGCCACCCTGACCCGGAGTATAGCACGGCTCCTCCGGCCGCCTTCGGATGCAGTAGAGTACGTGGCGTCGCAGCGGGTGTGCTGCTGGCAGCCCGGGATGATCGAAATCGTCATCGGACGAGTGACTCATACCGATCCGTTCCATGACGCGTCGCGAGCGTAAATTGCCCGCGGTGGTGAACGAGACGATTTCGTCCAGCTTCAGTTCCTCGAATCCAAACGCAAGGACCGCCCGCGCGCCTTCGGTTGCGTAGCCCTTTCCCCACTGGTCGCGGGCGAGGCGCCAGCCGATCTCCACGCAAGGCGTGAAGTGTGCCTGAAATGACGGGACGGAGAGGCC
>Ga0335078_10019694_pt1 | contig 10029 bp, 8 predicted proteins | sample Lox_Sample_32_FD_206711 | JGI IMG/M metagenome (GOLD analysis project Ga0335078, IMG submission 206711) | Soil microbial communities from Loxahatchee National Wildlife Refuge, Florida, United States - Lox_Sample_3.2 | ecosystem: Environmental > Terrestrial > Soil > Wetlands | place: USA: Florida...
AAAGAAAATTACCCTGCCTTCAAACAGAAACACCACTTGGTCGGCCACTTTGTACATCAGGTCCAGATCGTGCGTCACCACGATCGAAGTCAGCCCGAGTTGCTTCTTCAGGCGCAGCATCAGGTCGCTCAGGTGGTCGCTCATGATGGGGTCTACCATGGTCGTGGGCTCGTCGTACAGCACGCACTGGGGCTGCGCCGCCAGCGCCCGCGCGATCGCCACCGCCCGCTTGTAGCCCATTGAGAGATCCGCCGGATACGCGTCCTTGGCCTCCAGAATGTCCACCATCCCCAGCAGGCCGTTCACCACATCCTCCTTGTTGCGCTCATTGTAATCCTCGCGCAACTCCAATGAGAACAGCACGTTTTGCCCCGCCGTGAGCGAGTCGAACAGCGCGCCGGACTGGAACACCATGGTCACTTTCTTGCGAATGCGGCGCAGCTCCGCCTCGGCAAAATCCGTGATATCTTCATGCGCCACAATCACGCGCCCGCTGTCCGGCTTCAGGAAACCCATGATATGCGACAACGTCACCGACTTGCCCACGCCGCTGCGGCCGATGATCGCCACCGTCTGCCCGGCGTCCACGTGAAAGTTGGAATCGACTAAAACAGGCTTGTCGAACGTCTTATAAACGTGGCGGAATTCGATGTAATGCGGGTATTGGTCAGTGGGCGTCATGCGGGCGGCCATGCGAACGTGTATGGTAACGGTCCCATTCCTCGGGGGTATTGAGATTCTCAAAACCGGCGGCATCGTCGACGGCCAGGCGCGCCACTTTCAATCCGGCCAGCGCGTCTGTGATTTTTCGTACGCCCGCCTCCAGCGCCCGCCCCAGCGTCTCGCGGCAGCGGCGGTGATAGACGGCGCAGAGCGGTTCCAGGCGTCCGGTGGGGCCGGCCGGCGCCAGGGCGTCCGCTCCCGCCCGTTCGGCGGCCTCCAGCAGGCCGCGCAGGAATGCGGCCGAAATTCCGGGCATGTCGCAGGCCAGCACCAGGTTCCAGTCGGCGGCCGTGTAGCTCAGCGCCGATTCGATGCCGCCCAGCGGTCCCGACCCTGGTTTGCGGTCCGGCAGCACCGTGTAGCCCAAATGCCCGTATTTTTGAGGATCTCCAATCAAGATGACCGATCCTGCCGCCGCCGCCACTGTCGCCGCCACGTGACCCGCCAGCGCGCCGCCGCCCACCGGCAGCAGCGCCTTGTCTCTGCCCAGGCGCGAGCTTTTCCCGCCCGCCAGCACGAACCCGGCCCTGCTCACAGAGAAATGATACCATTGACGGTAACAGCCGCTCTGGCGCGCGACGGTCGATTCTTTGAAAAGGATTGAAACAATACCGTGCGGAAATGTTTTATAATCGTTTGCATGACCGGCGGCGCGGCGGCGTTACTGCAGGGTGCGGGTGCGCCGGTAGTCTCGGTGGTGCGGGCCGACCCGCGCACGGGCCGCTTGGTGCGCGCCGTTGTTCGCCAGCGCCCGGCCACTGAACCCGCCGGCATAGCCGAAACCGTGGACCGCATCGCCCGCCAGAACCAGCTTTCGCCGCGCCTGGTCCATTCGGTCATTGAAGCGGAAAGCAACTACGATCCCAACGCCGTCTCGCCGAAGGGCGCACAGGGCCTGATGCAGTTGGTCCCCGCCACCGCCCGCCGATTCGGCGTGTCCAACGCTTTCGATCCCGCCGACAATATTCAGGGTGGCGCCCGCTACCTGAAGCACCTTCTGGAGCTATACAAGGGCGACGAAGCCCTGGCCCTGGCGGCCTACAATGCCGGCGAGGGCGCGGTTTCCCGCTACGGCGGCGTGCCCCCATTTCCGGAGACACAGAGCTATGTAGCCAAGGTCCGCCAGCGGCTGGCGGGCGCTACCGAGGCGTCCACCCCGGTTGCTGAGCCGAGCACGCCCGTGAGTGATGCGGTGGTATATAACCCGATTCGCGAAGTCATGGGCGCCAACGGCAGGATCTACTACATTTCGCACTGAACATATGTCGCGCAAGCTCATTCCGCTTCTCGTCCTGGTGGCCGTCGGCCAGCCAGGCCAGATTCGCGCGGAACAGTTGCGGAAAGTCACGGCCGTGCGCTGCTGGTCGTTAGCTGAGGTTACCCGCGTGGTGATCGAGGTCGATGGCGAATTCGAATTCCGCGCCGAGCGCGCCCATGATCCCGAACGCCTCTTCTTCGACCTGAAGGAATCCCGTCCGCAGATCAACGGACGGCGTTTCTTCTCCACGGTTGTGGCCGACAAGCTGGTGAAAAAGATAAGAGTGGCCGAGACCAAGGCTGGCGTGACGCGTGTCGTGCTGGACTTGCAAGCCCCCGCCGCCTACTCCGCGAACCAGCTCTCCAACCCCGACCGGCTGGTCGTGGAGCTGCGGCCGAAGCCAGGCGTCGTCACCCAAAGTTTACCGTCCCCCCCGGTCTTGGCGCCCTCGCCGCTGCCCGCCACCGGACCGCTATCTGTTAGCGCTCCGGCAGCCGCTCCCGCCATTCCCGCGCTGCGCCTGCCAACCGACACGCAGCCGGAAACCAAGAGCAGCCGGGCGTTGGACCGCGCCGAACCCGGCCATGCGGCCAAGCTCGCAGGTCAGCCGGGTTCGCTCACGCGCGCACTGGGACTCAAGGTTCGCCGCGTGGTCCTGGATCCCGGCCACGGCGGCCATGACGAGGGCACTGCGGGTCCCAACGGCCTCCTGGAGAAAGATCTGGTCTTGGATGTCGCTCTCCGGCTGGGGAAGCTCATCGAGTCCCGCATGGGCAGCGAGGTCGTTTTCACCCGCTGCGATGACACCTACGTCCCGTTGGAACGCCGCACCGCTATCGCCAACGAGAAGAAGGCCGATCTCTTCCTTTCCATTCACGCCAATTCCTCTCCCTATCCCCTCATCGGGGGAGTGGAAAGTTATTACTTGAACTTCACCACCGCCAAAGACGCCCTCGCCGTGGCCAGCCGTGAAAACGCCTCGTCCGACAAATCGGTTTTCGAGCTGCGCGACTTGATCCAGAAAATCACCCTGCAGGACAAGGCCGAAGAGTCCCGGCAATTCGCCGCCAGCATACAGGCCGCCCTGTATCCTTTCACCGCGCGCTACGACCCGGGCATCAAGAACCGCGGCGTCAAAAAGGCCCCCTTCGTCGTGCTGATCGGCGCGTCCATGCCCTCCGTGCTGGCCGAAATCGGCTTCCTCAGTAATGCCCGGGAAGCCGCCCTGCTCTCCAAGCCCGAGCATCGCCAGAAACTGGCCGAAGCGCTGTATCGCGGTGTCTCCCGCTACGCGCAGAGCCTGAGCCACTTCGAACTGGCGCGGGCCGCCGGCGAAGCCAAGAACTGATCCCTCCACATGCCGGTTCTGGTATTCCAGCACGCGCCCTTGGAAGGCATAGGCTCCATTGCCGCCGCCCTGGACCGCCATGGCATCGCCTGCCGCGAGGTTAACCTCACCACCAACCACCAGCCACCAACCACCAGCCACGGCGAGCAGAGCGCGCCCTCAGGCCTCATCCTGATGGGCGGACCCATGTCCGCCAACGACGACCTGCCTTGGGTGCCGCACGAGCTCGCCGCCATCCGCGAGGCCGTCCATCGCGGCATTCCCGTGCTCGGTGTTTGTCTGGGCTCGCAGTTGATCGCCCGGGCGCTGGGAGCGCGCGTTTACCCCAACGCCGAAAAAGAGATCGGCTGGGCGCCCATCAACTTCACTGCAGCCGCCGCGGCGGACCCGCTCTTCCACGGCTTCTCCGATCCGGAAACGGTCTTCCAATGGCACGCCGAAACGTTCGATCTCCCGCCAGGCGCGGAACATCTGGCGTATTCGAACGCCTGCCGCCACCAGGCCTTTCGGGTGGGCGCTAATGTGTATGGCCTCCAGTTCCATCTGGAAGTCACGCCCCAAATCGTCGCCGCTTGGCTGCGGCAGGACGCCGCGTGTGGCGATCTTCGCGAAGCCGCCGCGCCCGTCTATCCCTATGCTCACGCCTCCCGGCTAGCCCAAGTCGCCGCTACGGTCTTCGACCGTTGGTGCCGCTTGTTACACTGAGTGTGGCATGCCAGACGCCGCCACTGAGAGCCAGAGCGGAAAAGGCCCGCGCTGTCCCGAGTGCGGTTGGCTGGATGTGCGCCGCTCCATGCCAAAGGGCATTGTCGACCTTCTGGTGAGGATCGTCGGACTGGTGCCGTATCGTTGCCGGAGTTGCGGCCAGCGCTTCTATCGCCCGCAGCAAGACGACGCCGAACCCGCCGAATAACCGCACTAGTCCCCGGCACCCAGAACCTTCTTTAGTTCCAACCACATGGGCTTTGATCGCGCGAAAACACACGGGCCCACGGGCCGCCCCGTCGCCGTGTCGCCATCGCCCCTGCTACCCTAAGACCATGTCCCCCCGCGAGCCGGCCCTGCGCGCAGAAAAGCTCACCAAAATCTACCGCTCGGGCGACGCCGACCTGGTCATCTTCGACTCCATCGACCTCGAGGTCCATCGCGGCGAAATGCTCGCCCTGGTCGGTGAGTCCGGTGCCGGCAAGTCCACCCTCCTCCATTTGCTCGGCGGTCTCGACAGGCCCACCAGCGGTACGATATACTACGGGTCGATAGACATTTCAGGGCTCGCGGATTCGGAGCTTGCTTCTTTCCGGAATCGCGAGATCGGATTTGTTTGGCAGATTCACTACCTGCTGCCGGAGTTTACGGCGCTCGAAAACGTGATGATGCCACTGCTGATCCGGGGGGTCCCGCACGGCAAGGCGGCTTCGGATTCGCTAGCGAGGTTGGATGAAGTCGGGCTTCACGCGCGTGCCACACATCGCGCAGGGGAACTATCCGGGGGGGAGCAGCAGCGCATCGTGCTGGCCAGGGCGCTGGTGGGAAAACCCTCCGTCTTGCTCGCCGATGAACCCACCGGCAACCTCGACTTCAGGACCGGGGAAATGATCTTCGATCTGCTGGAGCGGCTGCATCGTTCTCATTCGCTCACCTCGGTCCTGGTCACGCACAATCTCGCATTCGCCAGGCGATGCGATCGTATCCTGACGATGGAAGGCGGCGCCCTGCTTGCCGGCGACCCCGGTACTGGTCCAGGTAATGTGCATCCGCGCGCGGATGGGTAGTATCTTTAATATTAGGGAGCGTCACGGTCATGTTTGAACGTTATACGGAGAAGGCCAGGCGGGTGATCTTCTTCGCCCGCTACGAAGCCAGCCAGTTCGGCAGTCCTTATATCGAAACCGAGCATCTGCTGTTGGGCCTGCTGCGGGAGGATAAGGCCCTGGCTAACCGCTTTCTGCGGTCGCACGCGGCCGTGGAATCCATTCGCAAGCAGATCGAGGGCCACACCACCATTCGCGAAAAGGTCTCCACCTCCGTGGATCTCCCCCTTAGCCACGAATGCAAGCGCGTCCTGGCCTATGGCGCCGAAGAGGCCGAGCGCCTCAACCACAAGCACATCGGCACCGAGCACCTGCTGCTGGGCCTCCTGCGTGAGGAAAAATGCTTCGCCGCCGAGATCCTCCACGAACGCGGCCTCCGCCTTTCCACCATCCGCGAAGAACTGGCCCGTTCGCAGTCCGAGAAGGTCGCCTCCAACCGCCCCAAGGAAAGTTCGCTGCTGGCCGAATTCTCCCGCGACCTCACCCAGGCCGCCATCGACAACGCGCTCGATCCCCTCATCGGCCGCGACTACGAGTTGGAGCGTGTCGTGCAGATCCTCTGCCGCCGCACCAAGAACAACCCCGTGCTCATCGGCGAGCCCGGCGTAGGCAAAACCGCCATCGTGGAAGGTCTCGCCCAGCGCATCGCCGAAGGCGATGTGCCCTCCTTCCTGGCCGACAAGCGCATCCTGGCCCTGGATCTCTCCCTCATTGTGGCCGGCACCAAGTATCGCGGCCAGTTTGAAGAGCGCCTCAAAACCATCATGAAGGAGTTGATGGAGAATCAGAACGCCATCATCTTCATCGACGAGTTGCACACGCTGGTGGGCGCGGGCTCCGCCGAAGGTTCGCTCGACGCCGCCAATATCCTGAAGCCCGCCCTCTCCCGCGGCGAAATCCAGTGCATCGGCGCCACAACGCCGGCCGAATTTCGCAAATCCATCGAAAAGGACCGGTCCCTCGAGCGCCGCTTTCAGGCGGTGAAGGTGGCTCCGCCCAACGAGGCCGACGCCGTCAAAATCCTGTTCGGCATCAAGGATCGCTACGAAAAATTCCACGCGGTCGGCTACACCGACGACGCTATCGAGACCGCCGTCTTCACCTCCAGCCGCTATATTCCCGATCGCTTCCTCCCCGACAAGGCCATCGACCTGATCGATGAAGCCGGCGCGCGCGTCAAGCTGCGCCAGACCACCCTGCCCAGCGACTTGGCCGACATTCAGAAACGCATCAAGTTCATCGTGCACCGCATGGAAAACGCCATCGCCAACCACGAGTTCGAGAAGGCCCGCTTCTACTCCGACGAGGAGCGCAAAGAGCGCGAGAACATGCGCCAGTTGCGCGAGAAGTACAATCTCGACGATTCTTCCACCGGCATCGTCACCAAGGACGACATCGAAGACGTAGTGGCCCGCTGGACCGGCGTCCCCATGACCGCCATCAAGGAAGAAGAGATCGCCAAGCTGTTGCGCATCGAAGAGGAACTGCACAAGCGCATCATCAGCCAGGAGAAAGCTATTTCGGTGCTGGCCCGCGCCATTCGCCGCTCCCGCGCCGGGTTGAAGGCCAGCGCCCGGCCCGCCGGTTCGTTCCTGTTCCTGGGCCCCACCGGCGTGGGCAAAACGGAAGTCGCCCGCGCGCTCGCCGCTTTCCTGTTCGGCAGCGAAAAATCCCTGATCCGCTTCGACATGTCCGAGTTCATGGAGAAGCATTCGGTCTCGAAGTTGATCGGTTCGCCTCCCGGATACGTGGGATACGAAGAGGGCGGCCAGTTGACCGAGCGGGTGAAGCGCTCCCCCTATTCCATCATTCTGCTTGACGAAATCGAGAAGGCCCACCCGGATATTTACAACATCCTGCTGCAGGTGTTTGAAGACGGCCAGTTGACCGATGGCTTGGGCAACCAGGTGGATTTCAAGAACACCATCATCATCATGACCTCCAACCTGGGAGCGCGGTTCCTGGAGAAGCGCGGCCACCTGGGCTTCTCCGCTCCCATGGGCGAAGGCATTCCGTCCAAGATCGAGGACATGGTGCGCTCCGAAGTCAAGAAGGCCTTCAATCCCGAGTTCCTCAACCGCCTCGACGACATTATTCTGTTCACCTCGCTGAACGACGACGACCTGCTCAAAATCATCGACCTCATGGTCGGCCAGATCAACGTGAATCTGGAGGCCAAGCAGCTCAAGATCCGGCTGCTGCCTGACGCCGCCAAATACCTGCTCGAGAAAACCTGCGCGGATCGCAGCTACGGCGCGCGTCCGCTGCGCCGGGCCTTGCAGAAGTTCATCGAAGACCCGCTCTCGGAAGCGCTGATCCAGGGCAACCTGCCCCGCCCGGCCGACCTCGAGGTTTACCTGGGCGACACCGGCATCTACTACCGCCAGATCAACGCCGAGCAGCCCGTCGCCGCCGGCGCCGAGCCCGCCGAAGCCCCGGCCGGCGTGCCGCTCTACACGTTCTGAAAGTGAGGCAGGCTCTCAGCCTGCGCGGGGCTCTCAGCCCCGCCCTAAACCGGCATATAATCACCTCGATGGGCACCTCCGCTGCGCCCGAGCCTCACCTGCGCATCCATGCCGTCAACATCTACGTCCGCGACCAGGATCGCGCCCTGCGCTTCTACGTCGATCAACTCGGATTCAACCTGGCCTTTGACGCCAGGTTCGGATCAGGTGGCCGTTGGATAGCCGTCGCCCCTCCCGACGGTTCCGCCGTGCTCATGCTGATCGCTCCCAAGCGCGGAACCCAGGAGTACAAGCTCATCGGCCGGGCCACGCAGGTTGCGTTCGTTACCGAAGATGTTCTGGCCAAGTTCCACGAATGGCGTAACCGCGGGGTTCGTTTTGGACATCCGCCGCGCCTGCGGCGTTTCAAGTTCGAGCGGCCCGCCACCGCGCCGGACGCGCCGTCCGTCGTGGAAACGCCGATCTGGGGCGCCGTCTTCACCCGCTTCAAGGACGTGGACGGCAACTCCTTCGCGCTGGTGGGCTTCGACGAAGTGAGCCGCGAAGTGGAAGCGCAACGCCGCGCGCTGGCCGAGAAGCAGGAAGCCGAGCGCCGCGCCGCCCAGGAACTCGAAATTGCCAAACAGGTACAGGCCCGGCTCTTCCCCCAGGAGTCGCCGCCGGTCAGAACGCTGGGCTACGCGGGCGGTTGCATCCAGGCCCGCCAGGTGGGAGGAGATTACTACGACTTCCTCAGCCTGGGCCGCGGCCGGCTCGGGTTGGTGATCGGCGACATCGCCGGAAAAGGAATCGCGGGCGCTCTCCTCATGGCCAACCTGCAGGCGAATCTGCGCAGCCGGTGCGCCATGGCCCGCGATCGGCCGCAGCGCTTCTTGCAATCGGTCAACCAGCTCTTCTACGAGAATACCGCGGACAGCGCCTACGCGACACTCTTCTTCGCCGAGTACGACGACCGGACCAGGCGCTTGCGTTATGCCAACTGTGGGCACCTCCCCGCGCTTCTGTTAAGGCGCGACGGCGATCTGGAACGGCTCGATTCGACGTGCACGGTGTTAGGCCTTTTCAAAGCATGGGACTGTGCCATTGACGAGCGCCTGCTTTGCCCGGGAGACACACTCGCGCTCTACACCGACGGCGTCACCGAAGCGTTCAACGACGCGGGGGAGGAATTCGGAGACCAGCGCCTGGTCGAGGCTCTGCGGCGCCATCGGGACCAGCCTGCTCAGGCTATGGTTGCGTCGATCGTCGACGAGGTGCGCCGGTTCAGCCCTCGGGAACAGTACGACGATATCACCCTGATCGTCGCCAAATGCAAGGAGGGCGGGCTTTAGCCCGCGCGGGGCTTAAGCCCCGCCTCGTCGGCTAAGGCCCGACCACCGGCAGTTCCACGTAACTCTCCCGCCCGGGTGCATGATAAACGCGCTGCACCGCTTTTCTATAATCCCCCGCCTTCGCCCAAAAGATATTCGCCACAAAACTCTGCGGATTGCGGTCGTAAAGCGGAAACCAGCTCGACTGCACCTGCACCATCATCCGGTGCCCGCGCAGGAAGACGTGGTTCACTGTAGGCAGGTTAAAGCGATACCGCAGCGGCTGGCCCGCCGCGATCGGTTTGGCCGTCTCCAGGCTCTCGCGGTACCGGCCGCGGAAAATATCGGCCGACACCATCAGTTGATAGCCGCCCAGGGCCGCCTCGGCGGCCACTTCGTCGGGATACACGTCAATCAGTTTCACCACCCAGTCGGAGTCTGTGCCGCTTGTCGAAGCGATCAGATTGGCAACCGGCTCCCCGCTGATCTTAACCGGCGCGCTCAACACATCCGAGACAAACGCCAGAACATCCGGCCGTCCGGACGCCTCCCGCTGATCGTCCACCAGCCATTGGGACCAGGTCTTACGCTTGTCGTCGCCGATCGGCCGCGTGCGGAACGGCACCGGCTTGGCGGGATCGGAAACGTATTCCTCGAACGCCGCGCCGCCCTCATCCGGCGCGCGGAAACTCAGCTTCAGGTCCGCTGCCAGATACAGCGGCGTCGGCCGGATTGTGCAGCCGCTGGCGCACCCCGCCGGCCAGGCGGGCAAGCGCCGCCACGCGTTCGTGCCGGTCTCAAACGCGGTGACCGGCGCCACATCCGCGGTGGGCGCGCCGTCTTTCAAATATTGGTCCAGGAACGGGCGGAGCACCTCGCGGCGGAACCAGAGCGCCGTATCGCTGCCGAACCGTAGCGGGCCGAGCGTGCTGCCGTCGCCAATCTCCTGCCCGTGATGCCACGGCCCCACCACCAGAAACACCTTGTCGTTTCCCGTATCCTTCGGCTTGATCGCCTTGTAGACGGCCATCGCGCCGTAGATATCCTCCTGGTCCCAAAGGCTGTCCACCAGCATCACCGGCACTTTCAGCGGCTCGCCCGCCAACACCCGGTC
>Ga0335078_10019696_pt1 | contig 10028 bp, 8 predicted proteins | sample Lox_Sample_32_FD_206711 | JGI IMG/M metagenome (GOLD analysis project Ga0335078, IMG submission 206711) | Soil microbial communities from Loxahatchee National Wildlife Refuge, Florida, United States - Lox_Sample_3.2 | ecosystem: Environmental > Terrestrial > Soil > Wetlands | place: USA: Florida...
AGATTGCGCGCGAGCGTCCCGTCGCGATCCATCCGATTGTCGACGTACCGGATCGTCAGCCCCTTGATCTCGACGACGTCCGGAAACGTCTTCGCGAGGAACGCGTGGGCTCGCCCACTGACGACGATCTTCACTTCGTGCCCGCGCTCGAGCAAATGCTCGCACACGACCTTGCTGCGCGTCGCGTGCCCCATTCCTTCGCCAACGACGCCGTAGAGGACTCGCATGGCGCGAGTTTAAGGAATACGCGCGCGACATGCGAGCCCTCATGCCGCGCGCGCCTCTCTCAGTATCGGTAGTGCTCGGGCTTGAACGGTCCCTCGGCGCTGATGCCGAGGTACTCCGCTTGTTTCGACGTGAGCTTCGTGAGCTTCACGCCGAGCTTGTCCAAGTGGAGCGCGGCGACTTTTTCGTCGAGCTTCTTCGGGAGCATGTGCACGCCCGGCTGGAACTTCTCCGTCCAGAGCGCGATCTGCGCGAGGACTTGGTTCGTGAAGCTCGAGCTCATGACGAACGACGGGTGACCGTTCGCGCACCCGAGGTTCACGAGGCGACCGCGCGCGAGGAGGATGATGCGCCGACCGTTCTTCATCGTGAACTGATCGACCTGCGGCTTGATGTTCACTTCCTCTTTCGCGTTCTTCTCCATCCACGCCACGTCGATCTCGCAATCGAAGTGACCGATGTTGCAGACGATGACGTTGTCCTTCATCGCCATGATGTGCTCTTCGCGCACCACGTCGAGGCACCCGGTCGCCGTCACGACGATGTCGGCGCGCGGCGCGGCTTCTTCCATCGTCGTCACTTCGTAGCCTTCCATCGCCGCTTGGAGCGCGATGATCGGATCGATCTCCGTCACGACGACGCGCGCGCCATACCCGCGGAGCGATTGCGCGCAGCCCTTCCCCACGTCGCCGTAACCCGCGACGACCGCGACCTTGCCCGCGAACATCACGCCCGTCGCGCGCTTGATGCCGTCGGCGAGCGACTCGCGGCAGCCGTACAAATTGTCGAACTTCGATTTCGTGACCGAGTCGTTCACGTTGATCGCGGGGACCTTCAGCGTGCCCTTCTTGAACATTTCGTAGAGGCGATGAACGCCCGTCGTCGTCTCTTCGCTGAGGCCGCGAATGCCGTCGGGCCCGGCGAAGAGCTCGGGGTGCTTGTCGTGGCAGACCGCGGTGAGATCGCCGCCGTCGTCGAGGATCAAATTCGGACCCTTCTTGTTTCCGAACGCGAGGAGCTGCATCTCGATGCACTCGTAGTACTCGGCCTCGCTCTCGCCCTTCCACGCGAACACGGGCACGCCCGTCTTCGCGATCGCGGCGGCCGCGTGATCTTGCGTCGAGAAGATGTTGCAGGAGGTCCACGTGACCTCCGCGCCGAGCGCGGTGAGCGTCTCGATGAGCACCGCGGTCTGCACGGTCATGTGCAAGCAACCCGCGATGCGCGCGCCCTTCAGCGGTTTCTTCTGGCCGTACTCTTTGCGGAGCGCCATCAGGCCCGGCATCTCCGTCTCGGCGATCGCGATTTCCTTGCGACCCCAATCGGCGAGCGAGATGTCGGCGACTTTGTATTTCCCGGGAACGAACGATGAACCGTCAGCCATGTTTTTTCTCCTGAAGCGCGTGTTTGAACGCGACCAACATTTTCCAAGGCAAGTGCGCATCGGGGCCGGAGCCCACGAGGCGCGCGGGGATCGTCTGGATGCGCGCGTCGTGCAAGCCCGCCGCGCGCGCGATTTTCTTGAGCTCCGCGTCCGCGAAGCCGAGCCATAGATCGGCTTGATCGCGCATGCGCTCGTCGTCGTGGCGCGCGTAGTCGATGACGATCACCGCGCCGCCTTCGCGACAAAGATCGGCGAGCTTCTTCAAGACGGAGGCGGGCTTGGGCGCGTGATGCAGCACGCGCACCGCGAAGACCGCGTCGGCCTTTTTCTCAACCGCGCGCAGCACGTCGGGCGAATCGAGCTCGCCGCGCACGAGCGTCACGTTGGACAAAGCGTGGCTCTTCACGCGCGCGCGCGCCGTCGCGAGCTGCGTCTCGGATCGATCCACGCCGACGACGCGATCGAAAATCGGCGAGAGCACTTCGAGCAGCGAGCCGTCGCCGGTGCCCGCGTCGACCGCGAGCGCGCGGTGCTCGACGAGCGGCGCGAGCGCGGCGAGGTACGCGCCGAACGCGCCGAACGAAGGCTCCGCCTTGCCGTTCCCACGCGTCGCGCGATCGAAGTAGTCGCGCGCGATCGCGTCGCGCTCGCGGATCACCGCCTCGACGCGCTTGATGCTCCCGTCGCGCTCGCACATCGCGCGGCCGCTCTCGATCGCGTCCTTCACGACGACGTCGCCGCCTTCACCCACGTCCGTGACGAGCGTGACGATCGCGCGCGTGCCCTCGCGTCGAAGCGCGACGAGCCCCGCGCGGCTCAGCGCAGCGACGTGACGCGACACGTTGGGCTGGCTCTCGCCGAGAACCTCGGCGAGCTCGCCGATCGAGAGCTCCTCCTCCGAGGCGACGCCGAGCAACCGCAAACGAAGCGGCTCGGACAGGAGCCGGAAGAGCTCCCACCGCTGCGTCCCGGACTGCGCCTCCGCGATGCCGTGTTGCACGTCATGCATATATGCTTCTATACGAATGGATGCAAGCCCGGCGAGCCGCAGCGCGTCCGACAAGTTTTTACATTTCGCCGCGCCCATCGGCGGTAGACATCGTCGTTTCGATGGCGACGCCGCTCCGTCACATTCCACAGGACGAAATCCCGCCCGCGGGCTCGGCGGAAACGCCCGCGGGATCCAGCGGCACGCACGAGACCGCGCGCGCCGAATCGCGCAAGACCGCGTGGGCGCGCGGCGCGCTGCTCGTCGCGCTCCTCGTGTCGCCGGGCCTCGTCGATTTCGTCAGCGATTTTCTCCGCCGGCGCGACCAACTGCTCCACTTCTCGCGCCACGAAACGACGATGTACGTGTGGTGGGCGATCCTCGGCGCGACGCTCTGGGGCGCGCTCGTGTTCGTCGCGATGTCGCGCGTGACGAAGCTGAAATGGATCGGCCGCGTGGTCCTCTTCGCGGGCGCCATCTTCGCGCTCGGCGGACAGACGTACATCTTCTCGCGTTACGGCGCGTACCTCGATCACCGCTCCGCGCTCGTCGGGACGTCGATGATGCCGAGCGTGGGACAGCAGCTTTGGATGGATCGCTACGGGTTCGCCGGCGCGCTCGCCATCCCCGTGATCTTCGCGCTCGTCGTGCCGTTCTTGTCGCGCTTCTTCTCCGCGACGCGCGCCGACGCGCTCTTCTCGCTCGATCTCGTCGCGTTCGCGATCGCCGTCGCGATGTTCGGGAGCGTCGGCGACAACCAAGTCGCGACGCCCGACGTCCTCTATTTGTCGGCGATGGGTCAGCTCGCGCGCGCGCATTGGGATCACAACGAGACCGTCGAGCGCATGCACCCGGGACCGCGCACGCCGATTCCGGTGCCTCCGCTCGTCGCGCGTGCATCACCGGGCGCGGGCGCGCTCGGGGCGGTCCCGCGCAACGTCGTCTTCGTGATCACGGAGTCGGTGCGCGCGCAGTCGGTGTGCGTCGCGTACGACCCGAAGTGCAAGTGGACGCCGTTCTCGAACGCGGCGGCGCCCGATCGCATCGGCCTGACGCAAATGCGCGCGCTCGACTCGACGACGGCGATCTCGCTCGCGATCATGTGGAGCGGGCTCGCGCCGACGGCGCCGCGCGCCAATCTCCATTCGGCGCCGCTGCTCTGGGAATACGCAAAAGCCGCCGGATTTCACACCGCGTATTGGACGTCGCAAAATCTCTTGTTCGGAAATTCGGGGACGTGGATTCAATCCGTTCCGCTCGAACGCACGGTGAACGCGACGCAGATCGAGTCCGACGCGACGATGGAGATCGGCGCGGACGACGGCAAGCTCGTCGACTACGCGATCGCCGACATCGAGAATTTGCCCGAGCCGTACGTCGCCGTCGTGCACCTCTCGAACACGCACTTTCCGTACAAAGTCGATCCTCGTTACTCGCCGTTCTTGCCCGAGGCCGAAGCGAGCGGGCCGGGTTGGGAAAACGAAATCAAGAACCGCTACCAAGACGCGATCTACTTGCAGGACATGGCGGTCGGTCGCTTGGTGAACGCGCTCCACGCGCGCAAGGATCGCGATCACACCGTCATCGTGTTCGTCTCGGATCACGGCGAGCAGATGCGCGAGAAGGGCGCGGTGGGTCACACCGGCACGCTCTGGGACGAAGAGATCCGCATCCCGATGTGGATCGACGCGCCGAAGACCGCGCTCAGCGAGAGCGAGCGACGCAACCTGGAGTCACTCGAGCAGACCCCGCTCACGAGCCTCGACGTCCTGCCGACGCTGCTCGATCTCATGGGCGTGTGGGACGATCCCGCGCTCGCCGATTTGAAGAAGCCGATGCCCGGCAAGAGCCTGCTCCGCGGTGGGACGCCTCCCGAGACGCCGATCGCGATGACCAACTGCAGCGAGCTGTGGGCGTGCGCGTTCCGAAACTGGGGAGCGATTTCCGGGTCGCGAAAAATCCTGGCGCACGAAGGCGATCACGCGTGGGGTTGCTTCGACGTGTCGCGCGACCCGTACGAGCTCGACGATCTCGGACAAGAAGCGTGCGCCGATTTGCTCCCGCTCGCCGAGCAAAATCGCGGTAGACCTTTCTGAAGGATGGCCGACTACCGCGACACGCCGCTCACGTGCCCGACGTGCCGCATCGTGATGGAGCAACGCATGCTCTCGGGATCGACGGTCGATACGTGCCCGACGTGCCGCGGCCTCTGGGTCGATTGGTTCGACGGCGAGCTCGTCGCGATCGTGAGGGAGACCGCGCCGCTCTCGGTGCGCGACGCGCCGCACGCGCCGCTCGCGGGAAATTGTCCGCGCTGCACGCAGCCGCTGACGAAGGAGACCGTGCGCGGCGAGATCGCGCTCCTTCGTTGCGCGGACTGCGGCGGCTGTTTCGTGCCGCGAAAGAGCTTCACGATGCTCCTCGAGCTGGATCTGCCGGCGTACTCGCGCGCGGCGGACGTCGACGCGAAGAAGCTCGACACGCTCACGCGGTTGGTCCTCGCGATTCGAAAATTGTTCGGCGCGGAGCCGACGCTCGTCGTGCGAGGCGACGACTGATGCACCCCATCATGCCGACGTCGAAGGCGGGCAAACCCCTCCTCGCCGAGATCGAGAAGATCGCGCTCGCGCTCCCGGGCGCCGTGAAAATCATCAACCACGGTCGCCCCGCGTTCGCGGTGGGCGAAAAGACGTTCGTCATGTTCCTCGACAACCATCACGGCGACGAGCGCATCGCGATTTGGTGCAAGGCGCCGCCCGGCGATCAAGCGGACATGGTCGAGTCGGATCCGAAGCGCTACTTCGTTCCGCCGTACGTCGGGCCGCGCGGGTGGATCGGCGTGCGCGTCGACTTGCCGAAGACGAATTGGAAGACGATCGCATCGATCATCCGCGAGAGCTGGTCGATGACCGCGCCGAAGCGACTGCGCGCGAAATGATGAAGCGCACGATCGCGTGCGTGGCGCTCGCGTGCTCGGTCGCGTTCGCGTGCGGCGCGCGCACCGAGCTCGATCTCGATCGGTGCGGCGAGCCGAACGGGCATTGCGTCGACGTGTCGAACGTCGCGAGCAAGGTGATCTACCAGTGCCACGTTCACGTTCATTACTTGCTGATCGACGAGTCCCACGACGGCGTCATCCCGGTGTGCCTCCCCGCGAGCCTCAATCGCTGGATCGCGTCGCCCGAGCAAATCGCTGCGATCGACGCGATGTCCCAACACGACTACGACGTCGCCATCGCGCAATACGGACAAGACACGCTCCTCGGTCAGCTCGCGGCGCTCAAGGCGATCGACGCGAGCGGCAACCACTGCGAAATCTGGACGGAGGGCCTCGGCGATCCGCTCAGTTATTGCAACGTCGTCACGGCGTCGCGCGATCCGTTTTGCGAAGACGCGACGAACTGCGCCGCCGACGTGTGCGTGCCGAACGACTGCCACGATCCCGAGCTCCCCGACGGCGCGATCAATCCGAACGCGTGCGCGTGCAACACGACGGTCGTCGCGCCGGACGACTGCGACTTCCCGGGCGCGACCGTTTGCATCGCGCCGGAGTGATCGCGGTCACTCGGCTGGGCGCTGCAGCGCGGCCATCTCGAGGCACACGACGTCGATCCGCCGCGCGAACATCTCCCACAAGAACGGCGCGAGGTAGACGTTGAGCGGAGGGAACCATCCGAGGATCACCGCGGTCGTGCCCAATCGACGAGGAACTGCCGCGCGAAACGGCACTTCCTTGCGCACCTCTTCGAGCGAAGACGACACGCGGCGCACGAGCGCGAGCTTCCAGAACCAAGCGACGACCGGAATGAACGCGATGCCGAAGATGTGAATCGGCTCGACCTTCTCGATCGGACCGATGCGTCGCATCGACTCCGGCAAGTTCGACCACGCGCGCTCGAGCCAAAGGAGCTCGCAGATCGACGCGAAGATGCGAAGCAGCATCGCGACGAGCAAGAAGACGAGCGCGCCGAGCATCGTGAAGATCACCGAAGCTTCTTCTTCGCCGTCGAACGTGCCGATGAAACCGTGCGTCGACATCGCGTACCAGCGGCGGATCATGAAGCCGAACGCAAACGCGAAGGCCACGGCGATCCCCGAGAGGACGAGCGCCACGCGTCGCGCGCGCGCGGCGGGAGGGTTCAGGACGCGCGCGCTCATTTGCAGCTCGCGTCGCCGGGACCTGCCGTACAACCGTTCGCGCACTTGACTTGGATCGCGGCGAGACCCTCCGCACACGTGATCAAGTACGGCGCGTTGTCGGTCGCGTACGTCGGGAACTGCGAGCCGCAGTAGACGCCGTCTGCGAGTCCCGGGCACTCGTTGCATCGATCGGACGTGCCGGACGGAAACGCGAGGCACCCCGCGTCGCATACGCGCACGATGGGCGACGCGTCGACGCAGTGGACGAGCCAGTCGGCGGGTGGATCGCCGTTCAGGCCGTTGAAGCCGCAGTACCATCCGTCGCCGAGGCCTTTGCAGACTTTCGACGCGTCGTAGACGTCGAGCGCGGCGTCGCTCGCGTCGAGCGCGTCGGCGGTCGCGTCGAGCACGACGACGTCCGCGAGCGCGTCGGACGACGCGTCGACGTCCGCGTCCGGCGCGTCCACGAATTTCACGAGCAGCGAGCACGCCGCCGTCAGCGGGAGCACGAGCACGAGAATCGCGCGAGCTCTCACGATTCGAAGCCTAGCAATTTTGCGCGCGGTTGTGACACCATCGTCCGCGCTCATGCCGGCGAAATCCTCAAGGCCGCCGCCGCTTCCGAAGGCATCGAAGCCGCCGCCGCCACTCCCGGCAGCGGCCGACTCGAAGAGCATGCTCGAAGAGGACAAGAACTCGATCGACAAGCTCCTCGCGCTGACGGACGAAGGTTGGGACATCGACGAGCAGGTGCGCACGCTGCAGATCGCGTCGGGCGATCCTCCGTCGAAGATGATGAAGATCCCGACGAGCGAGATGATGCTGCCGAGCGCGCAAGAGCTGGCGCCCGCCGCGCCGCGCAGGTCGTCCATTCCGCCGCCGCTCCCGCCGCCGAAATCACCGAAGTCGATCCCTCCGCCGCTTCCCGCGAAAGCCGCCGCGTCGGCGCTGCCGCCGCTCCCGTCGAAGAAGCCGCCGCCCGTTCCGTCGAAGAAGCCGCCGCCGCCGCTCCCGTCGAAGAAGCCGCCACCGGCGCCTTCGTCGGGCAAATCGCTCCCGGCGGACGCGGACTCGTCGCGCAAGCTCGAAGAGCCTTCGCGTCAACGCGCGCGATCGCTGCTCGATCCGATGAGCGCCGAGTCGCTCGCGGAGCTTCTCGCCGCGCGCATCGCGACGCTCGAGGAGTCCTCCGACAAAATCGGCCTCGCGCGCGCGCACGTCGAGCTCGCGATCGCGTACGAGGCGATTTCGGGCGACGACGCGCGCGCGGTGACGCAAGCGGAGCTCGCGCTCGCGGTCGATCCGTCGTTCGCGGCGGCGCACAACTTGTTGCGATCGCGGCAGCACGGTCGCGCGCACGTCGCGTCGATGTTGCAACACCTCGATCGTGAGCTCGCCGCGGCGACGCAAGACGTCGCGCGCGTCGAGCTCCTCGTGCTCCGCGCGCGGCTCGTCGGCAGCGAGAGCGCGCCCGAAGCGATCGACGCGTGGGATCGCGCGCTCGCGATCGCACCGCAGCACGCCGCGGCGCTCCGCGGTCTCGAGGGCGAGCTCGAAGCGCGCGCGGAGAAGAACGGCGCGCCGCCCGCCGCGCTCGAAGCGTACGCCGAGCACCTCGCGCGCATGGCCGACGCGTACGCGAGCGACGCGAAGCTCGCCGCGTGGCTCCACGTCGAGCGCGCGCGCATCCTCGAGCACGGGTTGAAGAAGATCGACGCCGCGCGCGCCGCGTTGGAGCGCGCGCTCGAGCTCGACGGAACGGTGGGGCCGGTCCGCGACGCCAGCGTGCGATTCGTGGCGGCGCACGACGATCCCTCCGCGCTCGCGTCGCTCCTCGAAGAAGAGGCGTTGCTCGAGAAGAGCCCCGCGCGCGCCGCGCGCCTCGAGCTCGACGCGGCGTGCCTCGCGGCGTTCCGCTTGGGCGACGACGCGCGCGCGATGATCTTGCTCGAACGCGCCGCCGCGCGCGCGCCGACGACGCCGGCCGTCGATCGCCGCGTGCTCCAAGAGCTCCTCCGATTGCACGAAGCGTCCGGCGACACGAACGCGATCATGCGCGTGCGGCGCGCGCGGCTCGAGTTCGTCACCGATCCCAGCGCGCTCGCGCAGGAGCATCGCGCGCTCGCGTCGCTCGCCGAAAAAGCCGGGACGCTCGACGCCGCGATCACGCACGTCCAAACCGCGATCGCCGCCGCGAGCTCCGCGGCGCAATCCGAAGCGGACGGAACGCTCCTCGAGCACCTCGATCGACTGCTCGAAGCCGCAGGACGCCAAGAGCAGCGCATGGCGCTTTGGGTGACGGAGGCCGCACGCAACGGCGACGCTCAGAAGCGCGCGCGTGCGCTTCTTCGCGCGTCGCAGATCGCGGACAAGCTCGGGCGCAGCGCGGACTCCGTTCGTCATTTGCGCGCCGCGTGGATCGCCAATCCCGGCGACGTCGAGGTGCTCGACGCGTTGAGCCGCGCGCTCTCCGCGCCGCCGACGGACAAGCTCGAAGGCGACACGCGATCGCTCCTCGAGCTCTACGTGCAAGCCGCGGAGCGCGCGCGCGACGCCGCGCGACGCGTCGCGTACCTCGAGAAAGCCGCGCTGCTTTGGGAGGAGGTCCTCGGCGACGCGTCGCGCGCGTTGAAGATTTACGAGGAGATCCTCCAGATCGAACCCGACCGGCGCGGCGCGATCCTCGGCATGGCGCGTTGCGCGGAGCGGCTCGGCGACGACGCCGCGCTCTCCCGCGCGCTGCTCGCGGAGGCGAAGCTCGCGGAGGACGGCGCCGACGTGCTCTCGCTGAAATCGCGGGCGGCGAGCGCGCTCGCGAAGATTGATCCCACGCGCGCCCTCGCGATCGTCGACGAGGTGATCGCGCAGGATCAAGATCACGCGGCGGCGCGCGCGCTCGAGACTCGACTCCACGAAGAGGCGGGCCGATGGGAGAAGGTGGCTTCGTCGATGCGCGCGCGGATCGACGCCGCCGCGCGGCGCGGCGCGCCGAAAGCGGACGTGGTCGGGATGTGGCTCGCGCTCGCGCAGGTGCAGCGCGATCGACTGCGCGCTCCGAACGACGCGCTCGCTTCGTTGAAGTCGGCGCGGCTCGCGGACCGCGCGCATCCCGTGCCGCCGGAGGAGATCGCGCGGCTCCTCGAGTCGTCGGGCGATCACGCGGCGTACCGCGACGCGCTCGCGCAGCTCGGCGATTCGGCGGAGAGCCCGCAGGAGCGCGCGCATTACCTCGTGCGCGCGGCCGAAGTCGAAGAGTACAAGCTGCACGACGACGCGCGCGCGGCCGCGACG
>Ga0335078_10019697_pt1 | contig 10028 bp, 7 predicted proteins | sample Lox_Sample_32_FD_206711 | JGI IMG/M metagenome (GOLD analysis project Ga0335078, IMG submission 206711) | Soil microbial communities from Loxahatchee National Wildlife Refuge, Florida, United States - Lox_Sample_3.2 | ecosystem: Environmental > Terrestrial > Soil > Wetlands | place: USA: Florida...
GTCGTGCCGACCAGGGCGAGGATCCGGGCGCGCGTGCCTGCGTTCGCGTTCGGCGCCGTGACGACGATTTCGTTCCCGGCGCGCGACACCCGGACGCCGGGCAAGACAGCCCCGAGACGCTCGCCGAGGATCGAGACGGCGCGGTCGAGCGCCGGCCCGAGCGGCGCCTGCGGGTCGATGGTCGACGCGGTGAACGTGACGTCGACGGAGCGGCCGCCAGCCGAAGCGGGCCCCGGCGGCTGGCTCGAGCCGCCGGCGAGCAGGAACACGCCCACGACGACGATCACGACGATCACGGCGGCCGCCGACGCGATGTACCCGAACGCGGTGGGCAGGCGCGACGATCGCGGCAGCCCTGCCTCCACGTTACGCACGATCTGCCGTTCGACCCGGTCGAAATAGTCGCTCACTGCTCACGCTCCGTCATTTGATCTCTGAGCCGCGAGAGGCCACGACTGACGCGCTGCCGGGCCACGAGCTCCGAGCAGTTCAGGTCCCGCGCGATCTCGCCGTACTCACGGTCCTCGAGCACCCGGGACCGGACCGCGTCGCGCTGGCCCTTCGGCAGCTGTTCGACGAGCTCCAGCAATCCATGCTCGGGCGCAGCCGCGAGCTCGTCGACGCGGGCGAGGTCGTGGTCGTCGAGGACCTCGGGCTCGAACGCCAGGCGCCGGCGGGCCCGGTCCTCGACGCGGCCGCGGCGCCGGCTCTCGAGCAGCTTGTTGCGAGCGATCCCCAGCACCCACGGCCGCGCCGAGCCGGGCCCGCGCGGCCGGAACCGCCGCGCCACCAGGAAGATCGCGGCGAACACCTCGGCCGTCAGGTCGGCCGTCGCCTCCCGGTCGCCGGTCTCGCGGAGCAGGAAGCCGACGACCGTCGGGAGATGGCGCCGGTAGAACGTCGCGAACGCCGCCCCGTCACCGGCCACGACCGCCGCGAGCAACTCGCCATCCGTGCGTTGCGTGTCGAGTGGCATCTCAGGAACAGACTTTGCGCGAGGGAGGGTCCGTGTGACGTTTCAGCCGTTCATTGGCCGCCCTGGAGCCATAGCGCGAGCACGGTGCCGGCCGTGTCGGCCGCCGCGCGGTCGGTCGTGTCGACGGTGTGCACGTCTGCGAGCTTTCGCATCCACGTCAGCTGCCGGCGCGCGAAGTTGCGGGTTCGCCGCTTCATCGATTCGACGTCGCCGGCCAGCAGCTCCTCGAACCCGAGCGCCTTGCGGGCGGTCGGAGATGCCCCGGCCGCGTATGCGCGACGGACCTCCCCCTGCGCGCCGGCCGCGACCATCTCCTCGACGCGGGCATCGATCCGGTCATACAGCTGCCGACGATCGAGCACGAGCCCGATCAGCAGCGTGCTACGGCGCACCTCGCTCGTCCACAGCTCGGAATCCCCGTCCTGGCGATCCAGCTCTCCCGCGTCGAGGAGCTCGAGCGCGCGGACGATTCGCTGGCGGTCGCCGGGCTCGATCTCCTCCGCGGCCCACGGCGCGCGTTCGCGCAGCACGCCGTGCAGCGCCGCGGCCCCGCGCCGCTCGAGCTCGGCGATCCAGTACTCGCGGACGCCTTCGGGGGGCGGCGGCCGCAGGCTCAGCTCGGCGAGCGCGGCGCGCAGGTACAGCCCGGTGCCGCCGACGACGATCGGTCGCCCGCCGCCGGCGAGCACGGCATCGATCTCGGCGTGGGCGAGTTCGGCGTACTGGCCGGCGCTGAAGCTCGCGTCGACCGGGAGGAACGAGATCAGCCGGTGCTCGAGCTGGGCTCGTTCCGCGGCGGTCGCCGCTCCGGTCAGGGTCTCCAATCCCCGGTAGACCTGAAGCGCGTCGGCCGACACGGCCACGGGCCGCTCGCCAAGCTCCCGCAGGCGCCGCGCGAGCTCGATCGCGACGCCGGTCTTGCCGACGCCGGTCGGACCGAACAAGGCGATCACCTCCGCGCGCGGCATCGTCCGGAGTATCGTGGAGCGATCAGGATCGGTACTGGAATCTCGACCGAGCCCGACCCTCTCCAGGCCGGGACGGCGGCGGCGCAGTCGGCGGCCTCGGGTCTCGGCGGGGCTCCGGTCGACCTCGCGGTGGTGTTCGCGAGCGGGTCGCATCTGGTCGCACCCGAGGCCACGCTCGAGGGCGTGCATTCCGTGCTGTCCCCGGAGGCGCTCGTCGGCTGCGGCGCCGGAGGGGTGCTTGGCGCCGGGCGCGAGCTCGAATCGGGAACCGCGCTCGCGGTGTGGGCCGCCGCGTTCGGCGGCGACGGCGAGGCGACTCCGTTTCACGCGACGCTCACCGACGACGGCCCCGAGCATCAGCTCGTCGGGCTGCCGGACCTCGACGGTTCGAGCGGGTTGCTGATGCTCTCGGACCCCTACTCCTTCCCGACCGACGCCGTGCTGGAGGTGCTCGCGGGCTACGCGCCCACGGTACCCGTGCTGGGCGGGATCGCGAGCGGCCGCACCGCTGCGGACGAGGCGGCTCTGTTCTTCGGAGAGTCCGTCCGCGACAGCGGAGCGGTCGGCGTCAGCCTCCAGGGCGTCGAGATGCTGCCGTGCGTGTCGCAGGGCGCCGCCCCGCTCGGACGCGAGGTGACGATCACCGCCGCCGAGGGGAACGTCGTCCACGAGCTCGCGGGGCGCCCCGCGCTTCAGACGATCGAGCAGATCATCTCCGAGCTCCCGCCCCGGGAGCGCGGCCTGGTGGCCGGCGGACTGTTGATCGGTGTCGTGATCGACGGCGGCAAGCCCGAGTACGAACAGGGGGACTTCCTCGTGCGCGGCGTGCTCGGCGCGGACTCGGAGACCGGATCGGTGGTCGTGGGCGTGCAGGTCACGGCGGGGCAGGTCGTCCGGCTGCATGCGCGCGATGCGCGGTCGGCCGACGAGGATCTTCGTCAGGCGCTCAGGCTGCGGGTCGAGGCGATGGCCGGCGAGCGGCCGGCCGGCGCACTCGTGTTCTCCTGCAACGGCCGCGGCAGCGCGATGTTCGGCGTCGCCGATCACGACGCCGAGGCGATCGAGCGCGAGCTGGGCGGAGCCCCGTCCGCCGGGTTCTTCGCCGCCGGCGAGATCGGCCCCGTCGGCGGCCGCAGCTTTCTGCACGGGTTCACCGCGACGCTGGCGGTCTTTCCCCGCGCTTCATGAGCATCCTGGGCGGCAACGTGCTGCTCACCGGCGCCACCGGCGGGCTCGGCATCGCGATCGCGCGCGCGGTCGCGCCACAGTGCGCGGCGCTGGTCATCACCGGCCGCCGGACTGACGTGCTCGAGCCGCTCGGAGCCTCGCTGGGGGCGCGGTCGATCGCGTGTGACCTGTCGCGGCGCGAGGACGTGGAGCGGCTGGTTCTGGAGGCGGGCCGCATCGACGTGCTGATCGCGAACGCGGGTGTCCCGGCGGCCGGACTGCTGTCCGAGGTTCCCCAGGAGGAGATCGACGAGATGCTCGAGGTCAACCTCCGCGCCCCGATCGCGCTCGCGCGGGCGCTGGTGCCGCCGATGGTCGACCGGGGGCGGGGACACCTGGTGTTCGTCTCCTCGCTCCAGGGCAAGGCCACCGTGCCCGCCTCGTCGATCTACTCGGCGACGAAGTTCGGCCTGCGGGGCTTCGCGCTCGCGCTCCGCCAGGATCTCCGCCGGCATGGCGTCGGCGTGTCCGTCGTGCTGCCGGGGTTCATCCGGGACGCCGGGATGTTCGCCGACTCGGGCGCCCCGCTGCCGCCGGGCGTGGGCACCCGCTCGCCCGAGGACGTGGCGAATGCGGTGATCTCGGCGATCGACCGCAACCGCGCCGAGGTCGAGGTGGCCCCGGTCCCGCTGCGGCTCGGCACCGCGGTCGCCGCGTTCGCGCCCTCGTTCAGCGCTGCCGTCAGCCGCCGGCTCGGCAGCGAGCGGATCGCCGCCGACATCATCGCCGGCCAGCGCGGGAACCGCTGACGGCTCCAGAACCCCGCCGGCTCCAGAACCCCGCCGGCTCCAGAGCCCCGCCGGCTCGTGTTCCCCGGCGCGGCGTGTGGGTACGATCGCCCTATGACTGACGACGCTGCCTTCCTGCGCGAGCTCGGCCAGCAGCTCCGCGTGGACTCCATCCGGTCGAGCGATGCCGCCGGCTCGGGCCACCCGACCTCGTCGATGTCGGCCGCCGACCTGATCGCCGTGTTGCTCGGCAAGTACCTGCGCTACGACTTCGGGCGCCCGGACGATCCCCGCAACGACCACCTGATCTTCTCCAAGGGACACGCCTCCCCGCTGTACTACAGCTTCCTGAAGGCCGCCGGCGCCATCACCGACGAAGAGCTGATGACGTTCCGCCGGCTCGGGAGCCGCTTCGAGGGCCATCCCACGCCGGTGCTGCCGTGGGTGGATGTGGCCACCGGCTCGCTCGGCCAGGGGCTCCCGATCGGCGTCGGCGTCGCGCTCGCCGGCAAGCGCCTCGACCAGCTGCCCTACCGGGTGTGGGTCCTGTGCGGCGACAGCGAGATGGCGGAAGGGTCGATCTGGGAGGCGTTCGAGCACGCCGCGTACAACGGCCTCGACAACCTGACCGCGATCATCGACGTCAACCGGCTCGGGCAGACGCGCCAGACGATGCACGGCTGGGATCTCGGCTCCTACGCCGACCGCGCCCGGGCGTTCGGCTGGCACGCGATCGAGATCGACGGCCACGACGTCGACGAGATCGACGGCGCATTCGCCGAGGCATCGCACATGGAAGGCCGCCCGACCGTGGTCGTGGCGCGGACCAAGAAGGGCAAGGGCGCCAGCGAGGTCGAGGATCTCGAGGGCAAGCACGGCAAGCCCCTGTCGGACCCCGAGGCGGCGATCAAGGAGCTCGGTGGCGAGCGCTCGCTGCGGGTCGAGGTCGCAAAGCCCGAGGGCGGCGCCGAGCCCGCGCGGATCGACCCCGGGCAGGCCGTGGAGTGGCCGCGCTGGGACGGTGACGACGAGGTCGCCACCCGCCGCGCCTACGGCGACGCACTCGCTGCGCTCGGGGCCGAGCGCACCGACGTCGTCGCGCTCGACGGCGAGGTGTCGAACTCGACGTTCTCTGAACTATTCAGGAAGGCCCATCCCGACCGCTACTTCGAGATGTTCATCGCCGAGCAGCAGATGGTCGCCGCGGCGGTCGGTCTGCAGGTCCGCGGCTACCGGCCGTTCGCCTCGACGTTCGCGGCGTTCTTCAGCCGCGCGTACGACTTCGTGCGGATGGCGGCGATCAGCCGGGCCCGGCTGTGCCTGGCCGGCTCGCACGCCGGCGTGGCGATCGGCGAGGACGGACCGTCGCAGATGGCGCTCGAGGACCTCGCGATGTTCCGCGCCGTCCACTCGAGCGCGGTCCTCTACCCGTCTGATCCCAACCAGGCGGCGGCGCTCGTCCGGTTGATGGCCGACCATCCCGGGATCGCCTACATGCGCACGAGCCGGGGCGCCACGCCCACGATCTACGGCCCCGACGACCGGTTCGAGATCGGCGGATCGAGCGTCGTGCGGTCCTCCGACGACGACCAGGTGACGCTGATCGGCGCCGGTGTCACGCTCCACGAATCGCTCAAGGCGGCCGACACGCTCGCCGAGCAGGGCATCGCGGCGCGGGTCATCGATCTCTACTCGGTCAAGCCCGTCGACGAGGAGACCGTGCGGCAGGCCGCCGCCGACACCGGCGCGATCGTCACCGTCGAGGATCACTGGCCGGAGGGCGGACTCGGCGATGCGGTGCTCGGCGCGCTGGCGCAGGACGACGGCGTCCGGGTCCGCAAGCTCGCGGTCACCGGCATGCCCGGTTCGGGCAAGCCGGCCGAGCTGCTGCACGAATTCGGCATCGACGCCGACGCGATCGTCGCCGCCGCCCAGGACCTGGTGCGCGCACCCGCCGGCGCGCAGTAGCTGCCTGCCGGCGGTCCGGTCGCGATCAGTTCCGGCGCGCCGCGGCGCCCACGCCGCGGCGCGGGGCAGCGTCGGGCGAGGCGTTCCCTTCCCCGTCCCCGTCCCGGTCGCGGGAGGCTCGGTCGCGGGAGGCGTCCTGTTCGTCGCGCGAGGGGTCCTGTTCGTCGATCAGCGCGGGATGCTCGCCGGTCACCGACGCCAGCGCATCGATGATCTCATCGGCCAGCCGCGCGCCGTCGTCCGGCCGGTCGGGTGTCGCCTGCACCCTGACGACGAGATCGTTCCCGTCGAGCTCCTCGAGCAGGACCGCGGCCTTCCGGCGGGTGGGCGTCTTCACCTTGTCGTCGAGGATCGCCTGGACCTGGCTCGGGCGGATCCCGGTGCCGAGACGGACCTTCACGTCGACCGAGTCGGGCTCCCTGATCGGGACCACCACGGCCGACAGCACGACGTTGTTGGGCACCATGATCCGATCCTCGCCCTGTGCCAGCGTCGTGTAGAGCAGGCCGAGCGAGCTGACGACGCCGTCGATCTGCCCTCCGACGGCGCCCGCCTGGAACCGCACGCGCTCGCCGACGCGGAACGGGCGCGCGCTCAGCAGCACCATCCCCGCGAACAGGTTGCCGAGCGTCTGCTGCGCGGCGAGACCGAGGATCACCGCGGTGAAGGCGCTCGTCGCGACGAGCGAGGCCGCGCTCACACCAGCGATCTCGAGCGCCACCAGGAGCGTGATGCCGACCGTCACGAGGCGGACGAGGAAGCCGACGGTGCCGGCCGTGCCCGGGTCCATCCGGCGGAAGAACGTCGGCCCGGCCACGCGGCCGATGTCGCGGGCTATCGCCCAGCCCAGCGCGAGCAGCGCCAGCACGGTCGCGACCGTGATCGGCGTTATCCATCCACTGGCCTTGTGGGCCGCCGTCGTCTTGTCGTAGAGCTGGAACCAGCTCTGGTAGTTGTCGTAGAAGACGATGACCGCGATGAACAGCGGCACCAGGACCGCCACGCGACGCCGAGCGCTCTTCAGGCTCTTCTTGTCGAAGTCGACGGCGAGACCCACGCGCTCCCACTCGTCGCTGTGGGTCTCGAACATCTGGTCGAGGCGAAAATCAGGTCTTGTTGGCTTGAAGCGTTGTGGCATCTGGTGCTTGTCTTCGGGCGCGCCTCCCCTTACCTATCACCGCCGGGCGGCGCGGGTTTCACCCGGCTTCAGAATAGGCGACCCTGGTCCGGCGGCCACGCGTTTCCATTTCGCTCGGAAATTGCGGCCTCCTCGTCCGGGGCGCGCGACCGATACCGACCGCGCATCCTCGCACCGGGCGGGAGATCGGGCCCCTTGACCAGCCCGCTAAGCCGCTTGCGCTCGTCGGGATGGGCATAGGCACCCCGCTGGTACAGACGCTTGTAGCGTTCCACGAGGTCCGGACGGTTGTCCCTGAGCCAGTCGAAGAACAGCCCCCGCACCTCCCCGCGCAGGTGCAGCGCGATCCCGCTCACGTACGCCGCGCCGGCCTCAGAGGCCAGCTCGAGGATCCGCGCCACCTGCCCGGGCGCGTCGTTGATCCCGGGCATCAGCGGCGCCACCAGCACCCCGGTCCGGATGCCGGCCCGGGTCAGCTCCGCCACCGCCTCGAGCCGCGCCCTCGGGTTCGGCGAGTGCGGCTCAGTCGCCCGCCATGCCCGCTCGTCCAGCGTCGGCACCGACAGCGCGGCGCTGAACTCCGTCCGCTCGGCGATCTGCCTCATCAGCGGCAGGTCTCGCAAGAGCAATGGAGACTTGGTCAGCACCGAGCAGGGATTGGCCGCGTCGCGCATCGCCTCCCAGATGCCGGGCATCAGCTTGTACCGCCCCTCGACCCACTGATACGGGTCGGTGTTCGTCCCGAGTGCCACGTGCTCGTGCGTCCACTTCGGCCGCGCCAGCTCCGCCCGCAGCAACTCCGGCGCGTTCACCTTCACCACGATCTCGCGCTCGAAGTCCCGGCCGGCGTTGAAGTCGAGGTACTTGTGCGTCGGCCGCGCGAAGCAGTTGTGGCTGACGACCCCGTTGGCGATGAAATCCCCGGTCCCGGTCGTGATGTCGTAAAGGGGCAGCTCGCGGCCGAGCGGCTCGATCTCGGCCACTCGCAGGTCCGCGAACGTCTTGACCATCTGACCCTCGAAGTTCCGCTTGCGCGTGATCGCGGGGTCCGTGAGGTGGAAGAAGCGCAGGTGCTCGGACAGCCCGCCGCGGATGCGGATGCACTTGCGCCCGTTGGCGTTGGTCGTGTGGTCGATACCCACGTCGAACCCGAGCCGGCGTGCGCACGCCTCCGTCCACTCGAGGATCTCCGGATCGGTGTTGGCGATCCTGAGCGCCAAGTCGCTCCGCGATCCCTCGGCATCGAACATCCCGGCCAGGAATCCCCGACACCACTGCAGGCTCGGGAGCAGCGGCCACTCGACCAGCTCGCCGATCCGTTCAATGGAGGACGCCGCCTGGGAGGAGATGGCGGTCATCTGGCGGCGCCCGCCGGCGGCCAGCTGGAACACGCGCTCGCTGGTAGCGACGTCCGCCGAGGCCAAGAACTCGCGCGCCCGGCGAAGCGCCTCCAGGTCGGCGAGCGCGAGCCGGAACCGATAGCCGGTGTACCGCCGGCCACCGGCCCGCCGGCAGTCGTATGGGCGCAGCAAGCCGTCTCCGCGGATGATCCCGCATAGATATCCGCGGCGGTAGTCGGCGTCGTGGTCCGGCGCCGGCGCCGACGGCCCGGTACCAGCGAGTCGGTGGCGGATGGTCAGAAACGGCCGGTCAGGCTGGCCCCGGGGGCTGTTGAGCAGGTGCTTCCAGCCTCGATTGCTCAGCAATCGGTGATCGCCGCTCAGGATCAGCTCAGTTCCGCCCTCGAGCGTGAGCCGGTAGGCCGGCTTGACCGTGATCCACTTGTCGAGGACGGTCGTGCGTGCGTAGTGCCGGTAGCCGGATGCCGCCACCTTCGTCCCGTAGATGGCGTCCCCGACGTCCAGCTCGGATATCGGTTTGTGGCGCCCATCGGCCATGAGGATGGGCGTCTCCGAACCGAGGCAGTAGAGGCACGAGTGAGTGCATCCGCGGTAAGGGTTGATCGTCCACCGAAACGGCATCTGCGACGCCTCGGGCACGCGGTTGAGGATCGACTTGGCGTGCACCTCGTAGAACCTCGTCTCGACCGCCTCGGGCACGTCGAAGTGCCGTACGACGGCCTCTTCGCGATAGCCGGGCAGGCGGGCGCGTCCCTCGACCTCAGTTTCCAGGTTGCTCCAACGCACGAACAGATGTTCGCATGGACCTCGGACGGAACCCGGGCATCGCGCCGTAACGGCCGCGATATGCAGCGCTCCAGCGCGCTACTTGCCGAGGCTGAGCAGGTGACCGAAACGCCCGAGCTGAAGCGCGGCGGCCTCGAGCGACAGCGCGATCTGAGCGTCGGGCTCGATGCTGTCATGCGTCAGCAGCTCGAGCAGGCCAATCGTCGAGGCGCCGTTGCGGACCGGGAGCAGCAGCGCCGAGCTCATGCCGTGGGCGGCGGCGGTCTGGAGCCGCTCGTCGTCGACCGCGTCGATGTCGGTCAGCCAGGTCAGGTGGGGCGCCTGCAGCGCCTGGTCGAGCAACGAGCCATCCCGCTTGAGCGCCGCCTCCCAGGTCAGCGCCTCGAAGCGGTCGAGCCCGCGATGCGCGGCCCAAGTGGCCGCGCACCCCAGGCCGTCTGACTCATCGGGAAGCCATGCCGTCACGGTGTCCCAGCCGCCCTCGGACCCGAGCACCTCGACGGTCTCCTTCAAGACGTTGCGCCATACCGACTCGCGCGCGAGCGACGCCGACAGCGTCCGCTTGGCAGTGGGCTGCCAGCTGACCCCGGTGCCGTTCTGCGGCTGGCGCGTGTCGGCGATCGCGTCGAGCGTGGCCAACTCCGCCGCCTGGACCCCTGCAAGCGGTTCCGCCTCAGGCTCGGGTTCGGCCTCGACTTCCGCTTCGGGCTCCGGTTCCGCCGCAGCCTCCGCGTCGGCTTCAGCCTCCGCTTCCGCTTCGGGGTCGGCTTCCGCTTCGGCTTGCGTCTCCGCAGCCGCGGCCGCCGCGGCCGCTTCATCAATCTGCTCCTGGAGCTCGGCGATCGCGGCGTCGGCCTCGTCGGCCTTCGCGCGGCC
>Ga0335078_10019698_pt1 | contig 10027 bp, 8 predicted proteins | sample Lox_Sample_32_FD_206711 | JGI IMG/M metagenome (GOLD analysis project Ga0335078, IMG submission 206711) | Soil microbial communities from Loxahatchee National Wildlife Refuge, Florida, United States - Lox_Sample_3.2 | ecosystem: Environmental > Terrestrial > Soil > Wetlands | place: USA: Florida...
CCGTCATTGGTCGTCTCGGTCCCCCAGTTGTCCGGCCCGGCCAGCGCTTCGATGATGTCCAGCCCGTGGGGGCGGTCATCTGCCGGCTTGCAGTGCCATTCCCCGCCGAGGTCTTCGCACTCGATCCGCACGTAGTCGGGGTAGGCCTCGCAGCGGATGGTGAAGAACTCGCCCGCGCTGGCGGAGTGGGTGACCGCGTTGGCGGCGAGCTCGCTGGCGACAAGGACGGCGTCGGCGGCGGCGGGGCAGCCGTCCAGATGCGCGGCGACCTGGTGGCGGACCCGGGCGACCTGGTCGGCCCGGCCGCAGAACGTGCGCTGGTACCAGGTGGCCGACCCGGCCGCTGTGGTGCTGGTGTCATCGCCTGGTGCGGGGCCGGGCGGGAGCGCGCTGGCGGCCGGAGTCCTGGCCGGGCCGGCACGCGGCGGCACCGTGTGAGCAGCCCGGCCGTCGGCCACGTGCCGGGCGGCGCGGGCGGCGTCGTGGAGCTGGGCGCCGAGCCGCTGCCAGGCGCCTGGGCTGGCTGATGTCATCGGGCCTCCGTGGGTCGCGGCTGGTAGTCAACCGGCGGCGGGCAGCTGCGCGGCGGTGGTGGCGCTGCTGGACCGGCAGGTCGGGCCGCTGCTGGCCGGGGCGTCACTGACCGAGGCCGCCGGGCGGGAGCTGGCCGGGGTGGCGGCGGAACTGGCGCAGCTGGCGGGGTGGATGGCCTATGACGGGGAGCAGCACGGCCTGGCGCAGCGGTACCTGATCCAGGCCCTGGGCCTGTCCCGGCTGGCCGGAGATCACGGGCTGGGGGCGGAGATCCTGGCGGCGATGAGCCAGCAGGCGGTCTATGTGGCCCGGCCCGGCCAGGCGGTGGACCTGGCCCGGGTGGCGCAGGCAGCCGCCCGCAAGGCCGGGTCCGGGGTGCTGCTGGCCGAATGTTACGTGGCCGAGGCGCACGGCCACGCCGCGCGGGATGACGCGCGGGCCTGCGCCCGGGCGCTGGCGGATGCCGAGCGCTCCTTCGGGCAGGCAGCGCCGGGTAATGAGCCGTCGTGGCTGGCCTATTTCGATGAGGCGTACCTGGCGGCGCGGATGGCGCAGTGCTTCCGGGACCTGGGCCAGGGGCGCAGGCGGCGCGGTTCGCGCGGCGGTCGCTGCGCATGAACGAGGCGTTCGTCCGGGGCCGGGCGTTCAACCTGGCGCTGCTGGGGACGGCGCTGGCCCAGCAGCGCGAAGTCACCGAGGCCGCCGCGGTCGGCATGACGGCCGTAGAGATCGTGGCCGGGCTGCGGTCGCGGCGCGGGGTCCGGTACGTGCTGGACCTGCGGCGGCGGCTCGCCCCGTACGCCAGCGCGCCGGAGGTCCGCGAGTTCAGCGAACGCGCTGCGCTGCTGTCAGCAGGGCGTGCTGGGCGCCGATGATGGTGGCCGCGCCGACGATCGAGCCAGCAGCGACCAGGGCCGGTATCTCGGCCAGCGGGATCCAGCGCACAGCGGCGGTCTCATCGGCCTCAGGTCCGGGCTGGTTCCGTGCAGGCCGGGTCGGCGCGGTGCCGGGGTGCCGACGGGTCGGCTGCTGGTTTCGTGGCCACCGGGGACGGGCCGACATGTGAGTCGTCTGTGGCGCGCGCAGCGCGCCCTGGGGCGGGGAAGGGCAGAAGGAGGGAAACTGGAACCGGGGCTTTGGGGGTTTCCCGGTGTCCCCGGCGCGATCCTTGCAGCTTCCGCATATGCCAATACGGCGCGGTATTCGTCCCGGCCCTATTCCACGGTCGCGGTGCGCCGCGAACCGTGGTGCCTGCACTTTCCCCGGTCATTTGCGCGGCGGGGACCGTCGTTGTTTTCGGGGGGAGGAAGGAGGGGTCTGGGGAACCTGGAACCGGGGCCGTGTTTTCCTGGGGGCGGGGGCGGTTCCGGGTTCCCCAGTGCGTTTCCGGATTGGTCCTCCCTGTTTCCTGTTTACTCGCAGAGCAGAGCCGTAGTGTTCCTGACCTCGCCCACTTGTCTTGTTGAGGGGGTTAGGTCAGGAACACGGAGGCGGCGCGGCGCGGGCGCGTCAGCGCTGGCAGCAGGGGGGACCGGGCCGGGAACGCGGCGCGCCGCGCCCGCACGCGCGGGCGCGGCGCTGTGCGGGCGGTGTGCGGGGAGTGTCGCCGGATTGTGCGGCGCGAGCGGAGAATCCAGTGCCCTGAACCGGGCCTGCGCACAGATGGCCAAGAGCCTCACGTTGCCGAATCCGGCCATAAGTCTGATCAAGGCGGCGCCGCCGTGCGGTTCTGCTGGCGTCCGACGCCGGGCTGTGGGTTGGGCGCCCGCCCGGCACGGGCGCGTCGCGCCAGGCCGGTTCCCGCGATCAATCCGGCTCATTCAAAATGGGCGCTGCTGAAGGACGCCGTCTTCCCCGGCTCCCGTCGTCCAGCTTGCGGGCACTGCGTCCAGGCCGCCCCTCCGGGCGTCGCTTCGCGATGGCTTCGCCAGCCCAGATCCGGCACCTACTCGCAAGGATCCGGTGCCTGCGGGGAAGACGGCGGGCGAGCAGGAAATGGCCGGGTAACTGCTGGCCGCTCGCGTCACGTGGCCAGCCGGTAGTCCACCCGGCTTCGCCCCGGTCGCGGCCGGGGCGGAACTTGCGGCCTGCGGACCAGACGCGGGCCCGGCACCCGCCCTGTTATGCTGCCGCGCAGCGGCTCAGGAGGTGGCGGTTGGCCAGGACGATATCCGCCACGGTGACGATCAACGCTGCCCCGGCCGAGGTGTGGGCGGTGCTGTGCGACCTCGCCCGCTACCCTGAGTGGCACCCGGACATACGCCGGGTCACGGGGACGATCCAGGCGGGCAGCCAGGTAGTCGTCGGGACAGTTCTTCCATCTAGCGGCCGGACAGTCATCAGGCGGCTCTGGGTCGTCGCTGCGCAGCCCGGGGCCGAGTTGCGGCTGCGTCCGTCGCCCTCCTCCGGTCGTGAGCAGAGCTTCACCCTGAGCCCGGTCGACTCAGGTACGCACACCGAGGTCGTGAACAGCAGTACCATCCCAGGCTACTTGGTGTGGCTGGCCTGGCCACTTTTCGCCGCCCTGCAAACCAGATTGGACCGAGTCAATCAGGCTCTGAAGTATCGTGCCGAGCAAGATCCCGGTACCATTTGACTGGCTGCGAGCAGTGTCGGCTACCCGGGCAGGCGGGGGCCTGTCCAGTTCCAGATAAGCAAGCGCCCGGCACCGCCCCCTCGTCGGGAACGATCACCTGAATTCGCGCGGCGGGCTGAGGCTTATGGAGTGCGGAAGCCATTAGTGCGGAAGCCCTTGCCGTTCTCCAGGATTACGGCTGTTGTCGCGAAAGTCTGCCCGCTGGACAGCGTGGCGAGGCAGTGGTCGGTGCTGGTGCCCGACGGCGTGCAGACCACGGAGGTGACGGTTACGCCCGGCTCGTAGGACTGGCCGTTGAGCAGCTGCTGTAGCTGAGACTTGATCGAGGCCGCGACCACTGACGGGTTGTTGAAGTCCGGCTGCGGGCTGAGCGCCTGCGTGAGGAGCACGATGACCAGGAGGAGCCCGATCGCGTCGAGCACGGTTGCGGTGATCAGCCAGCCCCGGGCCTTCCGGGAGGCGCTGGCGGCCGCCTGCTCGTCACCGCTGGCCCATAGCTCGGCGGCTTTGTTGCCGTACCTGCCGCCGATGAGGGCGGCGGGGAGGCCGAGGATCAGGTTGAACAGCAGGCCGCAGATGCTGGCGATGATCCGCCAGGCCAGGTACGTCGGTGGCGGCGGTCCCGGCGGGGCATATCCGGGCATGCCATATCCGGGCTGGCCGTCTGCGGGCATGGCGTACCCGGACGGGACGGGGAGGCCTTGCCGCGGATGCCCGTAACTCATGTTGGCGGCCTGCTGGGAGCCGGACCTGCGAGCGGCCATCACTCCAGCCGTGATCCCCAACACCAGCGCGCCGGCCACCACCACACCGAGCGAGTACTCCAGCCGATGTGACCCGCCGAAGTACATGCATGCGAAGACAGCCACGAAGACAGCCATAAGGACAACCACGCGGATCCATGGCGGTGCGCCGCGTCGGCGCCCCTGCGGGGGCTGATCCGGCCGCTGGTCTGGAAATTGCTCAGTCATGCCCGGATGCCCTCTCCCGCCCCTGGCAGCGGACCTGGTGCGACCACTGTAAGCGGGAGCCTGCCGGCGCGGCCTTGGCCCGCGATTACGGCGTGATTGAGCATCAGGCTACAGCAAAGGTATTCACCAGGCCCGGCACCGGCCCGGCCGGAGGGCGGGCACGCGCGGGGAGCGGGCAGCTCAAGCCACGACGGTAACCGGAAACGGGCAAAGCCGTGCTCGCGCCTGGGTCCGGGGATGGCCCGCTCAGTGTGCGGGGTGTCCCTCCGCCGTCAGGGGCGCTTTCCGTGTTTCCTTCCGGAGATGGCCTTCGGCCACCTTGGCCGTGGAGCCCCTGCGCCCCCTCCGGTCGGAGACCAGGGCCAGGCAGGAGCCTGCCCGGACTGTGGCGGATGCGGGGGCGGTCCGTGCGGCGGGAACCGGCGCCTTGGGGGTGGGTGGGCGGGCCGCCTCCTTCGGCTTGCTGGTTCCGCGGTCAGGGTGATGGCGGGGTAGCTGGCGGGGTCGCAGCGACGGGCGTAGGGCGGGCGGGGACAGTAGGCCACATGGATGAAGGCAGCAGGTCCGCTCCCTGCTCGACGGTTGGGAGCGGACCGCTACTCTTGGCGTGTCAGAGCTTCACTGTCGCTTCGATGGTGAACCGGCGGGAAGGCCGGGCCTCGATCGTGAGGCGGCGGGCTGAGCTGGCCCGATGGATGTTGGATTTATCAAAGACCGCTCTTCCGGATAAAGAGACATCCAGGGCTGGCTGGGTGCGATCCGGCGCACCGCTGGTCGCTCACGCCTCACAGGCCCCTTCGGGGAGCGGCGAGACGCCGTAGCCCAGGTATGGATGTGACAACCTGCACACTGTTCGCCGGGCGAGCGTACGCGATATCACTCCAATACGACACCTGGACACGTGGAGGGCCGATGACCGGACCCGAGCATTACCGCAAAGCTGAAGAACTCTTGGAGGATGCCGAATCGTCAGGCGCAGAGTGGCCCGTGAAAAAAGCGCAAGTGCACGCCATCCTCGCGCTCGCCGCCGCCACCGCGCTTCACGGCGTCACCGACCACCGGCACTGGTTCGAGGCCACGGGCACCCAGCACGCCGACGGCTAGACGCTCCAGGCAGCCGTGCTGCCAGTGGAGTCTGACCAGCCGCTTGACGGGCTGGGCGCCTGACTATGAGGCCTTGGGAAGGTCTGGGTGTGAGGGTTTTTCCGCGTCTGGCTCCGCGGGCAGCGGCGGAGATGCCGCGTGCGAGGGCTTTTCCGCGCCTGGCTGGCCGGTCTCCGGCGGATGCGCCGCGCGCATCAAGCGTGCGCTGACGACGGCCAGGCCGATGATCAGCACACCGGCGATCGCCAGCGCCGCCGGGTACCCCAGCGACTGCTGCAGATAGCGAACCGCCGCCGAGGTGACATAGCCGAACATCGCCAGCGCGCCCAGCGCGAGCAGCGGCACATTCCGCAGCGGGACGCTGGCGGCCATCACCGCGGCCGCGGTGGCGATGCCGATCGCATACCCCACATGCCCCCAGCCGTGGGAAACCGCGAAGATCGGCACGATCAGGGCCAGGATGACACCGCAGGGGATGGTCACCCACACGGGTTCGACGTACCGTCGCCACCCGAGCCACGCCCATGCCAGCCCGAACGCCCACAGCGGGAGAACGCCGGCAATCGCGGGAGCCGACCCGGTCCCGCCATGGCCATTGACGAGATCAACGGCGTAATCAACAATGCCGAGGACGGTGACGATCAGCCCTGCGAACAAGGCGACGTTTTGCAGCGCACCCCGGCGGACCAGCCACAGCACCGCTGAGTACACGGTGACAGCCCCCCCGACCAGGACCGTGACCGGGCCCGTGCTCCCGTACGCCTTGTACCACGCGAGCCAGACAGCCCCGGCGACGCAGGCCACGGAAAGGAACCACACCACCCCGGCCAGCCGCTGCATCGCCGGCTCGCGGACCCGGCGCGCCATGATGCCGATCAGGAGGAAGAACACGGCGGCGCCGGCGAAGACGCCCACCTGCCCCCAGCTTGGGATGCTGTTCCAGCGCTGGCCGATCGCGACAGCACCGCCAGCCAGCAGCAGGATCACGCCGACGTAGGCGACCGCCTCGGTCAGCAGCGAGATGCGCGGCTCGCCGTGTTCGCCCTCCGCAGCCTGGCCGGTGGTGAGTAGCCCCTGCCGCCGCGCCCAGTAGTAAAACCCACCGAAGATCAGGGCCACAATGACGACGGGCACAATCACAGACAGCATGGCAAACCCCTTTCGCCCGCGCATCTTGGACTGGGCCAAGAAGCTGCCACCTACAGGCTTTCGGCCCGCCCTTCGGCTCACTAGAGCCGAAGGGCGGCTCGCAAGGGCCGGAGGTCACCGGTCATGGCCCCACTTTGCGGGCCCGAGGGCCCGGCAGCACGGCCCAGCCCGGCCGGGCGGCGGCACGGGCGAGAGCCCTGGATTGCAGGCAGGAAGACCATCTGGCCATTAGCCAGGATGTTCGCGGCCTGCCTCGGGAGCCGCAGGTGGTGGGCGAATACGGGCGGACGCCGACGCGCCCGGTGTTACTGTCACCCGGTGTTACTGTCACGAGATGTGCGACAGAGCCGCAGCCGACACTGTTAGCTGGGGTGTCACAGTGAGTAGGTGGCCTCGATCGTGAGACGGCGCGCTGAACCGGCCCGGCGGTTGCGGGATTTATCAAAGATGTCTCTTTGAGGTAGAGCGCCACATTCATTGAATTCCGGCCTGGTGCCAATGAGGCTGAAGTGAGTGGAGGGGTGAGAGGTGCACCTGGGGTTGGGTTCGCGGGAACCTGGGCCTGGGGCGGGGGTAAGGAAGAGGGCCAGGCTCTGTTGCCCGCGGGGGACGACCCCCGCACCCCCCGGGGGCCTACTCCACAGGCCAGGCTTCGGCGAGGAGCTTACGGGTGTCGGCCAGGAGCTGAGGAAGCACCCGGGTGCCGGCGGTGACCGGCATGAAATTGGTGTCGCCGCCCCACCGGGGCACCACGTGCTGGTGCAGGTGGGCGGCGATGCCCGCGCCGGCCACGCTGCCCAGGTTGATGCCGATGTTGAAGCCCTGGGCGCCGGAGGCCTGCCGCAGCGCGCGTACGGCGCGCTTGGTGAACTCCGAGAACTCCGCGGTCTCCGGGCCCGTCAGCTCGGTGTAGTCGGCCAGGTGCCGGTAGGGGCAGATCAGCACGTGGCCGGCGTTGTACGGGTACAGGTTGAGCACCGCGTACACCAGCTCGCCCCGGGCGACGATCAGCCCTTCCTCGTCGCTCAGCTTCGGCGCGCGGTCGAACGGGCAGCCCTCGTCCTGGCCCGGTCCCGACGGCTTGTTCTCGCCCTTGATGTAGGCCAGCCGGTGCGGCGTCCACAGCCGCCCGAACGCGTCTGGGACGCCCGCGAAGACCTGATCCGGGTCCGGCACGGGGCCCTACACCTGGACGCGGTCGCGCACGGCGGTGACGATCTCCGCGACGGCCTCGGCCACGGCCACGGTGTTCTTCTGCGACCCGTCCCGGTAGCGGAACGACACCGCGCCGGCGGCCACGTCGTCGTCGCCCGCGATCAGCATGAACGGCACCTTCTGCCGCTGCGCGGTCCTGATCTTCTTCTGCATCCGGTCGTCGCCGGCGTCGACCTCGACGCGGATGCCCTGCTCGCGCAGGCTCGCCGCGACCTTCTCCAGGTAGGGCACGTGCGCGTCGGAGACCGGGATGCCGACCGCCTGGACCGGCGCGAGCCACGGCGGGAACGCGCCCGCGTAGTGCTCGACCAGGATGCCGAAGAACCGCTCGATCGACCCGAACAGCGCCCGGTGGATCATGTAAGGGCGCTGCCGCGAGCCGTCGGCCGCGGTGTACTCGATGCCGAACCGGCCCGGCTCCTGCAGGTCCACCTGCAGGGTGGACAGCTGCCAGCGGCGGCCGATGGCGTCCTTGACGTGCACGTCGATCTTGGGCGCGTAGAAGGCGCCCTCACCCTCGGCGATCACGTAGGGCAGGCCCGATTCATCGAGCGCGTGCTTCAGCGCGGCCTCAGCGGCCGCCCACTCCTGCGGCTCGCCCACGTACTTGTCCGGCCGGGTGGACAGCTCGGCCTCAAACTCGGTCAGGCCGAAGTCGCGCAGCAGCCCGACCACGAACGCCAGCAGCGAGGCCAGCTCGTCCTGGAGCTGGCCCGGGGTGCAGAAGATGTGCGAGTCGTCCTGGGTGAAGCCGCGGGCCCGGGTCAGGCCGTGCACCACCCCGGACTTCTCGTACCGGTACACGGTGCCGAACTCGAAGAGCCGCAGCGGCAGCTCACGGTAGGACCGCCCGCGCGACGCGTAGATCAGGATGTGCATCGGGCAGTTCATCGGCTTGTTGTAGTAGGTGACCCCGTCCAGCTCCATGGGCGGGAACATGCCGTCCTTGTACCACTGCAGGTGCCCGGAGGTGATGAACAGGTCTTCCTTGGTCACGTGCGGGGTGTTGACGAACTCGTAGCCCGCCTCCTCGTGACGGCGCCGCGAGTAGTCCTCCATCACCCGGCGGATGATGCCCCCCTTGGGGTGGAACACCGGCAGGCCGCTGCCGATCTCAACCGGGAACGAGAACAGGTCCAGCTCGGCGCCGAGCTTGCGGTGGTCGCGCTTCTCGGCCTCCTGCAGCATCCGGACGTACTGGTCCTGGGAGTCCCTGGTCTCCCAGGCGGTGCCGTAAATCCGCTGCAGCTGCGGGTTCTTCTCGCTCCCCCGCCAGTAGGCCCCGCCGGTGCGCATCAGCTTGAACGCCGGGATGGCGCGGGTGGTCGGCAGGTGCGGGCCGCGGCACAGGTCCTTCCAGCACAGCTCGCCGCTGGCCGGGTCCAGGTTGTCGTAGATGGTCAGCTCGGCGCCGTCCCCGGAACCGACTTCCACCGACTCGCCCGATTCGAACTGCGCCGAGCCGGCCGCGTGGCCCTTGAGGCCGATCAGCTCCAGTTTGTACGGCTCGGCGGCGAGTTCGTATCGCGCCTGCTCGTCGGTCACCACCCGGCGGGAGAACCGCTGGCCCTGCTTGATGATCTGCCGCATCCGGGCCTCGATGGCCTTCAGATCATCGGGACCGAACGGTGCGGGTACGTCGAAGTCGTAATAGAACCCGTTTTCCACGGGCGGGCCGATACCCAGCTTGGCCTGGGGGAACAGTTCCTGCACGGCCTGGGCCATGACATGCGCGGTGGAGTGCCGCAGGATGTACCGGCCGTCCTCGCTGGCGATCTCCACCGGCTCGACGGCGTCCCCGTCGGCGACCTGGTACGCCAGGTCGCGCAGCTCGCCGTTGACCTTGGCGGCAATGGCGGAACCTTCGGCGGGAAGCGCCTGAAGGGCCGCGCCCGCCGTAGTGCCAGCCTCGACCACATGCTCGCTTCCGGCGAGGGTGATACGAAGCTGGTGGCTGGACACGGCGTGCTCCTTCATCGTCGAACAGAACTGGTTACCCGATGCTACCGGTGTGCAGGCGCGAAGCGCGCGCGGGTATTCCCGGGGCTAGCGGCGGGGGCGGTCGTCGCGCACCAGGCCGGCCCGGCGCAGGGCATCGGCCAGGGCTCCGTCCGGGGCGGTATCGCGCGGGCTCTTAGCGGTCTTCGGGCCCTTGGGAGTCTTCTGGGCGGCGCGGTCCTTCGGCCCGGGACGGTCCTCGGCTCTGGTACGGCCGCCGGCCTCGTCGTCCAGCCGGAGGGTGAGCGAGATCCGGTGCCTTCCGATGTCGACGGAGAGCACCTTGACCCGGACCACGTCACCGGACTTGACCACCGAACGGGGGTCGGAGACGAAGCTGCGCGACATGGCCGACACGTGGACCAGGCCGTCCTGGTGCACGCCGATGTCGACGAACGCGCCGAACGCGGCCACGTTGGTCACCACGCCCTCGAGCACCATGCCGGGCTCGAGGTCCTCG